>Ga0058701_10000089_pt1 | contig 71762 bp, 66 predicted proteins | sample AgamicOrMae_FD_97039 | JGI IMG/M metagenome (GOLD analysis project Ga0058701, IMG submission 97039) | Agave microbial communities from Guanajuato, Mexico - Or.Ma.e | ecosystem: Host-associated > Plants > Phyllosphere > Phylloplane/Leaf | place: Guanajuato, Mexico | collected 2012-06-04
AATTCACCCACTTGCTCGTGGGGTTTCCAAGGCCCGCTGGCTGCTGCTAACTTGCATCAATTTCTGCACACGAATTATCGCAATGTTTACGTTGGACGACAAGCAATTTTGGGACACACTGTACCTTCGGCCACACATCGTCAAGTGTCATCTTGCGCACAATTGCAGTGGACAAACACTGTCTAAGGATGTCCCTTCCTCTTTGGATAGTTTACACGACCGATTAACTCGACCGAATTGCCATTCAATTCAGATTTAGCTTTGCTATACTTTAACTTTGCCCACTTCTTGCTTAAGAGCGAGAAATAAGAGCTAACACAATTCTCGAACTAACTTTCTCTTTGATCACTGTCGTTTACATTCTATTTGGGAGCATTAAAAGATTTCTAACTGCCCGTTCAATTTCCACTGAGCTCCACTCAAGTTGGATGAATTTAACTCAAAAAATACAGTACCAAATCCATCAAAATCGCTAGAATGATTAAGCACATTTAGGGTGTTCATCTTATTCTCGCTTTACCTTTCATTAAAACCTTTTCCACCAGTGCCCATTTCGATCAGACTCTTTGTTTTGCTTATTTTATGCAAATCAAATGGCACTGCTCGCCTCCATTAGGCCGTTAAGAGTTCCCATATTTTTCTTGCCACTTGCTCCTCTTCTCACAAATGAACACACACACACACATGGCTAGACATTTCGAATCGGACATGGAGAAGTGGGCATAGAATTTTATCGTGAGAGAAAGAGGAAGAGAAGGGGAAATTTATTGCTCGTCATGATCATACTTTGCTCCTCCTTGAGACGAATGCCCAAGTGAGAGGTGCCTCTGAAGAGTGGTGGCAGTGATGAAAAGGTTGTCGGACGAGAGCCAAGTGAACTGCGAACAGTTTCCACTGGTGCCCAAGTGTGGTTTTGTCCTGCAATTCTATCCATTTTTCCACTTCCCTTTCCCACAAGTCCATATTTTTTCAACCCCTCCAAGTGGCCAGGGAAAAGGAAGACACTGGCACAAGTCGAAACACTTTCGCCTCTCGCTTCCAGTTTTGGCATCATCTCCACCGTTTGCAGCCAGCTCAGACCCTCCATTAGGGCCAGTCCTCCGTTCTGTTGGGCGGCCAAAACGCCAAAACAAGTCACAAGATGGGAGCCAATTGGTTCAATATCTCTCACTCATCTCGAAGCGCCAATTCTCCTGCGCCTCTCGTCTTGCTGATGCCATTTCTCCCATCGCCGCTTTTCTGACTTTGGCTCAACTAGGCCCAAATGTTACTGCCCTTTGGCTCCGTTTGGAATGGAAAGCGAACGGTTGCCAAGTTGCAGCAAAAGAGAAGAGACGAGAAAACAAAACCTTTCCAAGAACAACAGCAACAGAAACAGCAAACCAAACCACCGAGTTCGAGATTGATTGCTGCTGTTTCTCTTTTTTTGTTTTCATTTTTATTGCCCAAAATTCGATTAGCTGGCCCATTTATTGTTTTTTCTCCGCTCAATCTTTATCTCTGTCTCTCTCTCTCTCTTTTAACTTGTTGACCGTTTTGAGGAATGGCTCCCAATTGGAATTGGCCATTTATGAGAACGATTTTATCTCCTCTCCTCAATTGCCAGCCTTCGCCATTATCTCGCTGCCGATTTGGCTCTTAACTTCGTCTCCTCGCCATTCTGCCGCCCTTTTCCAATCGGCCATTTGGGCGCACTCTCAAGAGAGTCTTGCAGTCGCTAAGAGACTAGGGTCCACTCTGGCCAAAGAAGCCGAACCGAAGAGATTCAAAGTGTCGAAAAAAGTGAAACAAGTTATCGTGATTTATCCGCGCCCAAAAACACCCTTTTTGCCCCTTCTTCTGCGCTCGCCCTTTCGGATCGCCAACTGGCTGCAAGCGACCAAGATTTGAATGTAAATCATGGCGCAAATCGATGAAATCTGCATATTTATTTGCTCCCAAGCGGCGCGTCTCTGGCTGGCATTCTTGCTCCCTCCATACTTTCATTGGTTTCCCTCGGCGATGAAGTGGCCGCCTGCATGAGGGCCAAACGGCGCCAGGCGAGCTGTTTTCCAACTGGCGCTCTCCAAGTCGCTTTCCAGCATCTCTTGTGTTGGGCCAGCTTTCAGAGGAGGAGACTGGAGGCAATAAACTGGCGGCACAACTTGCCACTCGGCCGCTCCTAATGGACATTCAATTGTGAAACGCGCGAGAAAAGGAAGCCAAACGCTCGAGGGCAAGTGGCCGGCGAGGCGCCAGAAGGAGCGCATAAAATGCCCCCTCGCTCCTGCCGCATCCAGCCTGTAGCGAGCACAGGTGCACTCCGCTAACGCTTGAGTGGCCGGCACTGTTTCCTCCTCCATTGACACACTCACACTGGCAAGCTAGCCACGCTGCCCGCCAAAGCCAACTAACAGCAGCCTGTTGATCTGGTCAAGTCGCACATAGTCTTCTGGACGATTTCCTGTCGCTGAGGATTGAGAGAGCGAGAGAGAGGGAAAGATTTTGCATCTCTCTCTCAATCCGTTTGGAGCTTCTCGCGGCGGCCGCCCTCAGCGCCGCGAAACAGAGAGCGCCCGAGATCCAATTAGACAAACACACGGACTCTCTTGCAAAGCTTATCGCTCGAGGCGTTTGAGAGCAATACTTTCTCCTCCAATGCTCGCCTCTGAGCCCTTTGTTTTCGGGCCAAGTTTCCTCTCTCGACCAACCGAACAGCAAACACGAGCTCTCGCCAGAAGAAGATCCCTCCAAGAAGCTTCGTTAGGGTGAAAAAAAGCCTCCCCGAGTTTATTACTTAAATTTTCGACTTTTCGAGCGAGTTCACAAAACCAACCAGTGCCAGTAATTAGCGACAGGAATTAGCTCCACTTTCTGCACTCTTCGCATTGGCCGTCCGCCTTCCATTGGCCGCCCAAGAGAAGCCTCCGCGCTGCCCTAATGTCCTCCTAATGTTTGATGTTTAGCATTTAATTTGGACCATTTGGCCTGCTCGCCGGCGGCTCAAAATCACACAGCTCGATGTCTCTTGGCTTGACTGTCCGAATCCATTTGGCGCCTGTTCCAAGTTTTCGGGCTCAATTTTGGGGTCAGAAGAGACAAGACAGTTGTGTCTGTCCAATTCTCTGCATTGTGTTCAGCATTCGGCCGCTCTAATTGCTCTAAGGTCCAGGAGGCATCCCGCTCGAGTATCTCGATTTCATCCCTCCGCTCGCCACAGGCGCATGCAAATTCAACCACAGCCAACCGAGCCAGCGGATACAGAGTCCAGCAAGTGCAATTGAATTTGACCAAAAGCGCCTTTGCTCTTGAATTCAGTCCACTCACAGCCGATTGTGCGGCGCCTGTTGCTTTGGTGGCGCTCGATTGCACGGGACTCGATCGATGTCCAGCTGGGCGGTTGGCGAGCTAGCTAGCCAAGCGTGTTGGCTGGGATGGTGGCCGAGTGTGTCCGTGTTGTGCGTCTCGTGCGCGGCTGCAGTTGCCCAGTATGGCTTCTCGTGCACTGCATTAACGTGCATCCAATTCAATGGTGGCCACATATTAAAGCGGCTCAAATGAAGCGCTCATTTTCGAGTGAAACCAATTGAAATCGCTCATTTTCTCATCAGCTCCATTCATTTGTTCTTCTCCTTAGCTCGACCATTTTTCCTCACTCTGCCCAAGTTCAACCAACTAGCGCAAGTTCCAGACTGAGAGTGGCTTTGTTGTTGAACCCGAAATGCAGCAGGAACAAGACCGGCTTGGCCAGTTGTGGCCGACTGACCACTGCTTGTTGGCCGCTTGTGTGTGTGTGTGTGTCTGAAACTTGAGAGCTAAGATGGGCCGACAAAACGAGACGGACACTGAATGCAAATTCTGCTCCTTCTCGTTCCATTTCATTTCCTCCCAGCGGATCTGAGCTAGTGAGTCGCTCGCTGCTCGTTGCTTGCTGGCCACTTTTTCCTCCCTTTTCTCTCTTCAACTTGTTGTTGTTATAAGCCAAGTAGAGGCACGCCAGCTTGATTGAAAAAGGCGCTCATTTTCAAGTCGCGCTCGAGCCTAAGCAACTTGGTGGCGGCCATTCTCTGGCTGGGCACCGTCTTGGCACTTGGAAGACAATGCAAATGTTGCTCCCCAATTGATTCCTCAATCAAAAGAAAGTGACCAGCATACAGTGCCCAAGATAAGTGCAAAGAGAACGCACTTTGGCTAGAGGATTTTTTATCTCCATTTCTCGCTTTGGGGCGGCCAATCTTTGCTTGGCTTGGATGGGCTCGAGTTGTTGGCGGCTCAATTTTCTCTCACTTCCAAAACTCGAGCTCAATCCAAACGCTGCGACGAATCCTTCACAGACAGACTCCATCTCACTCTCATGGAATCAATTAAATCTCTTTGTCTCTCGGCGGCTCCTTAACTCGGCGCCTCGAGTCGAGGAGCACGCGATCATGAGGATTAGCGAGCGGCCGGAAATCACTCAAATTTGCGCCCAAGTCTCCCTTTTGGCCGCACAAACAAGCCGCCAAAATGGCCAACCGTCTTTGTGCACTGGCCAGTTGCTGCTCGCCGGCAGCCAAGCTTCACTCCTTGACGCCAGCTAATAATTAAAACACTTTTTCTCTTTTTTCCGAGCACAGCTAAGCGTCCGCACTGCTGCCCAATTGCTCAATTGCGCCCAATTGCGCCGCGTTCAGCCGCAATCACCTCGCATCAAACGGACACTGCCCTCTAGGGCCAAGTTGCTGCAGCGCCGTCCAATTGTTTCAATTTCCTGCCGACGAGTCCACTCAACTCGTGGCTCAAGTTTCCCTCCATTTCGCCCCCTCCAAGCGCCCTCTTATTGTGCTGAACTTTGTGCGCCGCCATGATTCATGAGTGTCCGTCGGGCGAAGTGATGAGAAACTAAGCTCGACTCGGCTTCTCGCTTTCTCCGCCGGCCACTTGAACGGACCAGATCTTCACCCAAGAGCCGGCCTTCAATCCAATCGGGCGGCCACTCGCCAATTGGGAGGCATTGAAATCACTGTGACGGCCACTGATAAGCAGCCAGTTGGAAATTCTTGGAAATTTCCAACCGACACTCATTCCCATTGGCTCGCTCCACTGAGCCCATGGATTGCTCGTCGGCAACGCTCCTCGAACAGTTTGGCAAATTTCCTTTAATTTCTCATCTTTTTCCAGCTCGAAACGCCCACCAAGAAGGAGAGTCTCAGCTCGCCGACCGCATCAGACCAGAGCTCGCCTCTGGCAACTTCCAGACATATTCCAGCGCCTCGTGTCACTGGCCGAGCGAATCAATTTCAGGGCGCCTTTTGCGGACACTTCTTGTCCGTCTGTCTGTCCCCTTTTCGCTTTCGCCACGCCGGCAAACATTGTTTTCAATTGGATTTGAGCTGAATATTGGCCGCCGATTGCGATTAGGATTCGCACTTTGCAGCGGGCCTGTGTTGGAGTTGCACTAGAACAGCCTAAGCGCAGCACAGCACTTGCGGCGCGAATGCAAATTTTCTCGCTCCCAATCAGCGGGCTTTCGTGCATTGGTTTGTGCACTCGCGCAACAAGCTGGAGCCCGCCGCTCGCCTCTGGCCAACCAGCCAAGCAGCCAAGCAGCCAACCAAGTCGACTAAGAGCCAAAGATGGGCTCACAAAAGATGGCCATGATGAAGATGCAAATGGTGGGCATCATTTGCATCTGCTGGACGCCGATTTGTGCGAGCCCAAAATAGAGAGAAGATGATCATAAAGCTATTTAGTCCACTCTTCTGCTCCGTCCGGCCCGCAGATACTCTCTCTGGCCCAGCTCTCACTCTCTTCCCAAGCCCCGTGGACCGTTTGGCTTTTTGTTTTATCTCTTTTGCGCTCCCTTTAAGTGGCCAGCAGCTTCCTGCCTCTGCTCATGGGAGTCTCTCCTTTGGCTCCTCCGTCTCGACGCGTCTCGGTGGCCCGCTTGGCAGACGGCCAACAGGAGCCAGCAGTAGCTTGAGAACCGGTGGCAGGAGATCAGGCTGCCTGCCACCAGTCGAAAGAGCAGCCGCAAAAGAGCAACGGTAGCCCGAAAGGAGACGGGCCAGAAAAGTCGGCCAGCAGCAAGGTCTCGCTGGTGGTGGGCTCGCGCGGGACTGAGCCTTGCGCTGTCTTGCCGGCGAGCTTGCCAGACAGGAAAGCCTCCAGGGAGCTTGCGGGCTCAATGGTCTTGGTGGCGGCGAGTGTGCGATTTCCATTTGCCGTTAATTGAGTTGCATCCTGGCAGCCCTTTGCTTCGTTTTGTTTGCCGGCGGCGCAATGCAAACATTCCAGGCCAACAACAAAGGCAGACTGTGTTCCGTTAGGTCGGAAAGTTGCGCCACCGGCAGAGCTACGCGTCTCGCAGCGAACGCTTGAGCAACACGGGCCGCTCGAGAGCGCTCCAAAAAGGTCGAAAAAAGGCCACTTGGCTTCCGTTTGGAGCTCGATGAATCAATTAATCGATCGATCTGAAGCCATTAACGGTCTGGCCAATCGTTTGTTTGCATTCTCACATTCTTTGCCGAGATCGGCAGAGTCTAGGCGAGCTTGTGGCAGAGCTCTGGAGGCCAATCTTTGGCGCCTACTTGGCGCCTCCTCTTCGCTCTGATCGTCGCCTTTAGTCTGACTATTTGGATGGTCGTGCTCGAGAGTTTGACACTTGCTGCTAGGCGAGATGCCACGCTACTGTCTTTAGGCTGAGCGAGATCCACACCTAGTCTGCAGCCACACTTATGCAAATTATTCCGAAAAGGCCAAGCTGGCCAGCACAGGTGCTCGCTCGATGCAAATCAGCTTGAGATAGCTAATTAATTTAGTCACCATCGTCGCCCTAGTGAGAGTGGCCCTTCTAGATCTAAGCTCTTGCGGAGAGACAATGCGAGGCGACAATTTCGTCTTTCCAGCTCGCGAACACGAAGCACCAAACAGATAGAAATGCAGATGGAAATGCAGCTCTGCATCCGAATTCGAGCTCGGGGATCGCATCAAGGAGCACGAAGGAGATCAGCCTCCCACGTCCGAGCTCGTCTGGGAGGCAATTCAATGGCGATTCAATGGGAAATCCCAGTGAATCGAGCGGTCTGCTGCCTGCGAATCATGATCCGATCGTTGTGATCAATCGAGTGCGACCACAAAGGAGCAGCATTGGCGGCCAACAGTTTGCATGTGCGTCTAATTGTGTGTCTGCGCCGGCAAGTGGTCGTCGGTGGCCGAGATGTTGCCAGTGAGCCGGCGACCGATCTTGCGAGTGTCCGGCCGCCCCCGAAGGAAGAGGAAGCCCTGCGAGCGTGGAAAGAGGTGGGCAGCAAATGAATGCGAGCAGTGTGGCTTAGATGCCGCTCCACTGCTGGCCTGCTCGAGCCAATGGTGCCGATGGTGGCCGAGCAAAGTGGCAACAAGTAGATGGGGCAAAGAGATCGAACAACGATAAGTCATGGCTCATTTATTGGTTAGCGAGCGAAGCGATTGGAGAAAACAAGTAGCTTGGCCCGCCGGGGAGCTGGGACAGAGGCAGAGAGGGAGACAGACAGAGATAAGGATCGTTGCAGTTTCCTATCTGGCTTATTAGTTCTCCTTTCCAGCTCGTCCACTGCGTCCGACTCCAATTGGGATCTCGGCCACCGAACGGCCAGAGACTCAACACTGTTGGCCACTTCAACAGGTAGCCGAAAAGAACTGTGCGCCGCCCATTTGGTCCCTTTTTTGGCCCGCTCATTTCTGCAAGGCCGCTCGGCGGAGCACCAAAAACGAGTCCATTGATGAGATATAAATTTGGGCCACACACAAGCACACAATGCAACAGTGCAACAAACACAAGGGAACAATCTTAGTGGATTTCTGTGTGCCAAGTCTGGATGAATCCTGAGCTTGTCTAGCGTTTGCTTGGTGCTCTCGTTGCGATCGCTTGTTTTTGATCGCTAGAAAACTCGCCGTTCCAGCCACAAAGTCGAACCTCGGCCCGTTCGATGACTTACATGCTGCGACTAAGCTCCGTTTGTCCAAGCCCATCGGTGTTTCCATTTCCAATTTTGCGGTTCCTCCTCCTGCAAAATGGCCCACCTTTCCAATGGATTGAGAGCGAGCTCGATGCAGAATGGACGTGCCGCAGTGGGTTATCAGCAGCAGTAGCAAATATGGCAACACTTAAAATGTGGCCAGCCCCCAAAGGTGCACATCGGAAGCTAACTTTTTTGGGTGTGTCCGAGCAAGTGGCGAGCGGCCGCTCGCAACTGTTCGAGGTGATTGAATATTATGACTTCATATTCTATCAACTCTGATGCAACAGGTGCACCCGAAGTTGCATTCTCCGTCGGCCAACAAGAGGACAGAGCAAAGGGCCAAGAGGTGAGCGTGCGTGTCAATAATCATTTGCATTTCAACGATTTGTTTTGCCACTGTTGCCCTGCCCCTTTGCTGTTCCGCCGCCATGGGTCTGCATAGTTTTTGGCAAACACTTACAACAAGCTCTCTGCCCGCTCCTCCACTTTTCTGCTCACTGGCCAGAAAGTGACCAAGCGAAAACGAGCAGTCAACTGGACAAGAAGAACAAGCCGAGCCAGCCAAATGGCGAGCCCTCTTTTTGTTCGATCGAATCTAAGCGTCTGCTTAGCTTTCTCTCTCTCTCTCCCTCTTTGATCTCCGGCGATCCTCTTCAAATGAGTCCAAATGAAGTAAACAACATGCAAAACAACCACTCCACTTGTTCCTCTTCGATATCCACACAAATCGGCGCTAAGCTAACGGAACTGCAACAAACTTCGGGCCGAGAACAGGTAGCTGCCAGCGAACAAACTGCTCCGGTTATTATTATCATCATCATCATTATTATTATTATTATTACTATTTCTTCCTCCCCCTACCTAAGAAGTTGCAACTTCTTCTCCTGCGGCCACTTTTCCTCCATCTTTCATTCTCTCGGCGACTCTTTGCCTATTTATGCGTCTGTCTGGAGAAAGATAATTTTCGATTCGCGGCCCCGTCGCCATCCAGTCTTGGCGAGACGAGCTTGTTCGAGCTCGAGTTCGAGCGCCACCAACAATTTGTAGCAGCTGCCTCTTCGAGAAACATGAGAGAGAAGAAGATAAACATTTCCATTGGTCGGAGGGCAGTGGGAAATTTGTCCGCATTTCAAGCCTCCAAATGCATCGGAATGCAGTCGGACTGCACTGTCTGTCGACGAGAGCAGAATAATGGCCCAAAATGTTTGCTAATTTTGCAACTAATAATCAGGGCAACCTGTGGGCAAAGGAACACAAGATGTTTTGCAAACAGAACTGCTCTCGAATTTGAACTTCCAGCCTCGATTTTATCCACACTGATACCTTCGCGCTGGACCAATAGAAGATCGTGTCCACGATTGTTTCTATCGATGGAAATGGCTCAGAGCCCGTTCTGTTTGCACTCGTTTGTCTTGCTTGGTTAACATTTCCTCTCTCAGGCCCACATTCTTGGAGTCTCGACCTTCGTTGGGCTCCAATCTTCGGGGTATCTGTCATCTTGGGCGAGTTATCTCGACTGGAGAGCAAAACTTGCCTAGACAGAGGGCGCAGTAGCTATTTTTCTCTACTAGTTCGTGGCCTAATGATCGAGATCTCACGAAAGAAAGCCGCAAAACTAACGAAAAAACGCATCCCACAAATTTGAATCAATATCGAAAACCGCTCAGGTGAATGGAGACTCATCAAAGGATGGAAACATTGAGCTTTCAATCAAGATGCCTGGCGGCAATAATGTTGCCGAGGCGCAACAAGTTTTCGGCCCATCGCAGCGGCTCAAGCAACAAGCGGCTAATGGTTACTACTCGGTGGCTGGTTCCTTTGTGGGATCAGCAAACCAATCGGATGAACAGCAGCTGCCCTCTGCAGACAACTCCACCAACTCGGAGAAGGCTAACTCGTCGGCTTCCAGTTCGGCGAAGCCTGGGGGTCGACACGATAAACAAACACCAGCTGGTCGAGATATTGGAAACTTAATCGACTTGATGCCTCCGCTTTCGGTCGAGCAAGGGACCAAGCGGCTGATTTTGGCGAAGAAGCTCGACCGAGAAGATCTGGATCGTTATATCCAAGCGGCCGGCTACCAGACGGCCGCCTCGTTGGGCCACACCTCGTCCTCGTCGGCCACGCTCACAGTGCACATCAAGTGCCAGCTCAAGGACCCTTTGTCGGCGCAAAGTGGCGGCGAGTTGGGTCTAAGTGTGGCAACCAGAAGCAACACCAGCTCGAGCACCGAGATGCCGTCGCTTGAGGCTGTCCCAAGGGAAAGTTCCACAGCGATTAGATTGGGCCAAACTGGAGCTGGAAAACGGTCAGCTCCCTCAGGAGCGGCCAATTCAATTCTCATTCCAATACACATAATTGTCACCGACGAGAACGACAACTGGCCCACCTTCATCGGTTCGCCCTACTTGGTCGACCTGAACGAGTCGGCCCCCATTGGCTCGCTCATTCAGGCCAACGAGATAGTGGCCATCGACAATGACCAACAGGGAGCCCTGTCCACCATCGAGTACAGTGTCGTTGGGGGCAGTCTTTGGTCTGACTCGTTCACCTTTTTGAACCCGCTGGATTCGCGTTCGCTAATTGTGAAACAAAATCACCTGTTGGATTTTGAAAGCCACAACAAGTTGACGCTGAAGATAATGGCCCGCGATCAGGGCGAGCCGGCCAACTGGGCAATCACAAGTATGCACATCAATCTGCTCGACCTGGACGACCTGAGTCCCATTTTCGACAGCGACAAATATTGGGCCCAAGTCAAGGAGAATCGAGCCGGCGAAATGATCCTCGTCCATCCGAAGCCCATTCAAGCATTTGATGGTGATAAGACAATCCAGGATTCGGTCTTCTACTCGTTCGATGTGAAAACAAACCACTCGTTGTACTTCGACCTGGGTGCAGAATCGGGCCAACTTACTGTGAAGAAGTCTCTTCCATTCGACGAGAATGTTGACGAGCCCTTTTGTCTGCTCGTCAGGGCGACCCAGACGAACAACAGCCAGAGATCCAGCTTGACGATTGTGCAAATGTCAGTTGGGAGTCCCAAAAAGTCGCCCGCTCTTTTGGCCAGACAGTTCGAACGGTTGAACCTGAAACTGGAGTCCACTTCTTCGCCCGAAGACTTGCCCCAAAAGGAGGCGCTCAAGTTTGAGAAGGAGGAATTCTCGTTGGAACTGACCGAGAGTCTCCCAAATGGATCGGTCATCCTGCAGGCCAGAGCACAGCTGGCCAAGTGGTTCGAACATCGAGCGGGCAAGCTGAGGTACCAGATTTTGGACGACCCTAAGGGATATTTCAAGATTGACGAATCCCAAGGAACAATTGTCCTGAATGGGCAATTGGACTACGAGATGTATCGCCAGTTGACGGCGAGAATTCTGGCCACTTACGAGTATTCAGATGGTCTCAGTGATTCGGGTTACCCTAAGCTACTGTGCGACATGGTCCCATTGAAGGTGAGCGTGTTGAACACCAACGAGTTTGCGCCCGAGTTTTCCCACGAACAGTACAACTTCCAACTGTCGGTGAGCGACCTGATAGCCAGTTTTGAGCTCGTTGCAGAGAAGCTCGAGGAAGAGGAGACTCCAACAAGTGGTCAAGAGAGGGGCTCCAAAGTGGGGGAGTCGGAAAAGGAAAAACTCAGCAGAAGGAGCTCTAGTTCGAGGTCCCAATTTGGACTGTCTGGGGGCGAGGAGAGTCTCCCAGAAGTGCAGGTGATCGACAACACGAGGGCACTGCAAATGGGCCAAGTGTACTGCGCCGACCGCGATTTTGGCGACGAGTGTTTGCTCAAATTGGTGGGCACCAGTTCGAAGACTGAGCTGTTTCGACTTACTCGAGACGGCAGGTTGTACTTGCCTCTAGTCAATCTGACGGCTGCAGCATCGGCATCAAGCTCGACGACGACCAGGCCTAGTGAGAAGACGAAAGGCATCTTCGCACCGACAGGCAGAGATAATTGGGCAACCAGCTTCAATAACCAAATAATGATCAGGAACAACGGGGGCAATTTGCGGCGCAGAATTGAGCTGGACAACGAACAAGAGGCCAGCCATCTAGAGGCGAGCTTGGATAGAAATTATCTCAACTTTTTGCTCGCCCAATTCAGCAACTTGGGTCGACTCAGATTCAAGGTGCAGGCGACCGACCGCAGTTTTGATGGATCAAACGAGGGCAAACAGTCGCAGGCGCTCATTGTGATAAGCATCCTGAGCATAGACAACTTCATCCTGCACAAAGCGGCCCCACTCCAGCAAAGTGTCCAGCGAGAAGTGCCCCAAGAGACCGTCCAGCTGGGCAACAAGTCGTTGCACGAGACCCCCGAAAGCGGCCCAATCCAGACTGACTCCAAAGCTACCGGTCAGAGCAACTCGCTGGCCGATGGTCAACAGTGGCCAGGCAGACAGCAGACGCAATCTCAGCGCCATGTCATGATGGTGCCCGCCTCAAATGGTCGCAGTTTTGTTCAAATAGACGCCGACATAATCAGCAACCTGCTGGCTGCGTCGAGCAAAGACTCAAATTCAACGAGCCAGCCGAGCGACGCCCTGAGACTAGCGGCCAGTTCGGGCGACGAAAAGGGGGCCGAATTTGCGGCCGAGAGTCAGCTAAGTTTTGGCGGAGGAGCAAGAGCTGACGATCAGATTCTGGTGAACAGGCGGCACGAATTGGGCGCTTCTAGCGAGCTGCACCGACGCCAAATTGGCGCCAACCCTAAGGGCAGCTTCCAGGCGCCCAGTTTGCTGCTGGTCGACGAGGACGGGGCCAAGTTCGTGGCCATGCCGGCCGCAATGGAGGTCTACAGTCGGCAAGTGCAGGAGGCCCAAGCGTCGCTGGCCGCAGCCTCGGCCGCCAGCCTCGACTCGAAGCAGAAGAGGGCCGGCTCCAAGCTGGCCGGAAGTGGCGGCTCCAAGGGTCACGAGAGGCAGCCTGCTCACAAAGAGGCGGGGCCCACTTTCTGGCGCTCCATCACCGAGCAGCTGGGCCTGGAACGGTCTGGAGCAAATCCCATGTACTGGGTGAACATTTCCACCGCCATCATGCTGCACATCGTGGCCCTGGTCGCAATTGTGGCCCTGGTCTCGCGGATTAGGTCGCGCAACAGCCTGCTGGTGGGCGGGCCACCCAGCATGCACTTTACTGCTGGCGACCAGTCGGGCGGAAGTGGCGCCAGCTCGCACGACGAGACCAGGCCGGCCAGCATGCACTCGAGCTGCTCCAGTCTGAGCAACTCAAATTTGTGGCCGCGCACCATGATCGGCGGCTTCTCCTTCTGGGGCAGCGGCAGGACCACCTCCCGCACTCAGACCAGCTCAGAGTCGCGCCCCCTCGGCGGCCAGTCAGCCGCCGGAAGTGGCCCCTTCACCGGCGGCAAGCTCGGCCCATTTGGTTGCAGTGTGGGACCGCTGGCAGGCGGAAGCTCGTCCTCGCTGGGCCTTGCGTCCAAGAGGGCGGCCACCATTGCGCTGGAGACTGAGAGCAGTGGCGGGCGTGGGTCTTGTGAGCGCGAGCGGGGCCAGCAGAACCTGTTCGGCCAGCTGAGGTGGGCGCTCAGAAAGGTGTTCGACCAGCCGGCCGGAGGTGGGGCTGCTCTGCGGGCGAAGCGAGGGGGCCACTTGTGCGAGGGGCTCCAGTTGGCGAGGGCGACGGACGGCAGACAGTCTCTGGGGCCCGTTTCCATGAGGCCGCTCGACTCCGAGGTGGTGGCCTTCGAGGATTTGCGCGACCGTCAGCTGGAGCAGGAGAATGGGGCGGCCTGCGAGCAGATGGACAACTGCATCAGCGAGATACAGACCATTGTGAGTGGGGGCCGTCTTGGCGGCGAGACCAGTGTGGCGGCCTACGCGATCAGCGGCCCAGCAGGCAACTCTCTCTCAGAGGCGACTCTCTTTGGCCAGTCTTCGGCCGGTGGGAGCGAACAGGAGCACCGGAAACAAAAGCCGGTGAGCACTTTCGTTGGCACCAACAATGCGGCCACCAGAGACCAGCTGCTGGGCAGAACGATGGTCCGTAATCAGCTGCAGAGGGACGAGACGCAAAGGGAGCTGGCCACCCAGCAGAACAGCACCACAATTGTGTCCATCAACGTGCCGGGCCCGAAGGCGGCCGATCTGCGCGGCTCGAAGGAGACGCTGGGCGGCCAGTCGAGCTCGTCGGTCCTCTCGCTTGGCTCGGTGAGCTCGTCAAGCTCGAGCCGGGCGAAAAGCAGCGCCACCATGGCGGCCGAGCAACAGAAGACAGTCCGCGGGGCCAGCTCGGAGGACGTGTCCTCGCTGGACTCGTCGCTCACTGCGGGCGACAAACACTCCTCCGCACCCAAGCCAATCCGCCAAGACACCGGACGAGCTTGCCAGACGTCCACCTCGAGCTTGGAGTCCAGAGTGGCCCCGTTGGAAAGCGACACTGACAGGCAGCCGGCCGGCCCGCGAGTGCAGCCCCAAAATCCCACCCACCTCAAGCTCAGACGACAGGCTCTCTGCTCGGACCATCCGCCCAGCGCCAGCCAGACCAGTGCCGAGCAGCAACAGGCGCCGTCTGCCTCTGGTCGCATCAGGGACCTGGTCGCGAGCAGAGCCGCCTCCAATTCGGGACTGGCCGCGCAGTGGGGCGTGTCCAGCACCTCGGGCGGCAGACGCGAGGCCAGAAAGCTGGCCGCCCCGGCACCCCCGAGGTCCGAGGCTCGAGCCTCGCCTCAGGCGCCTCCGCCGCCGCCACCACCGCCGCCACCGCCACTTCCGCCCGTGCAGCCGCTCAGCGCGGGCCAGCGCAGTCCGAGAGGGTCGTCACCCAAGAGAGTGGCCGTCTCCAAGTGTTCCAGCCATAGTGATAGTCGAAAAGCTGATCTCCAATCGCAGGCAACCTGCTCCTCGTCCTCGTCCACCTCGTCCTGCTCGGCGGGCTCGGCGGACAACAACAACAAGACAGTGTCGCCAACCACCTCCGTGGACCGTGGCTACGAGTCACTGCAGTCATACATTTCATCTAGTCAGCAGCGGGCCCTCCATTTGCAAGGGGCCGCCGTACAGCAGAGCAACCAGAGAACAGTCTTGAAGAGCTTGAACAATAACAACAATAACAACAACAGCAACAATTATAGCGTCAGACAGACGTCCCAGTTGTTCCAGAGTTTGCCCAAAAAGGATCTCACGAGTCAACGAGATGGAGCCTCCTCCAACGAGGTGCCAAATCAGGCTCGCCACTCGACGACGAACGACCAATCGAGCTTGGTGGTTGGCTCGAGACTAGGAGTCAAGCCAAGCTCGTCGCGAGGCCCAATTGGAGGCGCCAGAAGCAGGCCGGCGGCCAGCAAACAGGCTCAGCAGTATCGAGCCGCCGAAGTGGAGGCCTACCAGCAACAACAGAGGATGCAGCAGCAGGTGGCCATGAGCGCCGAGCTTGGGCCTAGCGACGAGAATCCGGGCGAGGACTTCTTCTACTATTGCGGCGGCCACTCGGTGGGCAACGAGTGTCCGGCGGACCGATGTCGAGGCAGTCTCCTGGAGGAGTACGCGAGCCACACTTACCAGCAACCTGCTCAACAGCAGGTGGGCCCGGCTGCAGCCACTGTGGCCTCACGCAATGGGCGCACCAATGCTCTCAGGGCGGGCTCCTCGTTGCGCTCGGTGAGACAGCAGCCAAGACTTGTCGGGGGCCAGCCCGCTTGTCACAGTCAACAAAATGATCTCATTCCCATAGGGAGTCTCGCCTACAACAACCAGGAACAACAGTTTGTAATTGATAGCGAAAAGATGGCCGCCCAGTTGAGACAGTATCACGCGAGCCACAGCAAAAACTTTGACCCTTCCTATTTGGAGACGCCGCCCAAGAGGGTGCTCATTGCTGGCAGGCAGCAGAGGAAGAAACGCTTGTTGGAGGCCAGCCAGCAGGAGGCAAACAATTTGCAGTTTTCCATCAACCAACATCACCACCAATTGATGCACCATCATCACCAGCACGCCACGGGGGCCAAGAAACAGCTCACCTGGTCGGACCAAGTGGAAATGTTGGCACCCTAGTCTTGGGCCAACAAGTGCAGTTACTAAGCGGCCATGCATTGTGATATCCGAGTCCGAGAGACTAGCTCTAGTTTCTGAAGCAAGAGACCGAGTCTCCGAACTCATTGTACAATACGAGAGGGAAATGCAGCCTGAAATCGAGATCTCCGAATTAAGGGCTGCCTGATTAGCACGACGAGAAAGAATTACACCTTGTCTTCAAAGATTTGTTTAGATGTTCAAATATATCAACCAACGAGTGAACGACCACAAGATTGTTATACGAGTTTTCTTGGCATAGTGCCCACCTAAGCACGACACTGAGAGGCTCGCAAAGTTTACACATAAAAGCTAGAACCAATGCAGGAAAACAGTTTCCGATCTCTCGGCCATGTTCCAGTAATCATGCCCCAAGTGGCTGACAAATCTAAACTCATCCCAATCATCTCACAGCACTAGTTCAGATTAACTAGATCTCTAAGGTGTAGGTGGAGTGTATTTAGAGCAATCGGAGTGAAACTTGCGTGAGCACGTCTACCCGTACTCGTGCATCTCTAAAAGCCATTCTCACTTTCGCCTTGCTGCCCCACTCTACTCTCTAGACGGAATTCCAGCTAATTGCCGGAGTGCGTCATCGGTGGAACCGATAGACTCAGAGCCGAGTGTCTGCGTGTTCGCGGCAAGCAACTGATGACTAGATGTTATGTAATTATCAGCACCAATTGTTCACCCTAGGCTGTGGTGCCTCCTGGAAACAGACGCCAATGAGTTGCACACCATTGTCGCCACATCCGCTCTCGGCGGCGCCGACCGTCAGAGTCTCCGTCATACAGCAGACCAGCACTTGTGTTCAGCTGATGATCTTGATCCGACGTGTCCGAGTGGGTTGAGATCTCTCAGGGGCTCCAAGCAATTGGAGGATATCCAACTGGATATCTTTGGAGGTCTTTGAACACCTTCCAGATCTTTCAGTTGGTGCCAAACTTGTTATTGAGCCAGCGATGAAGATGCTGCTTGTTTGTTTGTGTGTTTGTTTGCTCGCGCTGTCACCGATCATTCTGAATAACTTGCTCAAATTTAACGAACTAAAAGTGCCAGTCAACAACAACAACACCGATATGCGAGGACGAGATAGTAATCGGTTGTTCATTTGAGGTTCATTGTCGTTGAAGGATTGGCTATCATTTCATTGTCACTGTGGTTTGCTTTCCACTTGGCTTATTTGACAACAGATGGGCTACTCCGGCCACACAATGGAGCAACAAGTGTCGATCTCCAGAGAAGAAGGATTGGGAGAAACTCTTTGGGACCGTGAGTGTGGATCTTTGCTCGAAGGCCGAGGAAAGTGCCAAGACGATTCCACAATCGCCTGTTAGTTTACTTCATTGTGATCATGTTTTTATCATTTTTCCATTGGATTTATGATTAAAATCTTGACTGATCGATCATGTGATTGTGAGCCCTATCATCTTTTTTGCCTTGCTTGTCTACTTGCTCACAAGCTCATGGGATCGCTTTCATGTGAAGCTCCCTCAATGGTTTGTGCCAATGTGTCTTGGCCATAAGGCGAGCAGAATTTGCGCAAGCGTACTTGTGCCAAATGCGAGCTCGCTTATCTAATCAGTAAAGTTTAGTTGAAAAGACACTCATTGGTCCAATTGTGAAGCTTATCAAGCTCTGTGAGCCAGAAGGGAGTTGCAGGAAAAAGTCGCGACGATGGCGCTGAATGACATTGATCTCATTGAGCCGGATGATCACTGTTCCTCCTCCTCTTCGGGACGGCTTGTGGCATCTTCGAAGTTACAGGTAAGCCCACGTAAGCTGAAATGGATACAATCTCTCAGCTAGTATATGCTTACTAGCTGAGTCGAACTCGGTTGGATTGGAAGTTAGAGAAAAGGGAAGAGAACAGGCCCGGGGATGAATGACATTTTGACTAGCGGCTGGATATACTTCATAAGCTTGTCTCCGGGTCTCAGTCATGAGTTGTGCTAACTTGCCTATTTAGCCGACCGAGCAAACAAGCGAAGCCGGTAAACAAAAAGTCGCGGAATATTCCCAAATAATCTGTTTCCAACAAATCACCACGTCCACAACCATTTGGTCTCCTTATTCAAATAAACTCATTGCTTATCGTTCTTTTTCACTCTCGAACTTTGGGAATGTTTCAGCAACTGGGCCGCATTGTTTGCCGACATGTGACTAGGGCCACAGATATGAAGTAGGTGTGGGCCCTAAATCGGACGTGAGGAAAGTTTGCAACAAACTATAGGCCCAACATGGACTGGGCTGTTGTTTTGAATCCCTCTCGTCTTCTTGTCCACTTAAGAGATGTCTATGCACTGGTCAAAGAGTCAATAGCGAGCAGCTTTGAGGCGGCACATTGTAGATGCTAGGTTCAAACTGGGAGTCAAAATTGAAGAAATCAAATTGTGGAAATCAGAAATCGGTTTGTCTGGTAAGCAATGTTTTCTTTTATTACATGTATCAGATATCAGATAGCGCCCACTAGGCTCGTTGCTGCAACAGGGTGTTTGTGTGTTTCCTATTTCTGCTCCCTTAATGCGTGTCTGCGTGTGTGTGTCTGCAAGTGTCTTCTTGGTTCAAAGCTCTCGGTTAATGATAATTAGGTGCTGATGATGGTTGCTCTCACTTGTTGATTAGAGTGAATAAGACTAATAAGAATAAAAACAAATTATTATCCGAAACAAAAACAAGCTTGATTCATCCACAGTGTGTGATGGTTCTTCCACGTGGACTCTCGTTGTTGATTAGTGCCAACCAATCTCTTCCATCATCTTTCCTCAGTCGTGGTCTGGCCATGATCGCTTGTTGTTGCCGGCTTCATGAGGCTCTTGGTGGCGCCACTGGAGCTTTGCTGTTTGGTAAGCGTTCCATTGGCGCTCCAAACGGGGTTCTCGAAGCCTCCAAGGTAGAGGTTGCTCGCCCAGTAGGAAGCATTGTTGGCTCCTGCGGCCGCCCTATGCTGCAGGTCGGCCTGTGTCAGATCCATTCGGCTTCCGTCGTGCATGAGGTCACTATCGGCGGCAAGCTGGTTGTTGGAGAAGGAGTTCATCTTGCAAAGACGACCGGCTCGCCTATGGCGCACTATAATGATAACACTGATCATCAGAACGATCAGAATCATCGCCAGAGCTGAGGAGGCGGCAATTGACCAGAATAATGGCGAATAACAACGGTAGAAAATCAATTCATCATTTCCATTTGGACAGTTCTTATTCCTGTCGCAAACCAGACTGTTTGGAACACAAATATTATCCCCACAATCGAACCACTTCTTGTTCGGGCAACCAGTGCTGTTGGCCTTCTTGTAAACTGTGAACAGGATATCAAATGAGACGTGCGACCAATCAATGGGCTGGAATGATTGCAAATTAATGGCTATCTTAGAGCTCTGTGGTTGCGTCAAAAGGTACTGGGCCGATGTGGTCTGGCCCTCGAGGTGGACTTGTTGAGCGTGCGAGGAATCATGATTCAATATGATGCCCAATTTGGTAAGATTCGCTGGCAAGCCAATTGAATTGACCGTCACCAAGAGACCGTGAGATTTGGGTGCAACGACAATGATGGAACAATTCAGTTGCTTTACGAGTGGCGCCACTTGGGGTTGTGTCAATGAGGAGCCAAAGCCGAATGAGATGCTGGAGGGGAGTTGTTGTTTTTGGGGCAACACTCGCACTGATGAGAGGGTGTTCCTTGAGGTGAGAAACACCGAATGGGTGTCGTTGGTCTGGCGCAACTTCTTGGCGCTCCTTAGGGTCTTTGATTCGAGATCACAGAATTCATTTAGGAAATCTGTGGTTGGTTTTTTGTTTTTGGGTTTTGCCACCAAGCGGAAACAACGGGCGTTGTTTACACGTTAGGAAAAAGGCGCCATAAGAAAAGACGTCAATGGAAAAGTGGGAGAATCGTTTACTGTCAGTTAGTCTTTGCAATTAGCTAGATTGAGAGTGTTGAGTGGTTTTTCCAAGGGGGCGCTGGATGCGCACTTGACTAGGATAGAAAATACTCACATTGATTCGTTTGCTTGCTCACTTGGTGCATGTTCACTCGGTTCACTGAGGCTGCTTGACTATAATGTGCCGCAAGTAGAATAACAAGACATGTGGTTGCAATGAGGCCCTTTATCGTGTAAGAGCATCTGAAGTGGAGGCTCGAGGGCATCAGGGAAGCGTTGTTGTTGTTGCTGTTTATGCACATATTGTTTCTGCTTGAAGTTCTGATATTTTCAGCTGGATTTTGTGTAAGAAATTCTCTTAGATTGTCTCTATGTTGATTGTCTGAATTTGACGCTGACGATATCTGAGGCCTTGTGGTGATTGTCTTTGGGGAGCGAGTGGGTCTTCTAATTTGTCGGGCTTCTCTTCTTTGCTGCATGCGACAATCGGCCAAACAGTTGGGGATCTCCCGAGAATGAGGCATTATAAACTTTCGTTTAGATCTTAATTTTAGAAACCGATTTTTTTTGGCCAACGATTAGATTTGGTCACTGAGACTGCAAATTGATTAGGACTGCAAATCGATTGCTCAAGAGCCAACTTGGAAGTTCAAAGGTTCGCCCCTTTTCTGAATACTGTGCCTTCTTTTCCAATTGCTTATTACTTAAAAGTGCGCAAAGGTTTCATCGAGTTTGGTTTCCACCAATGAACACTGAGTCCGGCTGGAAGCTCGTGAACGAGTTTATATATCGCTCAGAAGATAGACCATTCAGCAGGAGCGGCGATTGACGGCAATCTGCAAAGGCGCCAGCCAAACAATCGATCGCCACAATGAGATTTGCTCCAACAACTTGCTGCTTATAGGAAAGGCGAGTGTTTGTGAGTTATCTATCCTCTGGGCGCATAGGCGAACCAACTTGCGCATGGTCACAAGATGAAACAGGCGAACAAGATCATATCAGATGCAATGAAATGAAATCAACTCGCCAGATCGATCTCAAAGGTTTTCCATTGCAATCCCAAGTCTTATCGCTGGAGCTTCGTTTTTGCCAGAATTACTCATTCTCCTTCGGCCGAAGGGGGGCCGACAACGTGTGGGTGCCCCTTGGAGTATCTCTGGGCTCGGCGAGGAGACATCTCCATGGGTCTAGACGATTATATTTGGCGCCCATTGGACACAGTGTGGAGCGCCCTGACAAGTGTAACCCAAATATGAGCAACTGGTGGCCCTTCGAACACTTCTCCTTCGCACAACAACAAGAATGCTGCCTGGACTCAAACAATGTTCGTGTACACTTGTGGGAGAACGAGCCAGAATATGATGCGAAAGAAGAGCGACGAGTGTAAATGTGCAGATTGAGTGGAGATCTTACAGAAAAAATGATCCAGCTCCATGAGAGGTTGCACGTTTTGCTTCAAGATGGGAGCATGATTAATCGATCGATCAACAAATCTTACCAAACATGTGCGGCCGAAATTGTGCGCTCTCTGTTTGCTCGAGAGCGTACATGATAATTTCAGGGCGCTGCTCCAGCGCACAATGTCCTGAGGCTCTGGTCTGGATCGAGATATCCTCGGCGAGAAGTGAGATTGTTGTTGCCTTTTGCCCTTTTTCGTGCCTCTCGCTGGTGCATTGCGGCGCTCCAACGTCAAGGCAATACGAGGAGAGCTGCCGGCGCCAAGCCTCAACACACAAGGCACATAATGAAATAATTTAGACTCGCCCGTCGTCTACGTGTAGGGGCAAAAGCGTGTGGCCGATATACTTGAAATGGCGCCAAGCGAATCACTCGTCTGAGATCTAGAGAGATCTCTTCAGCTTTGCTCCAGCTCACTGTATTGTTTCTGCAGTTGTTGCAGTAGTTGTTGCTGTTGTTGTTGTTCTTCTCCTTCTTCTTGTGGATGAGCCTGATTCTAATTTGACTCCTTCCGACCATTGTCAATGGCCCCTCGAGCTTCTTCTCCAGCCAGCTTATCGCCCATGCACCAAGACGGCCGCCTAGACGACGCATGGCGCTGTCTGAGGGGGCGGATTTGGATTAGAAGCGCCACTTTGGAGTGCCAGTTTTCAAGAGAGTAGTTCGAAAATGGTTCCTCCAGTCTGTTTACAACAAGCTTGGGCTCGTTGCGTGTTTGGTGAATCATTGTTGTTGGCATTGTTGCACTTTAAGGAGGTGCAAATGTTCAAACAAAGCGCCAACTAGACCATTTTCAACCCATTTTCAAGAGCAACCACTGGCGACTCGAGTGAGACAACGCTCATTGTCTTCGCCCATTGGCCAGGCTTCTCGTCTTGTGCACCTCTCCAGAAGGAGACTCTTTAATGTCTTATGTGTTCGGCCAGCTCGTTGTTGTGGCCAGAGCATTGCGACAGAGCTTCCTCTCACCTCGTGCCCTTCGACTCAGAGTGAACGAAGATGATCAAAAAAAGCTGGAAACAATCGAGAGAGTTGGCGCGAGTGCTCGTGGTGCTCGAGATGGTGTAGATGTTGCCTCTTTTGCCCAAACTTTACCCGAAAATCAGTCCCGCCAAAGCAAAGAGTCGGCCTGCTTCTGTGGAGACATCTGATAAGCGGCGCTTAATCCAAAGCGCTGCCCCAATGGAGCAGCTCAAATCAAATGGGCCGAAAAGGGACGACCCTTCATCGCCCATTTGCCTGATTCTTGTGGCCGCTTTGTCCAGCCCTCTGGCCGCCTGGCCACTCCTTAGCGCCAGGCCACTCGCCTTCTCCGATGCCAACGAACGGAAATGTTCGTTGTTCTTTCTGCTATCTGATTAATGTTGCTAATTGGCCGCGGAGAAAAGAGAGAGAAAATAGAGAGAAGTGGCAGATTATGTTAAGCGAGCAGCAGATGATCATTATTTTATCATCGCCATTTCCAAGGGAGTCTCGCTCGTCGTCTCAATTCTGGAGAGTCCAATTTGAACTGCTCTGCTGCTGCTGCACTGGCGGCCACAATCGGACTGCAATCTGAAAGATTGGTTATTTTCCAACTGGGCTCAATTTGAATTGCAAGCGCCCGCTGTTGCCCTCTGCAGCCTGTTCAATCGCGCGCTCATCGTTTGTCTAAACCATTGGCAGCCGTTTGGAGCCGATAGATAAGCGAGAGTGAGAGGAAAAAGGAAAGCCGCAACAGCAGAAGCAGCAGCAGCAGCAAAAAGGCGATCCAGAAACAGTGTTGAGAATTGAGGCAGCAACATTTGGATGTAATATGTGCTAATGTGTCAAGAAAAGAGCGCCCGATAGAGTTTAAGTTTCCACTAAGTGTCCCTGTGCCTGTCTGTCCATGAGTGTGACTTTGTCTCGGTCTCGCTTTGCCTCGAGGATCTGCTGCTGCTGCGATTGATTTTGCATGCCAACGAGCGCTAAGCCCTGGACAAAAATGACAAATTAACTGAGACATCGTGACAAAAGAGGAGGAGGAGGAAGAAAGAGGAAAATCCATCTGAACGTTTTCTCCTCCTCCTCCAGCTCCTCTTTCCGTATCATCTTCCAGCAAGTTCTGCGCCAGCCCATTGCCCAGTCTTGCCAGTGGCAGAATTCCGCCACTTCGACACTGTGGAGCTCTCCAAGAGCCGCCTCCAAGAGGTCATCAGCCCCGAGTCTGCAAATGAACAGCAACAAGCGAGCGACTCGTTCAGGCAATAGCGAGCAAGTGAATGCAGTCCGCGCGTCCAAGTCTATGGCCGAGCGGCTGGGTTTGCTTGTTTGTTTGTGAGTGCGTGCACCACTGGCACCAGTGAGACACTTTTGGCCGAGGAGAAACTGTGCAAGTGATTACGTAAGAGCCCAAAAGGGACACATCGTTTGCTGCGCAAGATCTCTAAGCTCCAGCGAGTGAGCTTAGGACACTAAGCTCCGAGCAACGCGATGACCGCGTTCAAGGTGAGACTGCCAAAGTGAGATTGCTGAAGCCGGATGTTGGCCAGCCGAGGAACACTGAGGAGTTCACAAGTGTGGTCAATGTTAACTATATGCAACCGGTAGTAAGCGAGCGAGCGAGTTGAGATGAAGTTTGGTGCTCCAATGGTCAGGTGCAATGGTTTAATGTCCAAAAACGGAATGATTCTGTTAATAAAAAAATGTCAATAAAGAGAAGGAGCATGCAACCAAACTGAAGTGCATTCCTGCTGCTGTGCTCTGTTTGATCAGCTCTGGCGAGGCGAGAGAGAAGGAGCGGCGAGAGGAAGAGACAAGTAACAGCGGCTAATTGAAAGCCAGATAGAGACAGAGGAGGCGCCGTCTCTTGATGCCGCAGTGATATTAGCAACAAGCGTTGGGAGAGGCGCGCCGCCTAAACAAAACTACGTGGCACCAGCAGTTTTGAGCCGAGCGAGTGGCTTTGGGCGGGGGCGTGGAGGTTCGTTTTGCCTTTGTTTACGTTTGTCTTGGCGCGTGGATTTTAGTGAAAATTTGAGTAAATCTTTGCGACTAGAATCCGCCAGCTCCAAGCGCGCCCAACACACGCCCCTCAGCTCCCACTGCATCCGCTGTCTTGCTCGCCGGCGCCAGCACGCCTCTCCGCTGAGCTCGGCTCGTTGCTCTGGTGGCGTATAAAAGGGAGCGTCTCGCTTGACAACGGCCACATACTCGTGCTCTTCTAGAGACTGTCTTACCGAATCAAGTGCCTCAATTAGGAAACCAACTGCCCCAACTCGCCAAAGCCCAACAGGAAACCGCGAAGAAATTTCTCCCAAGACAAGACAACAAGACACTAAGCTCGACAAGATGGCCAGATCACAGACACTCATTTGCCTCGTGGTTCTCCTCGCCGCCTTCATGGCCCTGCTGGTGGCCGGCCAGCACCACCACCACCACCACCGCGGCGGCCACCACCACCACCATGGCTACGGCTACGCCACCGGATACGGCTCCTCGTACGGCGGCTACTACCCCGGCGGCTACGTTGGGCCAGTCTACGGGCCCACCTACGGAGTTGGCGTGGGCCTAGGTCTTGGCGGTTACAGGCCGCACCACCACCACCACCACCACGACTACTGAGCACTGAGCACTTGGCTGCCCCAAGGACGCACAACTGCCGGTTTGAGTGGCCCAGTTGGACCCCAAGAGACAATGAGCGGCACAGCTGAAACAAGGCCGAAAGCACCAAGAAGGTCAGATTCAAGGACAACCTCGACGACGGCGATTTAAACCACGCCGAGTAAATAAATCCATCGTCCGAACGAACGAACAGTCTGCCCGAACTAGTGGCCACAAAGGGCACAAAGATCGCTCGAAATTCACATCTCTGTCTCAATCTCAGTTTCATTTTATTTTTCTCCAGCAGCTAACCAAATCTCAGCCTCATTTGAACTTCCGCTTTCCGAGCAACCATTGAGACTCTTCCCAGAAATTTTTACGTCCATGGGCCGTCTCTCATGGACCAGAGTGCAGCGTGGCCAGCGCCATGTGAGCTGGTACCTCCTCTGCCACGCCCACCAGCGCGTAAAAGTCCTCGTCGCTCATGCCGCCCGCATCGTTGGGCCAAGCCTCGGCGCCATCCAACTGCTCCACAGATTGTCCTTGACGACCCTCCGCCGAGCTCTCCTCAAACAGGCCACTCTGCTGCTCGCCAAAGTGCAAACTGTCCGCCTCTTTCGCGGCCGCCCCTCCACTTCCGGCCTCTTGATCGCAGAACTCCGACGGGGCAATGGCCACTTCGCCCTCCTTGTCCGACTCGAGACTGCTCGTCTCGTCGGAGGTGGAGCTGCGCGAGCTTAGCCCAGCGGCTGACTGGATGTCGAATATCTCGCCAAAAAGGGTGGGCAAACGCAAAAGTCCAGTGCTCGTGTGGCCTCCGTCGTCCGAGCCGGCGGCACTTCCGTTCGTCTGAAGGGCAACCATGCGCAGCCAGTCAATGTGTTTGGCGTGAATTCTGTTTATCTGATCCAACTCGTCCAGTTTGGCCATCAAATTCGAGTAGAACTTCGCCTCACAGTCGAGCCCAAGCTGCCGGTTGGCCAGTTTCAGCTTGAGGGCGCGCAGGATTGCCGCCTGCTGGGTGGCCACATTGTCGGTGCATCTGATTCCTTGGCGAGCTGTCGCGTTCAAGGTTGGGCCAAATAATCATCATCGGGCGAGAAATCATAAATTATTATTATTTGAAAATAGTAAAATCGGGAAGATTGTTAGTCTTCTACATTTTCCAAACGAGCACTGAGGCGTAAACGGAAAGTGAAAGGTTGTGGCAAATATTACGACAAATTGAGCTCGTGAAAGCAAATCTGGTCCTCAAAAGAAATAAACAAACTCGAAGACAAGCTCAGAGTAGCAAGACAGATTTCGGAAACTTACTCGGCTCCAACAATCTGAAGGCAGAGACCAGGCCTATTTCCGTGTCGTCCAGCCGAAACTCGTTGAAGGAGCGACAAAAGTCGAAGGCCATCGAGGAGAACTGCTCGTCGAAAAGTGTGTCCAGTTGCTCTTTCTCGAGGAAAGTTCCCTCGTTGAAGGTGAGAGTTTTGCTCGAGTGGTCGAACATTGGGGCCAAGTGGAGGAGCCAAATCTCGAAGAAGCTGCTCTTGATGAGGAGCAACTGGTCCAGTTGGTTGAGGGAGAGAAAGTTGGGAATTTGTTTGGCAAACTCGACCACATTCTGGATGCTCGGATTCACCAGAAGGGCGTACTCATTCCACAAAGTGATCCGGAAGGACAGTTGGTCCTGCTGGCTGGCCAAAGGGGCGCACATTGCCACCAAAGAGCCGTCCTCTTGCAACACTTTGCCGAATTTCTCCTCCTTTCCGGTTGCGTGCAGACTTGACCGGATGCAGACTGGCTGAGGCAGAGATGCGCCACCTTGAGGGGCAATTGTGCGGTCACTCTCCAATGGCTCGGCCTTGATCCGGTTGGGCGAGGCGGCGGCGGGCGAGCGCGAGCTCGGCGAGGACTCGGCCACGCTCACACTCAAGCCCAGTGCCGAGGACGAGCCCGAGCCGGCCGAGGAGGCGCACGAGATGCTCGAGAGGCGCGAAGACATCGCCGAGGCCGCAGACACCGAGACCGAGCTGGCCAGACAGACGGCCGGCAGCGACAAGATCGACCGCCGCCGGCCGCCCAAAAGCTGCCCCTCGGCGCACTCAGACTGCTGCTCGTCGGCCCAGCCGGCTCGCAAGTACGCGCAAGTGTTCCCGTGCGCCCAGGCCACCTGCTCCACCAGCCTGGCCAGCTCCTCCTCTTCCTCAGGCCCCTCCCGGTGGGCGTGTCTGCGCGCTTCCGGCGCCCATTGGGCGTCCACTGTGCCGGCGGAGGAGCCACTGTCTGTGGCGCCTGAGGTTTCCGGCGGCGAGGGCTGCAAGCTTGGCGAGGCGCCCGAGCTCTGGGCCGGCGGCTCGCCTGTGGGAAGCAGTTGGCTGCTGGCTAGACCTGAGGACTCGGCGGCGGCGGGCGGCTGCTCGTTGGCGGCGGCCGAGGCGGCGAAACGCTCGCTCAGCTCTCGCAGACGCGCCTCGGTCTCTTCGGGCGCCAGTTGGGCGCGGCAACGCTCGTGCGTCTCGTCAAAGACGTAGCCTTGACACGAGCTGGCGGCCGCGCTTGTCTGCGGCCGATCTCGAGCTGCGGCGCCACTCGAGCCAGCCTCGTGGGCCAAGTCTGCGCGCCTTGCCGACGCTTGCCGCTCGTCCGCGGGCGACGAGCGCGATCTGGCGCCAAGCGCGCCCAACTCCAGCTCCAGCTCGTCTTCCGCCTCGAAGTGGCGAGCTTGTTGTTGTTGTTGCTGCTGCTGCGGGCTCCTTGGCGCCGCCTGTTGCTGCACGGCGGTGCTGGCGCCGCACTCGAACAATGGCGCCTGTTTGCTCAACAGACTCATGCCGCAACCGGCCGCCTGTTTGCCCTTGTCGCGCTCCGCCGCAGACTGTCTCTCGGCCAACTTGGCCGCCCCAAGCGCCGCCTGTCGAGCCTCGCCGCTATCAGTTTCCCCTTTTCCGCTGGCGCCACCCAAACTCGACACACAGTCCCCCAGGGCGCCCCCTTCGGCCTCCAACAAAGCGCTCGAAATCGCCGCGGTCTGCGAGAGACACTCTCCCAAACTTGTCCCTCGCCCATCCTGCAGTCTCTCCGCCCCGCCGGAAGTGGGCAGCGAGCTTGGGGCGAAGAAGTAGTCGCGCTCGAAGTTGTACAGGGCCTCCTCCAGACGGTCGATGGGCTTGCTCCTCTTGCGCGACTCCTCGAGCTCGTCTGCGGCCGCATGCTGTCTTGGCTGCTTGCTGCCCGTCGCCGTCCTGTGTCTGGCCTGCGGACTGTCCCTCCTGCTCATGATCGAGCCCGGCGACTCCTGCTGGCCCACCCGCTCCAGCTCGGCCCCATTCGAGCTGCCCAAACCAGTTTCCGGCACCCAGTTGGCGGCGCCCAGCTGCTTGCTCTTCGTCCGTGCGCTCGCCAAAGAAGGGCCCTTCTGGTGCTCTGGCGCTCCCAGTGGCTCGCCAGTGGAGTTTTCCCCCACGACTGTATGCGCCTTCGCTTGGCGGCCACTCTGCTTGTTGGCGGCGCTCGCTGCCTTGCCGTAGCGCACGGGCCTGTTCCTGTGGTAGTACTTGCAGTCCTTGGACATTCCAACCGCCAGACACTTCATGAAGCGACAGTACTGACACCTGTTGCGGTTCAATCTAATCACGTGGCACTTGCCCTCGCGCAAACAGCGGTACTCGATCTGCTTCTGGATGGAGCGCCGGAAGAAACCCTTGCAGCCCTCGCAGGAGGTCACTCCGTAATGGTAGCCACTCGCTTTGTCTCCACAAACCTTGCACAGGAGGCCCGTCTGCTGCTGCTGCTGGCCGGCCTGCTGGGCATTCGAGGGCACCATTTGGGGCCCCTCCGAGTTGGCCAGACAGTCGCCACTCGAGTAGGCCGAGCTTGCCAGATGGAAGCTCGTCTGGAGGTTGTTTTGCGAGCTGGCAAGCTGGTCTTGATGGTGTTGTTGCTGCTGCTGGTTATGAGCTAGGGGGAGAGACTTGATCAGCTGGACGCCCTCCATCTCCAGAGGGTGTCTCTTGAGGTTGGCGAGCAGCGACACCTGCTGGTAGGCGCACAAGTTGGGCTCGGCCAGAGCTGAGGAGCGGCCGCCACAGTGCTGGTTTTGCGCGTGGCCAAAGTTCACACTGCTCGACGCCGCCGAGGACATCGAGCTCGCCATTGAGCCGGCCAGGTTCTGCTGGCCCAACAGCTGACTAGTGCAGTGGGCCGAACCTAAGGGCGACAGGTTGCCCGAATGCAGCTGGACGAGCGGGGGCTCGCAACTTCCGTTTCCGCTTCCGCCGAGCAGCGACTCGGCCGTCTGCTGGTGGCCAAAGAACGAGGCTAAGGGCTCGTCGCCGGCCAACTGGGACTGAGAGTGGGACTGCGCCTGGAAGTGCAGCTGGTCGCGGGGGTGGCCCTGCGGCTCGCCTGTGGCGGCGAAGTGGTGCTGGCCAGCTGGGTGGAAGCGCGAGTGGCGCCCCAGCTGGTTTTGGTGCTCGGCGCCCACTGGCTGCTGCTCGTGGCCACTTGTTGGGTAGAAGAGCACCTCTGAGAGGGCCAGCTGGGCGCCGTTCGAGGGCGGCTCGTTGCTGATGGGCGGCAGCGAGTAGGAGGTGGACGAGACGAGCGAGAAGGTGGAGCCCGAGGAGGCGCTCGAGGCGGGCGTTGGCGGCGAGGCGGAGGCGCTCGACGAGCTCGGCGACTCGGTCATGGAGTCGACGGAGTTGGCGTGCGCCAGGAAGTGGCCCCCAGCGCGACACTGCGAGCCCGCCGCCATGGGGCCGCCCTGGAAGCCGTGGTGCCGGTTGAAGTGGTCGGCCGGCTGGGCCAGGAAGTGGGCGCCGGCCGCCGCAGTCGCCCCCTTGGACGTCTGCAACGCGGGACTGGCGCTGGCGCTGGAGGGCGCCCTGTGCTTGGACTGGTGGTGGTGTTGCAGTTGCAGCTGGTTGCACGCGTTCTGGCCGGCCGCAAAGGTGTGGCTCTGGCCGGCGGGGCGCCCAAAGCGGCTGGCCTGCTGCTCCGGCGGCTCGAAGCTCTTGGGCGCCAGCGGGTCTTCGATCTCGAAGTGGTCGCCCATTTCCGCCCGGAAGTCGAGCAGATATTCGCCGCCGTACTCGTGGGCTTGCTGCTGCTGTTGCTGCTGATGTTGCTGTTGTTGTTGCTGATGATGTTGTTGCTGGTGGTGCTGCTGGTGATGGTGGGCGGCAATGGAGGAGCGTTGCCGGTCGGCCAGCTTGAGTGGCGCCTTCTGCTGGGGGTGCTGGTACTCGTGGTTGTCCAGCTGTTGGGACAGCTGTTCGTTGGGCGCGAAGGGCGACCCTTGTTGCTGGTAGATCTTTGGGTGCTGCTGCTGATGTCTTGCCGCCGGCGACGAATGCTGGAGGGCGCCCTGGGGGCCCGCGAACTGGCTCTGCAAGTAGTGGGGCGAGGGGGAAGAGTAGACTAGTTGGTGTGGTTGCTGCTGCTGCTGCTGCTGCATTAGCAACACTTGCTGGGGCGCCTGGCGAGCGAGCTGGCCCGAGGCGTCGAGTTCTCTGGGGCCGGAAGTGTAGTGTTGCTCGTGGTGGTTGTGGAGTTGCTGGTGGTGGTACATCTTGTTCGTTTGTTTGTTGATCGGCGCAGTGCTCGTGAGCTTTGTAGCTTAATAGTGGCCAGAGAGAGTGAAAGATTTCAGTCTCTGATGTGAGATTTCTTATATTGCTTATATTTCTTATAGCTTGTAATAAATAAATAACAACACCCCTTCGGGTGAAATGCAGATATGCTCTATATGAAAATATAATTCAATTAATAATAAATATTCTTCCTAGTTGTCTAAGTATCTGTATGTAGCTTCAGTGTTGCTGAAATCAATCATTCCTTGACTATCACTAACTTGAGATGACTTTGATTCTGCTTTGGTTGCCCGATGCCTCAAAAGCTGTTGGCCCGCTGCCTCAGCAGTGGTCGTCCATGTTGCTCATGTAACCGGCTCGCTGGATGACACAATGACAATACTCTCGCCCGATGAAGTGGGAATTGTGGTAATCTTAAATAATAATTAGCGTGAAAATAAGTTATAACTTCATGAGGATCAATGGGGAGAAGAGAGTGTGATTGATGATTGGATTGGCTCTCAGCTGGTCAGTTGTCAGCTAATGTTACATGAGCAGTTGTGTGTTGGCGCTTGAAATTGGGACATTATCTGGCAGCTAAGTGGCGGCTCGGCCCATTCGATCGAGTGGTCGCAACATGGAAACACTTGGGCCAACAAACAACAGTAACTCACAGACACACACTCGCACTCACACAACAACAGTACAAACAGTGAGTGGAAATAATAAAATAAAGTATAAAATAAAATAAAAATAATTTAACAACTATCGAGGAGTCGGCAACAAATAACAACAACAAGCCACCTTTCCTCTCCCGTTTGGCGCAACTGGCTCCGTGTTGCTCTCACTCACTCACTCACTCACTGCTACTCTCACTCACTCTCACTCCTCAGCTTCCTCACTCTCTCTCACTAAGAGCAACCAAGCGACTGGCCCAAAGTGGCCGGCGCCAATCTCTAGCAACTCTCTAGCTCCACAGGAAAGGCAAAGAGTAGAGATTTCACTGCGAGCTTTTGGCTGCCAGCCGATTCCTGTTATTGTTGTTCATGTTGCTCGTTGTGCAGTGGTAGTTCTAGTTACTCTTGTTGTTGTTGTTGCACCGATGTGGTCGTGCAGGAATGCTAAGGAATAATGAGAGCAACAACAACAAGAAGTGGCACCATATTGACGACATCAACTCTTTAGCCACTCTCACCGTTATTTTCTCGCCCCTTCTCATCTCTCTCTCACTCTCTCTCTGTCTGGCCGTCTCTCTCCGGCTGGCGTGGCTCTACGTTGGACAGCGAGCGGCCCACTGCAAGCGAGAGAGAGAGAGAGAGAGAGAGACGCGCGCAGGAGCAGTTGACGCCTGTTGAGCGCTCACTCGGCCGGCTAGCTTGCCAGCTAGCTCGCCAGCCGGCCTGTCTGGTGCGCCAGCATCACAGTGTAAGCGCGCGCTTGCAGCAGATTGCGCACAGAGCAACGAGCGAGCTAGCCAACAGTGAAAAATTTCACTAATTTCCTTTCTTTTGCTCTCGTTTCCTTTCTACGCTCCCAATTTTCTCTCTCTCTCTGGTTTAAATCTCACAACCATGTCACTATGCAACACTGTCGGCCGCCCTCGCGTGCGCATTTGCCTCTTCCGCCGCTCCGCGTCGCCAGCCAACTCATTCAAACCACTGCAGCCGCACCGCTTTGGCAAGGCAACTTTCACTTAGACTCCTCTGGCCGGCCGAGCTTCCAACTGGCATCCAACGGCAGCTTTTTCACTGCCGTCGCCGCGGCTCAGCCCAGCCTAATTGGTGCTGTTTGTTGTTGCATTGGCTGGCCACCGAGTTACGGCGAGCTCGCCAGCCACTAGGCGTTCCAGCTTGCCAGCCGGCCGGCTGGCAAGCTCGAAAGTCGAAAGGCATGCAGCCAGTTTGGCGTCCGAGCGCCATTGGCCAGCCGCTCGCAGTCAGTTGCAGCCACTTGCAGCCAGACCAGTGGGACGGCAAAGCAGCAAGCATCTTGCTCGAGCGGCTGGCCAATGCATGAGTGCAGCTCGGCGCGCATTTGGCGCCTGGAAAGTGGCCGCCTGCAATGGCTTGTTGCGCGCGCCACTTGCTGCCAATCGGCGCCACTCAACTCGCTCTCTAGCAACTGTCTGCGGCCGCAACGGAAGCCACGCGGAGCAGCGAGGGCAAAATTCAAGCTCATGCACACGCAGAATCCCAACCGACTTGATTGTGTTTCCACCAACCTGTTGCCGCTTCCGACGCCGCTCCTCTGGGCTCCCCTGGCCAACAGTTGCCTCTCTCTCTCTCTCTGTCTCTGCCTCTGGTTGCCCGCGACAACCGGCAGCCCTTCCGGTAGCCAAGCTGGATCGCCTCAAACAACTGTTACGCAACAAGGGAGACGTTCCTCTCGGCTGGCTGGCCAGATCTTGGCCAGCTGTGTGTGGCTGAACATTGGCAGTGCTTGTTGTGGTTGTTGTGCCAATGTTCACGAGTGTTCGGCACACAAACACACTCCGCTTGTCAGCTCATACAAATCTCTGGCCTTTCAAGATTCCTAGATTTCCACTAGCCAGAAAGCGGCCGCCTCTCTCTCTTTCTCGGGCGGCTTTTTCCTCCACTTGGGGATTATTTCCATGGCTGGACTTCCGAGCGGCCAGACGGGAGACGGAGGGCGTCATTGGCAGTGGCGGCTGCCGGTTGGCTGTTGGCGGCTCGCGAGGGTGCCAGTTGCAGGCTAGAACTTGGACCAGAGCTGGAAGTGAAAGCGAGTCCGGCCGGGAAGTGGAAGTGGAAGTGGAATTGGAATTGGAAGTGCGAGTTGAGCGCACGAGCGAGTGTGCAAATGCGACTGCCAGACTGCAGTGCGCGCGAGACTGAGACTGTGTGCGGCCACGCACAGTCGCAAACGGAGGGCTAGCCTTAGCGAGCGCCGCCCGCTGGCAAGTGGCGCCTTCCTCCTTCCGGCCCTTAGCCAGAGGGGCGGACTCGCCGGCAGCCAGCCAGCCAGCCAGTTCAGAGAGTGGCTCCTTCTAGCTCCATCCAGCTCCCTCCAGCTCCATCTGGCTCCACCTGGACGCCGCCGACGCTCTCCGATGGGCCACCTTGGCCGAGCTCTGGGGCTCGGAGGGGCGGCCGCCAATTGTCGCTGGACGGAGGCAAATATTAGGCCCAATGATGATGGAGGAGACTCAAATAATTGATCGAGCGATGCACAAACTCGGCCACTTTGCAAAGCTGGCCAGCAATTAAGCCAAACAGTGAAACTGAGCCTCTTTCATGCCCATTTTTCCTCCCAAAACAATCCCCGGCAAGCAGAAGTCCTCTGGCTCAGCTCGGCCAGCCACTGGCCTGCCTGCTTTCCCATTGGACATCGCTTTGGGCTGCCTAGCTTGGCAGATTGGCGAGCTCCGAGGAGGTAAGCTGGCCGGCACGAGTCGCTGCTCACCGTGCGCAGTGGGCCTGGCTCGGAAAGGGGAAAAATGTTTAATCCCGCCTGGAGAGTGTGGGCTCTTTGTATCCAAGCGCCGACAATGACTGGCCGATTGTGTTCGGCGGCGGCATTATGTAATCTTGCGTGACTCTAAGCCAGCTAAAAGAATTAGAAACGAGCCATTATTGGGCGACGGAGGAGAGGGAGCAGCAAGCAAGCGAGCTAGTCTCTGGCTATGTGAGTTTGTTTCCAGCGCCGGAAACTCACGCAGACCAGCGAGTGGACGACTGAGGGTCCTTTTTTGAGTCCTTTTTAGCCTCCCAATTGGCACACAATGAAAGGCTGGCCGATCAGCATTGGGCCGGCATGCAATTGCATGCGCGCCAATTGCCAAATGTGTCTGGATATTACCACGCAGTCCATTCATTTGGCACTTTCTTTTCTCTTGTTTTTTTTTCATTTTATTTTATTTCATCTTGTCTTCCTCATCCCTTTCGTCTGTCTCTATGGCAAACACATTCGAGACAACATTGCAGCCAACACCAAAGAGAAAGAAAGAAAGAGTCTCTCTCTCTTGCTCTCAAGTCGCCCATCGAGCGGCCGCAATGAACTTGGAATGGTCTCCCTTTTATCTATCAGACTTCAATGACAACAATCATGATTGAATGAGCGAGAAGGAGTACAAGTGGAGGGCAACGCTGTTGCTTTAGGCGCCCGAAACAATTTGCCTTATCGCCAGAGAGAAGGGCAGAAGGAAATCGAGAAGGACTTGAAATTTGTCCGCCCGCTTGATTCCCTTCCTTTCCTTTCCTTTCCTTTGGTCTAAGCCAAGCAGCTTTCAAGCCAATAAGTTACACTTGTTTGCCGCTTGTTGTGAGCGGCACACTCTCCCACAAACTGGCTCGCCACCAGAGCCTTGCCCTCCACTGCTCACGATCAGCCACGATCCGCTGGCACCGGATGGAGGCTCGAAAGGCACTTTTGGCGAGCTAACTGGAAGACTTTGCATCACTTTCGCTCCAAGTGACTTGGCGTCTTGGTGTCTTGGTGCGCCCTCGGAGCTTGTCTGGCGGGCGGGCGAGCGAGAAAAAGAGGAAAGAAAGTTGTCACACAGCGGAAGCGGTGGAAAAAATGCCCCTCTCCTGCTTAGCTCTCAGTTGCCTTTGTCACTTCTTTTCCCTCTCCAAAAGGAGTGCGACTTTTTCTCCAACAACAAACGCAACTAGAGCAACGACAACTGCATTTTCATTGCTAGCCCCAGAGGATCGTTCAGTCTGGCCTGAGCTCGTTGGGGGAGCTTTTGTTGGACACATTGCACTTGGGGAGCAAAGCGGGCGAGCTCATTGCGCTCATTGCGCTCATTGCGCCAAATGCACTGTGCACTGTGCACTCTGCTCGCCAGTCTGCCCGATCACAGACCATAGAGAGCCAGTTGGTGCCAGTTGTGTTTGCGTTTAGGCTGCTTGGTGAGAATAAAACAGCTCGCAATAAGAGTGAATGTTGGGCTTCTCTTTTCGTGCAATTCAGTTAGTCAGCAACTGGTGAATAATAACAAGCAGCCAGTTGCGTGCCTGCACAGCCGCAAGTGCAAGTGAGTTGCACTTTTTCCCTTTCTCTCTCACTATCTCTGTGCGTTTTTCTTCAAAACGCAATCCCTTGATTCCCATTGCCAAGCTCAAAAGCACCACACACAACAACAACAACAACATTCGCCCTATCTCACACTCTCGTTTTTCTTTCCTTCCGGGTTGCGCGCTGCCATTGAGCCATTCGGAAGGCAATGGGAGAGAGTAATCGGCGCCACACACTCACTCGAAAGCAAGGAGCTGGCCAAGAATACGCCGCTCTCTGTCCGAATTGCTACACTTCACTGTTATTGAAAAGCCACTCCCCCCTTCCCCCCAAGCAGAAGGGCGCCCCCTCCTGCTTAGACGCCGCTCTGCTTAGACAGTAGTTGGCGGCCGGCTGTCTAAGGCACAGGAACCAGCATGCACGTGCGCCAAAGACTGTCACCAGCGCAGAGGAGAGGCAGTAAGACACTTGCACCGTGCACCTGGTGCGCCCCCTCGGAACGCAGGTGGCCACTTGTTGCTGCCAAATCGCAGTGTTGCTCTTGTACTGTCTTGGTACAGTTTCAAGCAAGCCAGCTTGACAAGAGATACTGGAAGCTATTGCTTAGCCAGTGCAGCAGATTGTGGAAAGAGCTGCGTGAAGGCAGTCCCACTGGGCAGGCAAGTGTGTCAACTTTGCCAAGAGACTGTCTCTAACTACAGTGTCTGAGAAAGAGACGCCCCAAACACTTTTGGGGGTCACTAACATCAAGTTTCTCACTCTTGTTTCCGTCCTCTTCTCTTTGCGCCTCCCTCAAGCTAACTGGAGACTGCGCCATTTCCGGCTAACTGGCTGGCTCTGGTGGCGCTACTTTAGGACAACAAAAACAACAAGCAAACAATGGAAAAGGCGACGAGCAGCACATTGTTCAGCAGAGAGACCATGCTTTTGTGTCATGCTGCTTCTGCTGCTCCTTCTGCCGCTTCTAGTGGACACTCAAACAAAGCGTCACGAGAGACAATGTACCATACCTGTGCAATAATTGCTCAAAACTGGAACAGCTGCCAAGCCAACTGGGCAAGGAAGCTAGAAAAAAGGGTCCATGATTTGTTGTCACTTCATTCTCACGACGTTCACCAGTTGCGTCACACACACACATTGTGCTCTACAGTTTAGTACAGTGAGCCAGTCCCATGCCCATACAACACAACCAGCTTTAGAAAAAGTTAAGGGCCACACAATCTTGCAAGCAGCTTATATATGTTGCACGGTGCTAGTAAATGAGCCGATGACATTTGGGCTCATTGGGATAGGGCCAATGCAATTTTCTCAATTGCTTTCCAGGTGGGCCAAGCATCCGTTGCTTAGCTCGCGCGTTGTCTCGTCCTGGCTGTCGAGGAAATTATTAATTGTTTTCAGAATTGCCCTCCGAGTGGTGTCGCTCAATGATTGGCTTGAATTCTCTAGCAACAATCTTAGAGCGTGCAGGTGTGTATTCTTGAAGGCGTTGTCATTGTTAACTGTTGCCTGATTAATGAGCTTGAGTAGCTCATTGAATATGGCCTCGCTCCTCTTGTATGGCCAAACGTCGGAGAGCAAGATCAGCTTGGCCAAAGCGTCGGCCGTTTTCAGGCGCACAACTCTGTGTTGGTCGAGCAATAGTTTCTTCAACGTCATCTCGCATTGGGGAATGAATGGACTTATCTTGGAGCCAACCTTGCTCATCAGCTGGATAAGAGTCTCTAAAAGGGCCACCTTAACATCGCACGGATGACGATCCTTAATTATGCACTCGCTCAAAATCCTGATCACTGTTCCGGCAATCTTCATTGTGCTTGACTCCATCGTTGTCCTGCTCGAGTGTTTGATGATCTCGCATAACGACTCGGCAGCCAACTCTTTCTTGTCAGCCGGGCCATTTATAATCGTCTCCCTATAAACCACCGAGATTGCTCCAAAACCTGGCGAGTACTTGAGGCCGGGCAACTCGGCGACGTTCTTCGGGTCGCCGCTGCTTCCGCCTGTGTGGCGCATTATTGCAGAACTTATGGCATTTCTAACATCAACTATGAACTCAATGCAGTCGCTTTGGTCCATGTTCATGGTCAGACAATTGATTGCGCCAAAGGCTGGCTCAAGCAGTTGCTTATCGTCCACCGAATAGATCAACAAGAGACCGCGCAAAATTTGACTGATGTGAGCGGGCGCCAAGTCGGCCTGATGACAAAATCCATTCAACAATAAAACGGCCCCTCTCCTAATTGACTGATCCTTTTGCCTGGTTGCCTGTATCAGCTCGTCCACAATTATCTGAATGGCTTGAGTGTCCTTGGAGGCGGCCAAGATGATGGTGTCACAATTTGAAATCTCTCGCTTCTCATTCTTGGTGTCCAGTTTCATGCTGAGCGTGGTCAACATTGCCGGAACTAGTTTTCCAAGATGCCTTGTTAGCGACTCTCCGGCCACAGGCGCCAGCAGGGCCAATGCTCTGGTGTTGATTGGTTGTTTGTCGGTTAGATGCGGCAACAAGTGGGGCAATATGATGCGATTCTTTGTGGCCATCATTTGCTTGATACCATCCAATGCTGCCTCGCCATGATGAGAATCGTGCAACAGCTTGATCAGTGGTGGCAAGACTTCATCTAGAGCCTTGTTGCCCAAACATTGGTAGAGACTGTCGAAGGTGCGTGCTGCAGCCTCGCGAACCTTGGGCGATGAATCGTATAGGGCACGCCTAACGGTTGGAATCAATGAGGGCACGAATGTTGGCACCGTGTCCTTGTGCAACGAGTTGATTATCTCACTCAGACCAATGCAAACACCCTGTCTCTGGTCGTTTCTGTCCGATTTGAGACTGTCCTCCAAAATGGGTATTATATCTGGAAGGACGCGCTCTCCCAATTTTCTAACCAAATCGCCCAGAGTTCTTGCGGCCATTTGTTGTTTCTCCTCATCACTGCTAGCCAGGCAGCCCAGTAGAATGTTGAACATTGTGGGCAGAATCTCCCTAAGAGTTTTCGGTGTATTGCTGATGACCATCTTCCAAATGTGCAACGCTGCCTGCCTAACCTCATGGCTCATATCCGAACGACACATGTAAATTCCGGACAATACCCTGTTACGAGTCTCCTCGCCCAAGACACTCTTGATCGCCTCCTCAGATTTTCCATCACTAATTTCGTCCTCTCCAACCACATCGGAGTAAGCTTTTCCTAAAATTCCAGACGCCTTATACAAGAGGTCGCCTATCAACTTGACTGAACTGAAACGAATCCTCCAATTCTCCCCCAACAGGCCTTTCTCCAATTCGGGCAACAACAACTTGACCGCAGACTCGGCGTACATATTCACTATCCGTTGACCAGCCAACAAGGCAGTCTCGCGGACATACTCAACATCCTCCGCCAGACCATTGAGCACGGGACCAATAATGAGACCAATGTAGGGTGAAAAATCGTCGCGCATAACCATGGGGAAATAGATAAACAGCATTAGGTAACCATCCTTCACATAGGGCTCCAAATTTGGATCATCAATGGTGGTGATGATTTGCTCCATAAAATTGTCCAATTTTGATAAACCAAGCGCACCAATCACTTCGGCAATTGCCTGCGCTGCTCCAGATCGATCCACCTGGCTTGCCTTGCAAGTCAACTTGTCCAACAGCCATGGCATCAGTTCCACTATCACATCTTCACCGGAACCACGTACCATGGCGCCTAGAGCGGTTGCCGTCACCGATCTAACCTCTGGAACTGGATCCAATATGGAAGTTTTGATTTCCGGTATCACAGATGGCAAATAAGGAGATAGATCGCGCTGATTTGTTAGCAAATACAAGACGCCGATAATTTGTGCTGCCAGTTTCCTGGTCTCTGATGAGCGTTCCTTGAAGCCTCGTTGCAGTATGGGCATTATCAGTGACAATGATGCGGCATCAATATAATGCTTGAATTCCAACTTTGTTATCATAACCAGACAGTGGTGGGTCATATTGGCCGGGTCTTGTAGGGCATTCATGATGTGCTTCGAGAGGCTCGATATTTCGGGATTCCTAATCGCGCCGCACAATTGCTTCAGAGCTAGAGAGGATGCCTCCTGTACCTTCATATGTGAGTCACCTAGAACTTCAATTATCTTTGGAACAATGATTGGCAGACAAAGAGAGAGTTGCTTAGGAGCACAGTTACCCATAGAGGCCAATAGCTGCACTGAACCTACTTTGGTGCGCCAGGCATCCTGATCTATGGCCTTCAGCAAGGGGGGCAGGTTCAGACGAACACCGGTGGCACTCATGCAGCCCATCAATGTTCTCGAGGTATCGTCGGCGGCCTCTCTGATAGCTGTGGTTGCATCGCCATAACATGCTAAGAGGTTGGGTATTATTTGTATGACGAAGGGTTCAAATAGTCGTCCCAACATCGAGGCAAATACACCAATCCCAATCAGACCTCCAATCTTCTTATTCACCTTCGAATCATTTAGAGCTTTTCGCATGTACCCCGTTTGTTGCTTTATCGCTTGCAGTCCGAGACCGCGGGAAATTCCCGCTATACCATAGGCAGCTCCTTTGCGCTGGCCGTAATCCGTTCCATCATAGAGAGCTTTATTAAGCTCCTTCAGCATTGCCGTTGACTCCTTCCGATATGCTTCAATCAAGCTCGGGAAACAATTGGCCACCGCTTCTTGGACAACCTGAGAGGGAGTGTTCAAAGCCTGGATCAGCTGCGCCAATATGTCCTTGACTTGAGAGTCATTAGGATCAAGGTGACGAGCCATCGTGCCGAGTAGGATAATCACGTTCCTACGTGTATTGTCATTTTCGGCGGTCTTGGCCGATTTGTTGAGGAAAGTTTGAAAGGTTGTCATAATGAATTGTGTCCTCTTACTTCCATGGACATTGACCAGTACCAAGGCAGCCTCAAGCATCCTCTCTTGGACCTTGGTATTCCTATCGGATATAGCTCCTGGAACAAAGAATGGGAGAAGCTTATTGATAGACTTTGTGGTTGCATGAGGGATGCACTCAACAAGTATCTCTGCGATCGATAACCGATGGTCTGAGTATGAATCTTTTAGAGGATTTATCTTCTTGCGTCCAAGATCGTCTAGCTTAGGCTCTGATTTTTGATAAGCATCCTGGTAGCTAGATATGATCTTGTCAAAAAAATCGTTGGACTTCTCACTGTATTTAGCTAATAATGCTGCACAAGATCTTGCAGCGGCATCTCTTATCAATTCATCATGGTAAGTTCTCCTAAGATTCTCCAATATCTTAATACATAAGTTAGCATCTACTTTAGCATCTGGAACTGAGGAGCACAGGTCCTCGAGGAATCCAACAGCTTCTTCATCCAAGTTGAGTTTGTTCATCGTGTTCTATCTAAACCTATTATCTATAAAAAGCAAATAAATAAATATCGGACTACTGTGATTCTCTCTTGTCCGGTGAGATGCCGAATCCGTACCCTTTGATAGACAGATAATTACTATTCCTCAATATCGATGGGTTAGCCTCGAAAAATGGGAGCAATTTTTCCTTGTAGGTAGCTATGCACGATTGAATTCGTTTGTCTGCCACCGAGTAACCTGCACCAATATCCTGCAAATCTAATTCTGGATCTACTCTATCTCTTTTGTTACTAGTCTCCTCGGTACCAGACAGCTTTGTCTTCAAAACTGATTTCTCCTCTGGCGGACTAACTTCTCGTTCTCTCTTCATATTATTCAGATGATCGTTGTCATACCCCGTAAAGTACTCGAATGCAAGTTACAGCTTTGTTTCGGCAGATCTAAATTGACTGATGTAAGAGACAAGCACATGGCTCAACTGTAGCACGTGCGGCAGAAATCAGAAGGCGGCTTTAAGCGAGCTTCTTGCAGGAGAGACTATGAACTAACTACAGATTAATGAATTAAGTGAACCCAGCGTAAAATTGCCTCTGGTACTAATGATTGACGAATACTTTTATTGTAGACAGAAAAAATTATGACAGAGATCTGATTTGGTACATGCTAGACGAGAGCATGTTTGATTGAAGAGTGCTCCACGTTGAGAACTCCAAGTTCTTCGAGCATAAGGATCACATTATGTTATACAAAGATATTGGGCTGCCCTAACAAGAGACTGATGCCTAGACTCCTGATACCTCTGCGAAAGTTCTTGATGTGTCTTTTTCGGCATTACTCTCATAGATAGGAGTTTGCTGAACTCCAGATTATTTATAATCTTATTGCTTACTTCATCCCCATCCAATTTGGCCCTCTTACTTGGCTGGTCACTGGAGCTCATCCTGAGAATGAAATCTAAATTGTTGAAAAATTGGACGACTTTCTTGGCGTCGTCCTGACTGTCGAATTCGATGAAAGCGTAACCCTTATTCATCGGCCTCGGTAGTCCTTTACATATTGGATGTTCTGGCTCGAAGGTGGGCAGCGAGATCTTTTTCAGTGTTCCGAGTTGCGAAAAGAGTCTGGTTAACGATATCTCGCTGGTGGTGAGGGGAAAGTTTTCCACATATAATGATCGAGACGCAGCATCCATAATTTCTGGTATTCGAACCCTAGCTCTTCAAATAAGTTCAAAAGAATCAGGGCTGAGAGATGAAGTGAAGTGGATATTTGAAATTTGTGGTGCACACGCCCAAGCAACGAGCGCCCACAGAAATATATCCGGCACTCTGGCCAAGGTAATTTCATTACGCTCTACAAAGAATAAGATGAAAGGGATGATGGACAAGATATCCTTTGTGAGAAGTGTTTCTCATCTTTATCTAACTCTGTTATTTTTTTTAATCGCTACTCCCTTTAGGGATGGCTTCGATCACGGACCGTAATATCGCACATTCTGACAAAGACACTGCATGTAGTAAATCGGATTCTGAAAGTGCATATGTGGGTGAAACTGCGCAACATGATGTTGGTGCTGATGTTGTTGCTGCTGAGGAGGCATCCCATTTGGAAATATGGGAACCTGATAATATGCTTCGTGACCTGGCTGAGGACTAGGATTCGTCGGGTCGAAGAAGAAGGGAACTCCGGCTGTAGCAGGTTGTGATGGAGGCAACATGGCAGGCTTGAACTCCTTGGCATTAGGATTCAATGTAGACTTTTTAGCCAACTCTTTCTGTGGCTGCTGTGGCTGTTGTTGTGACAGCTGTGGCTGCTGTGACTGTTGGTGAGTAGATGGCTGTTGATGTTGTTGCTGTTGCTGCTGCTGTGGCTGTGGTTGTTGCTGTTGCTGTTGTTGTTGTTGTTGTTGTTGTTGTTGCTGTTGTTGTTGTTGCTGATGTTGCGGATGCTTATGTTGCTGCTGCGCCGGCTGAGGGGGCTGGTGTTGCTGAGTTTGTGGTGTCTGTATGGCCTGCTGGTTCTGGGGCGGAGGTTGTTGCTGGGGCTGGGGCTGTTGCGGATGTTGTTGTTGTTGTTGTTGCTGCTGCTGTTGATGATGTTGTTGCTGTTGATGCAGCTGAGGCTGTGAAGCCTGGTGCGGCGGCTCGTGTGATTGCAGTGATGGTTGTTGCAAATGATGTTGCTGTTGAGACTGGTGCTGTTGCGGCTGATGCTGCTGCTGCTGCGATGGCGAAGAGCCATGTCCCGGTTGAGGAGTCAGAGTTAATTGTTTACTGAAATTTTTCAATGAATCAATCCTAGCTCTCTCGAAACGAGGCCGATAATTCTTGTTATGCCATGTCTGATTTGCATTCATAGGTAATCGATTACCCATAGTCCTCTGGTGTGGAGAGGCACTGTTATGCGGGGTATGAGGATGATGGTGAATTGCCTGATGATGAGATTGGTGCGATAGGTACTGCTGCTGCTGCTGTGGATGATGCCGCGGGTATTGATGTTGCACCTGGGGGGACTGTTGTTGTGTTTGCTGTTGCTGAGTAGGCTGCTGCTGTTGATTCGGTTGCTGTTGCGACTGTGATTGCGATTGCGGATGAGCCTGGTGCTGCTGGGCTTGGGCTTTTTGCTGCGAATGAATTGCCGGGGTTTGCGAAGTGGGTTCACGGTTGTTCTGGGTAGGAGACTGATTAGGGTGAGATTGTTGCATGGGCTGTCTTGTTTGGCGAGGCTGCTGCTTCGGCTGATCGCTAGGTTGACTCTGAGGCTGCGGTTGACCAGGACGAACAACAGCACTGAACTTCTCCTCTTCATCATCACTACCATCTTCTTTGGCTAACCTAATTAATGACTTTGGATTCTTTTCAATCTCCTTGGCGATTGCAGCGGCTCTCTTTTGTTTATTTTGCCACTCCTCTGAATTATGTTCATTGAGAGCGATTGTGTAATCAATTAATTTTTCATCATATGTAGAATTGACTTTGTGAACCTGCTCATTGTATTCAAACATTTCTTGGGCGTCCCAACCTCGATTGTTTTTTCCCCTACCATTTTTAACACTGGAAGCCATATCATCTAGGGATAATAGTGACTCGCCGACATTGGCATCGCCAGCGTCGTCCTGCCATGTTTCAAGTTCTCTATGCTCGCCCAACTTGGTTGGGTTGAAACCACTTATATCTGAATCTGTAGTCAGTTTATCCATGGAGGCATCTTTAGTGGCATAATTTAAATCTATGTCTATGACCGCTATATGAACAATATCCCCAAGATGGAAGAATACTTGTTCCCTAACTCGAGAACCTTCCTTTAAAGCTTGATAAAAGCGGTCTTTCTTAGCCAACTTTGGGTCAACTTTGACAGCAAAGTCTAAGCATATGGTAAAGTTAGGGTCAAATGTATTGAATAGACCCTCCCAGACGGATCCATCTTTAGTTTGCAAGTATACTGTTGAACCGACGATCGTCATACAAACGTGCATCAATCTAGGATTTTTGTAGACACCATTTTGTATTAGATTCATCTTGACTGTTCAATAAATTTTGCCCGAATGTTGACTACTTTCGAGTTAATGGGGCGAGAAGTGAATAATTGTTGAGAGATAGAGGATGATATGAAGGTGAAATAGTGGTGATAGATGCACAAATATGTAGAGTAGAGAATGAGAGAAGCGCTGTTCTAATTTTGTGTAGTAAGTGGGCGCGCAAATTTGAAACTCTTGTAAGGGGGGAAAAAAATCTCGCTCAAATGTACAGTGCAATAAATTTGGCTGCTTAGGCGCGAGCGCTTATGTTCGCCAGTTTCAACGCAGTTCCAATGTGGCCAAATGGGAGAAGCCGGCGGATTCGCCGCCTAGTTCGCTGTGTGTATCTGATGAAATTGCATTACTGCCAAGGAGGAGGCGTTGGTTGCCACACTGGAGAAGCAGGATGTTGAAGACATTGGGAGAATGTGGGAAAAAGCAATGAGGAGTGAGTCTTGGCGACTACTTGTTTATTCACTTTTACTTGTCTTATAAATATTGTCCAAATATTCTCCCAGTTGGGAACATGTTTGAACCATCAATCTCGCCAGAGGGAACCCAGTGGGACCTGACTGACGAGAGATGGGGAGCGGCCATAGGCACTGGAGGATGAGCAGAGGATGGCAAACGAGTTATTTGAAGCCCGTGGATGTTGTTGCTCTTTGTTGTTGTATAAATTTGGCGAAAGAAGAGAACTTCTCAGAGGAGAGAGTAGGATGTTGCAAGTTGGCCATGTTGGAAAACCAGCGCCCAGTCACTGCTAGATGGCCTTCAGGGTTAAGGATTTTTGGCAAATTATTTGGCCCCCAATCGATCTTTTCTCAAGCAAGCTGCCACTAATGGATCACAAGCTGTTCCCTCGCCACTAAGTGGAGCCGCCGCCGCCGCCACTCTCATCGACAGCGACATCATCCCATAGAGGGCCTCCCCCTCCTGCCCGGGTTCGTCCCCGCCGGCAAAGATGAGCAGCCCGGCTAGGCACTCCGACTGGCGAGCACTAAGATGTTTTCATCAATCTGATTGGAGCCCTGCCCGTCCGGCTCCCCTTTGGACGCTTATGCTCTTGATTTTGTGATCACTTTCCCCCGCCGGCCCGCTGACCACCGGCGGCAGCACAAACCATGCTTCCAGCCAGCCGAGCACCTTCAAGGGCCTCCCCCACTGGTCAGTGGTGTAATCCACCTTAAGTAGTCTGTGGAAGCTTTCCAAGCTTGGTCAGTTTGGTGCTGGCTGGCGGAGAACGAGGCCGGCAGCTTAGTGGATGGGAAATCAAGCGGAGAGTTGGAGTTGAGTTAATTTGCTCCTTGTAATGAGCAGCCGGCGGCCTCTTACACAGACACACAGGCAGACACAAACAGGCTGACGGACAAACAGACAGAGAGGGCTCGCTCGCGGCAGTAAGACCAATTGCAAAGCCTTGTTGGCCACACAAGGAGCAGCCTGAACAACACCTGTCCCTTCGGATGATGCGGAGCGAGAGCGAGTGGGAGCTTGTTTCTAGTGGTATCTGTGTGTATTTGTCTGTCCTTTTGGTGCATAGCAAATTTGCAACTAATCAGTGTTATGGTAATGAAGCCGGACGCTGATCTCCCGGTTGGCCCTCCGGCTGCACTGTTGGCTGACCAGGTTGGCGCTGGTTTGTTTGGCGAGTTTCGCTTCCTCTGCTCATTTGGAAGCGAAATTCGATGAAAAAAGAGCAATCCAAAGGGGCTCGATGCAGTTCCACTTTGCGGTCGGACTCTCGAGAGGCGGCGGAATCGGGGGGCGCGTGGGTGGCGGCAGCTGGCGCGTCGGGGCCGGAGGTAGTCGAACTTTCGGGGGAGTCGTTTGGGGGCCCGCTCGGCTTAGCCAGAGGGTGAATTGAGGCTGGAATCGCCCGAGGACCAGGATGGGCGCCCGGTGGATGCTGCCTTGGTGCTGCTGCTGCACGGCCCACGTCAGTGGGGATAAATTAAGCCGGAAAATCGTCCCCAACTGGCTGGCAAATGGGCGGCCAAATTGGCCTCCCATTTGCAACTAACCATCGCCGAGGGGCCCACAGGTATGCGCCGGTGAGCACTGGCTGAGCACTGGCTGAGCAGTGGCGATCAATGGTGGCCAGTGCTCAGCCAGTCGCCGGCAGGCACCAGTATGCAGCGCTGGAGTGGTCGCTGGCAATTGGCGATTTCTTCCATGCAATGGCCGCCATTGCGTGAAAGAAATCAGCCCAATTCGACGGCCATCCTATAGAGACTGTAGAGACTCTCCCCGGGGCTCTGGTTCAGCCCAGCGAGAGGCCGCTCGTGTGAGTGTCTTGGACACTGGCGCGCAGACGGCAGCCAAACGTCTCAATGGCACCGTCAATGTCCGCCCGCTCAAGTGGGCCAGGCTCCACCAGCGAGCCCGCCCGACTTGCCGCCGCCTGCAGCTCCCCGGGGCCTCTTCCGGTGGGGCTGAGCAGCGTGTCCTGCGAGAGCGAGAGGGCCACTCGCTGGTCCATTTTGAGCGTTTGGCCCAAAATGGGCCCCACCTTCAGGGACAGTCTCGGGGCCGAGCTGGAGTCGCTGTGATTGGTGGCCAATGGGGCCGCCCACTGGCCAATGTGGCCGGAAGACAGACAGCCGGCCTCGAGCTTGTTGTCGAGCTCGGCCGGCTGCGGCCTCTCCACTGGCTGGCCGCCCTGCAGAGTGGCGCTCAGCCGGCGCACGGCCAACTCGGCCAGACTGGAGCCGCTGGCCGCGATGGCCCCCAGCGCCCTCAGGGGTCCAGATGGCGCCAGGTGGGCGGGGCGCTGGCGAGCTCGTCGTCTGGCGCGCGGCTGCTCGCGCTCCTCGTCGAGCGAGCCGAAGAGTAAATTTGCATCATCATAATCCGATGACGAACACTCTTGATGCTGATACTGCTCCTCCGGCGGAGACGGAACTTGAGCCGGCCCTCCGCCTTGGCCAGCCTCTTCCTTGGGGCTGTCTCCAAGCCGCGGCTCATTAGCCCCGAGCTGCTCGTGCGCCTCCTCTGCACGGCTGCCAATCTCGCTGGGCACTTGGGCGCCATTGTTGCGGCCGGCGAGCTGGCCCGCGCTCGGCCTGGACGTGCGCGAGTTAGCGCTATTATCATGCTCCTCACCCCTGGCCCCACTCGCCCCCCGCTCCTTAGCCTCCCCCAGCGGCTCCCCCGCTGGCTCCCCCTCACCATCCGGCGCCCAGTGGACCTGGCAGGCGGCGGCCTCCAGCTTGAGCTCGCCCGCCGGCCGCGAGTGGCGCCCCCTCGGCCGCCTGCACTGCCGCACCTGAGCCGCGCCCGCATCCCCGGCAGACGCCTCGAGCTGCCGCCTCGCTCGACCTCGTCTGGCCCCCTCCAACTGCAGCTCCTCCCGCGGCTCCCCCTCCGCCCCGGCCGACACTGAGCCCGCGCGGCCGCACCTGTGCCTCCGCCGGCGCCGCTCTGGCTGCTCGGTGGCGCCGCTTCCGCAGCTAACCACTCGTCTGCGCCGCCGGCCATGCTCGCCCCCAACCATCTCAGCCTCTGGCCCCAAATTGGCCGCGCCCACACAGCCGTGCCCACCGCACTGCTGCTGCTGCCGTCCCTCTCTGCTTGCGGAGCTGCGCCTCCGGCCGGCCCTAGTCCCTTCCGATTGGCCTCCAGTTTCAGCCACAGCTGCACCCCCGAGCCTGCTCCTCGGCGACCCACTGGCGGCTCGATCCCCTGCTGGACTCGCCCCAAGCTCGCCCGCCGCCCCAGCACAATGGCGCCCCCTCTGGCGGCCCACCATTGTCTGAGGCGCCTCGAGCCGCCTCGCTGGGCGCCCCTCCTCGTCTGCGGCCGCCTCCCTGAGCTTCTCCGCCGGGCTCCAGTTGCAAATGGGCGCCCCGCTTTTTGCCGCCCTGCGCAGGTGGCCACAACACTGAGCCGGTGACTGTCCCTGTTCGCCGCCTTGGCCCAATCTGCGCCCCACAGCTGCGGGCCGCCTCGCCCCACAGCACTGGCCGGCCGCGCAACACTGGCTGGCGGCCGCCCGCCCGCCGGAAGTGCGACGGGGGCGCCGCTTCTGCTCCGTCGAGCTCGCGCCAAGCTCGCTGCCTGCGCCCAAGTCGCCCCGCCGAAGCACAGATTCGGGGCCCCTAATTGCCCGGCGCAGTTGCGGGCCCGCTCGGGCTTGGGTGCCGCTCGCAGGCTGCCCTTGGGCGCCGCCCACTTGGCGCTCCTCCAGCGAGACAACGACGCCACCTGGCCCGCCCACCAGCCGGCTGCTCATTTGCCGCCCATTGTCCTCCGGCCGGCCCAAAGCGGTGGGGCTGCAGAGCGCGCCGGAAGTGGCGGGCTCGTTGACATTCTCGCTCGTGTTGTTGTTGTTGTTGTTGTTGTTGACGTTTAGCTTCATGTTTGTGCGCTCTATGCTCTCCAAGGAGTGTCTCTGCGGGCGGCCAGAGACTAGCTGCGGTTCGCCAGAGACTAGCTTCGACCCGCCACAGACTAGCTGCGGCCCAACAGAGACTAGCTGCGCCCCTTCAGGCCCACTTGTGGCGCGCGGCCTCTCAGGCGAGCGTCGCCTAATTTGGCCCAATTTGCATTCCGCAATCTGCGTCTCGCCCCAAACTGAGCCGGCCCCAAGCTTAGCTGGCTGCAAATCGCCGTCCAAATCCTCATTAGCTTGCCCTAATCCCCCGGGAGCTTCAGGCTGCCTGGTGGTGCCAGTCCCACTCTGCTCTGGACTATTTACACCGTCGCTCATTATGGTCTCAATTTCGTTGTTGTTGTTGTTGTTGTTTTCCGAAGCGTTGCCTTGACTCTGATGCGCGCCGGCCGGAGTATTGAGATTATTGTTATTATTATTAGTCGTGCAGTTGTAATTGTTGTTGGCCGCCCCCGAACTGAACGAGTTGTTTGTCCGCGGACTGCCCGTCGTGGTCCAGGTGAGCGCAGTCCTCGAGCTCGCCGCCGAGTGGTTCCTGTTCGCGGTGCTCGTCCCATTGGTCGAGTGCGACGCCTGCCGCTGCGACAAATTGTTCGGACTCGCCCTCAGAGGCGCCCCAAAGCCACTTCCGGCCGCGCCACTTCCGCCGCCCAGCAGCTGCGCGCCCACCTCGCCCGTCGAGTGCCGCTTGGTGGCCAGATAAGTCCTTGGGGGCGCCTCTGGGCCCCTAGGACACTTGGGCTCCAGAATGTGGCTCAGCATCCGGTTGCTCCTATTCAGCTCAGCGCCCCCACTCCTTAGGGCCGGCGACCTTCTGCTGGCCGCCTGCTCGCCCAAAGCTAGACTTCCGCCGCCCGCCGCTGCCACGCCCCCTCCGGCCACGCCCACCCGCACATTGCAACTCGTGCTCGGCTCGGGTCCGCTGGGTTGCCTTTGGGAGAGGAAACCATTGCGGCCGATGGTGATCATTTCGTGGGCGCGCGAGTTCGCCGCCAAGGTGGTCTCAAGGGCAGGTCTGCCCGAGCAACAGAAGGCGAAGCGAAGCAGGTCGGCGAAGCTGCGCCGGTACTTCCGGTTGAAGAAGGTGTACAAGATTGGATTTATGCAACTGTTTGAGGCGCCCAGCCTGCGGGTTTCATTTGGTTTGGTTCCGTTTGGTTCCGTTTGGTTTGGTTTGGTTTCATTTGGTTTAGGTTGGTGATTTTTTCCCAGTGATTAGCATGGTGGAAGGAACAAGTGGACGGTGTTCAATTAGTGGCCCTTTCTGGGAAAAGTTTCGCGGGGGGAAATTGGCGTTCTAATCTAGAGACTATCCAGCCAGAGACGGTCTTGCCACAGACAGTCTAGCCAGAGACAGAGACTAGTCTAGGCAAAAGGCGCGGGAAGGTTTGGTTTGCAGCCTGAAGGTGAGCCAGCAGAGCGGCGTGGGCGTGACTGTGTGTGGGCGAAAAAGGCAAAGAAGGCGAAAAAAGCGAAGAGAAGTTCCAGACGAGAGCGCCTGAGACTCCATCGCCTGTCAATTTGGGCCAGCGAGAGCGGCGCCTAAGCCTCGACCGCCGCCGTCGCCCAGTGAGCCGGCCGTTCATTAGCCGTTCATTTGGGCGCGCGGGCCACACGCGCGCCCGGCCAGCAGCGCGATGGCGTGCGCATAATTTGCATCAAAGCTCGCCCATCTTGGCCCCTGGCCGGCGGCTTGTCCGCCGCCGCAGACGAGCCGCCGCAGACCAGGAGGAGCCCCCTGCAGGCGCCCCTTCCGCGTTGGAAAAAGACCTGCAGTTGGGGCGCGCACGAGCGGCCCGGATTGATTGATAGTGGCTGTGTGTGGGAGCTCCTTTTGCGCCCCTGAAGCTGCAGTGAGGGGAGCGCAAAAGGGCTGCGTAAACCGCGGCCAGTCTTCCGCCGCTCAGCCGCAGAGCAATTGTCAACCGTTTGCCGCGAGAGCACCAAGCTTGAGGGCCAGCTCCACTCTCAATCAATTTAGACACGCGCCCCCTTTGAATGGCCGACAACACTTGTCCATGTCGCAAAGCTCGCCCGCGCGAACCCCCAACAATGGCGCCTAATAGGCGGCCGGCAAGTGGGCGCCCCCAGCAAGACAAATGGGACGAGAGGGCGCTGCTTTGGAGCGCCCACCCTTTGCCCACCCTTTGCCCACTCTTTGCCTGTTCGGCCCACTGGCTTGCTGGCCAACTGGAGCTCGATAAAAGTTGTCCAGCAGGGCCACTTTTGGGTCGCCGAGCGAGCAGAGACTGGGCCCCGATTGCGCGCCGAACTCGCCCCTTTGGCCAGCCAGCGGGCCTCTTTGGGGGCCATTTTAATCAGTCCGCGCGAATCCTTTGCGCTGGCGCTTGGGCTGAGCAAATTTGGCAATTATTGATTGCTCACCAGCATGCACAATGGACAGCACAATGCACACTGGCTCTGCACTAGCCCCGCACACTAGCTGCACAGTGTCTACACACTAGCTGCGCACTGGCTGCACGCTGGGCCCCAAATCCGGGCCCTCAACGCAGGCGGACCAGCGCGGACTCGTGGCAGCGCCCCGGGCTGAGCGGCGGACGCTCGACGGCGGCACTCCAGCAGGACTAGAGGTCGCCGGGCGGAAGCGAGCGGAAGGGACAAAAAGATGATCACTCTAATGCGCCGGCCGCGCTCCATCCGGCCGGCCCCAAGGTCGCCCGGAAGCCCGGCCTCACCGGGCGCCGAGCTGGCGTTGGAGCGTCCAAGCGGAGGCACTCCTGCCGCTCATTATGCCGCCAAGACCGGCCCGCTCGGGCTCGGTGTCTGTCCGGCGGCCGAGCTCGAGTGTTGTCCCTCTCTCCTAATGGTTGCGGGCGCCCACAAGCCGCAACTGGCCCTCAGTGGTCACCGCCGGCAGACTCCTTGATGATCGAGTTAGCCGCCGGGACTTGGCGCGCGCCAGACATTGTCCAGCGGCCCGCTCGGCCGCCGCCACTTTGGGGCGCCCCTGCGGGCTCCTGTAGGCTTCTGCGGGCGTTCGGGCCCCAGAGGGAGTCTCTGGTTGCGGTTTCGAGTGCATTGGCTCGCGCACTGGATCGCCCAGTGGATCGGGCGCACAATGGGCCACGTGCGCGCAAAGTGGCTTTGTGTTCGGGACGCGCCCGATATGAAGCCGCGAGGGGCGGCCACCGAGCGCGGTCAGTCCAGGCCCAATTGATTTCATCGGTCAATTTGGCGCTCAGCTTGGCCCCACTTGGCTAGCTCATCCAGCCGAGCGGCCAGTCGACCATGATTAATAATAAATAAATGCTCTGGGCGCCCGTGCGCGGCTAACGCGCACTGCTCGGTCGGTCGGCCCGCAGCCACGCCCACCCGCGAGTGCGGGTTCACGCGGCCCGCGGGGTTTGTTTTGATCGCGAGGCTGAGGGGAAAAAGGGTGAAAAGAGGAGAAAAGAGCTAAGATAAAGCGGAAAATTGGGCCAGATTGGATGGGAAATTGCCCCTAAGTGCCACTAAATGCCGCTAAATGAAGCCAAATGTTGTAAAATGCCGTAAAATGTACACTTACCACTGGGCCAAAGGCATGATGTTGTTGATGAGCATTTCCTCCCAGGGCGAGTGCTCCTCGACCAGCTTGATGCGGGCAAATATCAGATAGAGGGGCAACCAGGAGAGCAGGAAAATGACCACAACCACCATCATCATCTTGACCACCTTGAGCTTGGAACGCTGGATGATTAGCTCAACCTTGAGCCCCTTTGGCCTATCGCCTGGAATGTTTCTGCACTCTATCTTGTACCAAATGCCGAGATAACAGAGGATGATCACGAGCGCCGGAAGGACGTAGAGTAGGATGAGATTGGCGCACACGAAGTAGAGTGTGCCCCAGCGCTCTGAGGGCCAGTCTTCGGCGCAGACCTGGATGGTTACGGTGTCGTAGTTGTATGGGACTAGGGTGAAGAAGACCGCCCAGGGGGCCGAAATGCAGGCCGAAAAGAGCCAGATGCAAAAGATGACCCAGCGGGCAGTGCGTCTGCTCATGTGCCAGTACATTGGGAAGTAGATTGCCAGGAATCTGTCAATTATGTTTGCCAATTGTCAGCCAAAGTTCCAGTGTGTGTCCATGCGAGTGTTCATGTGTGTTTGTGTGTGTTTGGTTTGTGTTGGTTCCAATTGCGCAAATTTGTTGGCGAGTTGCAGTTCCAGTTTAGGTTCCGTTTCGTTGGTTTGCGTTCAAGTTTGCGCCCAAGTTCGAGTGGTTGTTTGGGTTAGTTGTCAGCAGGAAAACAAGCAGCATTGACTGGGAGTGAGACACTTTCGTGCTGACAGCAACTAGGTGCCCAAACAGTGTCAGCCACACTGATCACTGCGCGCTTGTGATTGCATGAAGTGTGCCAGAATTTGCCGCGGAAACATTCTTCGCCCTCTCTCTTTGTCCTTCTTGTCCACTCCTTTGAGGGTCTGCATCAATTGGGACGCCCAGCTCGAATAATCCATCGGCCAAGCTCGAAGATCCGCCGCTCATCAAGAGGAAGCTCGCCGAGACATTAGGCTCAGCGCCAGAGGTGCCTGAGACAAGGAGCGGGCAAGACTCGAGACTTGGCGCCAAGACGTCCGCCTGAGCTGAGGGTGCCCACTGCTCACTTAAGATTGTCCACCGCCCACTGCAGACTGTCCACCGTTCACTGCAGACTGTCCACCGTTCACTGCAGACTGTCCACCGCTTTCTTCAAGTGCAGCCAAAGGCCAGTGTGCAATGACCCGTCCGGAGAGGCGTCTGTGGAGCAGATTGCGAGCAGCCTTCGTGCACTGGCCAGCGAGCGGCGAGCTGTGGGCGGAACAAAACAACTCCGGAAGTGAGACTTTCGCCTCGGAGGCGCCGCTGGCGAGCTGCGGCGAGCTCGGGCTGGCAAGCTCGAGCTGGCGAGCTTGATCTGGCGAGCCACGAGGGTTAGTTAGGCTGAGGGGGAGGCAAATGGCAGGAGACAGTTCACAAATGTGTGCGCTGGTTTGGGCGCGCCAAAGGCCACTTGTTTCGCCTCCACTTCCACTTGCTGGGCCCATTAATCTGGCGCCCCGGCGGCAATGTTAACAAGCTGGCCAGCGCGGCGCCATGTTTGCATGTCGCCTTCTGCCTTCTGCCTTCTGCCTGCTGACTTGCACTTGCCTGATGGTTACCGAGCGAGCTAGCGAGCGAGCGAGGGAGAGCCAGAGACAAGGGTGAGAGGCCCAATGTTGCCAGCCGAGTGAATACATAATATGCGCGCCAGTGCACTGGACACTGTCTGCCCGCCCGCTCTTGGTACACACATTTAATATTCATCTCTTGAGCCATCTATCTGGCGATCTGGCTATCTGCTGGCCCCCTCAGCTGGTTGAGCTCTGCCGCTTTGAGCTCAACCAACGTCCAGAGGCGAGAGCACAATGGACGAGCAGAGCTGGAGGCGCCCAGTTCGATGAACTGTGCCCAGGCTGGCCCCTGGCACATGGGGGGCGACATTTTTCCACTCCTAAGGGAAGGCGATTAAAATTTACACTTTGCGGCGGACACTCTCTGGCTCATAGTCAAGCGAGAGCCAAGCGAGAGCCAAGCGAGAGCCAGTGTCTTGCTGGTGGCCAGCTGCACGCGGAGACTCCCACAGACAGTCTGCAGTGCATAGACTGCAGCGCACAGAGTGCAGTGGGCTGAGTGCAGTTTTGCTTTGCGGCCGCCTTGGACTCGGGGGAGCAGCTTGTGTGTGGAACTAACAACTAAGTGGAAAAGGAAGACTCTGGAGCTTGGCAATTGCTCTTCCAGGAGTATTTTAGCCCCAATTTGGCCCAACTTTGACTAACAAAGGCCGCCCTCACGCGCGCCCATTTGGCCGAGCGCGCGCCGCCGGAACTGCGCCAGATTTGGGCCCATCTTGGCGCCCCAATTGGCGCCAAACAGTTGGAGCTAGTCCAGTCGACTTCCTCTGGTGTAAATTGGGCCTCTTTGGCCCGCCTGAACTCGCCTAGTCGCTTCTGAAGTGCCCAAATGGTTGGCCGAGGAGGCGGCAATGAAAAGAAAATAAAACTCTCCTCCGGCGGCCGCAAAATAAAACTCCTCCTCTTCTGTTTCATCGTGCACGCTCAGGCAGCCCACTTTGCAGTCTGTTTTGTAGCCCCAGTCTATTGGAGCTACAAAACAAGTGGCCGGCAAGCAATTTGCGATTTTTTCCCTCTCTCTTTTTCGCCCACTTGTTCTTGCAGCGGGCGGCCAGCCGAGTGACACTGCATGATGTTGGCCTGCAGACTGGCCTTTGTGCTCGCGCGTGTTTCGGCCGCTGGGCTGCAAACAAGTGGCTGCAAATGGGCGGCAAACAAGTGGCCAGCCAGGAGGCCAACCAACTAGGCGCCCCAAGCAGAGGCTTTCCCTCCGGCTGGCCCGAAGCTGCGAGCTCGGCGAGCAAACACACTGCGCGTCTCTATATGCGAGCGAGAGAGAGAGTCTGTTCTAACTGGCAAGCAGCCCAGGAAAGTGGCGACATGAATTGTAAAGTTCGGCCTTTGCCTTGAGTGGCCTTTGGTGAATCGTGTGCGAGTTGGCGAGTTGGCCAAGTGAGGCGAGTTCGTGTGTGGCAAGAGGAGGAAGTGTGTGTGGAAATTAAAAAAATTCGTTCCCATTTTTCAAGTTGTTTGCGGGCAACTTTGGGAGCCAATTTCGCGCCCCCTTAGCTCCCTTAGCTTTGGTGCTACTCTGCCTTTTCTGTGCGCCAAAAGAGTTGGCCCTGGCTGGAAAATGTTGGCAGCAACGCGCACGAGACGTCGCCTCCAGCCAGAGACTGTGTTTGCGGGCGGCGATAACGATGGCAAAATAGATAAACAAAGCCCCTCGAGCGCCAAACGGGGGCCACCCATTTCCCTCCTCTGCCACAATTAAACTATCTCTTTCCCCAACTGGCTAGAGTCGACTGGCGAGAGTCTAACTGTGGAGCCCACTGCGAGCGGCCGGAGCTTAGGGCGTGTGGAGGCCGGTGAAAAGTGGGCGCTTTTCTGCCGCTACTTCGCACGCCAGCGCGCCCCAAGGTTGCGGCCGAGCGTCTCGGCGCGCGCCGGAAGGGGCGCCAAGACGCGGGCCCCACTCAGCGGCCGTTGCTCTGCGCGAGCTCTGCGCACAGTGCGCGTCAAAAATAGGGTTACAGTTTTGCGCGGGACTGCACAGAAATTTATCATCGTACTTTTGGCGGATAGTGCACAGACCTTGGCTCGATTGCCGGCCCACACGCACTCTCTCTCTTGCTCGCCGGATTCATTTGATGCCGATTTCCGAGCAATCTGGCCGGCTCTCTCCTGCCCCTCCGCTCGAGCAACCATCCGGCCGAGATGCCCAAATGTTCGCGGCCCCTCAGGGCCACCAAGACGCTCCCCTCGGCCAAATTTGACTGACCAACCGGCTCCCAATGATCCATGGGCGCACTTCCATCCGATGGGCTGGCTTCTCCCGGGGGAGCTTGAGCTGGGCGAGCCAAAGTGGCACTCTTAATGTCAGCCAGTTGTCAGCGGCCGCCCGCCACTTGGGGCGACCGGCGACAAGAGTCGAGAGGGCCCGAGTGGCCAAAGAGGCGCAAAGAGGCGCAGAGATGGCCAGAGATGAGCTCAGAGGGGCTGAGATGGGCTGAGTTGAGCGGAGGAGCCTGAGGAGAGTCCGAGGATTGCGGGCAGCCCGCGCAGTTTGAGCCTGAGGAGAGTCTAAGGAGCAGCCTGAGGGGGAGCCTAAGGAGGCGCCAGAGGAGAGCTTGGCAAAGAGCCAGAGGAGAGCCTAAGGAGAAGCTAAGGAGGGGAAAAAAGGGAGAGTGGTTGAAGAGGAGTTTTAAGAGGAGGGCGAGCCTGATTTTGGGCGCCCAAAATGGAGACTGAGCGCCAAGTGGCGCGCTTCATTTCTCCTCTGATTTGGGGCCGCCTCTAGCCTCTAGCCTCTAGGCTCTAGGTCCTGGGCTGGCCACTTGGCTCGCTTGGCTCACTTGGCTTGCAGTGGGCGCGCTTGCCTGGCCGGAAGAGGAGCTGCGGGCGAGCAAAACGTGCGAGCTCCAAGTGCTTCAGAGGCCGCTCAGAGGACACAAGAGGCCAGAAGAAGTGCGGCCAGCCACTCTGTCTGGATGATTTTCATCTCCCCTTTTCTGGCCCGCAACTATTGGACTGAAAAGATGCGCCACTTTGTTCCAGCCACTCCCAGTCGCACGCTCATGCGCGGCCAAAGAGCGCCCCCCACTCGAGCAACGCCGCTGAGTGTCGCCCGTCCTCTCGGCGGAAGTGGCGGCGGAAGCAATTGGACGCCACGACTGGCGACTTGAGAGCCCGGGCGAGCGAGCGAGCGAGTGGGCCACCTTGGGCGCCCACTTGGCCCAGGCCGCTGGGGCCAAGCAGCGGGCGGCCGTGTTTTAGAGCGGCCACACGTCGCCCACCTGGCTGGCAGAGCTCACCTCTGGCCCCACCTTAGCCCCGGCGGAGCGAGCTCGAGGAGGGCAACTCCAGTCGCTTGCCAGTTGCCATTTTGAGTGCTGTCATTCGCAGCGGACGCAACCGTTTTGCCGCCCGACACTGAGGCCCAATTGCGCACCTGCGCCCCCCGCGCGACACTCGCCCACCCTGAGCGTCCGGCCAACAGGCCCACAGGGACACACAGACTTGCTACTTCTCCTACTTTTCCTCTTCCTCTTCCGCTGGCGCCCCGGCGAATTATTTGCACATGATCGATGCTTTGGGCATGCAAATATGCGCCCAGCGAGCAGCCCAAACTGGCAAAGGGGCGCCAGAAGAGGCCAAGCAAGACTTGGCCGATGGTTATATTTGTGCAATATTCGAGCCGGCGCGCAACTTGGGCGCCCCACTGGTAAGGCCCCACGCGTCCAATTGGGGCCCAATTGTGTCCCGAAACTCGCCCGTCAACTCTCTTTGGCGGCGCTTCCGGCTGGCGAGGGAGGCTCCTTCTTGGAATTCACTTTCTCTCCCTCTCACTCTCTGCAAGCAACTGGCTCTCCTAATTTCTTCTCAAACCCAATTTCTTCACTCTCGTCGGGCGACACTTTGCCAAGCTGCTAGACAGAGCTCAGAGCTAGAAAGAGAGAGCTCAAGGAACACTTACCTGTCCATTGTGACGGTGACCATGGTGTTGATTGAGGCGCTCACTGCAACGCCCTGCAAGTAGGAGACGGTTTTGCACATGGACAAACCGAGCACGTAGGCTGTTTTTTTCCATTCCAAATGTCCAAATGTCGCAGTTCAGTTCAAGATGACGAGTTCAAAATGTTCGTGTTAGCTTTTGTTCGTGTTCGCCAAGCAGCCAGGTTCGAGTTCCAAGCTCGCCACGCAGACAGTCTGCCGGCTGGGCGCCCTTAGGTCTGCCTCGAAGGTCGGCCCGCCATCAATCAGTGTCTGGCGGCCCGTGGCGCCCAGAGGTCACCCGGCGCGAGGTCGAAGGGCGAGACGCGCTCAGAAGGCGCCCAGGACGATCAGCCGAACAGTTGGGGGCGCCAGGCGGGCGCATTCATGGCTCAGGTGGGCCTGTGGCGAGCTGCCTTCTGGCCAGCTGGCTAGCTGGCCAGGCGCAAAGTCGGCAAGTTCATGGCCAGTTCGAGCGGCTTGCACGACACGGACAGTCGTCGGTGATTTGAGGCCGACCGAATGGGCCGCCGATTGGCCCAATGAAATGGGCCTCAAGAGCCCAGTTTTCCCCCCAAACTGATGGGGCCTGATTGGTCTCTTCGGGTGGCTCTTTTGGTCCCGGTAACTTTGGGTGCTCAGTTTGGCCGAGCGCGGCCAAATGGAGCCTCGAGGGCGCCACTTGGCCCTCAGGCTCGGAGCTGCTCGGGCGGCAAACGGAATGGCGGCGAGCGAGCTTGGCGGCGGCGGCGAGCTTGGCGGCGGCCGAAAACAATGAGGGTCCCCGAAGTGTGGCGAGGAGACGGCGTGTTTGCAGCGGCCAAAGCTGAGGTGTAATTTGATTTCGGCTGCGTGGGGGCGCTGCTGCTCGCCACTGCTTAGGTGTGCGCCCAGTGCGGAGTGGCCCTTTGCACAGGCAAGCCGGCAAACAAACTGATTGCAGACTGCCACTCGACACACAGCGGCCTGCAAACTGGCGCCGGAATGTCCAGTTGGCCGGTCCGAGTTTGGCAAGTTGCATTTGACAGGCGGCAAAGTTGTGCAAAGGCGGCCGGCTTTTGCGCCACCATTATCGCGGAAACACGCCCCGCAGACAACCTTTCGGACATTTGAACCACCGGAGCCTCAGGTTGGCTGCACGGGGCCGGAAGCGGCGCCTCGACCTGTGGGGCGCCGGTTGACTTTGCGGCCTTTTGGGTGGCGAGGCGGCGGAACACTAGGTGCCGGTGAGTTCCTATGGGCAAGTGAGAGACACAGACAGAGACAAGGACACGCGAACAGGCACAAACAGGGCCCCAAAAGAGGCCCTGTTTGTGCAGTGAGCGCAGTGGTTGCTCTGGTTGGGCGACCAATGGGCCTTGCTTGCCGCCCAGACGGCCGGCCCTTAGCTCTGGGGCAAGAGGGCCGGCCAAATTAGGGCGGACAAATTATTACATTGGCAGCTCTTTGCCAGTTATTACCAAACTCTTATTGCTCTTCACCCTTCCGTTTGGGCGCCGTTTGGGCTCGGAGCTTAGAGCTTAGAGCTTAGGCAGCGGCCGCACACAGTGGCCCGTCATCGAGGGCCTTTTTGCAGGCCACCTCTGCCCAAACGCAGCCTCTGGGGCGGGGCCAAATTGAGTCCTCCGGCTGGCCGATTGGGTGGGGGGCCTTGAGGTGGGGCAAACAAGCGGCCAGACAGAGTTGGGGGCCCAAAGGAGCGCGCCAAGGAGGACTGTGTGCGGCGGCGTTGGCCAATTGGTTGCATGCAGCCTCATGCAACCAATTGCATGCAGGCAAGCGAGCAGCCCGCTCGGCATCAAGCAGCGCCCGAACTGGCCAAATTGGATTGAAAAAATAAAATTACATCGGCGCGCCATCACGGCCCAGCGCCAGTCACTGTCTCGGCCGGCAGACTGGGAGCGGCTCCACTGGCGAGGCGAAAGTGGAATTCGACTCAGGGGCAATCTGTGAAAATCTGGCTCGAGTTTGGGGCGCGCGAAGGCCCGCGGGCGCCGCCACGTCCGGACTCTGCTGGAGGGACTAGGTCTGGGCCGAGCCACTGAGATTGGGCCGCCGGCCCAGTGGCGTCAGTGGGCCAGCTTGCCGGCGCTGGTGGGCCGGCGATCGTTCTCGTTGTTGTCATCCTGTCGTCTGGTTGCGGGTTTGCCACTTTTTGCCCAGCTGACGTGCGCGAATAATGGCCGTCTGGCCAAGATCAGCCGGCCCAAATCAGCGCCCACAAACAGCAGACCAATTAAACTTAAGTCCCGCAAAACAGTTGCCCCAGTTGCCCTAGTTGCGCTCGTTGGCCCAAAACACTCGCCCAACTCGCCTCATCCCTCTGACAGCTCACCTGATTTCGTTCATCGCTCTGGGCCAGTGTTTGCCCCTTTCGGCCCATTTGCGGCCGGCCTTGCTGCCTCTGTCTCGCCAGCCGCCGACGCTTAGGGCGCCCAGTTGGCGAGGGGGCGCCCTCCGAGCGCGGCGCCCGCAGGGAGGCGGCTCGCCAGACGCAAACAGTTAGACCAGTTGGGGGCCAGACGGAAGCGGCCTGCCCATCGGCACGCACTGGCGGCTGGTGGCTGGCGGCTGGTGGCTGGCGGCTGGTGGCTGGCGGCTGGCGAGTGGCGAGTGGCCAGTGGGGGCCCTAAGGGAGGGTGCAGTTTGCGCGCAGACACGGCACGCGCCCCATGCATTGGGCGCCCTGCAGATTGCACTACGGACTGTTCCGCGCGCCCCAAGGGCGACAATAAGCGAGCGGCCGGCCGGCGAGCATGAGTGATGGGATTCATTTCTTGCTCGCCGGCGTCTCCTCCTGCAAGCAGCCCAGCGCTGACTCAGCTGGCGGCTGCAATATGAGCGCCCTCGCCACTTGTTAGGCCCTTCCGTCTGGCTGCGGTTGGCGTGTTGCAGAGCTGGCGGCTTGGCGAGCACGTTGCGGCCGGCGCTCACTCGATCAAGCGGCGAGCTCGCCAGCCCCAAGCTCTTCCTATTCCTCTTCTTCAGACACACGCGCACGCACTTGCGAGCTGGCGGCCAAAACAATGGGCGAATTGAGTGGAGTCGACTCCAGTTAACTTGATGACGAGGAGATACATGAGCGAAAGAGAGCCAAAAGGGCAACTTGGCGGCCCGATTGAGTGGTTCCGATTCTCGCCAGCGGCTCGTCGTCTAATGAAATAAGCAAATGGGGCCCACTCGGGGCGCAGTTCAGGGTCGCGAGACAGTGGTCGGCGTGCAAGTGGCCAGCGAGCCAAACTGCGCCTCTGCACAGACTCACAGGAGAGCCCTCGACAGTGAGGACGAGTGTCTAGGTCTGTCGTTCGAGCGGGCGGGCGTGATAGGGGCGCGTTTGGGTGCCGGCGTCTTGGTCGGAAGTGAGAGAGGCGGCCGGAGACAGTCTGGCCGAGGTAGAGGAAGTCTCGGGCGCAAAGCTGACAAGTGGCGGAGGGCAGTTAGCCGCTCGTGTGCTGACAACGTGTGAGCAGCGGTGCACAGTGGCCCAGCAGCAGAGGATGAACCGCAAGGAGGCCAACGGGGGACCAGGTTCCAGCGAAAGGGCGCCCGCGGAAGCACAACTGCCTGGGCCAATTTCTCTAATGAGCAAACAATATCTCGCCCCAGTTGGCCACTCTCGCCCTCTCGTCTCCACTCATCTCCACTCGAGTCCACTTGTGTTCACTTGCGTCCACTTGTGTCCACTTGCGTCCACTTGTTAGGCGACGAAGAGCGGCAACAAGAAGCGCCCAGAGACAGCTGATCGATGGATTGGCCCACGCCGCTTGGATTGGCCCGCGCCGCTCGGGCCACTCGTTTGCCTGATTATTTTCCAATTGACTGCCGGCGGCAAGCACACTGAGCGCACCCTAAGGGTCGGCCGGCCCACTGAGCCTGCAGATTTTGGGCCGCCTTTTCGGACAGCAAGCAGCAAGCGAGATACAGTAAGTGCCACGAACAGCCAGCCTGCATTGGCAAGACGCCCGGGCCAACGAGCGAGACTGTCTTTGGGGCGTGTCTCCTTGCGACTTCCGCTCAAATGGGCTCGAACAGCGGGCCGCCAGTTTCGCGTTTGCCATTTCATAAAGATACATAAAAAAAGAGTTTCCAAAGAGCTGGGGCAATGGTGCGGCTTTGGGTGGGCAATAAAGAGCAATGCAGCGTGCGAAATGCCCTTTGCATGCTTTGCGGACTGTGACTGTCTGTGGCAGCACACGAGCCTTAGAGCTAGTCCCTGTTGGCTGGGCGACTCGTTAGGAGCTTTGGGTGGTCTTTTTTGGTGGCCAAAAGTGACCACCAAAGCTGGGGGTGAAACTAAAGGAGGAAGAGCTAGACTGTGGAGGAAGAGTAGTATTGGTCTAGAGTTGGAATTTGAGCTCGGGCTTGAACTCGGATTTGACTCAAGCGAGCTCAAGTGAAGGCTGCAGAAGAGCTGCAGTTCGAGTGCAAGTTAAAGCTGGCAGTTGATACTTACGAATAAATAAGTTGCCCACAAGTGTGGCTGGCAGACAAAATAATAGAACCAGAATGTCTGCAAAGGCCAAATTAGCGATAAAGTAATTGGTCACAGTGCGCATTCTTGGAGATTTGCAAACTATTGCAACAACAAACGAATTGCCCACTATTCCAACGATGAAAACTATCGAATAAGCAATGGCCAGTATCACAGAGATGAGCATTGAATGGCGAAAGTAGCCGCGTTTTGCAGCTTCGAAGGCACTCAATTCCAAAACGCTGCCATTTGTGCTATTGGATAATGTGGATATTGTTGATATAGTTGATATAGTTGATACTGTTGATACTGTTGATATTGTGCTTGCATTGGTGCTTGTTGAGTTATCTGTAGTAGTTGTTGTGCTTGATGCTGTGGCAGTTGATGTTGAGGTTTGGATTTCTTTGGTTTTTTCCTCGCCATCCTTTGGACCATTGTTATCATTGGCGCTTGTGCTTTGGGTGCTAGCCTGTGGCGCCTCATGCAGCGTCTCCTGCGGCTCATTGGAGACACTGTCTGTGAGGTTGCTGCGTGTAGTGTGCCTGCTCCTCTGGTGCACTCCACTGGGAGTCTTCGGCAAACTCGCTTGAGACTCTTGGCGGCCGCCGCTTGTCTCTGGCTCCGAGCTGGACGACGAGGACGACGAGGACGACTGGTCATAAGGGTCCTCGTGGGTGATGGTGTTCAGACTTGATTGCGGCTCGGCCAGAGTGGCGAAGTTTGCGGCCGGACTTGAGTCTGCGGCGTGCAGGATGGAAAAAGTGGCGCCGGAAATGGTGGGGCCCTCGATGATCGAGCTTGACTCTAGCTCGACTGAATTGGCCAACTTGGGTGGCAAGAAGTGGGCGTGTTGCTGGTCGAGTGTTGCTTGTTTGCTCTGGAAGGTGGACTCAATCCACTTGGAGATCCTAATTGGGCTTGCCAGGATTGGGCTTGCCAGATTTGGCGCCACCAAAGAGAAGACACACAAGGCACAGAGTGGCGCTAACTGCAAATTGCCGGCCCCAATCTTCGGGCCCATAATCTCTTGATTATCTTGTCTTGTTAAATATGATCTCTCATTTGTCTTGTCGTCGCAAATTGGATTACTCTTGCCCTTTGCTCTTCTCTCTCAATGATAGTCTGTCTATACTATAATTTGGCGCTGCTAAGTGGGGCCAGTCTACGCTACTGGAAACGCATCAACTGGATGGCACGAGTCTTGCTGCGGGAGGCCAACAATCGAGACTCTCGGTGGACGCAAGTGTGTCCAGATTGGAGGCTGCCCCCACGTGCAAATCATGCAGTCAGATCAGAGTGGCACTGGAAACAGACACGCGCCAGCAACTCTCTGCATCTAGCTCTCTCTCTCTCTCTCTACATACAGTCTCTGTCTCTCTACACACAGTCTCTCTCTATCTCTCCACTCATCTGGGCCCCTTCCGAGTTCCTGTTCCAGCGGGGCCAGTCAACTTTTGTGCGCGCACACGTAATTTACAAACAATGAGCGCCCACCACTCGCTTCCTTTGGCCACCATTCACGCAGGTCCCAGAATTGTGGCCTCTGGCGCTCTGCTTGCTCGCTCAATCGCCATTCAGACAACGTTTGCGCAGAATGCGCCCCCTAACTCTCAAACCAAAACCGCTTCCTGGCCAGCCACTCACAAGGGTCCGCTCCTATTGGTCTCTCCTTTCCAGTCAGCCAGCGCGAGTCGCTAAGCCAGCTAGCTTGCCAGTTCAGTCAGTCGCCCGCAGACTGTCTCTGAAGGGGCGCCATCTGGAGGCCCCGATCGCCCTCAGACTGTTTGCTGAAAACGACTTTATCGATCATGCTCCATGCGCACTCGGCTCATTCATTTCACTCTCGCCCTTTGCCACGCTGAGCCTCCGTCCTGTCACGGCGACGAAAACCCTTCCGCCTCTTCTCCTCAAACAGTTGCACTTCGATGGGCGACATTTGGGCTCTCTTTCAGTGCGGAGCTAAGGTCGAAAAGGAGGCCAAAAAGCAGTGAGCTTGTTTCGAAACGTTTAGCTTGGGCGACTTTATTCCTCAAACAGTCTATATCTGTTTGAAGAAAAGTGCTCGCTTGCAGCATGCATCCAAACCTCTGCTGCAGGATCCTCAAACTGACGCTCAAAACTGCAACTCTGGTTGCCCAGATTGACGCTTTGGAGCAGCTCAAGGTCGAGCGGAGCATAACGAAAAAAGGCCCAATTATCGGCCTTTCGGAGATTCTATCTTGCACTCTGGCCAGCTGGACGGTGGGCGCAAATTATATGAAGCGTTGGGAAAAGTGATGTCAACATTTGGGGCCCCAAAGCCATTTGGCCAGTTGGGCCATGGCCTGCAGGCATTTGGAGTGCAAATTGCAGGCAGCTTATTATCGATTTTGCCACCGGCCCAGTTGGTTCATGTTTGATCTCGTCTCCGATTCCAGAGGACACGCAGTTTTGGCCAGCCAACAGTGTAGCTGCTGAGGAAAGGGCCACGGTTATCAGAGTATGGGGCTGGTTTGGGCCACAGGCAGCAGGCTGGACAGGGATTAGCGGCCGCTTTGTTGGGCCTGTGATCGTATGGCGGCGGCGGCGCCACATCGGTGGATGCAGTGTCCAGTGGGCTGAGCGCGCAAATGGTCCAGTTTTGTGTGTCCAAAGTGCAGTTTAGTGCATCGATGGTGCCCCACAGGCGTTCAGGGCCAAGGACTGTATGCAAAGGGTCTTGCTGGGGGCGCACTGAGTCAGTGTGTGCTTGTGTGGGCTAGAGTGTGTGTGTGTGTTGCCATTGGGCGGCCCCATGCAAGTGGGCGCCCTTTGCCATGGGCCAGTGGAGCGGCGCGCGCACAAACGCCCGCCTTATGTGCAGCACACAATATGTGAGCTTCAGCTGTGGCAAGCCCGTTGGCTCGCCAGCCTGCTGTTGCGGGCCCATTCTGTGCTGCTGAGTGGCGAGACTGGCCCTACCTAGTGGGACGAATATGCTGTTCGAATGGGAAAAGAATGGCGCCGTTGCAATGGGAGGCCATTAGTGCAGTGCGCAGGCATCCCCAACTGCTGGGGCCACAAATCAGCTGCTCACGACAGGTGGTTCCGTTGGGCCCAAGCTGGATGGGGAGCATCAGCGGCCAGCAGGCAGCATCAAACAGCAAGCATAGGCGCCCCTCTGTGTTCAATGACATGTTTTTTCCAGATCTAAGTGTCAAATTTTCCTCCATTTGGGGCGAAATTTCACACAAAAACAAGCACCAAATACACTGGTATTACTTTTCCTCTCCAATACATAACACGACCCCACAATGAATGGAGAGAGAAAATTCCCCTAGACTCCAGCGTCCAACATCCAGCATTTGCCAGGTGATGAGTAAAGATAAGATAAGACAATAATATTAGATTAGCTTAGGTGACATTGTGCAAGATTGTTCCATGCAAAAGGTGATGCCAAAATCCAGAATGGGCCAACTTTGGTTCAGTTTGATTTGCAATTAAAAAAAAATAATTGGACAACATTTAGTGCCCCAAATAGAGGTTTATAATTGAGAATGAAAATGTAATCCAGAAGTGACAGAAGCCAGCAGAGTTAGACCATAGTATTCGAAGGAGCACAACAAACTGATAAGATTAGCTGTTAGTTGTTAGATGTTATCGAGAAGATAAGCGAAATAACCAAGTGGTCCAATGGAAGGATCTCTATCCTATGCCAAGGATCTATCTCATAGAATCTATCTCATTGGTATTGTCAGAGTCAAATAATTGGATATTAAGAGAAATTATATTTTATTTCAACACAATTGGAAAGGATTGACGAAAGGAAGCCCATCAATTGGGAGCTTTAGTGAAGAGCATAAGCCACTGTTTTAACCGAGGATAAGATGCAAATTTTGAGAGCAAAAGGTGAAAAGCACTAGTGGTTAGAGGAACGAAAAAGTAGTCTAGAATTGATTGAATGAAAAATTTGCAGTTTAGATTGAAGTTCAGATTAAAATGAGCGATCAAGTGAAGAAATACTTCTGCCCAAGACTGTTGGATTACATAATAATTGTTGGCCCAAGAGAGGAGGCATGTGAGTCAGTTGGCGGAGTTGATTGTGCAAATGTTGGCCCAAACCACACTGATCGCAATAAAAATGATAAGAATATTAGTAGCAAGTTAGCTTACAGAAATCGAGTGCCACATTTGCTGAGACGTTTTCCCCCAGAAGATCATAAGGACTTTTCGCTTCCGCCGGATGTTGTGATATTCTGCCAACCAGAAGGGTGCACCCAAATAAAATGCAATCTAAACGCCTACAAGAATCCCATGGAGACGAGCAACTCGTTTGTCTTCCTGTTGACCGAAAAGGACACCAGCCGGATTCGTTATGGAATATGTTTGAACTTTTACCGCCCAATTCAGAGGAGAAAAAGGGCCAGAGGAAGGGGCACGAAGCAGGCGGGCGAGAGTTTGTTTGGAGAGAGAAGAAGTTGGCACCAATCGAGCAGACACTCGAAAGGATTGAGCGCCGACGAGCAGTTCAGATTGAAGGAGAACTGTCTGCTGAACGAGATCCTATCCATTGCACAGACGACAATCAGCAGCAAGGATTTCAACGAGCAATTTGATAAGAATGATAGCAATAATAATAACAATATTAATAATATTTTCGAAGAGAAAAGCAGACAATCATCGACCACGACCAACGAGAGCGGAATCAAGACGGCCACTCCGCACACTGTGGACAGTGACAGTTTCTGTGGATCGCGCAACAACTTCATCAACAACTGTCTCCTGTCCTCCTGTCCAGACGGCCAACAGAGACACTTCGACGAGGGAGCTTCGACCGGAAGCTTCTTGGCGACGCCTCGTAAAAGGCCCAATGGAAGCAGCAGGAGCAAAAAGATCACCTACGCCCTGAACAGTCTTTGCATCATAAGCCACCACCCCTTTTTCTCCTCCTTCCGCGAGACTCTCTACCTGTTGAAAAAGTTCATCCAAGCCTGCGAGGACCGTCACCTGAACAGTGTCTACACGAATGCCAATTTTCGGCCCCAATTCTCCTTCGACAGCCACTACCTAAACCTAAACCTAAGCAACCACCTGTGGCCTCACTGCGACTGTGGCGCCGCCACTTCCGGCTCGGCCTTCGGCAGCCAGCAGAGAGTCAGCTCGCACAAGCTTGACGAAACTATCGATTGCAACAACAACAACAACAACAACAATTTCTACAACAACAACAACTTTTACAATAACAACAACCACTACAATGTGTGCACGGAAAATCTGGTCCGCAACCACCACTTCACGTGCGCCTTCTCCACGCCCATTTGGTCCCTAATGACCAAGGCGCACTTTCCCGACCACTTGGTGCCCAGCGGAGCCCTAAGCGATTTGATCGAGATCGAGGCCTGGATTCTGAGACTGCTTAGTGTGCCGGCGCCAGTTCCCGGCAAGACGAAGATCGAGCTGGAGATCATGCCGAGCTCTCTGAAGCGGCCCATGATCTTCGCCCTGCCCGACCACACGCGCTTGGCTCTGGTCGACTTTCCCATCCACTTGCCGCTCGAGCTGCTGGGCATAGACAGTTGTCTCAGAGTGCTCACCTGCATCTTGCTCGAGCACAAGGTGGCCATCCAATCGAAGGACTACAACGCCCTGTCCATGAGCATCATGGCCCTGGTGGCAATGATCTACCCGCTGGAGTACATGTTTCCCGTGATTCCCCTGCTGCCCTCGTACATGAGCTCGGCAGAACAACTGCTGCTGGCGCCCACGCCCTTCATCATCGGCCTGCCCTCCTCCTTCTTCAAGTTCAGGCCCAAGTTCACGCTCCCAAACGACGTCTGGCTCGTCGACCTGGACACTGGCCGAGTGAAGCGGCCCCCCAACGCCGAGGAGCTTCCGCCGCTGCCCGAGCGCGAGGGCCGCACTCTGGTGGACAACCTGCAGCAAATTCTCGACTCCATGTCCACCGCCTCCAATCCCGCGCTCAACGGCCACCCTTCCGGCGATCTTGCCGCCCCGGAAGCGCCCAGACCAAGTCTTCCGGTCGACTCGACGGCGGCTGAGCGCGGATCAAACTTTTCGTGCGAGCCCGACGGAGTGTCTGCGGCGGACAGTCTCTCGTTTGACGCGTCCCAAGCCACCAGGAGCAGGAGGGGCCCCGGCCAGCTGCTGCAGTTGGCAGTCAACAGGCTCAACTCAAATGGCCAGCGCGGCCCCACTGGCAACAGTCTGCGCGTGATGGATCGCCAGCGACAGTCTGCCGCTGGCCAGCTAGATAGAGTGGCCGGATCAGTCAGACACAAGCCGGAGACAAACACAAGCGGGAGCCAGAGACTGTCTGTGGGCGGCAAGGTGGCTGTGAGTGGGTCGCCGGCTGGCAAGGGCACCAAGCTGGGCGCCAAGTTCGAGCCGCGCTCCATCTTGTTCCCCAACAACTGTCCCAACGTTGATTTGGACGCGGCCGACGTTGCGGTGCGCATCTCCATGGTGAACTTCTTCAACTCGGCCAATCTGTTGGGCAACTTCGTCGAGCACACGCGCACCATTCGCCTCTACCCAAGACCAGTGGTCTCCTTCCAGAAGAGCTCCTTCCTGCAGAGCAGACTGAACGCCAGCACCAATCAGGCAAGCTCAAGCTCGGCGGTGGCGACGCACGCGGCCAACCATGCGCGGCTGGGCCATCCATCAAACTCGCCGGGCGCCAGTCTGTCGATGATTGGCTCTTCAGGAGAGCCCAGCAAGGCGGGCGGGCCGTCCACTTGGAGCGCCGCTTCGAGTGGCTCTTTGAGCTCGTGGTCGGCGAGCAGTGGCGTGTCGCAGTTCCTGTGCAGACTGGTGGACACGCAGGCGATCGAGTACCTGGCCGAGTGGATGATTTGGCCCGAGAATGTGGCCTTCCAGCGCATCCAGACGGGCGTGCACGAGCCGCGCCACATTGGCGACAAGTACAAGTGGTTCCAGGAGGCCAGTTTGGAGTTGTTGCGCTTCCAGGCGAGCGACGAGCAGCAGGCCCACTTCTACGAGCAAGTGGCCACTCTGATGAGAAATCCCAGCGAGCTTAGGGCTGGCGAGGCGGCGCTAAGCTCGCAGCCGAGCGACCGCTTCAATCAGTATCTGCTGAACACCGCCAACCTCTGCTTGAGCACCAGTGGCTCGCAGACTGCCCTCGACGAGAGCAACAAGGAGAACAGCACCGACAACCAGGAGCCAGAGTTCGTGGACCTGCAGAGCCAGAGTTGCGCCAGCAGCAGCCAACTGGACGGAGCCACTTCCGGCCTGGAGGGAGACCACTTTGCGGGCTGCGAGCAGCAGTCTCGGGGGCGCCCCATCCGGTCGTTGGACGAGATTTTGCGCGAGCTGAGGGCCGAGACGAGCAGCTCGGCCAGCGAGAGCGAGCAGCAGAACTACGCGCCCTGCTCTTCCGGCTCCTCCTCCTCCTCCTCGTCGAGCTCCTCGGGCTCGTCGCGCTCCAGCAGCGCCGCCCGCACGGCCACCAGCGCGAGCAGCGGCTGCAACTCCGAGTCGCGGGGAGACGCGGCCAGGCGGCACCCAAGCCTCGGCCGCTCAAGCTCGACAAGTGGCGGAAGTTCCACTGAAGAGGAGGAGAACCGCTGCTGCTGGCTGGACGAGCAACACCGGCGGGCTCAGCGGGCGCCCCGAGCCGCCCGGAAGCGGCGCCGCTCGCGCCGCTGCATCCCCATCAGCTACCAGCACGAGGTGAGCCAGTTGCCGGCCCTGCGCTGCGACCCGCTCAAGCACTTCCGGCCCTGCAACAGGCTGATCGGCTCGGCGCAGGAGGCGCGCCGCTGGCGCCTGCAGGCGGCTGGCCGGCCGGAAGAGCAGCAGCAGCAGCAGGCAGGTCAGCAGCAGCCGCCGGCCGGAAGACGGACGGCCGGAAGGCACCTGGAGCTGGGCGGCGAGCTGGCCGAGCCCAGTCGGCGGGGCTCCTTCGACTCGGTGAACACGGAGGAGTGCGAGGAGCTTTCGGGGCGCCACGCGGTCGACTCGTCGTCGTGCGACGAGTCGCGCACCGAAGAGTTCAACTTCGAGTGCTTCAACTTGGGGGCGCCCGCGCGAGGCCACACGGACACCGAGAGCCCCAGCTTGTGGTCGGGCGGCACCAGTTGCGCCGAGCGCTGCTCGCTCAGCTCGGAGCCGCCGGAAACGCCCGCCGAGCCGACGAGCACGAGCGGCTCGTCGTGGGCGCGCGACCCGCGCCGGCTCGAATCAGTCGACTCGGACACAGTGGTCGACTCGCTGGCCAGAGAGACGGAAGCAGCGGGCGAGCTTGGCGCGAGGGGACGTGCGGCCAGCAGTGTGGACTTGGGCACCACACTAGCTGACGAGACGCAGCTTGGCGGCGTCCGCCGCTCGTCAGTCTCGACGGGCTGCCAGACGGACAGGCCGGCGGAGGATCCTGCGGGCTCCCTGCTGGGCCTGCAGTGCCGCAGTCGCCTGTCCGCCGGCGTGGCCCGCCTCTTCGACAGGGCCTCCTCGTCCATTGGGGCGCCCTCCGAGTGGTCGCTGGCGGGCGGCTCGCAGCTCGAGCTCAGCCCAAACGAGCAGACGACTGCCTCGTGGACGGGCGGCCGCCTCTTGGAGCGGCTGCGCAGCGAGGCCACCTTCGCAGTTCGCGACGCGCTCGACGTCGGCAAGGCGGCGCTCGCCGGAAGCGCCTCCGTGGCGCCCAATGCGCGCCTCCAGCGGCCGCCCGCCGCCCGGCTCGAGTCCTCGGCCAGAGACAGTCTGCTGCTGGACATCAAGAGCAGACAGCTGTCGGCTCTCGACCGGCGACTCAACACGGAAGACTCGCTCCAGTGGCAGCCGAGCGGGGCCGAAAACTCGCTGGGTCCCGAAGGCTTGAGGCCCGGAAGGCAGAGAGCGCGCTCGCCGCTGGGCGACAACTTCCGCCAGCGGCGCACGTTTCCCAACAGGTTCGCGGCGCAGGAAAAGGGCGACCCAACTCTCTTGGGCTGGCCCAAAGCGAGGACGCTCGACTTGGGCGGCCAGACGAGGAACTTGGGCGATGTCTACAAGCTGGCCAAGAATTCGGGTAAGTGTTATTTTTGGTTTGGGTGTCATTTTTCATCGATGCCACATTCTGGCAAGTTTCTTCGAGCGAGATTGTGTCGCCTCATTTATCTTGATCCTCGATTTCCGGTTTTTGTTTTCATTTGTTTGCATTCTTGATTTTTCTCTTCGGAATGTTTTTTTTTACTATTTGTTCGGTAAATTTACCCGCATGAGTCTACTAATCCCTTTTGAGTTTTTAATGACCGTCCTAATTTGCAACCAAACCACCAATATTATTCACCCAAGACCAATCGATGAAAGATTCCCCGTTTGCTGAGGTTCAGCCGGAAGTGTGCTTGCTCTCGCCGTCCGAGTCGAGAGTGGCAGCGAGCGAGACAGAGAGCGAGACTGGGGCGAGCTCGGCGAGAGACCAGCCGCGCCAGAGCTCAGCGTCGGCGACCAACTCAGAGTGCCAGCCGAGCGAGAGGAAAGCGGCGCCCAAACTGCGAGTGGTCAGCCTGAAGACGCGCTTCTTCAGCCAGACAGTCTCGGCCCCTATGGA
>Ga0058701_10000090_pt1 | contig 71532 bp, 31 predicted proteins | sample AgamicOrMae_FD_97039 | JGI IMG/M metagenome (GOLD analysis project Ga0058701, IMG submission 97039) | Agave microbial communities from Guanajuato, Mexico - Or.Ma.e | ecosystem: Host-associated > Plants > Phyllosphere > Phylloplane/Leaf | place: Guanajuato, Mexico | collected 2012-06-04
CGACCATTCCAATGACCCTCTGTGAATCCACACAGAGCGCTCATTCCGTTTGTGCGACCGTTCCAGCTCAGCTGTAAAATCGTTCCACCGTTCCTTTAGATTTAGCACCCCACACCAATTAGACCACCCTTCTAAACAAATACACCCATAAGAGTTGTCATCAGTGAAAAGGCCGACTGATGATTCTAAATTGATTCTCTATGAACTCTTGGCTCGAATTTGAAAGCGACAAGATATGGACATCGAGTCCGGTGATAAAATAGATTTAGTGTCGCAAGGCTCGGAGCATCAGCAACGAAATGCAAACCAGAAAAAGCTCAACACCTTCGAGGGTGTATATTCACCCGTTTGCTTGGCAATGTTCAGTGCTATTCTATTCCTACGCTTAGGTAAGTAAGATCAAGAGATATCCGAATGAACAACACTTGTTATTCTACCACCGGAATGTCATCCACTCACATCAACTAACTCATCGCAACTTTATCATAATAGGCTTCATTCTGGGAAACGCCGGACTTTTAGAAACTCTTTTGCAAATTTTTATCGCTTACGTCATATTGATATTCACGATACTATCAGTTTCTGCAATATCTACCAATGGCGCCATTGAGGGTGGTGGCATATACTACATGTCAAGTCGAGTTCTTGGCCCGGAGTTTGGGGGAGCGATCGGTCTATTATTTTTCGTCGCAAATGTTGTCTCTTCAGCCCTTTATCTGACAGGTTGTGTCGAGGGTTTGATGAATAACTTCGGACCCAATGGCAAAACCCATATATTGCCAGGAGGCGACGACTTACCATTGGCCTACGCCTCCATAATCAACACATTCAACCTTGTCGTGTGTATATTTGGTACCGCCATGTTTGCGAAGACGACATTAGTAATATTCAGTCTAGTTGTGTCAGTAGCACTATCAGTCATCATGAGTCTCCTGTTCAGGTCCGCAGGTCCGATCATAATCGCCCCAGACAACCATATCCACAATGTCACCAATGTCAGCTTTACTGGTCTGAGCTGGGGGACATTTCAATCAAATTTATATAGTAACTATACGTTAGACTACACCACAAAACAACCAACAGACTTCGCCACTGTGTTTGGAGTATTTTTCACTGGAGTTACAGGAGTCTTAGCTGGTGCGAATATCTCTGGCGACTTGAAGAACCCCTCAAAATCCATACCCCGAGGCACACTTTCGGCAATCGCGACTACATTCTTGATGTATTTGCTACTCTTCGTCTTATCCGCCGCAACCTGTTCCCGAGAATTGCTACAAAATAATTACTTATATATGCAGTATACAAATGTATCGCCAGCTCTAGTCGAGATAGGTATATCTAGCGCAACAATTTCAGCAAGTTTGACCAACTTGATTGGTGCCTCTAGATTGCTGCACGCTATCGCTGCAGACAGACTGTTTGGGTGGATATTGGACCCACTAGTCAAGGCCAATGTGAAGGGCAATCCAATCGGCTCAGTTCTCATGACTTGGTTCATTATTCAAATAATGCTCCTAATTGGATCACTTAATCAAATTGCACAAATTTCATCCATACTGTTCTTGTACACATATTTCTCCATTAATTTTAGTTGTATGATGTGCATATTAACCTCAGCACCAAACTTCCGGCCATCATTCAAATATTTCAACCTGGTTACCACAATAATCGGATTAGTTGGCTCGTCGGCTATGACTTTTGTGATAGACCCTCTTTACTCGAGTTTGGTCATAGCTGCTTGGATGATCTTAATGGTTTGTATCCACTTACGTTCTCCACCTGTTAGATGGGGTAGCATAACCCAGGCCCTCATATTCCATCAAGTTAGGAAGTATCTCCTGCTATTAGACCAAAGTAAGGAGCACGTAAAATATTGGCGCCCACGTATATTGTTAATGGTCGAGAACCCTAGATCCTGTTTGCCGTTGATAGAGTTTGTAAATGATCTCAAGAAGAGTGGACTGTTCGTGATCGGTCACGTGGAAGTAGGAACATTAGACCAGTTTAGAACTGATCCAATGGTAGAATATTACCCAATTTGGTTGAGGTGGATCGATCAATTCACTGTGAAAGCTTTCATCGAGATTACCCTAGCCTCTGACGTGAGAGAGGGTCTACCTCACATAGCTAGAATAGCTGGCTTAGGGGCATTGAAACTGAACACAATCATGTTTGGATTCTACGACGATGCAATGCCGATTGATTTCTTACAAAACGATGAACGTTATAGGAAATTTGAGGAGAAAATTCTCGCAAACAACCCAAGTATTAGTGATGACGTTTTCAAGATTCGCAAGAGTGATCGTATGAGCAAGATTGAATACGTCGGTATGCTCAAAGATTCTATTTGCAAATTACAGAAAACTGTTTGTTTGGCAAGGCACTTCCATCTGTTTGATATGAAGAATTTGGGTAAAAAGGAACTCCAGCTCAGATACATTGACATTTGGCCAATGAATTTCTTCAGTCCAAAGCAAAGGCCGGACAATTGTGCCGAATTGATAATGCAATTGGCCTGCGTGTTACATATGGTGCCAAAGTGGAAATCCTCCACAACTATTAGATTGCTTGTTTGTTCAAAACAGGAAGATCAAGACACTGCAGTAGAATTGTGGCGCAAACAATTGGCCGAGCTCAGAATAGATGCGGAAATATCTGTGGTAGTATGCGACTTAAACGAACAGTTAGGCAAATATGGTCAATGGAGAACGGATGAGGCTAATAATGCTAGATTAGTATTGAACTGGAATGGATCCAAACAGGATTATGCTAGATCGTTGAATAGAATGTTAGTTGGACAGAGTGAACAAACTGCAGTGACTTTTCTGTACCTACCCAATGTGCCTGACTACCCGGATGAGTATGAATCGTATCTAAACAATTTGGACACACTTACAGAAGGCCTACCGCCCACCTTATTGATCCATGGTAACGATCAAGTTGTCTCTGCCTCGATCTAGATCATGATGCAAGCCAAAAGAGAAACTCAAATCAGATGCCCATGATTTCACACAAACTATCTGGTTACACTGTTATGCGATAGGATAAAATCATACTCACATTGGTCCAGAGAGAAAGAAACGTTATTAGACAATCTAGTAGAAAAGAACCTTCTTCACCCTTTGGTCTGTGCTCCTAAATCTTTCCATTGTTTTCAAATCGAGCAGATTAGCATTTTGGTGTCAACTTTGTCAGCATGCAATCCGTGCACTTTGTGCAACGGAAAGCGCGTTACCGTTTCTCCCAAGAGAGCTGTGTCGAGAGTAGATGTATCTGGGACAAAAGGTGTTCCCAGAGTAGTGCTAAAGTGTCGCATCCTGTTCGAGGGAGAAGTCACCTTGTTTCACGTTAGATGCCAACTAATTGGCCTCGGGGACGCATGACACCCTCGTTCTCCGTCTCGCAGTTCCGTTGCACTTGTTCCACCCTTGTCTGTCAGATGATTTCCAGCTGGCTGAAACGAAATCAGCACAGGAGACTGAGAGATCTGATTTATCTTGTCGACTTGAGAAAGGAGCAGACTCCACCCTTGGGAGACGGACATTGTCTCGTCTGTGTGACAATCAAGGGAGTGCGTGAGAATTGGTTGGCGCACAACCAATGCACTGATATGATGGACCATCATTGTTGCGCCTGACAGCGACCACAGTCTATCGGAGATTGAAGCTTCTTCTGTCTCCTTGATTCAGTGTCATCTGATCTAGTTTGTCCTCCTCCAAATCTTGGCCGATTTCTCTTGAGAATTCGCTTTCACAAATGAAAAAGACGCCTCCTGTCTGTCCGAAAGTCCCTTGTGTGTACGACGAAATGGTGGTGGGCATTTTTTTCCTTTAGTCTTTGGCGCTTTTTTCAGTCAAATGTCCAGATATTTGATGAGGTATCACTGAGCCAGAGGTGAAAAGTTGTTAGAAGAATGCTGCTGCTCATCAAGCGGACTAATTATGTCCCATTGCCTTCAAGGTCGCCCATGATTTTTCTCCTCTGCCTCATGCTCAATGAATACAGATCGAGTGCCCAGTTGATAAGCCATCAAGATGAGCATAATCCATATCAGTATCTATCAACAGAGCATATTCAAGATCTACATGCATACAAGAGCCCCGTTAATAATCCGATCAGCAGGCAAAGCTCCTACGGGAACCTAACAGCTCCCCACCAGCACAGATTACAAGATGGCGGCAGGAGTATCTATTCGTCATTGCTCAGAGTGTTGGACCAGTTGAATGAACAGCTCGAACCCAAACACAAGCTCGCCAGATCAACTCGACGCTCGGAATCCGAAGACTTTCCCAAAGATCACGTCAACGATCTCTCGCAAGATCCTACGCTCGGCGGCGCAGAGCTCGAGCGTCTAAACAACCTTGATGCTTCGAGCAAACTTCCGCCCACGATCAATGCCTCGCGAACCATCGTCGTTAATATCACAGACGGAAGTGAAAAAGACACAAGACCTGAGAATAGTTTGGCGGATTCAGGACCAGCGCCCGAGTCTAACAGGACAGGCCAAGTCGAGAGCAACTGGGCCACCGGAGAACAATATGGCTCGCCGACGAATGACGTGCAACTAGGCGTCAGAACGACACAAAAATCCCGTGAGTCGTCGGCCTCGGGAAATAGACCGATATCTTGGCAGCAAGACAACGGAACCAAACGCAAGCTCGAACGACTGGACCCCAGAAACGTGGGTCCCTACAGCAAGTCGTTCGCCCAGAAAGCTTCCCGTCTGGCTAGCTCGACCACAGCAATACCCATGATTGCCGAGTTCACCATTGCACCCAGACGCTCGAGATCATCAACAACTGCACGCTCGTTGGCTCTCGACAAACTCAAGGAGCTCAATCATCTGGACGATTCCGGCGAAGACACAGACTTGGGTACGCCCCTATTCTCGATGGTCAGCTCGAAGCATGACTTGTCGGCAGCCGACGACCAATGGACGACAGGTAAAGATTTCGGCAACACCGTAGAGCCGATCAGAAGCGGTCGCTATCACAAGCGCCCCAAGGAGGCTCGTGGCCAGCAGAGAGCTAGGGGATATGTCGAGCCGGAGAAAACGATCGAATACACAACCACCGAGTCGACGATGCTGAGCGGCCATGTGAGTGGAGATGGCGACGATATGGAGCGCGGCAATGCAGGCCAAGCGCAAGGGGCGACAAACAGTGTCCCGCCAAACAAACAATCAGAACCCCACAGACCGAGATTGAGTCCCTCCGAGGTTCACCTGCACCAAATCAATGGCCAAGCATTTTCACCATGGAGCAATCCTAATCCCCATTGGCTGACACAATTGCAACAACAACCACTGTCCTTGTTCAAAGCCACCACCAATGCTCAATCGAGCAACAGTAGAGAGCCCAATCAGAACCCGAATGGCCGAGCAACAAGTGACTATGGCCAGTCGGTCCTTTTTCCAGCCCACCAGTCGTCGAGCCCTCGCGTTGGTGGTAGCCAATATCAGCTGGGAACTGCCTCGAGTGGCATCATGGGCACAGCAAATCTGAGTCCAGCCTCAACTGTCAGCAGCACCAATCAGTACCAGAATGCTGATCTGCTCAATCAACCCCAGACAATCCAAATTACAGCTTTGCCCAATGGGGCCACTGGTTCATCTCTGATTAGGATCAGCGGTCTGCCAGTTGCCAATGGGGTTGCGCCATTGAATCAGTTGCAACCGATAAATGGGTTTGGAAACGGTCTCGGCCTCGATCCCTTCGGTCGACAACTCTTCATGGTTGGCCAGACAAACCAACAAGCAGAACGTCGCCAAGTCGACTGGTCCATCTGGATTTGGCCAATAGTAGCCGCTATTACTTTGCCAATCATACTGGCCGCACTATTTGTGCCCATTTTCTTGAAAACGATTGTTGTTCTCATCCAAATTCTCCAATCACTCGGACTTCTACTGCCCTTGGCCAGCGCCCTAGGCCAGAATCTTGCACAAGCGACTGGAAGTGGATTATCCGGCGTTCTCGGCCAACTGGATAATCAAACTCAACACCAACAACACTCTCAAGTTCAACAGATCGCCCACCAACAGCAACAAGTCCATAAGCTAGCACATACTTTGCTTGCTAATTCATAATCGATGATCATCAAGTTAACCAATTTGGCCTCATAATCACCCCCCTAGGAGGAACCTGCACCCATCGTTCATAAAGTTATAGACCACTGGTAGAGAATGGCCCATGTAGTTTGAACTAATATTTATTGCTTCAAAATTATAAAGGCCTCAGCAAACTAGGAGTCAAGTCAAGCGAGCAATTACAAAGCTCTTCGATCGCTTTCCATCGTCCTGTTCGCTCTTTTATCTCCTTGGTTACCTCCATTATCTGTTCCTTAACCTCAACTATAGTGTTTATATCGTCTTCTAGGGAATTTTCTTGTGCCATTTTGTAATAACCTAAAAACGAGGTCTTCTTCTTCTGTAACTTTTGATTGCGCATCTTCAATTCGGTTGCCTTAGATTCTAGATTGAGTTTCTTTTCGTACAGATATTTAGATTCAATATTATAAGTTTCGCGTAGTAAGCTTTTCAATTGGTGCGGCGCATGAAGATCTTTGGAGCTTGATTGGCGTTGCATCTCTAATTGTTGTTCTAGATTTTTCTTCTCGGTCACCAGCTCTTGCATCTGGTCCTCGGCCCTTTGTAGAGATTCTAAATGATCATGCATTGCTTGCAGAGCTTTTTGTGATTGTAGGGAACGCTTGTAGAATACAAAACACAATGAGAAAGCCGCCAAGGTGACTAAACTAACAAATATATCACGCACTTTACTGGAATTTCCAAACTTAGGGGGCCCAAATAATACTACATCCATGGCCTTGATAGAAATCTTTTTCTTAGCGGACGGATCTAGGATACCTATCTCATTGAGGAAATGCTTATCTGCCGCTAATCTTGGTAGTATTGTACCATTGATTGAATTTCGCTCAAACAAATCTGAGTATTCTGGAAGTTCAACATAATAGTTTAGCCAATAGATTGTATCTTCCAGTGTCCAATTATGGGCTTGTGAGTTCTTCCAAGCATCCCACAACTCGTCAACACTAATCGATCTATCCTTTCCATCCTGATGTAAATACTTTAATTTGGCATTATAATTGGGTCCCGTTTCGCCCAAGAACCTTCTACTTTCATTGTCGTCCACCTCACCGTCTGCATCGAGGTCCAGTTTTGTATGCAACTTTTTAATAGCATTAAAAGTATCACTATCTTCACACCTGGCCACAGATAGGGAGAAATCATTTTGCATCACTATAAATAATAGGATAAGGACAATGTTGGTTGTGATATGGTTAGCCATGATTTGAATAATTGAACAGGTGAAGTATTTAATTAAAATAAAAGAATCATACTGCATTAACAAGAGCCAACATCAAGTTGGATAGAGATGGGAGGCGCCTTGGTTGGCGGTCGCCCAATGACAGAGGTGCTTTCGTAGCCGGGAAAAAAGTATCAACATGCACACGTATTTTTGATCATCTGCCTGTCGTGGCATTTGCGTGGCCTGGCGGGATAAGCTGAGGAGGACTATAAGTGACGCGCGAACTGAGTGAAAGCAGCGAATGGGACTGATACGTAATTCCAGCTGAACGTGAGTGCCAGCGAGTCGCCACAGTGAGAGAGAGAGACAGAGGCCGGCTGTTTACAGCAGAACGTGCTCAGGTATGCTTCATTTAAACTTTCGCAAAATTCATTCATTGGCATTCTTGTTTCCTGGAAACATTTGTAACCTGATTATCAGGTAAATAGTAATCTAAGATCGACTGTTCTGCAAGACTAACACATACAAGAGCATGTCATCCACTAATATTTCCACCGAGCCTATGCCTGGTTATCATCAACAGCCACAGCCACCAGCCAACTCAACTATCGATTCAACCAGAACCAATAGTGACAATCAAAGTGACCAAATTGAACGATCAAGATTGAAATATCGTGTTGGTTATTGGTGGAGCGAGAAAAAGAGCCAAAAGTTGAATGCCACTGAACTTAAATCCCTGTTTGCCGAAAGACAATGCGAGTTTGTCAAGATTGATTTTGATAGACATTTAGATCAGCAGGGGCCCTTCGATGTCATAGTCCATAAAATAAGTGACATTTTGGTTAGAGCCGATCAAGGTGATATACGTGCTAAGAAATACATAAGCGCCTTTGAGAGCCATGTTCGAAAGCATCCGCAGACAATAATATTGGACCCCTTGGACAATAACAGGGCATTATTGGATCGCTATAAGCAATATCGATTGATTGAACAATGCGAGTTAGCCAAGGAGAATGTTGTTTTCACTCCACCATTTGTTCATTTGACAAGTAAGAATATCGACGTTAATCGTGGCCGCATACGACGATCTCGACTCACGTTCCCAATCATTTGCAAGCCCATTCTGGCACAAGGTTCGACCGGGGCACATCAAATGTGCATCATATTCAATGAGGCTGGTCTAAAAGATGTGAAACCACCTTGTGTAGCACAATCGTTTGTGAATCATAACGCTAAACTGTTTAAGTTATTTGTTATCAAGGACAAGTATTACATCATGGAGAGGCCATCGTTGAAAAATTTCCACAACGTGTCCGAAGACCAAGAGACTGTATTCTTTTTCAGTCACGAGATCTCGAAACCAAACTCGTCTTCTTCGCTGACCGAGCTGGACGAGATTGACAAACAGAATCTCAAGGATTTTCTGATGAAATGGCGTCTAAATGATAGCCACTCCGAGGGATGTTCGGGGTCGGTTGAGGGAACCAGCACTCAAAACGATCGTGTCCGATCGGTTACAAAGACTGATGAAGGTTTTGCTGACAGCGACGGCAACGGATCATCATCGACTGACCAAGCTGGTGATGGTTCTCGTGATGAACCAACGAATGGACTGAAAAAGGCCTTTAAAGGCGATCTTATGGACTCGGAACAGCGTGACAGGGGCGCCATGCAGGCACCAAAGAAGGAGCAACTATCACCACTTGTACCAAGTGATGAGATCCTCAGCAAAATAGTTAAGATATTCAGTGAGAAGTTGGGCTTAACTTTCTATGGGATCGATATAATCATCGAGAACGAAACATCGCGTTATGTCATAATAGACATGAACACTTTTCCGGGCTATGATGGAGTTGAGAACTTCCTGACAATATTTCGCGATATTGTCTGTGATGAAATAACTAAAGATACGGATCCATTGAATGGTGGCCAATTGACCAGGTTGCAAAAGAAGAAACTCGCTGAGAACGATTCCGGTATCGAATCAACCTGATTGATGTTCTTAATTATTAATGCCAAAGTATCGAGAAAACGGCTGTCTCTGAACAAGCATATATTACCACAGTCAGAGATTACACCCTTCGACAAATAAAATTTCGAATCGGCCAACATGACCTTCTGAACTGCCAGATTTGACTTACGTTATCATAACCCTTTTCAATCTCTAGGTTCTACCTGATATCGCCATAAATTCATCACGGCTGGCTTCATGTTACTCTCATCTCGCCTTCTCGTCTTTCTGGGTGCCCCTGCCTGACTCATCTCTCCTTTGTGTAGCTTCTGAACAACTCTATTCACCATAGTCTGATGCACTGAGAAGATTAGCCCAACTGCTCGCAAGTTCTTCGTCTCCTCGTATTTGGTCCTTTAATCTCTTAAACCGTTTGAAATCATGTTGGAGTTGCCCTCGGTGGATTGTAGAGATCTAAATGTTATCGAGAAGTTGAATGGTAATGATCTGAACAAAATGGTCTGTGCAAAATGTCAAAGAAGCTTCAGCTGGTTACAAAATTGTTGCGCGAACGCCGGCGCGCCAAGTTTCTTTGAGGCATGAGTGAAAACTAGAAAGAATTCCATCGAAAGGAATGAACCGCAGAGAGAACCAGATCTCAAGACTATCTTGTAAGAATTTTGTCGAGATCGAGAGAGTATCAAGCGGATGAAATCTATTCATCTATTTAGCGCTCGTCGATTAGAATGATTATAGAAACTTCCTATCCGAGTTTATGGTGAAATCAGCCAACGAATGGTGATCGCCCGATTAATGTGAGAGTCTGTGATTTTTTTTTCCGTTTGTATTAGATTTAATCTAGTTTCTAGTTGAACAGAACATAATTTAAAAAGATGTCTCTTGCTAGTGTATGGTTTTTAATAGTTTAGTGCTGCTCGACATCGAGGATTTCGTTCAAGTTCGAGAACACAGCACTGTTCATGTTTAGGCATGTCTTAACAGAGGATAGAAATTTCAGGCAAAATCTATTGGACAAAATGTATCTATATTCAAAATAACAATCTTACAATAAACTCTTGTGTGGTGCCTCAAGCTGCAAGGGTGCAAAAACTTGCACCAACAATAATAAATAGGAATACTCTTGATGCTGCCCTTAGGACAACCGAATGTTCGGGCGGCCAGTTCCGGTTCAAGCTAAGTCGAGGCTCTCCTACCGGAAGGATGGCCATTTAAATGGCTCACTTGGAACTGTCCACATTGTCCAATTGTGGAACAGTCTTCCACTTAACAGTCTCATCCCTTTGGACTCAGTTTCTCGAGCGTCTTTGCTGGCCTCTCTGCTGGCTAGGACTCCGATTATGAGCCGATTTGGAGCCCGCCTCCATGGTCGACGGTTCGCCCTGTTCCTCCTGCGACTCCCAGTTGGACTCACCACTGTATATGGACCTGTCGGCCGAGCGGACACTTCCGCTTCCGCTTCCGCTTCTGCTTCCGCTTCCCTGTCTGGTCCTGGTGGGCGCGCCCTTGTTAGCGGCGCCCAAGGCTTGCTGGGCCGCGCCCACAAGCTGCTGGTGCTCGATGACGCGCTGCTGGTCCACTCCGTTCGAGCCCAGGGGATCCCTCAGCTGCATGGCCAGCTGGCCCGTGTCCTCGGTGGCCTCCGAGTCCTCGTCGCCGAACACTTCGTTGTCCGAGTGCACCTCGGTGTTTGGGTCTTCGTGGCTGTGCTCGCCGCGCTCCAGCTGGCCCGAGAGGGGCAGGTGCGCCAGGGAGCCCAGCCGAGCTCGCGGCCCCTTCAGCTGGGCCTCCATGGCGCCCAAACCGAGCTGGTGGCCAGCCACTGGCAGGTGTCTCAGGGGGCCCTTAGGACCGCCGCCCAGAGCCGTGACGCCGCCACTGGCGCTTCCGGTGCCGTTGGCGAGCTGTTGCTGTTGCTGCTGCTGATGGTGGTGGTGGTGTTGGTGGTGATGGTGGAGGTGGTGGAGGTGGTGTTCGTTCATTGCGACGGCGAGCTCGGCGTCAATGGTGGGCCAGTCGGCGCGCGTTTTGCTCGCGCGGCCGCTCGCCCCCTGGTGCTGCGGGTGGGCGCGGCCGCTGCCCGCGCCCGACGAGCGCTTGTACGAGATCAGACTGTCCACGTACTCGCTACTGTTGGCCCCATCGCCCGTCGTCGAGTAGGCCGTCGAGTTGGTCGTCTGCCTGGAAGCACTTAGCGGCGCCCCATTCGCCATCCCCTGCTGCTGGTGGCCCCCAAAGTGGTGGTGCCCGAGGTGGGCGTGTCCGAGGTGCGCGTGGGCGTGGCTCGGGTTCCGCAGCTGCTGCTGCTGCTGGCCGCTGGGCGATGAGTTGCCGCTTATTGTTTGGTTGTCTGCGTCTGGCTGGCCCTTGTTGGCCAGGCCGCCGCTCATGAGCTGGCTCTTGAGGGAGTAGCCGTGGGCCTGGAGCAGGTTGGCCGACGACTGGGGCAGCGCGTGCGCCTGCTGGACGTTGTGGAGGCGCTCTTGGCGGCCTGCCGAGCGGTGCAAGTGACTAGTGTCTGCGGCGGCCCAAATGGACTGCTGACTAGAGGCCTGCGAGCCGTTGCTCTGGTTCATGGCTCGGGCCACCACTGAGGCGGCGCCGACGGGCGACTTGGACTGCTGGTGGCACGAGCAGAGCAACACGATGGCCACAATGGAGCCCAGGAAGACGATCGAGCTCAGGGCGATGATTGCGATCTCGGTGGCGCCCATCTGGCTGATCTTCTCCTGTACACTCACCCCCTGGATGCGCCTGATTTTAAACGAGTGCAAATGGGAGAGGATTGTCTGGGAGGATTGGCGGAACACGTTGAGCAGTGTCTCGGTGTCCACAATGTTGTTGAGCGATGGGTTCACTGCGTACAGGAACATGTCGGTGCTGAATGGCTCGGGACTGTTGCCCTCAATGTGCGGCTCCAGCTTGGCCATCTTAACCTCGAAACCGGTCACATTGCTCAGGAAGCCGATCACTTCCGCCGAGCGGCGCTCCATCACGATGGGCTCAGTGTCAGTGACCATGAGCACCATCTTAGTCTCGGGCAACACGTACACGAACACCTGGATGGTGGCCGAGTTTCCGTTGTCCAGCTGGCCGTCGCGGTCGGTGGCCCGCACGTCGAAGTTGTACACTCGGCCGCTGTCTAGGGCAAAGTTGACCATGGAGCGTACGACGCCACTGGTTGGATCTACGTAGAATTTGGTGGCCGCGTCGTCGTTGCGGGCCTGCAACTCGTAGCGCAGCTGCCCATTGAGACCGGCGTCGGCGTCTCGCGCCTGGACGCGGGCTATCTCGTAGCCGAAGGAGGCCTCCAGGGGGACGGCGGCCACGATGGGCTTGCCCTTGTGGGCGAACACGGGCGCGTTGTCGTTCTCGTCCTCCACCGAGATCAGCACGAAGGTCTCGTCGTAGGCCAGATGGAGACTCTGGAGGGCGGTGGCATTGGCGGCGCTGGCCGAGGCTGCCATCAGCCGGGCCGACTGGCTGTAGAAGCGCTGCTCGAGCTCGTTCAAATCGGCGCTGAGCCTGTTGTTGTGGTTATGGTGGCGCGGGTGGCCCGCCGCCGCAGAGGAGGGCGCGCCGCCCGCAGAGCCCGCACCTGCGAGCGACTGCTGCGACCAGCGGGCCGCGGGCACGCCGCCGCTCGCGGGGGCGGGGCTGCCCGAACCGACCGAGGCGCGCGGGCCTGCGGCGGGCAGCGCGGCCGCCGCCTCGTCGCCCGGCGAGTGGGCGGGGCTCTCGCGTTTCTGCCTCGGGTTCAGCTGGCCAGTCTCGGCGCGCACCTTCACCACGTAGCTGTCGCGCCGCTCGCGGTCCAGACTGCTGGCCACCGAGAGGCGCCCCGTGTCCGGTTCGATGCGGAAGAGGCCCCGGTGGTCGGAGCCCACGATGGAGTACTGGACGGGCTGGTGGATGATCTCGTCGGTGCAGTTGAGGTCGATGAGCAGCAGAGGGGCCAGCTAGTTCTCGAGCACGGCCACCTCGTAGGCGCGCTGCGAGAACAGTCGCACCCCCTGGCCAGTGCCCACCAGAATGTTCACCTCGGCCGTGTCGAACTTGGGCGGCTCGCTCTCGTCCTGCGCCTTGACCATCAGCCTATAGTGGTTGCGCTGCACACTGTCTAGGGGACGGGCCAGCTTGATGTGTCCACTCGAGGGCTCGATGGAGAAGGTGTCTGAGCCGTCGTCGAGTTGCTGTTGTTGTTGCTGGTGAGTGAGATGGCCCATGGGTTGACCTAAGGGCTGACCTAAGGAAGAGCCCTGAGGCCCACTGGAGCCCAGCGGGCCGCCCGTCCACCAGGAGTACTTGAAGGCGCCCTTGCCGGCGTTGAGCACGAAGACTGTGTCGCCGAGCTTGGCGTTTTCGGCCACCTCCAGCGTGTAGACTGCCTTGGGGAAGTTGGGCACCGCGTCGTTCATGTCGGCCACAGTGATCCAGAGCTTGGCGCTCGAGTGCAGACTGGGCAAACCTCGGTCGTAGGCGATTATTGTGATGTTGTAGAAGTTCTTCTGCTCGTAGTCCAGACTGGCCAGTGTCCACACGGTCCCGTCCTTGCCGTCGATGTAGAACTTGCCCTCGTGGCCCTCGCCAAGCTTGTAGAACACCTGGCCGTTCTCGCCCGCGTCCGGGTCGAAGGCGGCGATCTGGGTGACCTTGTGGCCGGGCTCGAGGTTTTCGGGCACCAGCGCCAGATAGGGATCTGTGTAGAAGCGGGGCGGCTCGTCGTTGGTGTCCTTCACCTTGACGAGCACCTCGCAGGTGCTATTGAGCGCCGGCTCGCCCAAGTCCACGGCCATCACCTTGAAGAGGAAGGAGTCGCGCTGCTCGCGGTCGATGGGCCCGCGCGCGAACAGCTCGCCCGAGTGCACGTCCACCGAGATGGGAAAGCCGGCCGAGCTTGCCGACTGGCCGCCGGAAGTCTGTTGCTGGTGGGAAGACGAAGAGGAGGAGGTGGAAGATTGATCACTGCCGGAAGACTGCTGCTGCTGCTGCAACAGAGACGCCAGCTGGTTGGCCGGATTCCCAACCGGAAGCGAGGCCTCGTACTGGGGATCTGTGAGGAGCAGGTACTCGATTTGGCTGTTGCGGCCCAGATCGTCGTCGAAGGCGCGCACGCTGCCCAGTTTGAGGGGCGCGCGCGAGTAATTGGCCTCGAAGACCACGAACGAGTAGCTGGGGCGCTCAAATTGGGGCCTGTGGTCGTTGACGTCGATCACACTGACGTTCACCTGGGTGAGCGCCGAGAGGCCGCCCGAGTCTGTGGCCGAGACGGTGATGTTGTAGGAGCTGGCCGGCTGCAGCTGGCCCACCACGAACAGCTCGCCCGTGTTCTGGTCCACGCGGATCACGTCATCTAAGGGCGGCTGTTGCTGTTGTTGCTGTTGTATTTGAGAGAGCGCCGAGTGCGCATGCGCGTGCGACTGAGACTGCGTATGCGAGTGCGTCTGCGGAGCGACCGATGCCGCCGCACTGGAGGACCAGATCTTGTAGTGCACTTGGCTGTGCGGGCCGGGCTCGTCGCGGTCGCGCGCGCGCACCTGCACGATGCGGCTGCCCGCCTTTGCCGTCTCGGGAATCACCACGAAAAGAGGGCCCGTCTCGAAAATGGGCGCGTTGTCGTTCTCGTCCTCGACCCGGATGCTCAGGCTGGTCTTCGACGACAAGTTGCCCTGGTCGGTCGCGTGCACGTCCAGCTTGTAGTCGGCGCGCTGCTCGCGGTCCAACAGGGGCCCACTTGCGCCCGCCGCCACCTCGCTTGGGGCAAACAACACCTGCCCATCCGGCTGGATGGCGAACAGGTGGGCGCCCTCGCCGCTGAGCGAGTAGACGACGCGCGAGTTGTTCTGCGTGTCGTTGTCTGTGGCCCTGATGGAGCTGGTGGGCATGAGGAAGACTGGCGTCCCAATGGGCGAGTTCTCCCTTATGGTTCCATGGTACACGTGCCTGAAGGTGGGCACCTCGTCGTTCTCGTCCAGCACCTCCACCTGCACCTCGGCCACCGTGAGCTTGCTCGAGTCGCCTCGGCGCTCCTCCAACATCACCGTGAACGTGTAGTGCTGGCGCTGCTCGCGGTCCAGCCCTCTCAAGGTCCTGATTTGGCCCGTTTGCGAGATGGCAAACAGTTGGCGCATTTCGCTGTTCACAATGCTGTAGCGGATCTGCGCATTTACGCGCAACTTCTTCGGCTTCAAATCCACCTGGCCCACCGGCGCATCGGCCTGGTTCTCGGCCACCTGGAACCGGTAGTGGTTGGTGGCCTCGCTTGAGCGGGCACTCAAGTCGCGCGGGTCCTCCACCTCGTTGATGAACAGGCGCACCTGCGTCTCGGTGCGCCACAACCCGTCGAAGGCCTCCACCGTGAGCACGTACTGGCGCTGCTCGCTCGTGTCCAGCTGCCTGGCCACCGAGATCACGCCCGTGCTCGCATTTAAAGCGAAGGGCAATTGGCGCGCGGGGGCGTGGCCCTGCGAGCTGGCCTGCGAGTGCGCGTGGGCGTGGCTGTTGCCCGCCGAACTTTGTTGCGCGCGCGACTGTGCGCCGGGCGCGCCTTCTGCCTGGCGCTTGGTGCGCTGTGCGTGCGGACCGGGCGCCGCGCCCACCTGCTCGAGGGGGCCGACGGGCGGGCCGCTGGGCACGCGCAGGCGGCGCGGCTTGGCCAGGAGGCCGGCGGGGGCGCCCACGCCGCGCTGGCCGAGGCTCTCGGCGGGCGCCGACCTGGTGGAGGGTGTTGCGGTGAGCTGAGATGTGCCACTAGCCGTCCGCGGGGCCGCATCGGATGGGGCGCCCGCAGCAGCCGAGGGGGCGGGGCCAGCGGGCAGACGCACGAAGGCGTAGCTGAGGCGCGTGTTTGCGGGACTGTCTGGGTCGCTGGCCTGCAGCTGGACCACGGGGCTTCCGATTGGGGCGCTCTCGTCGATGAACTCGTAGTAGGAGTCCCTGGTGAACTTGGGCGGGTTGTCGTTGATGTCGTGGATGAACACGATGACGCTGGTCTTGCCAAGGCGCGCTGGCGAACCCTTGTCCTTGGCGGCGATCTGGATGGTGTGCACGGCCGTGGAGCCAGCGTCCACCTGTTGCTCGAGGGCCACCTGTTTGGCCAGTGGGCTCCACTCGAGCTTCGAGTACTTCTCCCAGTCGAGCTCCTGCACAATGGTCAGCAGGGGGCCCGCCTCGTCCACGTCGAGCCTGAACTCGTTGCCCGCATTTCCCTCCACAATGTACACCTCCATTTGGCGGTTGAGACCGTCGTCGTAGTCGAACACGGGCAACCGGATGCGGGTCCCCAAGGAGGCGGGGCCCTCGGTGGCGTTCATGAAGAAGGTCTCGTTGGCGAAGGTGGGCGCCCAGTCGTTCTCGTCGACCACGTTCACCTGGACACTGGTCCAGCCAGTGTTGTTTGCCTGATCCAAGGCCATCACGCGCAACAAGTAACTTGGGACCTTCTCGCGGTCTATCTCCGCCCGCACACTGATGCTTCCGGTCTTCTGCTCCATCTCGAAGGTGGCGCGCACCAGCTCGGCCGAGGGCAGTCCGTCGGCGATGAAGTAGCGCAGGCGGCCCGCATCGAGCTCGTCCAGGTCGCTGGCCTGCAGCTGGCTTATCACGTGGCCCACGGGCGAGTTCTCGCGCAACTCCACCACATAGTCGGCCCGCTCAAACTGGGGCACATTGTCGTTCTGATCCTCGACCAGAATCTTGACGCGCGCCTGCGTGGCGCAACGCCCATTCGAGGCGCTCACCGTCAGCGTGTACACGCCCCCCAGGAACTTGGGCATCGACTCGCGATCTAGGGCCTTCTTCACCCGAAGGGAGACACTTATCTTCGAGTTTGCGTTCGAATTTCCCACAGAATTCGCGCCCAAACTTGCTCCCGGGGCGAAATTTTGCCCACCGGAAGTGGAACCGGAAGTCGGCGAAGAGCCACCCAAACTTGAAGAGCTCGCCACGTCGATGAAAAAGTTGTCGTTTGAGTTGTCCTCAGTGATCTGGTAGGCGAGCTTCTGGCCCGCGAAACGGTCCACCTCGTCTATCACAAGGTTGCCCAGCGCCACCGAGTCCACCCGGGCCCCTTCCGGCACGCTCGCATAGTACTCGCTGAAGGGGAACCTTGGGCACCGGAAGTGCGCGTCGCCCAACCTGAGCACCACGGCGGCCTCGTTGACCAGCTCGGGCCGGAGCTTGTTGGTGGCGCGCACCAGGAAGTGGAAGAGGTTGCGCGCGCCAAGCTCGCCGCTCGCCTCCAGCCGGCCAATTGCCGAGATGCGGCCCGTGTCTGGGTCGACTGCGAAGCGCTTCATGAGGTTCCTCTGCGTCTGTCCAGCTAGAGTCTGGCCAGCAAAGGCGGAAGTCTCGAAGGCGGCGCTCAGGTTGTAGAGGACGGGCTCGCCGTTGGGCACGGTGGCCTTGGGGCTGAGCACTGGAGTTCCGGGCTCGATGGGGGCGTCGCTGTGCACAAAGTACTGGTTTGCGTTGAAGATTGGGTGCGCGTCGTCCGCCTGCTCCTTGAACACCTCCAGCTGCACTCTCAGGCGCTCACTGAGCGGCCCTAAGGTCGAACGGTCGCTCGCCACTATCACCAATGTTTCGCTGTAGATTGTGGCCCCGCCCGGAAGTTGCTCGAACTGCAGCTCGGCGGGCAGCTGGGCGCCCTCGGCGAGCGAGCGCGGCAGAGGCGCCTGAGCGTAGAGCACGCCGCTTGTTGGATGAACGTTGAAGTAGCGCGAGGGCGACTCTAGTCTATACTCGAGCTGGTTGTTCCCATGCGCTGAGCTGTCGGCGTCCTGCGCCTGCATTGTGTAGATGATCTCGCTGTTGGGCTGGGTGCTCGAGGGGACGCGCAACAGACGCGGCGTGGCCAGAAACTGGGGCCGATTGTCGTTCAAATCGTTCACCTGCACCTGGACGAAGGCGCTGGTGGTTTGCGAGTCGGGCGACTCCTCGTCGCGCGCCTCCACCAGCAGCTCCACGTGGCGCACCTGCTCAAAGTCCAAAGGTTCCACCAGCAACACCCTTCCGGTGGATTTGTCTATCTTGAAGGCGGCCCTCAGGCGCTCGGCCAGCAACTGTTGCTCGCGCTCCAGCTGCTGCTGCTCGGCCGCCTTGCTCGCGCCCGTCCCACTTGAACCCTGCGGCCCGCCCGACGGCCCCGCCCCCGCGCCCGCAGCCACGCCCACTCCCGCAGAGGTCCCACCAACGCCCGAACTGCTCGACTGCAGACTGTGTGCGCCGCCTGAGGGGGCGCGCTGCATCAGGGCGGCCGACTGGACGCGGGCCAGCCGGTACACGATGGCGCCCGCCTTGGCCCCGTCTGGGTGGCTGGCGCGCACCTGCAACAAGCTCACGCCGGCCACGTTCTCGTCCACCGAGACTTGGTAGGCGAACTGGTCGAACTTGGGCGGATGTTTCTCGCTGTTGGTCAGCCGGACGAGCAAGACCGTCTCGCCAATTTGGGGCGAGTTGCCCTGGTCTTGGGCGAAGACGCGCAGCTCGTAGCTTGCGGCCACTTCCGCTCCTGCTGAGGTAGTAGTCTGGTTAGACGCTAAGCTAGCCTGCGGCAACCTGGTCACTAGGCGCACCTGGCCCGTCTTGGCGTCGATCTGGAAGAGGCCGTGCGTGTTCTTGATCCAGTACTGCACCAAACCATTGGCACCTGCGTCCTGGTCGCTGGCGTGCACGGTGGCTATGGTGCGGCCCGGCTGGGCGTCGTAGGCGAGCGAGCTCGAGTAGGAGTCCGAGTCGAACACTGGCCGGTTGTCGTTCTCGTCCAACACTTCCACACTCACACTCGCCTGAGACTCGAACTTGCCATCGAAGGCGGTCACTGTGAGCTCGTAGCTCGCCCGCTGCTCGCGGTCCAGCGGCACTCGCGTGCACAGCAGCCCCCTCGTGGGATGGATCTCGAACAGCTGCCCCACCGGGTCCTTAGGGCTAGCTGTTGGGCCGCCTTGCTGCCCGCCGCCACGCCCCCTCTGACTAGTAGCCACGCCCCCCGAGAGTGTGTCGCCCGCCGATGAACCACTGGTGCCGCTGCTGCTGCTGCTGAGACTGTAGCTGATGGCGTCGTCGAGGTCGCGCGGATCTGCCTCGACGCGCAGGAAACAGGTGCCTGGAGGCGCGTTCTCGGCCACCGAGGCCAAGTAGGCGGCCTTGGCGAAGAGCGGCGGGTGGTCGTTGAGGTCGAGCACGTTTATTTGGACCATGGTGAGGCCCACCAGTGGGGTCTCGTGCGAGTCCTGAGCCTGCACGAGCAGAGTGTACTGGCGCCGCCGGTCGTAGTCCAACCTAAGGGCTTCCTGCGCGCCCGCCACCCTGATCTCGCCCGTCTTCCTGTCCACCTGGAAGATGGACTCCTCATTTCCGCCCACAATTGAGTAGCTGAGCGAGTTGTTCTGCAGATCCTTGTCCATTGCCTGCACCTTGACTAAAACCGGTTGCTGCTGCTGCTGGGCCCCTAAGGACCGATTACTGGTAATTAGGGCTATTCCACTGCCTCCAGCTCCAATTCCACTTGCACTTCCGCCCTTCTCGAGCACCGAGGCGACGTAGGAGTTGGAGGTGAAGACTGGGGCAAAGTCGTTGGTGTCTCGCACTCTGATGGCCACCTGGACGGCGAGCGAGTAGTTTTGGGGCTGGCCGTCGTCGGTGGCGCGCACCACGAAGGAGTAGGCAGTCCTTGGGACGAGCTGGCGGCTGACGAAGATGCGCCCACTCGCTGGCTCGATGGAGAAGAACTCTGTGTCCCCATCGGACATCGAGTAGACTATCTTGTTCCCGTCCTGGTCAACTGCCTGCACCTGGCCCACTTGGGTGCCCGGAACTGCGTTCTCTTGGAGCTGAAACTCGTAGGGCAAATTGAGGAACTTGGGCGCGAACTCGTTCACGTTGGCCACCTGCACTTGGACGCGCGCCGAGCCCGCCAGAGACTGGGGCTGGCCCCCATCAACTGCAACTATCTCGAACCGGTGCACTGGTTGCCGCTCGTAGTCGAGGCCCATCTTGAGCGTGATCGTTCCCGTGACATTGTTCATCTGGAACAGGTCCAGCTGTTCGCGAGTTCCGTTTATGAAGTAGCCCGCAATGCGCCCATTCAGACCGCTGTCCAGGTCGTGCACCTTGAAGAAGGCCGGAATTGTGGTGCCCGCGGGCAAGTTCTCGGGCATCTCCAGCTGGTAGGCCGGCTCGTCGAATTGGGGCGCATTGTCGTTCACGTCGAGCACGTCTATGACCACCGGAACTGAGGCGTTCTGTTTGTTAATGGACTTCCTGTCTCTTGCATAGACCGTGAACTTGAACACTTGCTCAAACTTGGGCGCGTCTCTGTCGAGCGGCTCGCTTAGGATTAGCTCGCCCGAACGCTCGTCAATCCAAAACTTGCCACTCAAACTCGACCTACTTCCGCCGCCCACTTCCGGCCAGCTCTGATCTGAGCTGGCCGTGGAGCTCGTGGAATGGTTTCCTTTACTGTTTCCGGTTCCACTTGCGCTGCCGCGCTTCGTCTGGCCGGCCTGCATCACTTGGACGGGCCCCAGCCAGTAGACGATGTCCTGCTCGGTGGGCGCGCGGTGCCCATTCGAGGCGTTCACGCGGCCCACAATTGTGTTCCGGGCAGTGAGCTCGCTCAGCCGCCAGTGGTAGTGAGTCCGCTCGAACAGGACGAGCTCGTCGTTGATGTCCAGCACTCGGACGTTGATCTCGACCGCCGGATTGACAATTGTGCGCGCGTGAGGGCCCTGAAATGGGTGCACGTTGCGGGCGGCCACCTGGAGGCGATGCTCGCGCTTCGACTCGAAGTTCAGGCGACCCGCCGTGGACAGTTGCCCGGTGTCCGAGTTGATGGTGAAGAGGCCCTGCTCGTTGCCGCCGATGATCAGGAACTTGATGATGGCGTTCTCGTCGCGATCCTTGTCGAAAGCCCTGATTTGGGCCACCTCCACCGGCGGCTCCAGCTCCTCCTGCACCTCGAGCTCGTAGCGCGCCTGCTCGAAACGGGGCGCCCAGTCGTTGATGTCGAGCACTCGGACGCGCACATTGGCCAGCCCCCGCAGCTGAGGAATGCCCCCATCGCGAGCCATCACCTGGAAGTCGATCACTGGCTCCAGCTCGGCGTCCAGCGAGCGCCTGGTGCGCAGCTGGCCCGTCTTGGCGTCCAGCGAGAAGGCGTCGTTGGCAAGCTCGCCAAGGAGCGAGTACTGCAACTGCCCATTCTTGCCCGAGTCTCTGTCCACGGCAACCAGCGGCTGGCCCACCGTTTGGTTTGGGCCGGCCTCTTCGTTGAGGGTGAAGTTGTAGAATTGGTGGGCGAACACTGGTTGCTGGTCGTTGATGTCGATGATGTTGACAATTAGAGGCGCCACTGCAGTGTTCACGCCGTCGCTCACTTGCACCAGCAGATCGTAGGACTGTTTCCGCTCGTAGTCGAGCACGGCCGAGGTGTAGATCTTGCCCGAGCGGCTGTCTATGATGAAGAGCTTTTCGTCGTTTCCGGCCACGATGGAAAACTCCAGCTGCTCCGTGATGGAGTCGTCGTCGCGCGCGTGGATTTGGCTCACGAAGGCGCCCTCGGGCAACGACTCGCCCACATAAGCCTCGAATGGGGTGGTGCCGATGAATTCGGGCACCGAGTTGTTGATGTCAGTCACGTTGATTTGCACCACCGCCACTGAGTGGCGCCGCTCGAAGTGGATGGAGGCCGAGTCGATGGCTTTAACAAACAGCGTGTAGGAGGACAACTTTTTGGCCAAACGAGTGAATTGGGGCAACACAAAGATGCTCCCATTTTGAGCGTTCACATCAAATGGGGCCGCCAGAGAGATGCTGTCGTTCTGTTTGTAGTACTGCACGCGACCATTGTCGCCCAAATCGCGATCGTAAGCGTAAACGTGACCAATTTGGGTGCCGGGCGTGGCCGTTTCCAGCACCTGGAAGTTGTACAAGTTGATGGGCACCACGCAATCCTGCTCGAGTGACAGTGTCAATTTGGTGTTTTGGTACAACAGGTTTTGGGGTTTTTTGTTTATATTTGAAATCATATTTGAAAAAGGGTAAGAAAGTTTGTTTTTATCAACAGTTGTTAGTGTCTGTGTCTTCAATTTTGAGACTTTTCACGAGTCTTTTGGGGCTTTTCGCAGTTCTGAGTAGCTAACTGAAATCATCTGCTGCTCTTCTCTCAATTTTGCACCGCTTTGAGCACCATTTTCGGAGTCTCAGTGGAAATTGCGGCATTTCATGAGCCGAAATTGAAATAGAAAGTCTGAAGAGTGTCAAAGCCGAGAGCTAATTGGCGTGAAATCGCCATTGCGGTGACAAAAAGCGGGCCCTCCAAAGTGCAGAGACGAAAAGGCCCACTTTAAAACAAGCAGAGATGTGCACTAGCTAAGGACAACCATTCGAAAGGCAACTTATTCGAGAGGCAAACATCTGATGATGGTAAAACGATTATACACTTACGTTGGATTCGCCGCCATTGTTTGAGGAACTGGCGCCGGCCGAGGAAACGTTGAGACAATTTGCATACTGTTCCAGGTTGCTCGTTGACTCGTCTAAGTGGGCAGAGGATTTAATGAGCATTTCATTTGGGCATTGTCGCCAGTCGGCAGCCATTTGTCATTTTCGGTCGCCATATTTGCGCGTTTGTTTGAGGGTTGAGATTGAGATAGAGTTTGGATTAGTCGAGAGTTGAATTGACATTGGTCTTACTACTATTTAGAAGCACATGTATTTTCGTATATAATTTTCATAATTGCATAATCGTTCAGAGAGTTTTTCAAGGGGAAAGATTTCACACAATCTCTCACACAATTAGGCGCGTACAAATTTTCGCACGTGAGGATATAACACACGAACAGTGTGTATCAACAGTCCACGATAATCCAGATTAGGACAAACAATAATCGAAGAGGCGGAAATTTGACCTTTGGGGTTGGATTTTAGAATATTTAGGATTTCAAGGAGGAAAAGACGAGAAAAAATCAGCTATGAGCAGTCTCTCGTGCCGCTGGGCCACCTTTCCGCTGGCCTGCCTGTTGCTGCTGCTCGGCTTGCTGGGCCTGCTCGGCTGCCAAGCTCACCACCAGGCCCACCAGCAGCTGAGGAGCCACCACGGCGGCGACCAGGCGGGCAGCCACCTGGTTTCCGGCGAGCGGGCGCTGGGCGGCCGGAAGTTGGTGGGGGCGCCCAGTGAGGTGCGGGGCATCAACTACAGCGACCAGTACGGCCGGCGCAATGGACTGGGCTCGTCGGCGCGCTCGTTGGCGCCCGCGATGGGCCGCTCGTTGCGGCGCAGCTCGCGCGGCCGCAGTCTGGGCGCCGGAACTCGCCAGCGGCGCGCCGGAAGGGCCCGCTCGGCCGCCCGTTCGGCCGCCCGGCGCTTCTTGCTGGCGCGCCGCCTGGCCGCCGCCAGAGCTCTGGGCGCGGGCGCTCGACTGCGCTCGAGACGCGCCGCCGACGAGCTGACTGCAAGCCGCCAGGGCGCCCACACCTCGGCCGCCGTGGACGAGGACGAGCAGGCGGCGGAAGTGGAGCTGGAACAGGTGGCGGCCGACGAGGAGGGCGGCCTGCTGTTCGAGGGCTCGAGGGCGCGCTCCAATGGGCCCATCTTGTCGCTGCCCCAACTCTTCGGGCACAAGAGCACCACCCAGAGGCCGGAAACGGGCTGTCCGTGCGCCCACTCGGGCCAGCTGGCGGGCATCACTTTCGGGCTGGGCGACAAGTCCAAGAGCCAGGCGCTCGAGGGACTGTCCTTCGGCAAGGCGAGCGCCGAGGATAGGCGGCTGGGCGGCCAGGCGGTGCTGGCGGGCGCCAAGGCGAGCGAGGCGGACACGCTGAAGTCGAAACAGGACAAGATCTCGCTCGGCATTGGGCCCTTCGAGATCAAACTGGACACCAAGAGCGAGGAGATCCTCAAGACCAAAGTGTCTGATGCGCTGCAAAAGGGGGCCGAGCTGAAGCTGGAGGGCAAGAAGAGCGGCGCAAAGGTCAAGTCTAGGCTCGAGGAGGCGGCCAATCTGCAGTCGAATGGCCTGACCAAGACGCGCCTGGAGCAAGAGAGCCCTCAAGAGGTCAACCACAGTCAAAAAGCGGCCCCGTCCGCCGCCCTTTCCGTTTCCGGTTCGCCACTTCCGCCCCTGGTGGAGGAGGCGAATGCGGAGGAGGAGGAGCAGCGGCCGCTCGAGTCGGCGCGCTCGGTGGGCGCCCAAGTGGACGCGGCCCCAGTCGTCGACCAGCTCGCCTTGGGCTCCTCACTGAGCCCTTCCTTAGGCTCTTCTGTGGGCTCCTCTGGGGGCCATTCCTTAGGTTCCACCTTAGGCTCCATAGGCTCTGCTCTGACTGGCGGTGGACTCCAATTGGGCGGCGGAAATATACTCGCGTCGGGCCAGCCTTCTGGACACACTCAGCTGGGTGGGATTGGACTCCCATTGGGCGGCGCCGGTGGACTTCAGCTGGGCGGCGGAAATGTACTAGCCTCAGCCCAACCGTCTGGACACACTCAGCTGGGTGGCGGAAATCTGGCTGGTGGAGGACTCAAATTGGGCGGCGGAAGTGTGCTCGCCTCAGCTCAGCCTTCTGGACAGGCTCAGTTGGGCGGTGGAGGACTCCCGCTAGGTGGCGGTGGTCTTCAGCTTGGCGGCGGAAATCTACTAGCTTCAGGCCAGCCTTCTGGACACACTCAGCTTGGCCCCTTCGGGTTCCAATTCGGCGCCGGCGGAAGTGGAAGTGGAGCTCAGTCGCATCCGGCCGCTTCTGGGTCCAATTCTGCGCAGATTTCGGTGGGCGGCGGCGCCGAGTCGAGCTCTAAGGATGGGGGCGAACAGCGAGCGTCGAGCGAGGCGGCCAGCTTGGAGAAGGCCGAGCGGAAGGAGGTCCAGGAGGAAGAGCGGAAGGCGGAGAAGGCGGTGGCGGCGGAAGAGGCCAAGGCTCAGTCTGAGGCGCAGGCCGAGGAGAAGGAAGCGGAAAAGGAAGAGGAGAAGGAAGAGGCGAAGGAAGAGGGCGAGCAGCAGGCAGCAGTTTCGGGCGAGATTGCGGCCGCGGAGGCGGCTCATAAGGAAGGCCACAAGGAGGGCCACAAGGAGGGTCTCAAAGAGGCCGTTCTGGAGGCTGGTCTGAAGGAGAAGCTGGCCAGCGTGCTGCCTGTTCTGGAGGCCAAGGAGGCGGCCAGAGAGCATTTGGAGGAGAAGAGCCAGGCCAAGAAGGAGCACCTGAAGGAGAAGGTGCTCGAGGTGGAGAACTCGGCCCTTCCGGTGCTGGAGGCCAAACACAACCTGTTGAAGGGGCACCATTTGGGAGTGCATTTGGGTGAGGACAACTCGGTGAAGGACAAGAAGGCGCCTCTGTTGGAGAAGCTGGGCGACAAGGTTGAGGTGGCCTTCAAGGTTGGCAAGAAGGCGGAAGAGGGCGTGGTGGACAAGCTTGGCGACAAGTTGGAGTTGGCGCTGAAGAAGGTGGGCAAGTTGCAGGAGCAGCTGGCTGGCCAGGGGGAGACGAAGAAGTTTGTGTTCAACGCGCTGAAGCCTCACCACGAGCAGCATCACGAGAAGCACGAGCCGGAAAAGCTGAAGGAGCTGAAGGAGAAGGCGGGCGAATTTGTGGGCGAAAAGTTGGCGGAAAAGTTGGCCATCAAGCACCAGCTTGAGAAGCACAATCCGCTGGCCGAGCTCAAGGAGATGGTGGGCGAGAAGTTGGCCGCCAAGGCAGCCATCTTGGGCGGCCTAGCGAAGAAGAAGGCCGAGAAGAAGGTCGAGGAGAAGGTGGCGGAGAAGATTGGCGAGAAGCTGGCCGCCAAGGCGGCTCTGGCCGGCCTGGCGCACCACAAGCTCCACGAGCACCCGCTGGAGAAGCTCAAGGAGAAGGCCGAGGCTAAGGTGCTGGCCAAAGAGGGGCTGGTCAGCTCACTGGCTGGCAAGCTGCACCAGCACCACGGGCACGAGCAGCACCCCTTCGAGGTGGCGCTGAGGGAGAAACTGGAGCAAAAGTTTTCCGACGAGCTGCTCAAGCACCACCTTCCTAAGCACCACCATCACGCCGAGCACCACTCTGAGCAGCATCCAATTGAGGCGCTCGAGGAGAAGGCGGCCGAGAAGCTGCAGGAAAAGGGGGCGCTTCTCGAGGGACCAGCTCACCATCACCATCCGCTCATTCATATGCACTCGCGCCACAAGCACCACCAGCACCACGAGCAACACTTTGACCGCGCGCACTACCACCACAAGGAGCCCATGCACCACGAGCACCACGAGCACCACGAGGAGCACCCCTTGGAGGAGCTGAAGGAGGAGCTGAGGGAGAAGGTGGGCCAAAAGTTGGAGGCCAAGGAGAAGGTGTTGGAGAAGTTGGGCCATTTGGGGCAGCTCGAGCACGAGCATGAGCACGAGCACGAAGAGCACCCGCTGAAGGAGCTGAAGGAGAAGGTGGAGCAGAAGGTCGAGGACAAGCTGTTGCACCACGAGCACGAGAGCCCCTTGGAGGAGCTCGGGGAGGGAAAGCTGGAGGCTAAGGAGGCGCTGGTGGACGCGCTGGCCCAGCTGCAGCACCAGCACGAGCGCCCTCTGGGCGCCCTCAAGCAGCGGCTCGAGCACAAGCTCGAGGACAAGCTGGGGGCCAAGGAGAAGGTGTTGGGCCACTTGGACCATTTGGGGCATCCCGAAGGACACCTCGAAGGACACCTCGAGGGCCACCACGAGGCGCCCAAGAAGAAGCCGCACTTGAAGCAGCACCAGCTGACGGCCGTGGCCGAGCTCATCTCCGACCACAAGGACGGCAAGGCGGAGGGCGACTTTCTCGAGGCTCTGGGCCAGCACTTGGACCTGTTGCGCCAGCACGAGCAACACGAGCAGCACGAGAGGCACGAGAAGCACGAGCGACACGAGCAACACTCTGCGGCGGCGGCGCTCGACTCGAAGGCGGGCCACAGACTGCATGTGGGCGGCAAACACGAGCTCATTCCGCTCGCCCCAGTGGTGGCCCCCCACGCCAAGCTAGCTCTCTCGTCGCCCCTCTACCAATCGGCGCAGGTGGCCAAGTTTTCCGACAAGTGTCAGTGGCACCTGCGCGAGCTGACGCGCTCGGTGGGCGAGCTGCTGCAGTTTGTCGAGCAGGTAAGCCAAAAGGTGCAGCTTGACCGGAAGCTTTCCTTCATGTCGCGCGAGCTTCTCTCCCGCCGGCTCGCCAAGATCAGGGCGGCCGCCGAGGAGGCCCGAATGGCGGCCAACTTGGGCCAGCTCGCTCAGGTGAACGAGGCGGCGCGCACCGCCGGCCTGGAGTTCATGCGGCTCGCCGTGAGTCCGCTTGGCCAACGGCTCGATGCAAGAATGCGACCCTTCTCCTTCCGCATGAGGACCATCTACGCGGCTTACCGGCGAGCCTGCAAGGGCGCCGCCGGTAAGCCCTGAGCTTGGGCCTTGATATTTGGTATTAATCGTAATCGGATCAGGCGGGCAATAAAGAGCACTCGTTTGGCGCGACTTTAGACACTCTGAACTTGGCCAGCTTTTCTCCTCGAACGCAGCCAGTGGTCGGCGCCGATCGGCGGGCGACCTTCGCCAAATCGATCGGCCGCAGTTTTAGACTGTCTGTAGCAGCTTGTGGAAGAGATTTAGAGATTTTTTTGGAAGATTTTCCAGCTCGCGAGTGGAAATCTTCCTTTCTTTTTCATAAAATATGGAAATCTTTGAGATTTTCATGAAAAGGAAAATCTTTTTTCATAGAGATTTTCAGGTGAACATTTTGCGGAAAATCTTCTCCAGAATATCAATCGACTACTCACCTCTCGACTTGGTGGTGGTTCCCACGAAAAAGGGCGTGTTGTCGTTCGAGTCGAGCAGATTTATCTCCACCGAAGTGCCCCTCTTGCGCTTGCTCATGTCCGGATTCACGTTCGGCTTCCGTTCCACTGTGGTCACGTGCATTCGAATGTGGTCAGTGCTCTCGCGGTCGAGCTTCGTGGGGTCCTTCACGCTGATCCAACCGCTGCTTGGGTCTATCTTGAAGGCGCCCGACTCGTCGTGGAGCACGTACTTGAACTGGGCGTTCTCGGCCTTGTCGCTGTCCGTGGCAAACACCTGCAGCACCGTGAAGTTGGGCGGCAGGTTCTCGATCACTGTGATGTTGTACATGTCGTACTCGAACTGAGCGCGCCGATTAATTATCGTCCAATAATTTTCGCCCATTGATCATGGTCCATTGATGATCGTCCGCAAGATTTGAGTGTTTTTTTTCCAGTATTTTCCGTTTGTTTTCGGTTTTTCGATACAAAAACATTCCAATTTCGCGATTTTGGAACGGATTTTGGAGCAGATTCCGAAGGAATTGTTAGTCTTTGAGTGCTTAGTTGCTTGACGCTAGTCAAAGCCAAACTATTAGCAATCGTCTATCGGAGGATTATTATCCACAATTATCACCGCCGAGCTCATCGAGCGGAAGAAGCGCCAGAGTCCAGTTGCGAGGAGAGCAATTTTTCGAGAGGGCCGTCTGCTCAGAACGCCCTTTGGTGCGGCCGAAAGGCATGCAAGTGGCTCGCCTGGGCTCCTCTTGGCCCGCTGGACTAGAACTCCACTGAAGTGGGCAATCAATTTGCCGAGGTCGCCCTGTGGCAAGACACTCTCAGCTTGCCAGTCGGTCGGCTGGCAAGCCACTTGGCCAGGAGGCGAGACACTGGCGAGGGTCGAAAATAATTTGCACTCATTAAGCGGGCGAAGTTGTGTGAGACACGAGCGTGCCAGCAGCTCGGCTCACAACGTCTGCAAATGTGTGTTGTATCCAACAAATGAGGGCCAAAAGAATGGTCACGATTTTTGGGCTTTCTCTTGGTGAATGGGAAATAATGAAGTTCAGCATCACAATATTGCAGTATTGCACACCATTGGCTTGAACAGTATCGCACACCATTGGGCAACACCAACGGCAACTTAACACGATTTGGCCGCCCCTCTGCCACAGTCTGGCCGCACACAGTCTCTCGCTGGAGCGCCTTATAGACAGTCCAAAGCTCGGACAGTCCTCGGCCAAGTCGACAACTAGCTCCAATACGAGGAAAGCCTCTTTGGGCGCAGACCGTTGAGCAGAATTGGGCAGAATTGGGCGGAGAGAATTTGGCCACTCCGAATTGGCGAAGAAATCATTATTATTATTCTTTTTATTATTATTATTAGTATTTGCCGCGCTCCGAAGCGCAAAGAGCACAGACCGTCGTCAGCCGGCGTGATCGGGCAACCTGTGCCTGAAACTTAATCTCATGCGCCCCTTTTCCTCTACTCTAGTCGAGCTTCATTCTCCGCCAGCTCTAAAGTTTTCAAGCAAAGCTGAAAGCGGCCGGCGCTAAGCTCAGTCTTCGGGCATCTAAAGCATAGTGTGCTTTGGATGGAGTGTCTCTATCTTTATGGCGAGCGTGTGCTCTAAAGTATGTGTGCCCTAAAGAGTGTTTAAAGTCGGTCTGTTTGGCGAGCAACAAGTAACTGGATCAATTGTTATTTTATGCCCACTCTTCGCTGGCAAGCTAAGAGGCGCACGAAAGGACTCTGTTAACGAATCAACGAGTTGGCCCACTCCAATGGAGGATAATAAAAAGAAGAGGAGAAACAAAAAAACAGCGCCGATAAAATGCTCCTCCTGAGAGACTGTTGTGGCCCTCACGAGACACAAACAGGTGGTGCTAGTGCAGTCCACTTCTTCCATTGCTTGTGTGCAAATGATTGGAGCTTAGTGCTGGCCGGAATTTTTCTTCCTCGGCCCTCTTTTTTTCTCTTTCGCCTCTTTACACAAAACTCCAAATGTGCTGCATCATCGCCCGTGCTCATCATCATGCTTCGGCTCATTAGCATTTGAATTTGCATTCACTCTTTGCCTCCTCCTCTTGTTGCCGCCTTTCCACTGGTTGCCGTTACTCGAGGGCCACCACCAAACTGGCGAACTCTATGAGCTTCTCAGCTGGCCGCTTTTTGCTTCTCTCTCAAACTTTTTCTCCTTTTGCTGCTCTTCTCTCCTTGCGGCGCCTCCAAAGCTCAAAGCTCAAAGCTCGAAGCTCGAAGAAGCTCAAAGAAGCTCAAAGAAGCTCCGCCACTAAGGGACGACGAAAAATTGGCCAGAGTTCAAATTAAAATGCCCATTGGTGTTTGCGCCACAAACGAGCGCCACAAACGAGCTTGCGGCAAACACTAACGAGCAAATCCCCTTCGGGCCGGATGTGTCTCTTTGTGGACTCGTTGACGAGCCTCAGCAGTGAAGGGCGAAGGGTGAGCTGAAGGAGCGTTGCTGCAAAGGGCCACTGAGAAAAGGGGAGAAAAAATGAGTCCAACCTGATCCGATTGGCCGCCTATTGGCCTTCGCCTGCCAATGCTGGCCAATGCTGGCCAATGCTGGCGACCCTCGTCTCTCGCCGAGAGCAGCACAGCGGCGGAGAATCTGCGCCAAGTATTTGCATTAACCGCAAAAGTCTCCACCAGGCGCTGCAGTGGGCGCCACTCGCTCGTCTAGGCAAAGCTCAGCCTAAGTCTAGCCGAAGACTGTTTGCCGAAGACTGCGTTTGCCGAAGACAGTGTCTCGGGCAGGAAAAGTTAATGAATTCCCCGGAGAGGAAGGAGGGCCACACAGTTTACAAGCGAGACACAGTTTGTGTCTCGCTCCGATTGGGCTGCCCAATGGAGCCTGACTAATGCCTTTTCTGCATAGCTCGCCACTGGCAAGCTGAGTGGCTCGTCGTCCCGCAACGAGCAGCGCCCTTTGGAGATATTCTCCTTAGGTTTGGCCAAAGGAGACTGTGTCTGTTGGCAGTGGCCTCGAATTGGCACCAGGCGACCAAGTTTGCGAGCAAGCCGCAAAAGTGCCAACCGAGATGAAGGCAAACCGACTTGAGGCGAACCTTAGGCTGAAAACTGAAAACTGAAAAGCGAGCCAAAGACTGTTGCACGCGAAGGGCCACAAGCGACCACAAGCGGCCGGTCTTGACTGTCTGCGCTCGGCCAGACTGGCAGCCAAGCGCCGCCGGCCGCCAATTAGCGGCAACGAGATGCAGTGATGCAAAAATGCAAACAGCCCAACAAGTGTCAGCCCCAAATGGACCGCAGCTGAGCCGCCAGGTGAGAGGTTTTGTTCGTGCAAGCGAGCGCCAACCTTTTGGACGCGAGTCCAGAAGGAGTAATCCCCTTTGGCCGCCCTTGCAGCAAGTCCCAGTCTCTAGATCTCGGGCGCTCGTCAAGCGGCCATCTCGCTTTTCAATTGCAATAACAAGTGTTTCCGCCAGCGCCCAAAAGAGCATCGAAAACACGGGGCCCAGTCTTTTATGGGATCGAAGAGTTGCAATTCGGCAGTCCAATGCAAGCGGCTTGCAGGCAGAACAAAAAGTGGCCTAGAGGCCGAGGCTGAGCCTGAGGATCCCACTTGGCTGCTTTCATCTCAGAGTGGCCACTGAGTGCCCACTCTGAGCGCTAAGCAGCCGAGTTGCTGGCCAGTCAACTTTCTAAGCCGCCCGATTTGAGTTGCAACAATGAAACTTTTCATTGCATTGTTGTTCTCGCTCGGTAAAGGCTCATGATGAAGCGGGCGGCCCTAATTAGCGGCCCGCTCATTGGCCAGCACTAAGGAGAGCTTGGCAATTGGTCATTTCTGAGCCATTTCTAAGCCATTTTTCAACCATTTTCGAGCCGTCTCCCATTTCAAGCGTCTCCCAAATGGAGCTCGTCCTCCAGCGGCGGCTTTTCCACTTGCGGCAGGAAACGGCCGGCGCACAATGAGCGCCAAGTGGAGCCAGATACTCTCTCTCTCTGTGGCTTCTCTTGCACATCCTAAGGTCTGGAGCTGGCGGCCAGTTTTGCAGACAAATTGGCCGCCTTCCTCGAAAACAAGCCTCGTCTCGTTTGGCCCTTTTGTTGCCGAGCCTCATCACTAACCGCTGACCACTGGCCACTGGCCACTGGAGCCAAATGGCCCGCGCGATGAGCCCGATCGAGCCAGACGGACGCACAGACCTGAGTTGAGGTGGTGCAGAGGAGGAGAGACGATCATCGGTGGCTTTCGCCCCAAATTGGGCGCTCTTTTTGTCTGGCGAGCTTGTGTCTGTTGCAGCTTAGTTCTAGAAGCAAAGAATTGGCTTCTCTTGTGCAGCAGAGGTTTCTTGTAACAAGAACACAAGAAGGCGCAACAGACGCCCAATGAGTCGCGCCTTGAGAACCTTGACCTAAGCCAAATAGTGGCGCCAATAATGATAATACTATTTCCATATTCATGTTCTCGGATGGTTCCAATCTCTTGGCGCTTTTTTCTCTCAAAACTCAGCCACAAAAGTCGACCAGAGGCTGCTGGTTGGGGTTCTTTTGTGGGCTCATTCAGTGTGCTTGTTCAGTGAGCTCGTTCTGTTGGCTCATGTCCAAAATTGGCAGCCACTGTCTCTAGTTTGCCCACAGGAGAAACTTGACCGATGGGCAAAGTGGCCGTTTGCAGTCCACTTGGCGCTCGTTTGCTCTGGCGCAGTCTCGGCGGAAACCTGAGAATCCATAAAGTGCAAATGAGCTCGCTTTTTCCTTTTTCCTCTTTCCTCTTTCCACAACAACCACTTGACGTGCACAGAGGCGAAGGCAAACAAAAGAAAGCCAACAATTTGCCCAACGAGCTCGAGCCAAACTGAAACTAAAACTGAAACTGAGACGAAAACTTGGACTCGCTTTCCGAGTCCAAATTTCGAAGGGCCAAGAGTAGAAATGGAGAAAAGCGGGGGGAAAACATACGGGCGGATAATTTCTGCTCGCCGGCCAACTGCACAAACAGATCATCTCGATGAACGCCGTCCACTCTAAACCGATGCTTAGGGCAGCCTCGAACGAGCAAGCGGCTGGAGAAGTGAGCCCGACGAGCCTCAATTAAGTGGTCGAAAAGAGTTGGCCCGTCAAAAAGTGGCCAAAGGTTTGGAGGAGAAGTGGGTTTACGAGCTTGGCTGGCGCCTCAAAAGTTGGGCTTTGGACAAGCTTGTGGCAGAATAGGCGAGCGACCAGTGGAAAAGAGCTCATTTTTTCTCTTCTTGGACGAAGATGGACAGAAAGAGATAGAGATTGAGAGTTTTTTGGAATATTTTCTGCAAGTTTGGGCACAGAGTTTTGCACAAAACTCTGCCCAACTTTTTCCATGAGCTTGAGAATTTGGAGATCTTTTATCCGAATTTCCCAATTTCCAAAAGTTAAAGCAAAACTTAGGCAAATTTCGCCCTCGCCAAAAGGCAATCGATCAAAGAAAATTTGTATCGCCGCCAGAAGTGTGCAAATTTGCTCGCCAACGGGTTGCAGAGTTGGGGGCGCCAAGTGGACTGAGAAGTGCTCCTTCGAGTGCACTTGGCTGCACTTCTCAGCTGCACCTAAGCTAATGCAGTTGTGGGCAATCATCATCAGTTGTTGCCATTGGGAAGTGGCTCAGGTGCAAACAGACTCAGGCCCGCTTCCACTTTGGCGGCAGCCCTAAGCTTTGGAGAGGCCAGAGGAAGCGAAATTTGGGCTTCGAAATTGCGCTTCGAAATGTTGAGAATTTCATTAGGCGAAAGGAATTTGCAGCCAACTCGATCGGCTGTCCAATCTGGTTTGCCGGCCGCTTTTCCCAATCGGAATCGCATTGCAACAAGCGGGCCGCAGGGGAGCGTGTGTCTTGCGGGCTGAGGAAAGAAAGAAGGCAAAGGGCTAACTGGCCGGCATGTCAGTTTGTGGCGCCAAAAGTTTGCCCCAAAGCTTTGCCTCGGAGCTTCGCTTGGCTGCAAGTTGGGCAAAAAAGGTGGCCTCTGGAGCTTGGGCAATGGCGGCTAATCGGAATTTGTGCAACTGTCTCTCGCTGGAGCCGCGCGCCAGGCCCACCGCCTCGAGAGAGAGAGAGAGAGAGAGAGAGAGAGAGAGACTGGCGCCAGCAGGACGGACGACAACAAGCTCGCAGGCCTGATTATGTCCGATTAGCAATGCCATTCGAGAGCGCGCCAAGCTCGACAAGTGGCCCGCTCTTGGCTGGCTAGCTCGACTAGCTTGCCAGCCAAGCTTAAGTGAGTGAGTGTGTGGAGGAGCCGAGGCAATAATGAAGACGTTCTCTGTTCCGTTTTCCGTTTGGCGAGCGAGCGAACGAACGGGCGAGTGGCGCATCGAGACGCAATCGGCGCCACACAGAATCGCACGGTGATTGATCGTGTGCTGGCCGGCCGCTTGTCAGGCCGGCGAGGAAGATATTTCAACTGGCAAACTGCGGCCAACACACTCTCGTCTGCGGCGGCCCACAGAGAGTGAATATAATCGAGCCAAATGTTGGCCCAGCAGAGCCAGACAAGAGCAAAACAGAGACAGTCTCCAGCCCACGAGAGTGCAGCAAAAGCAAATCCAAATCCAAGTGCAACTGCAACCAGCGGCTGCCTCTTGTCAGGCGGCTCGTCTGCTGCTGGTTAGTTATTTCCAGTGGAAAGGCCCACCAGAAACTGGATCTCTTTGTGCAGCCTCATTTTTCATCGCTCGTCCCTCGAAGACTGTCTCTCCCTTTGCCCTTTTCTGGCCGGCCCAAACCTGAGGAGCGGCGCTCAGAGAAACCCAAGCGAGCAATTGGCAATGGATGACTGGCTGTGAAAGAGAGAGACATAGAGACAGCTCGAGGAGCAAAACTAATGAAACGAGAGGAACGAAATGGGAAAAGAATAATTTGTTAGCTCTGCCGGGCGGAATTTTGTCTAAAAATGTGCCAAAACAAGGCAATGGACGCCTTGTTTTGGCGAGCGACGAATATGCAAAACAAGTGGTTGGAATTTGTGTTCTGTGAAGATTTTTGGCTGGAAAAAACCTGTTGCAAGAGATGGTCTGCCCGAAAGGGATAGTCTTGGGCAGCGCAATAGTCAGTTGCATGTGCAGTTTGGGTGAACTTTTCTGGCCAAAAATTCATCTGGGCGAAAATTTTGCAATTTCCGTTGGCCAGAGTCTCTAGTTGACTGTCTCTAGTTTAGCTTGGAAATCATTTTGCTCATCTTTTTGAGCAAAATAAAGAGGAAATTTGCAAATCTTGGCCCCTTTGCGGCCGCCCACTTACCTCTGGCGAGTTGTCGTTGATGTCCTGCACCGCAATGTCCACTCGCGCCAACGCTTGACGAAAAGGATTGTCCACTTGGCTGGCCTGGATTTGCAGGCTCAGAGTTGGCGAGGCCAGTTTCTCCAAGTCGATCTCTCTGATTAGAAACAATTCGCCCGTCTGCCCGTTCATCTCGAAGAAACCGTTCTCGTTTCCCAAAATGATACTGTATCTAAGGCGAGCGTTGATGCCCGTATCTTGATCATAGGCCATTATTGGCGGTTCAACTCGCACTTTTTCCCTAATCCGTTTGCCCTGTGTGTTAGAAAGATTGGTATGCAACATGACGAGTGTGGTTAGCTTTCTGCTAGTTACCTTTCTGCTGGTTAGCTCTCTTCTGGTTAGCTCTCTGCTGGTTAGCTCTCCTCTGGTTAGCTCTCTCAACTCCAACTGGCTTGGCCATTTAGTTCTTATCTCTATTCCTCCTGCTCCTCCTCCCGCACACAAAACATATATCATTAGCCTGCAACAGGTGTCCGAGTTGTTGGTCATTTGTGTCCACCAGTCGTGTGTGTGTCTATGGCTCATTAGTGTGCTCGAGGCGGCAGGAGAAGCATGGAGTGTGTGCGCTGCAGACTTCACGTACTGCCGCAGACTGTGTGCAGTGCATACTGAGTCTGCAGTGTTTGCGCGCCGCAGACTGTCTGCGCTGCGTGCGCCATGCAATGCAAGGCAACGCGACGTGATCCAGTCCAATGCGATCCAATATTAGGTAATATATAATGTAATGTTGTCGCTGGTGGACAAGTGTGAAACTCACCGTTATTTGTGCAGACTCGGACACGCTGGCCGTGTAGACCTCGTGGGGGAATATTGGGTTTTGGTCGTCGGCGTCTGCGAGTTGGCGGCGATTGGAGAATGGTTGGCATTTTGTGGAAGGCGAGCATTTGCCCATTGGTTTGGGGGTTTCACAGAGAGAATTTGTTCTGTTAGTGTGGGAACGAGGGAGAGCTAGTGAAAAATGTGCAAAAGGTGGAACAGTCGAAAGGAGATGCAAAGGAGGATTGCATTTGGCCCGGCCAGTAAGGAGCACTGGAGGAGAGCTGGCAAGGCGCCGATGTTGGTCTGTGGCGGCTGGATTCTTATGGAAATCTGTGGCCAACTTGGAGCACGAATTGGGCACGCGATCAGCTGCGCCCAGCCGGCCGAATGGCGAGCTCGGCCTGGAGAAATGTGCAAAGCTCGCCCGAGCAAACCGGGGGGAAAACAAACGGTCGTGCGCTCCAATTAGCCATAGACTGCCGCTCTCAGTCTGTGGCGCTCTCTTGGCGTCCAGCTCGCCCCACTCAGCCCTCAGCTCGAGCCAAAGGCCAAAGGGCGAGCGCGGCCAGCGAGCACCTGTTGAGCGGAAATTGATATTGATAGAGAGCAGCGGCAACTTTCATCACTCGGCAGCCCGAGGGAGCGCCGCGTGCCAGAGCTGCCCTTCACTGTTCACTGCTTGCTGCTTGCTGCTCACTGCCTGCTGCCCAGTGCTCACTGAGAGGGCAGCTCGGGGAAACAAAAACAATTGTCTTGCCAGTGAATTATGATTGATGCTCGGCTTGCAGGCAGCTCGCCAGCTTCCGCCCGTTTGGCCAGCCGGAAAGGCGTTTGAGTTTGCTCTGAAGGTGGGCGAGTGCAAAATAGTGAGTGCACTTGCAAGCGGACGCTCTTCAGCCTCTGTCTCTGCATCTCGGCGTCTCGGCGGCCACTGGCGAGCTATCTTAATAAGCGAGATGCAAATCCGTGCGACGGGCGAGCCGCACGGGAACATGATCGGCCTGAGCCACAATTAGAGCTCGCGCATGCCACACAGTGTGTGGCACACACACAGAGATTGCGGCAGACGGACACGCCCGAGCCAGAGACGAGCTCAGATGCAGGCAGAGACACTTTGTTTTTGCGTCCAATGATCTAGCAAATGCGACACACGCCGCCTGCACTGCATCAGAATGCGGGCGCACCTAAGCCAGCGCTCGCCAGCGGCAGACTAGGGCCGATTTCCGTCTGAGTGGTGGGCGCAATCTGCAAGTGTCTCTGTGAGTCGCCCTCTCTGTCCTTTCCGTCATTTCCGTTTGGACTAAGAGCAAAGGAGTGCTCTCGAGTGTTGTCGTTTCGGCCAGACGAGTCGCCAGACGCCAGAGATTTGCCGGCCGACAGATTGGCAGCAATGGAGAGCGCCCTCAATGCCAAGACGATAATTGGCAACAATTTCCGGCCGCTTAGCCATCGGCCACTGTCTGTTGGTGGGCGAGAAAAATCACCGAGACTCAAGTGAACGAGCTCGGGAAGGGCTCGAGAAAGACTCGACCCTTCCTGCTGACACTTGGGTCTTGGGCGCCTTAGTGTAGACAGTGTCCACCAGTAAAAAAGCGCGTCTCACGTGGAGCGCGTGTCTGCATTGCAGACTCGCTGCTCGAAGATGGCCGCTCGCTGTGTGGCGGCCGAAGGGGCGAACGAGCAAACGAGAGGAAGTGAGCGCTTGAGAACAAAAAGGGCCAAGTGGCAGAGTGTTGTGGGTGGAGAAAAAAGAACACGAAAGGGGAAAGTTTCCTCCACTTTTGCCACTCTTGCAACCGCCAACAAGCTCGAGTGCATCGCGTGAGATATTTACGAATTTCGCGAGATGCTCTCGCATGCTGGAGCTTGGTGGCGCCCTTGGACGAGCATTGAGAGTGGCCAAATGGACTGCAAATGGACTTCAAATGGACTCAAAACGCTGCTCGAGTGGCCGCCAAAAGGCAGTCTCGGCGAGCACAATGCAGTATTGTTGCACTGGAACCACGCGCAACAAGTGACCACTGGCCACTGGCCCGCATCTCGCTCGACGCTTAAGCTGCGAGGTTGCTCTCAGAGCCAAAAGGTCTCCCCGAGCTAAGCGTCGCCCGCACCCAAAGGCCACCTGCAGGCTCGCCTCAAGTGCAGGCAAGTGCAGGCCACTCTCGCCTGCACTTGAAGCTGCGGCCTCGCTCAGGCCAAGCCCGCGCGAGTTCCGCCCGAGAAAGTGGCTTGCCAGGTGTCGACTGTTGTCCGGCCTGGCTGGCCACTTGGGCGCCCTGGCGAGCTAGTGAACTAGAGAGCTAGCGAGCTAGCGAGCTGGCGAGCTGGAGGGTGCCAAAGAGTCGCACGCGCGCGAGGCTCACACTGTACACTGTACACTGTACACTGTATGCGCTCAGGCGGCACCCAAGGTGCGGGATTTGGCGCAATTTGGGCGCGCGCGTGTTTCCAGCTTCAAGTCTTTGGCTTGCCGGCGACCAAAAAGTTCACCTCCTTTTCAGGGCCGCACTTCCGGGCGGAGATCTCTTCCCCTCTTGTGCCGTTGCTAAGGGTGCGCATTTTGCCCACTCTCCAGGACATTTTGCTCACTCCAATGCCACAGGACGAGCGGAAGGCCGTTTGGCAGCGAGAGGGCCACTTTCGGGCCGCGAGTCGCTTGGCGGTCGGAAATTGTCGCCCGGCAGCTCTTCTCTTTCCGCGGAGGCGCAAAGAGAAGACTGAAACTAGAGACTGTCTCCAGTTTGGGAATGAATAAGAGAGGAAAATAATTATCATGACAATAATATTTATGTCCCCGTCGGGCGATAAGCCGCAAGTCGGGCGACAATCTGGGAGCGAGATTAGGAATAATCATGCAATAAGTCAATCGGGCGGCCGTTTTTGGGCCTTTTTGGCCGCACTCTGCGGGCGGACAGTGGTCGGTGGACAGTGGTCGGCGGGGCTGCTTCTCTCTAGGAGTTTCCCTAAGGAAGAAGGCCGAGTTGCGGGCAAGAGTCACGAGCGGGCGGGCGACAGTTGTCTCTGCAGCGAGGCGGCTTAGTGCATATTTTGTTGTGGCCGCCGAAGAGCGCGGCCCGCAGCGACAACAAGTGGCCCGCACACACGCGCATTTGCGAGCCGCAAAAACATGGAACAAATTTCTGCGCTTTCTCTGCTGGTCGCCTCGCGCTGGGCGGCCACTGACTGGCTCTGCTGGCCAGTCTTGTGTGCTGGTCAGTGCCGAGAGTGTGCCGGCCAGTCTTGTGTGAGGGCCACTTGCTGGGCGGCGCTCGTCAATGTCAGCGAGTGTGTGTTTGCGAGCAATGGACTGTTGCGTGCGCGCCGTTTTGCCTGGCTTGGATTGGCGGCCGGCAAGACTGGCAAGACTGGCTGAAGACTGGCAAGACTGGCTGAAGAATGGCGCTGCGGAGAGAGAAAGAAGAGGGGCAAAAATGAGAGAGAGAGCGCACTGATTATGTGCAACGCTCGTTCACCAATAACCAGCTACTCACCTTTGACTTTGATTGTCATCGTCGTGACCGACGAGAGACTTGGAGTTCCGTGGTCCTAAAAATTGTTGTTTTTACAATCGTACGATTGGAGCGCGCCAGTTAGTCTATGGGAAGCTCGGGAAGCTGAGCTAAGGAGCGGCAAGCAAACAGGGCCACAAGTTTTTGGGCAAAGATGGTGGCATGTTGTTGCCGAGTTGTGAGTGGCGGCCGAGAACAGGCCGCTCACTCGCTGCGGACTGTCCGTGATTGGCTGTGGAAATGGAAGTGGGAGCAGAAGTGGAGAAGTGGAGGCAGAAAAGTGGAAGTGGAAGTGCAAGTTGGAGGGGAAATGGAAATGGAAATGCGAGTGCAAGCGGCGGACTAGCTGCGGAGATCTGTGAGCAAAAGTGTGGACAAAGCGCTGCTTGTCGGCTGCTTGTTGCTCATGAGGCAGCGCGCAACGAGCAGCCACAAGAAGCAACCACAAGAAGCAGCCACAGGTGGAAGACAAACGTGCCTCCTATTTGGGCTATCTACTTCTGCCTCTACTTTTGCCTGTGTCGCTTCTTCTTGCCGGCTCGCCGCTCGCTTCGTGTTCCTGCCGGACGCTTGTCTACCGGCCGGCTTGCTCGCGCGAAGGGCTGCCTAATTGTCCGATTGATTAGGCTTGCAAGTGCAGAGCTCTTCTCCTGGAGGGCCAGAAGGGCGGCCGCCCAGATAGACTGTGTCCGGCTGGAGACTGTGTCCAGTCGGCGGCCATTGCGCCAGGCAGACGAGAGTGCAGCCAGACGAGTGACCAGCTTGCAAGCTCGCCAGTGTGTCTTATGAATAGGCAAATCAGATCTCGTCCCATGCGACTTCAAGTCTGTCTGGCCGCTCGGGCAGGTTTGCGCGCTCGCTCGTCGCATTGTCATGTTTCATTATCGATTTTCGAGCTCGCCCGCTCGCCTCCAGCCTTGCCGAGCTGAGCTTAGCAGAGCCTAGCTTAGCAGAGTCGCGCGGGACACTCTATCAGATTGTTGTGCCCTCTCGTCATCAGATGGCCGCGCGAGACACTCTTGCTCTTGGCCCTTTTCTTTCCGGCTGTCTTGGGAGGTGGGCGAGTAGAAGGGGAAAAAAGAGGGGAAAGGAAGTGGTGCCAGAGCTAAGCTTGGGCGACTTGTACCGAGCGAAACTTTAGCAACGGAAACAATGGCTGTTTGCAGCGCCATTGGACATGATGGCAATAGAGAAGAGGTGCGCGCGAGCTTGGCAAACAGAGCTCGCCCAGAGGGAGGGGCTCGTCTTGGGTGATACTTACCGAAGCTTGGATTTGAATTTTAAATTCCCGTTTCCCATGGTCGTAGTCTAGCGCCTTGTTCATGACCAATATGCCCTCGATTGGGTCGGACAAAATGAACGAGTCATTCTCATTGCCGCCCTGTTGCACATTGTGTGTGATGATCATTAGGTTGATGATCATCATTGTGTGTGGGTTTCGTCCAGTTTGGATTGAAACGATTATTATTATTATTATTATTTTGGTTATTATTAATTCCTCATTATTTCATTCGCTTTTAGTGGCCACCAACTGGCCACTTGGCGGCCGCAATTGGCCACTTTGAATTGGCCACTTTGACGTTTCCATTTCTGTCGGAAATTGAGCTAGACTTGCAAGTTGTTGTTAGCAACTGTGGTCGCCAGAGACAGTCTGTTGCGAGCTTGCCAGCGAGAAGCTCAGCCAGCTCCCAAGCTTCTCGCTCGGCGCACCTTAGGGCTCGTTTTATCGCCCGCGCGATTGAATGATTGTCCAACGACGAGCGCAATTGTTGATGCCAACGATTGGAGGCCAAGGAGAGAAGCAGTTTCTCTTGCTGCGCCCGAGCTCTTTGGGCGCAGTTTGCCGCCCGAACTTGCGTCCACTTTCATTAGCGGCCACTGTGAACGCGCCCAAAAATGATAATTTCCCTCCTTCCTCGTCCATTAGGCGCCGATTCGAGCGGAGGCGTCCCAGATGAGCACTAAAGAGTGGCCGGAAGCGCCAGTTTGCGGCAGCTCGTGGCCACTTTGCCGCCGCCCAAGCAAACTGTCCATCTTGCTGGCGCCCTCGGTGGCGCCAATTTAACGAGCTCGCGGGCCAATAAAGCCGCCCGTTGCGCCCACTTGTTGCGCGACAACAGCAACAGCAACACAAACGGAAACAGCAAAGGAGCGCTCTCTCGCCGGCCAGTGTGGTCCTGCGCGCCGAGACAGTGTCTCCCGATGGGCAGAGGGCGCTGCGCCTTCCGGCCTGCGTTGGTCGCCCTTTCGCGCTCGCCATTTGCCTATCGGCGACCATTTTGTCATCCGACCACTTCGCCCACTTGCTCGCTGTCCAGCCAGTCTCGTGGCGCCGCACAGCTGACCGGATGGCCAGTTGGCGTCACTCGCTTGGCGGCAGTCGCTTGCTGGTTGGGCGAGTGCGGCTGAGGAGAAGAAATCCAAACGGTTTGAGCTTGCCACAGACGAGCCGCCGCAGCTAAACGACTGGGACAGCTCCTCTTTGGTCCACTTCTCGAGGCTGTTCGTCTGTTTCTCCCTCCGTCTGTTTCTGTGTCCGTTTCTCCTTTCGTCTGGCTCTTCAGTTCGTCTGTTGCTCGTCTCGGCCAGTGGTCGCCTGTGCTTCTCTCTTTACTTACTATGATTGAGTACGTGATATCCGAATTGGCAGTGTTTGGCTTATCGCGATCAATTGCATGGATGCTTCTGAAAATGGTCAGCCCCACGGGTGTGAGCTGAAGAGGGGCAGGTTGTGTTCGGTTGCAAAGGTGAGGATTTTCGTTTGCAGTTTGCAGTTTGCAGTTTGCAGTTTGCAGTTTGCAGTTCGCAGTTTGCGGTTTGCGGATTGCGGATTGCAGTTTGCGGTGCGAGAGCTTGTTAGTGCTGGATTATCGAGGCGGGCGGCCCGCAAGAGCAGAGCAAAGGCCTAAAGGAGAGCAGCCCTTCCAGAGGCTCTCATCGAGAGGCTCTGTCGGCGATCGTTCATTTGGATCGAGAGTTATCGGCGGATTTTCTCGCTCGAGGCCGGCCGGCTAGCTCGCCAAACGGCTAGCTTGCCTAACAGTCAAATAGAACTGAGCAGACAGTCTCTAGAAAGCCCGCCGGCTTAGCCTCCTTTCGGCTCAAGTGCCAAATGTCTGCAGAATATTGCATAAACGGGCCGCAAAGTTGGCCTAAGGTCGCTCCCAAAGGATGGCCAAAAACTCACCTCGTCCACCTCCAAGTGATATGGAACATTTTGGAACTCTGGCGCATGATCGTTGACGTCTGGAGATTTGTTGTTGTTGTTGGATTGGTGTGTTTTTTTTCGATTCCAAAGAGGCGGCGAAAAAGGAGAATGAGAACAGTTTAGTTTTCGGCCCATTTTTCTCAAAATTTCTCCCTTTTTTCTCCAAATTCATTCTCCCACTTTTCCTCAGATACTTCTGATGCATTCAGCGCTGGATTGGCGCCCTTTGCTCCAGCTTGTTGGCGGCGAAAAGGTCGCCAAGGCGCCACAGGACGCGTCGTGTCGCCCGCCCCTAAGGAGCGCCACCATGACGGCTGGCCAACTGTTGGCCCACACTGATGGACAAATGGGCGCTCGCTGCATCGTGCACTTACCGTGAATGTAGACTGTGACTGGCAACAGGGAATCCTCCTGCAGTTCGATCGAGTCGAAGCGGTTTCGTGTTTCGTGTGTTGTGTTTGGCGTCCAGTGTTTAGTTTTTTGTGTTTGGCGTTCGGCGTTTAGTGGTTAGTGTTAGACACAATGGTTAGACACAGTCGGTGGTTCGGCCAATGAATGAGGCGCTAAATTGATTTGTCGGTGCTTTATGGCTCTGGCCGTGGCCTTTGGCAGCTTAGCTTCGGAGCAGTTCCTTTCCAGTTTGCACTTTTCCTTTTCACGGCGAATCAAGAGGGCAAAGTTTGGCTCAGTTCGAGCAGAAAAACATGGACAAATTGGAATTTCGTTTTGGCCAAATTGGAACTGCAGACTAGCTCTCTTTTGGGCGCCCTCGTTGCCCCACTGCTTAGGGTCGTTTTCCTTCGCCGATCGCCATTTTTGGACCACTTTTGGGCCTTTTTCGAGAACACTTTTCAATGTCTTTGAGTCTTTTCTAAAAGAAGTCTCCATCTAGCCAGAAGAAGGCCGCTCAGCTGTGCTCCAAATCGGCCAAAAGCTCGAAAGTCGCCTAAGAAAAAAGCGGCCGCCAAATTGGCCGACAAATTCATCAAATTTTCGCCGCCGCCAAACTCGCGGGCAGGTGATGGGCGCCGCTCAGTGTGGGGGAAGATCAACAATGAATGAAGATGATGGAAGACTTCCATTGGAGACAAAGGAAGGCTCTCCGGCTTGCTCCAATCTGTCGAGACGCATCAAGGGCGCATCAATGGCGCATCGATGGCTTAGGTTGTGCTTTGGAGCCGCCTTGCAGAGCTAAGCTGCGCCATGAGGCAAGATTTGAGCGGCCAAGTTGAGGCTGAAGCTGAGGTTGAGGTGGCCAGAAAGCGAGAAAGCCAAAGGAGCAAAGAAGCCACAGTGAATGGAAAGAGAGCGCGCCGGACGGGCCACATTTGGCTCAATCAACAAGTGGTCAACTCTTCATCCGGGCGGCCTGCTTTGCGGGCGGACAAATGAAAGGAGCATGGAAGGATCACGACGGGCACTCTTTGCTCTTGTTAGTGTGGCGGCCGCTTGGGCAGAGTTTGCAGCGCGGATCAACAGGCGGCTGGATCATGATCGGCCGAGCTTGAGGGAGAGACTGTGAGTGGCAGCAGTGGCAGGGGCACACTTGTGTGGAAAGTCCACACGAGAGAGAGAGAGAGACTGGGCTCGGCGGCGACCAGTCTCTACACACTAAGCACTGGGCACTTGTTGCGAAATCCGCCCAACTGCCACAGAGACCAATTGGCTCGAGGCACTTTTGCGTCCGGCGCGCAAAGGTTCCTCTCGTCGCGCTTCTGCTTTTGTTGCGGCCGATCTGCTTTGGCGGCGCGCAAGCGAAAGCAGATCAGCGCCACTGCGCCGCGTCCACTTGCACTGGAGAGTGGCTCTGGCGACTGCAGACAGCGCCTGATGGACTACAGACTGCGCCTGATAGACGACAGACTGCCGGCCGCCAACTACAGACTGCGAGCGGCGGAACAGGTGGCGCTATCGGCGGACTGTGGCGCCCAAATGGCCGCCGAGTCGTGCAGGAAAGTCGCCCAATTTCACTTTGTTGCTCCCCATTTGCACTCTCTCCCCGCTGGAGCAATGACCTGCCGGCCGAGCGCTGGCGAGCTAGCTCGTCGTCGCGCCCAGAGAGTGTCTCTGGCGAGCTAGAGAGTGTCTCGGATGGGCTAGAGAGTGTCTCGGCCGGCCGAGAGACTGTCTCGGGGACTGTCTCGGCGACTTTCTCGAGCGCAGAGGATGCGCCCGCCGACCAAAGTCCGAGCGGATTGCCTGCGGAACACGAGGCTCGCCGCTCGCCGCTTTGGCCCTTTTGTCTCGCCGGCCGGACACAATGCTGCGCCACACGCCGCACAAGATACAATTCAATCCGAGGATTCAATTGAAAATGAGCCGCCACTTATCCGGCTCGCGTTCGGCGTTGGGCGAGCCTTGTTGCTCTTCTGGCGCCGCAGCTAGTCTGTGCTTTGCTCTGGTCCAAGCCGCCTCGAAGCAGCGCACACAAATGCAGAGCTAAGGGCGCAAAGGCCAGAGGAGAACCAGAGGAGCACCGACCGAGTTCCGGCCGCTCCAGAGGCCTGCCGTTTGGGCGCTCGGCGGACAGTCACAAGCGCGCCTGTTTGCATTAGGCTGGATCGTGATTGCGGCCGCCAAGCCAGAGCTGAGCTGCGGCCCAAAAGGGAAACCTTTTGAAACTGCTGCAGTGCAGCTCGGCCAGAAAGTTTCTCGCGCAAAACCGCCGCCACAACACAAGTTGCGGACCCTTAGCTGTGGCAGTGCCGAGTTTGTTTCCACTCAGACGGATGGCAAAAATGACGAATGAGAACCCCAATGAGCTGCAGGAGATGACAAGATTTCCAGCCCAAACGGTTGCGCTCTCAGAGCTTCTCGCCAGACTGCATTGCGGACTGTCTGTGGCGGACTAGAAGCACAAGAGGCAAGAGCCACTTGCTCTCTCTCTGTGTCCAAGTGTGAGAACTTTCTCCCTTCCGCCTCAACACAAACAGACTGTCGCTGGCTCCACTTCCGGCCGCGCGCTTGCCACTTGGAGCATTGTTGTTGTGGTGGAGGAGCGAGAAGAGTGAAGAGTAAAAAGTAAAAAGTGAAGAGGGAAAAGTGGCCACTTGTTGTGTGTTTTCCTTTTCTTGTTGGGCCAAATTAGATTGACAAAAGGGGAAAGTTGGCGCCAGTTAGCCCTAAGCTCTGGCCCAGCGGCGACCACACGCCGACCTTTGAGGCTGCTCTCACAGAAAGACACACATGGAAAGACTTGCACGCACAAACAGACAGACAGTCTCAATCTAAACGCACACAGTCTCCCGCGAGCTTCTGGATGTTTTCACCACTCAGTCCGAGCGGCAAACTGGCCGCTCGTTGCCTTTGATGTCGCCTCAACTGATGCAAAGGCGAGACGGTGGGCGGCGCCCGCCATTAGGCCAGCTGGAAACAGTTGCAAACAGCTGCACACTGGCCAGCTCGCCGCTGCGAACTGGGTGCACTTCCGGCGCGCCAAGCGAGTTTCCGGTTGAGAGTGGGGCTTTTTTGGGAGTTTGCTGTTCGCGTGGAATCTTCTCTCTCTTTCTCGAGCGAATGAGGCATCAATTTCGGGCCACCAACGTTGGAGGTGCGCCAATTTGGACGCTGGCAATCAAATTTGCGCCCGATTGATTGCCGGCCGGCCGGCCCACAACTGCGGCCAGGAACTCGGCCAATTGGGCAGAGGGCCGCACTCGCCGCCCAATTGCGCCCCTCGGGAGCTAGTGTCTAGCTTCTAGCTTGAAGTGAGCAGCATTCGCCACGCAAAAACAGGTCCGCTTGGAGCGCGCCTAACAAGCGTGTAAGTCTCCATCGGAAGTCTCCATTGGAAGTCTGCAAGTCTCAACAGCTTGTCTCGAGCGGGCAGGCTTCTCTGCGCCTCTCAGGCTGCTTCCTGAGGCATTATAATGAGCACAAAAGTTGATTTAAAGCCCCAAGTGTTGGCGGCTGCGGAGGAGCGGCCGAGGCCACAATGGCGGCGCAGTGTTGAAGCGGCAACAGCAGAGCGAAGCACGTCGGCAACAAGGCAATGGCGCGCTTCCAATTGGACTGCGCGCCTCTCGAGCTACAGTCTCTAGCTTGGCCAGTTTGCAGAAGCTGCACGGGAGACTGTGTATGTTGCAGTTGATGCAGTTGCAGTTGTTGCAGTTGCGGTTGTTGTTGTTGTGATTGAATTGCTCTTAAGGGAAATTTCATTGTGTTGGTGTTGTTTCTGGGCACAAATTTGGCCAGAAATTTGCCTAGAATTTGGCCAGAAATTTGGCCAAAATTCACCAACTTGGCTCAACAACAAACTCTTGCTGCCCTAAGGTGTGCACAAAGGCGGCGGCCAAGCAACAACAAGTGTTCATTGTTGACCGAGGCGAAGTATTAAGCTCACACAGAAGAGAGGAGCTGAGCTGAGCTAAGCAGCGGCGGACTAATCCCCGTTGCGTGTTGCATAAAGGCGCCGCCGGGAGAGAGCTGAGGGCCAGCGAGAGTCGAGGGCCAGCGAGAAGAGGCCGCTCTTGCCACGAAGAATGGGCCAAGAGTGGGGCTGAATTAGAGAGGAAAGAATGGGAGGCGGCAATTACACTCACCTGACTTCCGATTCCTCGACAAGTTAACTTGAATTTGAGCACATTTTGCGGATCTCTCTGTGTGTGTGATTGCATTTGAGGTGCATTTGAGTGCGTTGAGCAGTTTGGATTTTCCAGATTTGTGTGTGTGTGTTTTTTTTATTTTTCCGCAATTTTTTCAGCATTTTCCAAAAATTATCCGTTTAAGCGCCGTTTAATTTCACAATGGAGCGCATTTTGTGCAAGATTTGGCCCAAGATTCATTCGAATGTTTCCGTTAGTTTTCTTGCTTTGGTTGCTTTCATTGCGGCTAAGCTTCGGCGGCGACCAAAAGTTTCAGCTCGCCAAGCTAGTCTCGCGCGGGCACTTCTTCAAAGCTCGAAGCTCCTTGAAGACGCTCTCTTGGCACACAACTTACCCGGTCGACCAGATCCTCCAGCGACTGGTTCAGCTTTATGGCAACGAATCTGTCGTCAATATCGACAACCTTGAAGTAGTTCACATCGCTCAGACTGTTGTCGATGGGCTCGATGCGCAGCTCGCTTCTCGGATGAGCCTCCAGTTTGAAGATTTCGCTCCCGACGGGCAAATTCTCGGCCACCCGCTCGAAACGGCGGTTCTCGCCCACTGGGTAAAACTTGCAGCCTGCATTGTGGAGGCAAAGGAGTAGCAGTCCAAGCAAATCAGCAGAGCAATTCCATCGGGCAGTCCATTGGGTATTTCATTGCAAGTGGTCCAAATGGTCGTTCCAAGCGAGCGTTTTTTCCACCAATCGGCCATTTCATCAATTTCATTGATGATTTTTCCATTTCCATTTCCGTTTTTGTTTTTGTTTTATTTTCGTTCCGGTTCCCAGCCAGTCAGAGAGGCAGTAGCAAACACGTCGCAGGTGGGCGCCAAGGTTGACGCGAGGGGCGTGTCCATGGGGAGTTTGTTTGAGGTGAGTGGAATGCGAGTTAATGAGAGGAGTTGGCTTTTTTCTCGCTGGAAAAGACTGAGAGCGGCGGCCAAATTGGGCGCAGTGGGTCCTTGGTTTTCTTGCGGCCTTAATGGGGGCGCATAAAAGTGGTTTGGGCCGGCCACTGAGCTTCGTGGCTTGGAGGCGGCAAGGCGGCAAGGCAGAGGGAGCGCAAGGGAGACAGTGGCTGGCAGTGAAATGGGCACTCATCGGGCGGCTTGTTGTGCGCTCGCATCGATTGGACACACGCGCTGGCACTGAGCGCTCGGAATGCACTGCACTGCATTGGAATGCATTTGGTTTGCACTGCACTGCATTGCAGCCAACTGTATTGCATTGCTTTGCAAGCGGCCGAGTCTTGTCAGCCGTTCGGGCAACAAGTGGCCAGCGGCTCGCCAAAGACTGGGAGCCACTGGGCCGGTTGGTTTGGCGCGCCGGAGCTGGCGGCTAACGAGCGCTAACTAAATTTAAGGGAAACTAAATTTAACGCCACTCAAAAGGTGAGCGCAGCCTCTTGGGGAGCAGTGATTTTGGAGTCCATTTTGGCAGCCGCCAAGAGGAGCTTGAGGGGCGGCCTTAGGGAGCTAAGCAATGAGAGAAAAGAGGCGAAGAATGGAGAGACTAGGAATGGAGGCAGATGAAGAAGAAGAGGAAGAAGAGCGCGACGAACGGCACAAATTGGCCCGCCGATCGCTCGCGGCAATCTAACTAATTTACCACCAATATAAATTCTGCCTCCCTTTTCTCTCTCCTTTTCTCTCTCTCTCAGTTCGTTTTTATTCTTTATCTGCCTCCTTTTCTCCCTCCTCTTTTCACTCGGCTGGCTGCAAAACAAGCCGGCTGACCAACAGACTAGAGCTCACACAGAGGCAGAAAGAGCAAGCACCAATCGAGTGAATGGGCCGCTTGAAGCCGGCCGAGAGGGAGCTCACAAAGAGAGACTCTCTCTGACTGTTGGTTTTCATTTGTGTTCTTTCTATAAATGAGACGCCACGAAATGGAGGCCGCACCAGCAGATACACACACTCTTCCGGACTAGCATCCCATCGGCCGCTGTTTGTTTGTCGTCCAAATGCACGCCTGGCGTGACGACAGGCAATTGCACAAGCCGAGCGGATGACACATAGCGGCCCTTCACGGAGCTTAGTCCCGGGCAATAATAGTCCATCGGAGGGCAGTGTGTGTTGGCTTGGGATGGGAGTTGCAATTTGGCAGAAGCGAGACTGAGACAGAGATCGATTAAGTTGTTGTTTTTGGCTTGCTGGCGCCTGAGCTTGTCTGCGGCGGCCGGGCGGCCACACGCGGCCAGGCCCGCACTCTGCGGCGCCACACAGCACGACTAGAGACTAGAGACTAGAGACAGTCCGACTCTTCTGGGCTCGCTGCCCACGCACGCGCGCCAATTACAATTATTCACAACCTGTTGCTCGCTCCACTTCGCCTCGCCACTTCTTCTCTCTAATCAACTTGAGGATCGCCAATTGAGCATTGCTCCCGAATGGCGTCATCTCCTCGCTGCAATGTCGCTGCCCACTGGCGAAGAAGAATTGGCTCTTGGTCTTGGCGTTAGTTTGCCGCGCGCCAAGCCAAGTCGCAAGCCCAGTCGGAAGCCACTTTCTTGGCCCTCTCGGCTGGCTCGCCGCTCGACAGCTGCGCAATGAAGACGCCCAGTTCGCCGGTGGGCCAAAATGCGAGCTGCCGGCTCCCATTTAGGCTGCAATTTTCTCCTCAAACGCAAACACTTGTGCCTCCTCCTTTGCCTCCTGCAGACCTCGCTGCATTCTCCACCCTGAGGACTGGCCAGAGGTGGTCCTCGAGGGCCGAGGACCAGCACTCGCCGCTCGCCAATCGGCGCTCGTCGATGGCCGCCAAAGGGCAAGCGGGAGACAAAAAGGGCCGCCGGAGAAGCAGCAAAGAAGAAGCGCCCGACGAGGAGGGAGAAACAAAAGGCGAGTTGGCGCGCCGCAAGTGGTGCAAAAATGGACACTCTGCTCGATTTTGGCCATTTTCTCCCTCTCGCAGGTGGCCAAAAATGCCACTCGGCCACCACTTGGCGAGCAGTAGTTGGCCGCTGACTGTGTGCGGCCAACTGCTGGCAAATTTTCACTCTCCAAGCTGCAAAAGAGCGCCGAGCTCGCCCCCAAGCTTAGGGCAAACCACAATGGTCTTCTTCTCTCGCTCGCTCGCTGCATTCCGGCTCGCCTGCCTGCCTCATCCTGCTCCTCCTCCTCTTCATCCTCGTCGGCTCGTCCTTGTCTTCGGCCCGAGCTAGTCTCTGGCGGCCCAGAGGAGCCGAAAACAATCGAATTGACGCATCATCGTCCCACAGCTCGTCTGGCGTCCACCGGCGGCCAATTGGCGCTGCCGGCGAGCTTCTGGCCAGCTCAGTTCACTTTGCGACAACAGAAACATTTTGCAACACTGGCCGAGAACAAGACAAGGCGCAACAGTAGCCAAAGCAAGAGCAACAATCTGCATCAGCCAGCCACCAGTTGTTGCAGTTGTTGCAGTTGTTGTCTCTCTCTCTCTCTCTCTCTCTCTTGTTTTTTGCCAAGATCGTCGAAAATCCTACTCAACATCGAGTCCTCTCGCCTGTTGAGGTGCCTTGGCAAGACTGCTCGTCAATCGTCCAAGCCAGAAAGAAGAAAGCAAAACCAACACTCACCTATTCGATGCGTCTGCTGGCGGCCAAATTGTTCCATCGGGTCCAGTTCTTCTGCTTTTGAGGTGAACAATTCGACCGAGTTTGGTCTTGGCGTCTCGCTTTCCGTCGAGCGCAGTGTCTGAGCGACGGCGAGAGAAATCACTTGATGCTGGAGGAGCAGCAGCAGGAATACAGTAACCACATTCTTCACACAGTTGCTGGCTGGCTTGATGAACTCATCTTGACATTTGGGACCCCTTCTTGCAGCTAGACCTCCTCCTCCACTTGGGTGGCCTCTTTCTGGCTTGCTTCTTCCTCCAACTCTTCTCCATCTTGTCTCCCTTCTGCGCTCCTCGAACTTGCCCCACTCTGGATTGCCCCCATCAGCTGTGCAAATACCCCTCGTCGTCGTGGCTGGACTCGAGCTTGCCGAAGAGGCGCCCACCAGCTGCAGACAGTCCTCCGGCTTCCTCTTGCGGCGCTGCCACTTGTTTGCGCTGCGCTGCCGCTCGCCCACTTGGCCTCTCCGCTCGGGCCCACTCGAGGTGGCGCGCCCTAAGCTTGCGCCCATCTTGCACACCACACAACTCGCCGAGGCCAATCGCTCACTGGCCATCCTCCATCTTGCATTATTGCTCCTCGCCATTAGCTCCTTGTGGCTTCATTAATAAATTGGCAGCTCTCACTTTGTCATTGTCTCATCCTCCTTCAGACTGTGAGTGGTAGTGATCACTTGACTTTTTTCTCTTAATCTTAATGGACGAAAAAATAACACTAATAAGCAACTGTGACAGATTCTCACTCGAGAACTTGAGCTCGAAAACTTCTCGAGATTCTCAATTCTCAATTATCATTAACCAAAACTTCAGCTTCAATTCTTCAAGTTCTTTCTATCTCTCGATTGCTTCTTTCAAACTTGCTTCCTCAAAACTGCCCCCAAATCTGCCTCTCGAAATTGACTCTCCTTCCTCACAACTGCTTCTGATTAAAACTCGGCTTGACTAATGATGATGATTATGGGATTTAAATAAATTGCAAAGCAGTCACTTTGCGCGAGCGCCTGACACAACTTGACAGAAACAGCGCCAAGCGAACACCAAGACAACACCGACAGGACGATGAATGAACAGAGCAGGAGGGCAGAGTAACGGTAAACAGCAACATTAAGATGGAAATCGAGAGGAAAGAGAAACAACAACAACAGCAACAACAAGTGCGCGAGCGCACCAGTGAAATGAATGGAAACGCCCGCCGACAGACAAGACAGGACGCCCCGACGAGACGCCAGCGCGCATCAAGACGCCGATCGAGCTTGCCGGCCGCTAGCTCGCTCGCTCGCTCGGCGCTCGGCAGTACCACTGGTCCGTTAGGCTAGCTTGCCGGCCGCCAGCTGGAGGGCATGCGCATCTGGACAGCCTGTTGCTGGCCGGCCGGGCGCCGAGACGCCGCCAAGTGGCCGCAATTGGAGATGCGGCCCAGCACGCGATGGCCGCACGGCGCGCTGCTGCTGCCCTTCGGTGCTCGTCGCGCGGGGGGTGTGGTGCGCTGCGAGGAGGCGTGGCGCGCGGGACTATCCCGCGCGCAGAGAAAAGCAACCGAACTGAACGGGCGAGCCCGCGCGGAGGACGAAGAAGGGGAAAAAAAGTTCCAGCCAGTCCGGAGAGATTGGAGGGGCCAAAACTGGCTCATTATCGTTGCATTTATTCTATCTTTCTATCCTACTGTTGTCATTCGCACACAGCAAGCCTAGATTGGCACTTTTGGCGGCCTCAAGTGGGACACACTCGCACTTGGGGGCAATTCAATCCTTTCGCTGCTTTCCCCCACTCGGGAACAAGCTCCCCCGCCTAGCTCCTGATGAACAGGTGGCAGCCTGCTCCAGTGGGCGGCCCCGCGGCTGCTCCGCCGGAAATGTCCGCCTCCCGCGGCACGTCCCTCGTCGTCGTGTGGCCCGCCGAGGAGTCCATCTTGGGCCCCATGGGCCTGCGGTGCCCGTTGGCCGCGTCGCCACTTCCGGCCTGCGTCAGACAGTCCGGCGCCACGCGCACATGGCGGTGGCCGCCAGTCGTCTGCTCGGCTGGGCGCCCGAACGGCAGCCCCGCCTCCACGCCCTCGGCGCACTCGGCCAGCGCCGGAAGTCGGCCCTGGGCGGGCTCGGCGCCGTTGGGGCTTCCTGCGGAGGCGGCGAGGGGGGCGTTGCCGGGGCCGGAAGGCGCGTGGTGTGGGTGGTGGCTGGCGAGGAGTTCGCAGGCGGGCGCTGCGGAGGCGCCCGGCGAACTGTTGTCCGAGTTGGTGGAGTGGTGCTCGGCCGCCTGCAGGCTGGCCGCCGTGTTGTTGGCCTGCGCTTGTGCATGTACCAGAGACTGTGACTGAGACTGTGACTGCTGCTGCTGGTGCTGCTCGTTGGAGCTGCTGTGGCGCGCGTGGAACGCTTGCAGCGAGAACTTCCGGTGTCCTGGCTTCCTTCCGCCGCGGCGCTTCGAGATGTGCGGATTATCGCGCCGCATCGCCTTGGTCTTGAGCACCTCCAGTTGGGTGTACACTCGTTTCAGCTCGGCCTTGGGGGTTTGCGGGTTTGGTTGGGGCGCGCGCGCGTCGTCGCCACCAAAGCGGGATTAGTTTGTTGTCGTTTGTGTTGTTTTCGTTTTCGGTTTCGTTTCGGTTCCGTTTTCGTTTCCGTTTCCGTTTCGGCACGCCAAAGCCGAGGATTGGCCGCCGCGCCAAGGCCACAGTTGCACATAGTTGCACACAGTTGCGCGCAGTATCGGGCGGACAAATCAATCGAGTTAGTAACTTTTCCCCAAACGATCTCCCTTTTGTCTCTCCTTTGTCCCCCTTTAGTCTCTCCTTTCTAGCTCTCCTCCGGGGGCTTAGGTTTCGTGGGTGCTAGCTTGCCAGAGAGCTTCGCAAGAGCTTTCGCAAGGCCACCAACACGCCGCTCTTGTGAGTCTCGTCTGCATCTTTGCCCAACGGTCAAAATTAGCCGACCGTCCGCGCCTCAAGCTCGCAAGATGGCGGCCTCCAAGCGGAGCCCAAACGGAGCCGAACGGCCCACATTCTGCACTCCTCTCGATCGAGTGCACTCGAATTGGCCGCCAAGACTCACGGACTAGCCGTACACTGTCTCTGCTCGGCCAGAGTGCAGCTTCCTGTCGCCCAGGAGGGGAAAAAACTCCTTTGCGGGCCCAAAATCAACTTCCGCTTGCTTATTGACATTTCACTTGGCCAATTGGCGGCTCGAGCTTAGGGCTGGTGTGGGGCGGCTCTCGCCCATTGATCAGGTGGAAAGAAGATCGGGACAAACATCTGGCCCGAGCGAGACGGACGAGCGAGGGCAAACAAAGTTCCAGTGTCTAGGGCTCCAATTTCGGCCCTTGAGAGGCCTCGTTTTGGCCCCTTTTGAGAGCCCCTTTTGGGTTGTCTGCGGGCAAACCAATTGGAAGAGTGGCCCTCTTGTGGCGCTCACAGTTCAGGCTCGCCAATCGTCCAGCTGGCTTGGTGCGGGCCCTCGTCTGAGTCTCGAATGGGCAGCTTTAAGGAGGACCAAGTGCGGTTGCAGCTTGTCTGTAGCTGCATCAAGTGCTCGCAGTTAAGCCCCAGCGTATCGGCCTTGCACCTAAGGCGCGAAATTTGAAGCTGATCTTCTGGAGCTCTCAGCTGGAATATATTTTACCCGAAATATATTCCAGAAATATTTTCCAAAATGTATCTCTCTTCTTTTTGGAAAGGAGAGAGATTCTTTTCCTTGCGGAAAAGAGTTTCTCCTCCCAGAAAATAGTTTTCTCTCCCGAAAAAGAATTTTTTCCCTCCAGAAAAACGGAAAAAAAGAGTAAAAACTTTTTATATCTTATAAACACTCACCTGAATCTCGTCCGGATCCATGTCGGCCAAATTGATGCTGCCAATCTCGAGCGCCGAATTGGACAAAATGGCCTGATGCAACTTGGTTGCGTCGTTCAGATGGTGGTCGTGCAGTTCGCAGGAAATGTGGCACCTGTGTCTGACACTGGCGGCGGAAGTGGCCCCTCGTTGGTTGCAGGCGGTCGAGCTGGCCTGCGAGAGGAGGCCGCCTGGGCCTGGGGCGAGCGGGCCGAAGATGAGGCTCGGTTTGCTCTTGGCCAGTTCGTAGAGCTAGAGGTCGAGTTTGAGTTGGAGTTAGAGTTAGCGAGTTAGAGAGTTAGAGCAAGAGAGCGAGAGGAGAGAGCCGTTGGGGCCCAGCGCAATTGGAGGGGCCAAATTAGGGGAGGAATTTCCAGGAAAACCCGGGGGAATTGGCCCAGGTGGGCGGTCCATTTGTTAGTGGATGTGGTGCATTTTTCAAATTACGATCAAGTCCAGCTTGATGGGGCGGCCAAAGAATGCGGCTCGCTTGGCGCTTGGCGCTTGCAGCTTGCCAGACGCTGAGTGGGCTGAGTTGGCCCGGCTCGCTTGGCGAGCTTAGCTTCCAGGCGCCCCAGCGGCTTGGGCGACTTTGGCATCCGGTGGACAGTCTATGACTGCGTCTGAGAGCACTCACCTTTGGCCAGAACACCAGGGCCACCGTGAGCGTCACTGTGAGGTGGCAACGGGCCGCGTAGAGCAGCAGCAAGTGGTCATTGTTGGCGAATTTATTCCAGAGGGCGTGGCGTAGCGTGTACAAGGGAAGCGAGATGACCAACTCCAAGGCCACCGCCAGACAGAGTATCAGTTTCTCCTTGTGGGTGTCGCTCTTAGCGTTGCGCAACTTGTACACCAGGTAGAGGCCGAACAGGAGCAGGCCCAGTTCGCCTGTTCGCGAGGTCGGAGAGTGTGCCAATTGGAGGTTAAGGGTCCCAATGGGAGTGTTGCGTGAGGGCGAACGTTGGCGCACAAAGATCCAAAGAGTTTGGCCAAAGAGTTACGCCAAAAGGGCCCCAAAAGGGTTCCGAAAAGGGTTGCAAAAGTGGTCAGCTTAGCGGGTTAGTCTTCATGGCAAGGCGGCTTTCTAGCAGCTCAAGTAGACTCAAATATTGCGCCCGAAATGGGGCGAAAAATGCGCCACATGCACTCTCTAGCCGGCAAGCTAAATAGTAAGCTAAATGGTAAGCTAGCTTGCCGGCCGGAGAGTGTCCAGTGTCGAAAAGGATGTACTCACTCGACTCGGTTACGTAGTCCCAGGTGAGCTTGCGGCAGCGCACGAAGTACACCAGCTCGTCGTACTTCTGCTCGTACTGGTGGCTGGTCTCGAGGAGTCCAAGGAAGAGCTTGCCAAAGGAGTTGAGGCCGCGCGCCAGAAGCTCCAGCTGCTCCTGGGCCGCCTCGAGCACGTACAGCTGGCCGCCGCCACTTCCGGCGCCCGGCTGGGGCTCCCTCTTGAAGCGGGCCCACGACCACCAGTTGGCCGGCTGCTCGAGCTGGCCGGCCGCCAGCGGGTCACTGATGGCGCCGTTTGACACTAGGGGCCCTCCATTGATGTTGCTCGGCGCCACTTCCGCCTGGTCGCTCGGCAGGGTCATGGCCACGCCCACCTGGCCTTTGGGGAACGCCCACTGGGCGGGCTCGTGGGCGCTGGTACTTAGGGGCGCCTGCATGGTGGGGCTGAAGGCAAGAGTGGACTCGTCGAGGGGCCAGTCGTTGGAGGAAGAGGAGGAGCCGGTGGCGCCCAGGAAGAAGCCGTCCACCATGAGAGCAGTCCAGGCGCTCATGTAGCCGACCACAATGAGCACAATGGCCACCAAGTAGACCACCTGGTCCTTGTCTCTCAGGCACACGCGGTGGGCTTTTCGCGTTTGGAACTCCGTCAAAATGCGATACAGTTTGATCAAGATGGAGCCGTAGAATATGGAAAAGCCGAGCTCGCGGAGCCACGGCTCTAGGAGGCAGGTGAGGCTAGTGGTTTGGAGGGACTTGATGAGGACCTGCATTGTTTGATGTTGTGTGATTGTCGTTGAAAAAAACGTTGATTTTGCGTGTTTTTTCGGCAACATTTGTCAGCACCATTTTTTTTTTTGCCGTTTTGCGAGATTTAAAAATTTCAGAATTCACGATTGCAGCATTTACGAATTTTCAATTAGTAGTCGGGCTTAGAATCTTGTTCTGGGAGGCGAGAAGATAGAAAAAAGTGCAAAAAGTGCACTTCTTTCGCATTCCGCGGCAAATTCCGCCACCAAAGCACCGGAAGAAGGTCGAAAAGACATTCAGGAAGAGCAGCTAGGAGAAAAAGACTAGACTTAAGCGGCGGACACGGATCGCTGGCAAGACAGCTAGATGGGGCTACTCACGCTTGCATACAGGAGCAGCGCTCCGATGAGCATTGTTTCCAGCATCAGCCAGCCGGAGAGAAGGATGATCTTGATTGCGAGCGACCGAAGAGGCGGTTCATTGGGGGCGGTTTGTGGTTAGCTTTGGTGGTTCCAGTTTGGAAATTTTGCTCGAAATTTGGCCAAAGTTTAGCTCAAATTTGGCGCCCACTTTTCCACAGCTTTTCGGGCGACGGAACTGGCCACTTTGCGGGCCCAGTTCAATTGAACAGAGCTAAGTGGGGGGGCCGAAAAGGGGCCACTTTTCGCGCGAACTGTGGGCCAAATTGGGGCCAAAAGGGGGCCGAAAAGGAGGCGGCGACTTGCCGAGGCGACGACACACTCTCCTCCCCGCGACCTTTCCCCTCGCCTGACCTTTTTCCTCCCCCCCCCCTCGCCTGTGACCTTTCAGTTCCACTTCATTGGTCATCCTGTCGAGTGGTTGCTACTTACTCTGGACTTCCTGATGCGCAGGATGATTCCGATGAGCGCCAGCGTGAGCAGAATGCAGCTCGACTGCAGGCCCAACACAATGGGCCGCGTCCAACTGGCCAGCTGGTGTCCATCGCGGCCTCTGCGCTGGCCCAGCGGCGGCGAGCCGAGCGGGCGCCCTTCCGGCTGGCCGCCAGCCGTCTGGAGCTCCTCGTCGCACTGCAGCTCCTCGTCTGGGGCGCCCTCCTGCTGGCTGGCGCGCGCCTTGCCAGCACACACAGTGCACACCTTGCGCCCCATTTGGGGCCACAGTTGGCCGGAAATGGGTTCCTCTTGTTGAGCTTGCTGGTGCTGCTCGCTCGAGGCGCTCGATGGGGCGGCCTCCAGTGGCTGGGTGCTGTTGGCCGTGAGCTCGAGCACGGCGTCCGCCTCGAGCTGGGCGCCCAGCGTGAAGTAGCTGGCCTGATTTTTTAAAGTCTTGCTGGCTGGGCGCCCGTTCGAGTTGGAGTTCAAGCTCGAGCTTGAGCCTGCAGACTGTCGTCGGCTTGCCAGGAGGGCGCCCACTCGATGGTGCTGGGCCGAGACGAGCGAGTTGGCGAACTGTTGGCGCTCGCTCGACAATTGTTGCAGAAACTCCAGCGACGAGTTTCCGCTCGCCCTCGCAAGCAGTGAGTCGACAAGTTGCTCGCGCGCCCGCCCGTACAACTGGCTCAGTCGGGCTGACACATGCGGCGCATAATTAGGACACGAGCACACGTAGTCGCCCGACCGGATGGCCTCCAGTTGGCCTCCAGACGGCGAGCTTTCCATGCCGAGCGAGCCGAGCGAGTCGAGCGAGCCAAGCTCGTCCGAGGTAGAGAACTGCCCCCGAGACTGCCCCCTAGTCTGCGGCGCCTCCTCGGCCGCCAAGACCGCTTCCGGCCGGGGCCCCTGTGCCTGTGTGTGGCCGGCGCCTCTTGGGCCACCTCTCGGGCCGCTAATCAGCTGATTGTTTGCCCGGCGCGCCGCCCACTCGAGCGGGCCCACTGCTTCCTGCGCGAGACTAAGGCTGCCCGCTCGCCACTCGTCGGCCAACCTTTTCAGCGGAATGCACTATCGAATTAGGCGAGTTGTTGCAGTTGCAGTGGTTGCAGTTGTTGCAGTTGTTGCAGTTGGAAATGTTGTTGTTGCAATTGTTGTTTTCGTTGTATCGTTGGAGTTGAGTCGTGGGCTGTCGTTAGAGTGCTGTGATTTGGCGAATTGATTCCCTCCGAGTTGCCCTGGGCCGCCGCTCACTGTCCGCGTCGAGCGAGCGCCGCCAAGCTCGCCGAGCTCACCAAGCTGGCCAGGCGCGCCTCTCGCTCTGCAGCTTAGCGGGCGGCCAGTTAATCTGATTACATAACATTAGACCCTTTCTGGCGCGGCCGCAAACAGGCGCAGAGACACTGGCCGGCCGCTGGAAACACTAGACGCCAGTGTGTGCCCGATTGGAGCCGCTGGCTGGCCGCCCCTAAGGTCTGGCGAGTCTGCGGCCAAACTCGGGCAAAAGTACACACTCACACAGAGCAACATTTGTCGCCGCTGTGACATTGCGCTCTGGCCCTTGTCTCGTGTCCATTTGCACGATGAATCGGCAGTTCTGCCGCCAGAGACTGTCCAGAGACTGTCCCCCTTTGGCGTGCTCTCAGCCTGGGGCTTCAGCAAGCGAGCCTTTGCTGTGCCTTTGCTCTCCGCTCGGCCCGCAAACTACGACAAAGCGGCCCCAAAGGGAAGGCCACCAACAGGCTGCGCTTAATGGTTCATCGATCGGGCGCCAGAGCTAAGGGTTAGCCCTTAGCTCTGGCGGTGCTGCTGGTATATAAAGGGCGGCCAGAAAGTTGGACTGGCGACAAGAAGGCAGCTTAGGCGAACAACTCGGCAACTCTCAGTGCTCACTCACTCACTCACTCATTGTGCCCCCTGCACACTTGGCCAAAACAATAACTAATAAATAATTCTAATTTATTTATTTATATCCCTCCTTAGGGCAAGTCTCGCAAGCCAACAACTATCCCCTTGGCCAGTCCGCAATCGTCTCGCGCCAATATAGACTCTCCGCGTGGGTCCCCAAGCGCAAGTTGAAGCAGCAGCAGCAGAAGTGGAGGAGGAAGCGAAGAACAAGGACAAGCGGAAGATGAGAATTTCAAGCACAAACAAGTGTCCGCTGGCGCTGCTGCTCTTTGGGGCAGCCTTGGGCGCGAGTGTGGCGCTGGCTGGCCAGCCGCAGAGTGTGGCCAATGGGCCCAACAGACAAGCTGTGGGGGCAGTCTCGGCGCAAGAGGCGCCCAAGGTCAGCGCAACGTCCGGCCTGGAGGAACCATATCAGAAGATCTACGAGACGTTTGCGAAATTGCTCCAAAGCTCGCCCAACGGTTCGCTGGCGAGCGCCCGCTGCCTCGTGGGCCGTCTGAACGACTTGGTGGGCCTTGAGGCGCAGCGTTTGGGCTCAGGCGGAAGCGCAATCGGCGAGCAGCCAGCTGGCCGACCTCTGCCCTCGGCAGCCAGAGACATGGAACAGCAGCAAGGGGGAGCCGGAAGTGGCAACAATGGCAGCCACGAGGAGAAGACTGAGCAAATTTTGACCCGCTTGGATCAAGTTAACACGAACACTGATCAGAGAACCATCAGACAATTGCAGGAGGATGTGAACCGTCTTGTGAACAGTCTCAGTGATTCCTATTTGCGCAATATTCGCAGATTAATCGAGCGTGTGGACCGCATTCTGTTGCGCCAGCAGCAGCAGCAGCAGAACGGCGGCGCCTCCTCCTCTTCCGGCGCCCAAAACGGACAAAGCCGCTCGGGAAGGCCAGCCAACAGTCCGCAAGTGCCCGCAGACGCCCTGCACCAGTCGGGCGACCGTTTCCAGGACCAGAACGAGGCCAATCGGCCGCCCGGCTTCCCCGGCTGGGACGAGCTCATCGTGGCCGTGGACAGGATGCAGAAGTCGCTCGCAAGCTTCGTGCGCAGCTCCACCAAATTGATCACTTCCGGCCGCCGTTGAGCCGCAGTTTGGGTGCGGTCTGGCTGCGTTGGGCGCTTGGGGCTAAAGTCAAGCTGGTGGGCGAGCTTGGGGCGAGCTAAGGACGCGCTGAGGGCAAGCTGAGGCCTAGCTTGGCACGCCTCGAGGCGCCCGAGCAGCGCCGGCCGGCTGACGAATGGGGCGCCCGGAAGTGCGCCGAGGGGCCCCCATTGGCCCGAAAGATAAATAATAAATGTCGGCCTCGTTGTTGTGACAGTTTGCCAAATCGCTCTTGCTCGAGTCTTGCCTTGCTGGGCCGCCTTTGTGGGATTGCCTCAGGGGCGCTGCTGTGGCGCCCCACGAGGCCGCCAAGCAGCCACAGTGTGCGGGATCAATTCTTGTCGATTTCTGCAGGGCCACTCACACACCAACACTCGCACACTAACAGCAACACTCTCGGGCAACTCTCCGGCAACTCAATGCCGCGCGCCCACGTGCAGGTCTCTTGGGTGTGCGCCCATTGTCGAAGGCGCACTTCCTGCTCGGCCCAGGGGGCTCGCCAATTCAAGCTCAGCTCCTCTCAAGCTCTCCGGCTCGCCACCAGCGCCGCCCCTTCCGCCCTCGAGCGGCATCACTGGCAGGCGGCCGGCGAGCTCGAACAAGTGGTTGCGGGCGCCACTCTTGTCGCACTGCTGGCTGCCTGCTGGCGGCCGGAAGAAGGTCCCCTCAGGCCGCCAGCTCGCCAGAGGCCCGAGCCAAGCGCCGGCGCGACAGGGCAAGAGTTTGGGGGCGCACGAATGCTAAGGGGCGGCCATAGTACTACCATACAGAGCGCGCGAATCAATCCTTTTTTATTATGCTCCGAGCGGCGGTGTTATTTTTATTTCCACTCCCACTTCGTTGCCCATTTGTCGGGCCACGCGCAATCTGGCCAAAGTGTGGCCCCATTTGGTTTGGCCCCCACGAGCGCCAGCTCGGCCGCCCAATATCCAGGCGCGCCGGGAGATGGAGACAGAGATAGTCTCCGGCAGAGCTGGAGCCGTTGGCCAGCGAGCAGTTGCTCCGAGCGGCGCCCACTCTTTACTACACAGGAAGCGGCGCCCAGTCCCTCCTCTGCCGGAACACACTCTCTGGGCCGCCCGCTGGCCGCCCGCCCACGCCCACTCGCACTCGCACTCGGAACTGGCGCCGGAGGAGCAGGCCCGCGGGCAGTGGGCGCCTGTGACGCGGGCCGCCTCTTTGACCCGAGCATCAAATCGTCGTCGCTTGCCGCCGGCCGCCAAATGATTAATGGGCGCGAGCTACAAAATGGACTCTGCAGGGCGCGCAGCTGAGGGGCGCCGCTGGCCGTCCGCTGGCCGCCCGTCGGAGGCTCATTGGGCGCCCAATGAGCGCCCACTGGACGGCGAGCGAGCAGCCAGCCGACCCTTAGGGCGCGCGCCACAAACGAGCCACACGAGCCACACGAGCCACACGAGCCCACTGACCACTGGCTGGCCAGCGCGAGACTAGCGCCGAGTGGCCGCCACGCACTAGAAACGGCGTCACGGGCGGCGCCCATTTGCACTCGGCGCCCCGCAAAGCAGTCCTGCCAACTCTCTCCCGAGGCGGCGGCGGGCAATGAGTTGGGGGCGCCCCCCAAGCTCGCCAAGACAATCGGCCGCTTATCTCGGCCGCCCACTGGCCGCTGGTCATCAATCTGGCCCGCGCGAAGGCACGAGAAGAACTCGCACAAACACACACACACACTCTGCTCTTCCTCATCAATATCTGTCCACCGCTCTGCATGGACCGCGTCCACTTCCGGCGGCCAGGCGGCAAACATTTGGCCACCCAGAGCGCTGCCCAGCGGGCGGCCTCTGCCTGCTGGCCAGTGGTCTCTGCTGGTCACTGGTCTCTGGCAGCCACCCTCTGACGGTCACTCGCTGGCAACAGCGGACGCTCTTTTTTGCTTCAGGCACCACCACGCGCCCGCCCCCAACTTACCTGACTTCTGGCCACGCGCGCGCACTCGTGCGTGTTGGCCATGAACCAAGGCTGGTCTTGCCACGAGTGGGCGTGTCCTCGGCTTGGCCAGCTCGCCAGTGGGAGAGTTTGTCCGAGTCTGGCCGAGTTTGGGCGCCCCTTTTGTCCAGTGTGCGTGGCGCTGGATGCGGGCGAAGACTGTAGTGTTTGCGTCTGCATTTGCGTTTGCGTTTCCGTCTGCATCTGAGCTTGAGGTTGAGACTGCGGCTGGAGCTGTGGTTGCGCTCCGCCGGCGCACTGATTGAACAGGTCCGTTTTGGCCAAGTCGATCTGGACAAACGAGACGCCTCTGTGTTTGTTTCGTAAGCCATTTTTGTTCCGTAAGCCATTTGAGTGGCCGTTTGTTGTGTGGACAGTTGTGGGCCCGTTTGCGCGTTCGGTTCCATTTGTGCGCCAAATATCGTTGTCAAGTGGCGCCCGGCAAGCCGGATAAAGAGGAGGAAGAACAGACAGACAGACAGACAGACGTTAGTTGGAGCTTGTTAGTGTTGGCTGGCTGAATTTGCTGGGCATGTTTTCATTGTATGTGTGTGCAAATTGGGCAAAATAAAATCACCACCAGCGCGCGGCTGCATTATCACCGCGCTGAGTCAGTGCACTCTGCCGCTCGTGCACTGTGCGACTACAGTGTGTTGCTGCACTCTGTTAGCTCACTGCACTCTGCCAGCTCGCTGCACTGCCTTGCTGCAGCCCCACAAATGCCCATCCAGAGGCACGGGCGCCATTTCCGGCCCGCTAAGCCAACGCCGAGCGAGCGGCGCCCACTCGCAGTCCACGGCCACTGGTTCCTGCTGGCTGGCCCCACTCGCTGGTTGGCCTCTGCCAACCGAACGGAGCTCGGACTCCTGTCTGAGTGCGGCCGGAGCTTAGGTTGGGCCCGTGCGTGGGCTCGTTTGTCACGCCACCATTTGCCACTAATGATCCGGCTTATTTGCCGAGCAGACGCGCCCAGTCCCAGTCTCAGTCGCAGTCCCACTCGTCGGCGTGCATTCCAGATTAGCTCGTGGGGCCGATTGGGCGGCCCAATCGGCGGCCAGCAAAAGGGGAGCAAAGGGGCCAAAGAGGAGCGTGAAAGGGGAGGAAAAAGCGGCCAGCTCGGTGGCCTTGCGTGTGGACTGGCGCTGCCAATTGGCGGCCAGATTGGTGGCCGCCAAGCCAGCCAACGAACTAACCAACGAGTGAGAGTTCGCAAAAGCTTGCCAGCCAGAGACAGATGAAGGCATATTTAAAGAGTCGGGTGCTGGCGAATAATAATAAAGATGTAATGAAGAGACGAGGACAAAATGGGCGAGCAAGATTCATTAGCGATGCGCGCGCTTGGCACAGGGCAAATGTTGTGCCTTCTGATGGGCAGCTTGCTGCTTTGCGAGGCTTTCTGCTTCCTGCTTGCACTAAGCAATGAGCAGTGAACATTGAGCAGTGAGCAGTAGACACACTCTCAGGCGCCCTTTCAGCGCCGAAATTGGAGCACCAGCTCGAGCGAGAGACCGACAGCAGAGGAGCCAGTTGGCAGCACTGGAAGGGAGCCAGTTTCAGGGTGCGCCAAGACGCTGGCAAGACTGCTTCGGAGAGGCGCATTTGGCCCCTTTTGGCCCCATTCGACGTCTTGTCAGATGCAGCACGTCACTCGGCGAGAGGCTTTTTGCTCTGGTCCAAAGTGGGCCCGGCGCCAAGCTAAGGGCAGCCAGTGGCAGTCGTCCCGCGGCGCCTCATGCACAAATGGGCAGCCGAGGGCGCCACTTCGACGGGCGGCCAGATTTGCGGCCGCCAACTGGGCTCGGGGGAGCCAATCGAATGCATCGAGATGCATTGCGCCAACGCATCTCCATCTGCGCGGCGTCTCCAGTGGGCAAATGGCGCCCAAGTTGAGCCCCTTTTTTCTATATGATTCCGGGCGGCCAGCCGGAAGGACCCAAGCAAGAGAGCGAGAGGCCCGCACTCGAGCGGGCGCTTCCAAGGCCGCCCTCTCGAAATGGGCGCCACGCAGAGATCGCGGCCGCTCGATTAGGAGAAAGAGGGCGCAAAAAATGACCACATAAATCGGGCCGAAGGTCGAGCAGCTAGACTTGAGCTTGAGTTTGTGCAAGTTTGTCCAACTTGGTGCAAGTTTCTTCGAGTTTGTGCTAGTCTGCTCGAGTTTGTGCAGCCCGCCAGTTGGACACAGTCTCCCCCGAAGGAGCAGGAAGGGCGCCCTCTGCTCAGCGGCAGCTCAGCAAGCTTGCCGTCTGAATATGTCGCCTCCTGGGGCTTAAAGGCCGCCTTTGGGGCGCCCCAAGCTCGCTGGTAAGACAGAGCTCAGCCGCCGATGCCGACCCTTAGGAGCGCCCCATTGGGCAGGGGCGAGCTGGGCAACTTGCTGCTCCAACTGACCAAGTATACGAGTGTCCAAGTGTCCAGTTGCAGGGCCAAGCGAGCGGCCAAGTTGGCGAGCTGGGCGCATTTTCGCTCGCCTGGGCCCATTGTGGCCGCCGTCTTGGCGGCTTCCAATTAAGTGGCGCCTCTTAGCTTTGCGGGCCAAGTGGGGCGGTCCAAAAGGGAAGCCAGCCAGGCGGCAGAGGAGTGGCGGCTCTGTGAAAAATGAGCAATTTGTTGGGCCGCCGCCAAATGGGCCACAATCCATCGGGCGCTCCTTAGGACAAGCTGCGTGGGAGTTCCTCCAGATCCGAGGCCAATCGGACTTGGACATGGCGTGTTCCCATAACCAAGAGGAGCTTTACTGTAGCGGCCATGCAAGAGCAGCCGATTGGCGCCCCTTTGGAGTGGCCGCGCGAGTCTGGGAGGAAGTAGAAGTGGAGCTTTCGAGGGAAAGACGGCGGCTCCTTAGCTGCGTTGGGGCGTGGCGAATCCTTAGCGCCGCAGTCTGTCTGTCTGTGGGTCTCCCTTCCGGTTGCCCGATTTGTGCCGCCAAAACAGGCCAAAACAGTCCAAATGCGGCCTTATTCCAAGGCCGCCGGAGGAGAAGCTTCGAGGGAGGAAAAGGGGAGACAGTTGGGCAACATTAGGCGTGCAAATCTGCGGCCTTTCGAGAGCTGGCGCGTGGCCCCAAAACAATAAGCAGCAGTGTGTGGGCGTTTTTTAAAGCCAAGCGGAAGCCGAAAGTGAAACTGAATCCGAGAGCGAAACTCGCTAGTCCCTTTGTTTAGCTTGGCCGCTCGCAGCGAGACGAGACTTTTGTGTTTCTCTTTCACGGGCCCCTTCCGGGCTCGTGCCTGAGCTAAGCAGTAGAGGAGGAGCAACTCTTCCTCCTCCTCTGGGCCCAAGTGAGCTCAAGTGGAAGTGGCCAACGTCGGCGAACTGCGAGCGGTGTGTCTCCATTTCACTCGAGTGGGCGCCCCACGGCCGCACGTCGCCGGCGGCCAACGAGCGGCCGACACTTGGGCGTAATCTTTGTTTATCACGAGTCGCAAGTCGCAAGTCGAAAGTCGCAACTTGCAACTCGCAACTCGCAACTCGCCAGTCACAAGTCGCCAGTCACAGTGGCCAGTCCAAAGCCGAGCTTGACTAAACTGGGCCCAGTCCAAAGGAAACGGAACTGAACTGGCAAGCTCAAACGGCGCCAAATGGGCCAAAATGAACTCTGGCAAGCCCGAGCAAACAGAACTCAAGGGCCGGCTCTTGGCAAGCCAGTCGCCTAGCTCTCAAGCTCGCTGGCTAGCTCTCAAGCTTGCCAGCGAGCTCTCTGGCCAGCTTGCCGAGTGTTGGCCTGCGAGCGGCCCACAAGTTGCCACCAGAAACAGGCTCGCCGTGGCGAGCGATCGATCATTCGGCAAGCTCGATCGAGAGCCGCAGAGCCTTTGCTCTGCTTCCGGCGGGTCCTAGTCTTCGGCAGGAGCTTTCTGGGCGCACTTGGACGTGTTTTGGGCGCCTCCTTGGCGTGTTTCGGGTGCATTTTGGCAAGACCCACGCGAGTGGAGAGCTAAGGACGGACAATTGGCGCCCCTCGAACGAGGGCTAATGATTGGCCGATTGGCGGCCGGCCGAGCTCGGCGCCAATTGGCCCGCACGAAGATCCATTACCTTGTTTGCCCACCACTCTTCTGACACTTGGGGGCGCGCTCGCGGAAGGCAAAGGTGAGCGGCGAGTGTGGAGTCTGCGAGAGGCGTCCACTAGTCGCTTGTCGCTGGTTGATGGTTGCTGGTCGATGGTCGATGGGAAGACTGCCGGCGACAATTGTCGGCGAGGTGCGAATAAACAAGTCGCCAAATAAGTGATTCGTCGCCGCCAAATGGAGCCACCTGGCCCCTGTTTCAGGTCCACAGGCGTCTCAGCAAGCAATTAGTCACAGCCCATTGTCGAGGTGCTGCCCCGGAAGCTTTGGCCGCGCGGGCCAGCATGCAAGTTGTGCACTTAGCTAACTAGCTTAGGCTCTGGCGCACGTGCCGAGCAAGGGGCCGAGTAGCGAAATTGGGGCCCAACGGCACCAGCTAGTCTTCCGCTTGCACTGGGCCGCCTCACTCTCTGCAGACTGTGGGCGGCCCGCAGTCTGCGGCCAGAGGCAGTCTGCGGGGGCCGAGCGGCATGTAGCGAGCGGCGAGTGGTGCAAGCCGAGCGCATCGGCCAAATGAAGGCCCGATGGAAATTAAGCTGCCCCTCGCTGGCCCACACACAGTCTGCGGGCGGCCGCCCACTCGCGCCTACAAATGGCCAGCCGGCGGCCAGCTTAGTCGCGCCGGCTCGCAAGTGCAAGCTCGGAAGAGAGCGGAAGAGTGGGCGCACTCCGGCGGGCCCTTAGGGTGGCCCGCACTCCGACACCGCGGCCGCCCGCCGGCTCGCCAAACAGATGATTAGATTCCTCCCATTTGTACGCTCTCTCCTCGCTGTGTCCGCCCAGGCCGCTCGACTGCAAGCTTGCCAGCTTTCCAGCTCGACCGCTCGCAAGCTCACCAACTTGCAAGCTTGCCAGCTAGCCCGCTCACAAGCTCACGAGCTCGCCAATCCGAGCTTATCTGGGCTCGCTGGGCGCGCCTGGAAGGGCCCAAAGCGAGTGGGAGTGTTTCCGGCGCGAGTGGGCGCCCGTTCGCCTGGCCAGCCGCTCGGCCGGGAGAAACACTGCGCCTTTTCCGAGCGGCCGAGCTGCGCTAATGATTGCGCGGGCCTTCGGGGGCGCCCTCGTGTGCAGCGCGAGAGTGGAGCCTCCTTGCGCGCTGTCCGTGGCGCCTTCTGAGTTGCCCCTTTCAGCCGCCCGCTCGCTCCCACTCGGCCGGATCTCCAGGGCGCCCACTTTAAATTCAACTAAAACTGGCTGCTCCTCGAAGGCGGCAGCCAAAGTGGAGAGCCAGGAGGGCGGAAGGAGGAAGGAGAGGCGCCCGGACGGCGCCAAGGTGCAGCCAGTCTTCGGGCGCCCTTCCAGCTGGGCGGCCCTTTTCCAGCCGGAAGGAAAGTGCCCAATCGAGCCAGCGGGCTCCTCTGCCGAGCCAGCGGGCGCGCCAATGATACAGCCTCCCGGAGGGCTGACCAATTGTGCGCGTGAGGTGAAAAGTGAGCACCGGAGGCAAACTAATTTTCCCACACGAACACACACACACACTCGCTGGGCCTCCAAGGCCAGAGCCAAGGGCGCCTAGAGCAGGGAAATTGCAATATCACGCTGGCGAGCTCGACTGGGCGCATGCATCTCGCCCGGAAGCGCCGGGCGCCTCCCGGCCGGACGTGCGGCCCAATCGGAGCCGGACGGAGCTCACTCCCTCGCACAAGCACCTACCTGAGCTGGAGCATCTGGGGCTCCTGTTCCAGTGGCGGATCCAATTGGCCAAACTCCTGCCCAACTGCATGTTGGCGTCTCGAGCGGCCGGCGGGCGCCCTAAGCTCGCGGGGGGCGCCCCTTTGCGACGTTGGAAAGGTCGCTTTTGCGGAGGCGAAAAAGGGCACCGAGTAGGTGAGGAGCCAGCGGTTGGCGAGGCCGCAGTCGAAGTGGGGCGCAAACCAGCTGCCGTCCTCGAGACGCAACTGCTGCACGCGCTCCTCCACCACTTGGCGCTCCTCGCCGGCCGCCCAACTCCAGGCGGGTTTTCTCCTCCCGAGCGGCGGCGCCCCCACTTCCGCTTCCGCCTCCTGCTCCACTGAACCCCACAGACTTGCCCACAGCGAGCCGCCCGCCTCCTTCCGCTCGGGCTGCGCTCGCTTCTGGCCGCCGGAAAGGGCGCCCGCCTCGAGCAGCCAGCGGCCCACGAAGCTGGGCAGCCGGCCCAGGAAGTCGGCGTACTGGGCCGCGTAATGGTCGCCCGGCCGCTCCCCAAAGTTCCCCGCCGGCGCCCACAAGGAGCCCCACACGCCACTACTCGGGGGCGCCTCCTCCTTGGCCGAAGGCTGCGGCTTTCCGCTCCAGGCCGGAAGCGGCAGCTCCACCATCTCGACGCCCAACGCGTGGGGGCGCCGCCTCGACCCAGGCTGACCTTGGGCGCGCCGCACGAGCGCCATCGGCGCAAAAGGGATACCCACCCGGCCGATTTGGGCGAGCAGCTCGCTCGGCGGCTTTCTTCTTCCTTCGCCCGCCACTTCCGGCCCCCCAGCGGCGCCCTCGCGCAAGCTCAAGGGACTCCAGTCGACGAAGACCAACCCGAGCGAGTGCAAGGCTGTTCCAGCCGCCCGCTGGGTCCAGTTGGCGGCCGCCCTCGCCGCGTGCAGCTGGCCGGCCGCCTTCGACTCGAGCAGGTACCTGAAGAACTTGGGCCCCACCAGCTGGGCCAACAGGTCGCCGCGCTGGCTCGACGGCGGCGGCGCGGCGCTTCCTGTTCCTGTGGAGGAGTTGGCTTGTTCGCGTGTGGGCCAGGCACTTGAGCTTGCGTGCCGCCGCACCTCGTCTGCGGCGGCACTCGAGTCCTGCTCGCCAACTGGCTGGCGGCCGCCAAACAGGCCGCTCAAAAAGCCCGCCGAGGCGCCTCTCTCGAGCTCGGCGCTGTTTCAGCTTCCGCCGGATCGCAAGGGCGCTCCTTGGTGGCCGGCGATGAGCAGGCGGCCGAGCAGGTTGGCGTTGTCCAGGGCCAGCTGGGCCAGCTGGCCCGTCTCGGCGAGCCGCCGGTTGAGCCGCCGGCCGAGCGGCGAGTGAGCAGCCACCTGGTCCAGCCGGAACTGGCGCTCCGCCCGAGCAAGTCGGCCGGCCCACTCGCTCTGGTCGCCCTCGAGCTTCGCAACTTCCGCCGGCACTTCCGGCTGGGGCTCTGTATCTGCCTTGATTGTCTTTGGGTGGTCTTGCTCCTGCTGGTCATCTTGCTTGAGTTGATCCCACTCTTCCGGATCCACTGGCTCCGCCAGCTCGGCCAGACTGACTCGACGGACGCAGTCGAGCTTCCGCTGGAACAACAGGTCCAAGTAGAGGAGGGCGGCCTTGTTCTGGTCGGGCCAGCTGGCGAGCGAGCGCGCCAACAGGTCGCTGGACTCGCGCGAAACGCCCGTTTGCACCTCGAGCGGCCTGGCCAGCAGCTCGCGCCACAGGTGCTCCTTCCGCTCCAAAGTGGTGCCCCAGCGCGGCTCCTGCTCCGTGCGCCTCTGCTGCTGCTCAGCCCTGGCCAGCAGGCCACCAGACAGCAGCCCTAAGGGTCGGCCAGCTCGCATGGGCCCCTCTTGGCGCCCCGCAAGGACCAGCAGCGCCAGCAGGAGGCAGCGCAGGCGGCCGGAAGTGGCGCTCCTGGACGCAGGCGGCCCGCAGCCGCGCCGGAAGTGGGGTCTCTTATCCTCCCCGGCGAGTGGCCGAGCTGCTCGATCAATCATTGCGGCGCGCGCACGTGGCCGCGCGCCCCCCGCCCTCTGTGTGCGGCTGGGCGCCCGTCTCGAGAGGCGCCTCGAGCTGCGGGCGCCGCAGGAGGCCCCTCGGACGCAATTTGAATGGCGCCCCCCAGGCTGCAGGTGCGCCACCCTCTTGCCTAGCTTAGCTCCGCAAGGGCGGCCCCTCCGGCTGGCCGGCGGCTCGTCCTTCGAGCCGCCGCCGCCGCCGAGCGCTGATTCATCATGATCATCAGTCTTGTCCGCCTGCTGGCCCGCTCGCAGACCACGCGCCGCCGCCTTCGCGCTGACCAGCGGCCGGCCCATTGTGTGCGGGCCCAATTTGGAATTTTCCATCACAGCTCGGCGGCGAGCGAGCCAGGCAAGCCGGCCGGCCAAGATGAATGGCCTGTGGGGACTCGGCGCGCCTCCGCGTCCGCCGCCTCCGCATCCGCCGGGCCGAGCTTGTCGCCCGCCGGCCCCAGTCTGCGGCGGCGCTGCGGGCCGTCCGTGCAGCTGCGGCCGGCCAGGCCTGGCTCCAAGTGGGCGAGCCGGCGAGCGGAAGCCCAGGTGAGCGCGGAACTTGTTGTGGCGGCCGGAGGGCAGTCTGGCGGGCCGCCCGAGGGCTGAGCTCGCCACGCAGCCCCAATTACTTGCCGCCTGGCCGCCGGCCACCAATTGGGCCCCCATCTCGGCCATTAACAAGCAGCCTCCTCGCCGCAGGCCCGCCCCAGCGGCAGCGCATAGCCCAGCGGCCTCCTTCCGCTTGTGCGGCTCGGCTGCAACTCTTTCCAATTGGACCGCCACAAATGCAACTAAAGTGATACACCAGTTCCGGTTCTCTCCAAAAGTAACGCTCACACTTGCCCGAAGTGTGTGCACGAGTTTCTTCCTCAAAGCAACGGCCAACTGGCGCCAACAATGCCGATTATTACCGCTGCTCTTATTGTTGCTGGAATAATACTAATAATAATAATACTTTTGGAGACATTCCATTCCATGAGTGTGCCAGAGACTGAGAGTAATGGTTTCAGTGCAATAACGCCACCAACTGGCTGCGTGCAACTGGAGCTCCTTCAAGCTGCCTGTTCCTCTGGAGACGCTGCGAAAGTTTCATCTCAGCTGCTCCAAGGGCGCACTCTGCCCACTCTGCTGCCTTCTCTTAGGGCTGGCCTACTTCTCTTAGGGCGACTTCCCTTAGGGCGACTTCTCTTAGGGCTGGCCCTTCCGCCGGAAGCTTCCTCTGGCC
>Ga0058701_10000091_pt1 | contig 71296 bp, 56 predicted proteins | sample AgamicOrMae_FD_97039 | JGI IMG/M metagenome (GOLD analysis project Ga0058701, IMG submission 97039) | Agave microbial communities from Guanajuato, Mexico - Or.Ma.e | ecosystem: Host-associated > Plants > Phyllosphere > Phylloplane/Leaf | place: Guanajuato, Mexico | collected 2012-06-04
CATACTAGGCAGAATGCACCGCTTCTCGTCAGATCAGCGAAGTTAAGCTGCCTTAGGCCGGGTTAGTACTTGGGAGGGAGACCACCTGGGAACCCCCGGTGTCCTACGCTTCTTTTTTTTTCATCGAGGGATTTTCTACTCGGTACCTGTATAAGTTTTACTGTGATTCGATTTACTGGAAAACTTTTTTATATACTCTCCTCCAATTACCACTGGTGTGGTACACCATAAAGCCGGTAGTTGTGCGTTGTACGTGTTGCGCCCACCATGCGAAGTGGCCTGAGTTCCGGGTAGGCTAGGGGGTAATGTAGGACCGCCGAGGTGACGAAATTTCCCCCAATCAGATTGCGTAAGTTACCGGAATCAGTATAGCGTACACCTCTCATCGCATGATAACATTCCAGCACGTATCCTGGGCGCTTACGGATCTGGTCTTCTTCCTAGCGCAGTCTTAGCACACACTAACAGCTCGTAGCTAGACTTCTGGTGCCCTTTGTCGGCAGACGAGAAATTGGAAGAACACATATTTCGTTAGATCATCTGTAGTCATTTTGCTTGAAACTAACTGATTGTGACAGCTTCTGACACGAGTTTCAGAGCTCTGATTTGGGCAAGTCGAAGTCATTTGAGTGATTTTCGTCCGATTGGTCAATGATCGTCAATCTCCTTGCTCTTTTCGTGCCGACTCTTCCTGACCTACGAATTGGTGTCGCTACTACCTTGCTGTTTCGTCAGCGAGCAAGCGAACGTTTCAACAAGAGCAGAACTAATCCAGAAAGATACAAAGCTCCCCTTGGGCAGCTGCCGGTGGACGAGCTCTTCACAAGTTACTTAAAGAGAGCATTATTGGGCATGAGTGAACTCGACAGATTCGAGCTCTTGGCCAGACCTTGTCAAAGCGAGAGCCCTCTTCTACCTGGTGAACAGCTGCACATCCGTCAAGTGGAATCGAGCATTATGTGGCACCGGAAGCCGAGGAAGACAGAAGAGCGATGGACGCTGACGTCTTAGAATAGCCCATGTGTCAGCAGGCGTGTTTAATGGTCAATTTCCAGTCTGTCAGGTGCACGTGCTGGTTGTGCAGAACAAGGCAGGTGAGATGGTCGTCCGCTAACTTATATATAACAAGAATTGGACTCATTCAGGCTTGAAATAGGGCACTCGAGTTTCGTGCACTCAGCTGTCAGGGAGTGAGTTCAGCATGGCCTTGACAGTGGAGCTTCTCGTGGGGATATTTCATTGGGGCCGGTGGTCGGTCTCTGACGCCATTTTGATAAACTAAGAGCGTTGAACCGGGCGCTAGTGAAGAAGGGCTGCCTGAACTCGCCATCCGGACGTGAGTGACCCACTTTTACTCTACCCTGAAGAGATCCTTACGATTTCTTCTCTTGACGTTCCTACCCGAATTGTTCATAGCACTCTCAGCTCACAGTGGCCTAAATTTGAGCAGACTCCACACTACAATCATCTGGTCCTCACTATTCACGTGGGGAAACGATCACTAGCCTTTGAAAACTTTCCACCTGTTTTCCTGGACAATTGGGTGTCGGCCCAATTGCAGATCCACCCTGAAATCTGACTCGGATACCAATGTCCTCCCTCTACCAGCAGACCTCCATATATCGGCCGCGAGATTTGTTGCTGCCCTAGCAATTGCATGGTCTCTTCTCACCGTTTTAAGTCGCCAGTAGAACACATTTGGTCCTTCATTTCCGTGCGAGCAAAGAGATTCTCGGTATCGAAAGTCATTTTATCTGTGAGAGAAGTCATTTGCATGCTCCCATACAAATGGATTAGACGAACTGAACACTAGAGGATGACAGACCCAAGGCAACTATGCGTGGGTAGAGGAAACAACGCCGCATAAAGCAAAAATCTCGAATGGGTGGACCAAATGCCTCGAGCATGAAGAGAACGAAGATGGTGTAATGTCCGGCAACTCGCAATAATGAGAAGAGACACAAAATCATTGTAGAAAAATGCAATTGAAGAGGAGATTTCGACCAGAGACAAATCAGAGGATTGGCACGTTTGATTTAACCATTCATTCGCGGTCGTAAATATCTGCGAATTCATAAAACCGCGCCGTGAAGCTGCTACCGGACTTCACAGTTGTGCGCATGTGTCGGCCCGCAGAAAAAGTTGCGTGCACGCCACGATCTCCAACATTGTGGAGTGATGCGGATTTATCCTAATATAAGATAGATATTCTATTTATCTCATCGGTCCTCGACCTGGGTTGACATATATTTTACATAGATACCACTAGATATCGATATCCAATCATGGCAGATCAGGTCAAGAAGAAGCGCCCCTTCAAAACCTTCTCTTATCGAGGGGTTGATTTGGATCAGCTTGTGAAAGTTAGTCAAAACGAACTGAAGCGCCTATTCCCAGCGAGACTAAGAAGAAAGCTAAACAGGGGTCTCAAAAGAAAGCCACAGACATTGTTGAGGAAGTTAAGAAGAGCCAAGAAGGAGGCCGGACCCCTTGAGAAGCCGGCAATTGTGAAGACCCATCTAAGAAACATGGTTATCCTACCTGAGATGGTGGGATCCATTATCGGTGTGTACAACGGACGTGTATTCAATCAAGTTGAAGTGAAGGTTAGTATAACATCAGCTTAAGAGTTAGACTTATATATATAATCTTTCAAAGCTTAAAATTAACCGAATGATTAAATCTCTATTCATTTCTTGTCCATCGATCTCAGGCTGAAATGATTGGACATTACCTAGGAGAATTTTCAATCACATATAAGCCAGTCAAGCACGGTAGGCCAGGTATTGGTGCCACTCACTCATCGAGATTCATCCCATTAAAATAAACGAAGTACAGCTCCTCTGGCTTGGGGAATGGAATGGAATTTATTGATCGCTGGTATCGTAATCATTCTGCCAGTAGAGCTAATTTACTGATCGCTAAAAGTGTGGTCCTTCGGTCTTGCAACAGTTCACTCTCCTCTGCGAGTTTAGCTAGCTTCTCAGCCGCTAATTTGTACTCCTTGTTATCTATATGTGTAATCCAAGCGAATTCATTGCTTGACGCAAAATCGGGCTCATCATTAGCAGGGTCTTCCTTAGATGATTGGTTGAGAACGCGTGATGACGACGTATCTTTCTGACGTTCGGAGGTTGTGGCTGGTTTCTGGCTCTCATTGGCTTCGCCATCGTCCGTCATTGTTGTCATATGTGTCTCTTCGTGAATTGTTTCGCTCACAAATGGACGAGTACTATTCATCGTGGTATTATTTCTCAAGCTGTAGCTCTCATCCTCGTTCTCTTCTTGTTGCCGTCTGACGGCTTGGCTCGTTACTAGGCCGTCACGTTGGGTGAAAAGCAGAGGCTGATTATCAACGAGACTGGCCCCTATTATACTATCATCCTGGTTGGCGTAGTCGATTGCATCAAGTATGTCATGATCGACCTGGATCAGAAATAGGAACTTCCGGTCATACATGTAGCAGATGGGCGAACTTGCACATCTCCCTATGAACCTTAAGGCTAGCAGCTGCTCTTCCGACTCGTTTGTGTACTGCCATGAGTGAGATCTCAGGATTGTCGTCTTACCTATCCTATCTGAAGCTTGATATGGATTGAACACTAACGTGGCATAGTTGATAGTATTATTGCGCGTTGAATCTAGGGTGACGATGAGCATGAGTAGCTCCTTCGATCGAGTTGAGATCAAATCAACGGGCCAGAAGCTAATTTGCTGAGGATCATTCTGAGATAGTGCTGATGACAACTTCTTCTGTATATTTTTATGTAGGTCCCATTCGCGAACGAGATGATTTTGGCTGCTTGTTCCATCACTGGTTCTAGACCATTGACGGAGCTTGAATGAAGAGCTCATCACAAAGAAAGTCCTGTCTAATGCCGGAGTAATGCCCGCTTTATCGCTAAGACGTGGAATTGCTATGAGGGGCCTCCTCGACTCTGAATTGGCGTCAGTTGTCATTGGTCCGAAGAAGAGATTGGTCATCCGTCTGCTAATCCCGGACAGTAAGCCAGATGGTGCAGCTAGTGAGGTGCAAACAATGATGTTGCGCTGATCGTTTGAGGTAATATCAATTGTGAGCACGTAAACTGAACCTGTTGTTGTTCCCAACAAATACTCAAACGGCGATAAACAATCTAGAGAGCAAAACTCCTGGCCCTGCATGTCGACAACAGTTGATTCAGTGAATCTTTCATTAGCAATGCTAGACCAGAATCGGATGACTCCTTCGGGTGAGATTGATAGAGCAGCCGGGACAGTTACAGTTCTTAATGATGTGTTGGGATTTTGTGGCATAAAGAATACACTAGTAAGCTCGGCCTTGTGAATGAGATCAGTTTGTGGCAATTGAAGCTCAAAGCATGGACTCAATGTCCGGCGAGCCCTTGTGATAACTGTGGGGCTTTTGGACTCCTTGTATTTCCAGACTAAAAGTTTGCGAGCACTCACTAACCATGCCCAACCACGGTCCATCATTCTTACACTCATTGATTGGAAGGATACATTTTGTGATGTGATAGCCTCAACAACGAGGAAGGGCAGGAGAGATTCATAGGACTTTGTTTGGATATTCATGATGCTGGATGATTATAATATTGGATCACGGCCGGTGAGAATTGATATAATATCGCAAGATATAGTGCCTGACCGATACGAGAAAAATGGATATGCACGAGGACGCTGAACGTGCAACTGGCCCTGAGACTCAGGCCCTGAGTTCGCGGAAAAACGTGCAATTCTTCACGCAGAATTTAGGCTATGTAAGAATCTCTGACGGCGTCGCATGCGCCAACGAATGCTTTGAGGCCCTTCTGGTCCAGGTTTACCGTCGAGCTTGGTGTTATCCATCTCGACGTCGGAGTAAACCAAGCCGGGGGCAAACGGGCTGGATTTCGATAGTAGATCTTTCATCCATAGTGGCACAATGTTACTCGTCCGCTGAGTGTCCAAGACATAGTCGATTGTGTACGATTTACCGATCATAAATTGAACTTTGAAGTCTTGCAACGTCGTTTCCTGACTATGTTGCATCAGAATCATCTTGGGAGCAGGGAGCTTACCTATGCTCAGAGGGGCACCAGAATCAGTGATGGAGCAACGCAGCTTGAGTTCCCAGGTGACATCAGCACTATTTTGCCTAGCGATCCGTGGCCCCTTTGAACTCGAGTACGACTGTATCAGATGGGCTATGAGAGGAACCTTAGCCTAGGCTGCACTATAATGCCTGGAGATCAATGGGCGTCGTTTTTGTGCGTATAAGCAACTCGTAACTATGAGGGCTGAATAGATACAAGGAGCAGAGAGATGGATCGATTCTCCTAAAAGTCAACTCTAGTGCGGAGAAAAGACATACAGAGAGAGAGTTAGAGGAAGCGAGGGAGGCATGATGCTTGTCGGATTAGAGTAGTGTTTCAAGTGCACCACAATGCAGTTTTTTCAAGAATACGAACTAGACGCTGAGAATGTCTTCATCGTTTCCAGCATGATGCCTACACTAGTGCTCGTCTGCCAAGTAAAGCTGAAATATCCAACTGACTAATAATTTTCTAGTTCGCCACCAACAGTTCCTGCCTGTGAGATAGATTGGCGCTCGCGAGGCCATAAAAGTCGAGCTTGGCGCAAATCCATTGGTCTGCTAGGCTCGATGGGGCGCGACCACACGCAAACAAGGATTCGCCTCGCCACATTTGAAGAGGAATTTCAGGTAGATTCTAGGGGCTGCAAGGCAAATCCACAGCCCATGCCAATGGTTGGCCTCACAGTCTGAGTCATCTAAGATGTCAAGAGTCGGCAGTGAGCAATGGGCGCCTCAGTTGAGTTGTGCCGTTGCCTCAGCGGATGGATCCGAATGACTGGCTGACTAACTGACTGCATTCTAATGAGTCGTCCGGTGCCACCATTTCAGATGTCTAACCTCCACCATTCGGGAGGGTGAGGCCCATAGAGGAGGAGGAGCAGGAGATCTGCAGTGCGATTATCTGCCCTGCACTAGACTGCAGTCCGGTCCAAGGCAATTAGAGTCGGAAATTTAGTTAAAATTTCCTCACGGCCAACACTGTAGACTAGACGATGGTGAAGGCGAGGCGAACTGGAAGGAAAAGGCCCTTCCATTAAGGGGTTGCTATTGATGGGGTATGGTGTTGGTGACAGCTGAAAGGGAAGAGAATCACTGAACAATCTGAGACATTAGAGGAGCCTAAACGCTTGCGCTCAGCTATGTCCTTGTTTGTGTGCGTTTGTGCTAGTCTGATATTGGTAGAAGAAGAGGCTAGAGATTTAGCGAGCTAGCAGTTGATAAGTCTGGCAAGCTAGTGAAAAACAACAAAAAGCTGTGATTGTCAAGAGTGAGAAAGGTGAAATCGATCGAGGACGCTGCCAAGTTGGATTAGCATTCATCATAAAGACATAGATACCTATTCCTTCATAGAGTCAGCAGTTAGCTCTTGGAAGGATAACAGAATCTAGTCAATTGTGTGAGATATCTGGTCCAAGGGATTGCAGAAATTGTTGTCACAGCAGTTAATCTTATTTTTTTAACGTTGGAAATCAAAGAAACATGGCAGATCAGCAGCGAGAGTCTTCCTCCCCGTCAAGCGTAGCCGGATCCACTATTGCGGCCGACCCCTTTGTAGGGCCTCTCGGGGGATCCACCACAACAAGTGGTAGGGCGACCACCACCGAACGCAGAACAACTACCACTACGACTACCAAACGTACAATCAAGTCTAGTGACGACTTTATGCCAACTGCAACGGATATTCAACAGGTTCGTTCGGAGTCGCGCACCGGATCGATTTCGTCCATGGGAACACCATTGAACACTACTTCAGCTCAGCAGATATCATCTGAGAATAGGACCTCCACGACAGAGGGCATCAGATCGAGTGTGCCATTGTCTAGCCAAACACATAAGAATTGGTCCTCGTCGACTCAAACGCAAACGATCACTAGCTCTGGCACAGAAAGCTTACAATCTCCAATAGTTCAGGATACGGAAGATGGTCAGCGTATTTTGAAGCTCAAATTTGATGTGGCACAATATGAACCAGATGAAATTGTCGTCAGAACAATCGACAATAGATTGACTGTTCACGCAAAGCACGAGGAGCGCTCTGAGAATCGTAGCGTTTATCGTGAATATAATCGTGAATTTCACTTGCCCGATGGAACTGACATAGAGCAAATTAAATCATCGCTTTCAAAAGATGGAATTCTAACTGTTGACTGTCCACTACCGCAAGTTCAGCTACATGGCGCAACCCGTCGTATACCCATAGAGAGGGTATGAATGATTGTACGGAGTCCGAAGATATCCAAGCACAGTTTTGGATCTAATTAAATTGTTATATTCACAAATATCGTGTTCTTTGATCAAATAGTCAAGTTTGATTGTTATAGCGGAGGCGGTTTTTTTCCTTGCGCCTCTATTTTTTCGCGTCTTGAGAGCATGGATGAGCCCAACGCTGCGAAAGTGAGCACGTGCTGCAGATAAAAGTCCCATGTGGAGGCGAGTACCTATGGTCCGATACCATTTTTTGCGGCGTATTCCAGAATTCATCAATCATGAATTACCTAACGAAATTTAGGAATATCCACATTAGCGCTAGAGTACTGTCCAAAAAATATTATGAAATACTTGGGGTTCCCAGGAACGCCGATGCTAAGACGATAAAGAAGGCCTACTATGAAAAGGCAAAGAAGTATCATCCTGACTCCAACAAATCTGACCCCAAGGCTGCATCCAAATTTCAAGAGGTGTCTGAGGCTTACGAGGTGCTGAGTGACGCGACAAAAAGGCAGGCCTACGATCTCGGAGTCGGATCGACGTCACAAGCTGGTTCCGGAACCGGCGGTTGGCAGTACCAGAATGTCTATAGGGATCAGAATCCATTCACTAGTTCATTTAACAATCCTGAAGATTACTTCAAGAAAATATTTGAAGAATTTGAGACTAAATTTGGGCCAGAGTACAAGAGGTCTAACTATAACGAAGACTCCTACTTTGGCCAAGATGCGTCTGAGGTAACTCTCAGTGTCTCTTTCAAAGAGGCAGCAATAGGCTGCGACAAGGAGGTCATAATCAATACTCCTGATACGTGTGGCTTATGTCATGGAAGTTGTTGTCAGCCCGGGTATAAGCCTACCAAGTGTCCTTATTGTCAAGGAACAGGAACAGAGACCATCTCAACTGGACCTTTCCTATTGAGATCTACATGCCGAGTATGCAAGGGATCTAGGATGTTCATAAACAAGCCATGTCCAACATGTAATGGTAAAGGTGAAACCATCCAACGCAAGACCATCATTGTCCCGGTTCCGGCGGGTGTCACTGACGGGCAAACAGTCCGTATGCGCATAAAGAACAGTAAAGAGTTGTATGTTACTTTCAAGGTTATGAAAAGCAACTATTTCCGACGGGATGATGCCGATATACATACTGATGCTGTGATATCTGTTAGTCAAGCGATCCTCGGTTCTACTATTCGTGTCGAAGGTCTATATGAAGATCTTAAAGTTGATGTAAAGCCCGGTACGTCTTCACATACTTCAATAAGAATACCCCAAAAGGGTATCAAAAGGCATGATAGCTATGGTCGAGGCGACCACTACGTTCATATAAAAATTCAAGTGCCAGAGAAACCAAGTCAGAAACAGAAGGATCTAATGAAGGAATTTGACGACAACGAATCCTGGTGGAGTACATTTAAATCATGACTAGGACTGAATAAATGGCTTCCTTAAGTGAAGGGTGGCCAAAATTCATCGTTAGGCTAGAATCTTACTGTTGAGTTTTAGAGGTCAATTTTACCTGAAGCAATTTTTGATACCTTGTATCGAGCCCGGGTTGGGTTGCCCAAATACCGTGTTGGTTCAACTTTTCTCTCATCGTGTTGTCTGGCGTCGAAGAAAAAGGATGGGCTAAATTGGGAGGAATTCTGGAGTCCGGGGCCAATCATCAGCGCCTCACGATTGAGGTATAGATAATCCAGGGTTATGAGATTGTTAAAGCAGATTGAAAAACAACCTGACGACCAGGAGAAGAGATTCATGAGTAGCTTGATCAAGATGAATCAATAAATTGAGTGCGCGAATGAATGATTTTCCAAGTACCTCTTATACTGAAAAGCAACCCGAGTCTGATCCGAGCTCTCCAACCCTAAATTGTCTCGACGGGAAAAGGCTTTCCACGTTTGAGATATGGTTCGTGGGAGGTCTTGAGGGATAAAACCTGGATGCTAACTGGATAGGCCGGAAATAGGTGGGCGAGCGAGTGCAATTCACAACTTAGAGACAAGAGCGCAGGATGAATCAGGCTATGGCCTAAAAGTAGAGATGCTGATGACGAAAGTAAATCCACCAACAGATTCAGGGTGCTGGATCGTTACGATATCATCGAGGATCCTCAATCCGACCTGACCAACTTCGATTAGAGCGACGCACCAGCATTTCCCGCGCAATTAAGAGTACTTTCATCGAAACACCCCAACAAGCAAATTAATATACACGCTGGATGTGAAGTCGGCCAAAGATGAAATCAGCATCCTTAGATTCCTCTTGGGTGTCATCTAGAATCCCTCCACCGACGTTGATCAAATTATATTGCCACCTGCTATTGCAGATATATAGAGATGGTGCGGAGTGAAAATCCAATCAACGAGCAAATCCAGCCAAACTTTGAGCATGCGCGACTTGTAGCGATAGGTACAAATCGTGTATGGTTTATCTTCTACATGAAACCCGCACTGCAATACTTTCATGAGACTTTTATTGTGATACCGTCTCTTCGATCACAAGTCCTCCCAATAGATATGGAGAGCAATTTCATAAAAGAGAGGGTTAATGTCCGGCATGATCTTATAAAGAAGAATCTCAAATCTGAAAAGAAATCTGATAAGAAGAATAGTTCACCTAACGCCTCATATGTTGACCCTCCCAAGAGGGTGACACTCCTCGAGGAGCTAATAAACGAGGGTTTGAAACAAGACTTGGTCGAGATCTCAAAGAGAGTCGATACGATCTGTCAGACGGTAGCGGACTATGTCAAAGTGAGATCCGCCCTTAAAGTTTATAAAACAAACTCACATGATGTGAGGGTCCTCACAAATATTGGATGTAACTTTTACGCTCAGTGTCATATCGCGGACGCATCTAAGGTTTACCTTCGAGTTGGAAAGGATTATTTTCTCCATATGGAACTAGATGAGGCTATCAACATGATTGATTTTTTAGAAAAAGAATGGTTGAAACAGCTCGACGTCTTGCAAGAGAAGGCGAGCTCCATCAAAGCTTACATCAAGATTGCTCTAGAGGCAATGGGAAAGGTGTATGAAATGGACAGGGATAAACTAACAGCTGAATGAAAGTCTCATTTATTCTCTGTATCGTGACCTAGTCTCGTTGAGATCCGTTCTGATTAGTTGATACAATAATCGATTTTCTATCTCGCGCAAAGCATCGTAGGTCACCACCATTGTTTCGTGCTTGGCCATCGAGAGCGGGTTCAGACCGACGGTGGACATAAGATTTATGTGATTGATATTCGAAGTGGCTGTTCTTAGGGGCTCCGGGAAATCTTCGTCTTTATCTACAATTAACACACTTGGGCCCCATCCTCGCTGTTCGAGCTGTTCTTCCATTCGTTGACCATCACTTTCTGTGTATGACTTAATGGAGTCAACGATCTTTAGATCGTCTTGTCCTAGTTTTATCGTCAACATTGCAGTTAGAGAATTAACTAGATCAAAATGCTTCATCAGTCGGTACCCTGTTACTGGCCCACGAGGACCCTTTGCCCAACCACCTCGCAAGAAGATGGGTGAATTGACCGACTTGTGTCTCGCTCGACCGCCGCCTTTTTGAGGCCACGGTCTCCTTGTACCTCCGGGAAGCTCATTCCTCGTCGGCATGCTCAAGTAGTCGACATTTCTATACTTATTTTGCCATTGTATTGCTTTTGTGACGAAGTCAATTCGAGGGAATACGCCAAAAACACTTGGATGAAGTTCGATAATTCCGTAGAGCTGTCTATCGCTTCCGATGAAATTTTCTACCCACGCTTGCCTAGGGGGAGTAACTTTTGGATTGAATAAGTACTTGTACGCCTGCTGGTAGGAAAAATCTCTCAGCTTAGATCTGATACTACCTGAAGAAGTGGCTAGAGCCATTTCAGAGTGGTGTGAATAAGAAATATATATAAACCCAGTACGATATTTGAGCAAAAACGGTCACAGATTTGCCGGTGCTAAACACGGCAATGGACTAGATGTGCGGTGTGCAATGGCAGAAAAACAAACGCACGTGCCGCAGACCTATAGAGACCTTGCAGTCAAACTTTAGTCACTCGCACTTTCGACTTGTGGGCCGGGAGGGAGGAGGCGTTTGATTCCTGATTTCGATTTCGGATCTCAACCATTCTTTCGTCCTCTTTAGTTTACTCGGGTGTTGGTTGCCCCGTTCATCCTCAATCGTTCTGCGGAGACCAGAACTTCGGAAAACGACAGAAGTGTCACCATGGTTTTGCGTTCGAGATTGTAGGACCGTTTAGCACTACTTTTCACCTTTATTTTTCCTTGATGATTGAGACCTGATCTCTGTGAGATTGTGAAACATAACAATCGACACGCGATAGATGGATAGCTTTGAGCACAGGTAGCTGGACGGAAAGTGATTATTTGTCTTCAAACTAGCTCATTCTTGATCACAGCACAGATATGGAGGAAATTGTCTGGGTAGCTTAAATGCTCGCTAAGCCATTGTAATGGAGCATCGAAAGGTACCTCTATTCCGTGAGTTAGAAAGCGATATTTGAACCTTCTGACATCTATCAACTCCTCGCCAGTCTTATCTGTTAGCTCATCATCATTTGGTCTTGGCACTTCGATGAGAAGGTCTCCTAATCTATTGGCAAAGGCATGTTGCAGAAGATCTAGCATTGTAGAGTGCCTATGCGGAAGGTTGGCCTGTTTAGCAGTTTCGATCTCAGATGAAGAGTGACTACATTTGAATGATTCGTTATTTATGATATCATCCTTCGCGTATGTACGGCCGTATTCTACCGACTCTTCAGTATCGGTTGAATTAGCATGATTTGAGCATCTGAATCTTTGTTTCTCTAAAGTGCATGGCCTAATTGCCTTTTGTGTATATGTATAATCGGGAAAATATAACCTAAATGGAACGTATTTGTATAGTTCATTATCTACTTTGTCCATAAGTCGCTTGTTTATGGACCAAAACTGGTCAAATTTGTCATTGACTAAGCTAGACCATAGGTTGTTTTGCTCTTTCTCTAACATGTTCTTTGTCACTGACCCCTTGTGCTTTAGAGCATCTGCCTCTTTGATGCTTGACATGAATATAGATTTTATAGAGCTTTTTGTATTGCATCTGACGAGATCTTTTGATGGAAAGTCGCTGAAGTGTAGGATCAACCTCCAGGGTAGATCGTAGGCTGATCCAAACAAATCCCAAGAAAGACCGATTTGGTGCTGCCATTTGATAGGTTGCCCGTCATAATCTAGCCACATGTCCTCCGAATTATTCTTGCCTTGCTCCATGAAGCGATTGAAATACTTAACGACCCTATCCAATACGATTGGAAAATAAGTTATGCGAGGAACCATCATGTAGTAGGGCTCAGGTCTGTGCATCCCATAGATATCATCTTGATGGAGTTTAAAACATAGTGGAAGTTGGCCATGCCAAATGTCCCTAAGTACTTCTTTGTCCATTATGATTACGAGTTGATTGCTCCTCCCGCTAACAATAACAGAAGGGATAAATTTTGTAAACAAACTTCACATCCACAATGGGCAGATAGTTTGTCTGGCCGATACCGTCATCGATCTTCTGCTGTGGCTGCGAAAGAAAGTCGTGCAGCTCGATGAGCAGCTTCGAAATTTACAAACGCGCCACTGCTGGTTTAAAGAGGCGTCTACAGCTGGATAAATAAGCGAGATATTATCGCGTTTCGATCGGAGCCTCTCCATCTTATTCTATCACAATCATTTGTTCCTGATTGTCTTAGACTTGGACATCAGAACAAGATATGGAGGATTTAAGAGGAATCGAAATAGACTGGACTTTAGACCCAAATTCTCTAAGGAAGATATATAAAACTACCAACTTTGACTCGATCTTCCGCAAATTGATAGCGAAAGAGGTACTCAATGTTCTCTCACCACAACTTATGCCTGAAACTTATAACCTAATTTACGATGACGAAAAGGTTCACAAACTTCTGGTCAGCCCTCTTGAGAGGTTCGTTTTTAACATTGATCTTAACGATCATTCACAGGAAGCGGAGGAAACAGTCAAAAATCTTCTAGGCCAATTGGGCAGCCTCAAACAAACAAGAAAAATGTGTAGAAAGGTTCTAAAAACAGGAGATGTTCTGTTTTCTTGCAGTGAGTGCGGGTTGGATGAAACATGTGTCGTCTGTATAGACTGTTTTCTTAAGAGTGAGCATAGGAACCATAATTATCGCATGCAAACCACCGATGGTGGCGGTTGCTGTGATTGTGGCGACGTAGAAGCTTGGAAGCAGTTCCCTGCTTGTCTGGACCATAGTTCACCCGATCAACCAACCCCAAGATTGTCGGATTTTGAAGATAGTCAAAAAAGAGCCGAGCAAATAGAGAGTGATAGAGGAATAATCCTGGACAAGCTTTCTCTCTTGCCAGATTCTGGTATCGCATCTCGATTCTTCTTGGTCTGCCAAGCTGGTCTACATTATGCAAGACATATGATATCTTGGAGCGATTTTAGCAACTTGCCTAACGATCTTCAAATCGACGACGAAGATTACGAGTTGAACCATTTGTTGAGTATGGATCCGACTTCCACCAACTACTTCACAGTATTGTTCAACGATGAGGTTCATACTTATGACCACGTCATCAACACTCTGGTCAAAATAATTAAATGTCCAAAGATGACAGCGGGTGTCATGGCATCAACAGTCAGTCGTGAGGGTAGATCATATGTAGTACAAGATCGATATGATATCTGTCATCGAATCAGGGCTGCCATTGCACACGTACGCGAGTCAGGCCAGGGACCCCTGAAAGTTGAGGTCATCCATGGATCGATTTTAGCCCACCAAGCTTATGCTCTCAAGCTGATAGAGTGGTTTCATAAGATGTCACAAGTATGTGATGCATTCAGAATAATCATTGCCTACACTTTGCTTGGGGATTACGACCCAATTCCTGATCAAGAACAGGAAGATACTAAGGAATCTTGGACTCTATTAGAGAAGATTATGATGTCCAATACAAGATATTGGAAGGTTGCCAGAATCTTATGGAACGATCTGTTCGTATCAACATTACTTGTGGATTATAGTATCAAGACAACTTTTGCCCGTATGATAACAAGGTTATATCCCCGTCTGATGGACGAATTCACAAAGGATGACCACGATTACTCTGTTAGCATCTTGACGATGACCACACAAATCTATACGGTTCCATCATTGGTTTGTATGCTCATTGAGGAGGAGGGCGCCTTGTCGGTCATAGCGAAGACTTTGGTCAAGGCTTATAATTCTGCTAAATTTAGAGCTCCACGTGATAATAGTTCTGTCGGGTACACATTTGATAGCTTGAGGCGTGGTTTCAATATCGTATCTGATTTGAGACACCTGATTAGTGTCGAACCAACAAAATGGACTCAAAAACTGCGAGAAAATGTGGTCCGGGCGGCGATGATATTTCCTGATCTACTTCAGACAATGCAAGGAATGGACTCGGTAAAACGTCAGCTAGGTCAGCATGTAGAATATGAACCTGAGTGGGAGAGTGGTGTGAATTTGCAGAGTAGGCTTATAGGTTTAATTCAAAAATTAGTAAGTTATTGTAGTTTGGACGAGCAGGTTCTCACTGCCGTTCTTTCTGAGACCCAACGGCTACTCTTTGAAAAAGGTGGCTTCAAGAGAGTTTCGAGGGAATTGTTGGGCTATCATAGTTATTGCATACAATACGATGTGTCGACCTTGCCAGTCTCAATTCATATACCGTTAACTAGGTTTGCCGCAGCGTTGATTCTCGAATTAATGCAGCTTAGACCTTGCGATACGGTCCCATATGATGCATCATTGGTCATCTTAGCATCGAATTCTTCCAATGAGAAAAACTATTACCGAAGAGCAACCCGTAGTGATATGTCGACTGATAGTAATCATTCAATGATTGAGATTATGGAGCACTCGTTGAGAACCGCAGTTATGGTTGCACAGTTCAGATCTAGTATGTGGCGCCGGAATGGGTTTTCATTAGCAAATCAAATATCTTTCTTCACAGGCAGCTTAGTGAGAAAGGAAATGTTGGATCGTGATATATTGTGCATCCAGGAGGGTGCAGCCACTTGTCAAGCGAACGAGTTCATGCTTCATCTATTGAACAAGTTCAATTTATTCACCTGGGTCATTTCAGAGACAACACGTGAACCTTTGGTCGGACCCAAGGCGGTGAGTTTCTACAATGACGAGGAAATACTGACCCAAACCATGTCATTGGGAGAAGAGTTTCTTCAGCTCCTCTTGACCATCATTGGAGAGAGGTATAGAGTTGGTGTTGGAAGGATAAAACCGGATGATGTGATGAAAAACGAGCTCATTCATTTGTTGTGCATTGAACCAATGACTAGGTCTGAGTTGGCACACAGGCTCTATGTAAGTGACACCGAATTGGATTGTTTGAAGGAGGTGGCTAATTTACGTAGATCCAATGAATCATCTTTAGGAAAATACGAACTGAAAGAGGAATTCTTTCAAAGGTTCAATCCGTTCTTCTATCATTATCATAGAAGACAGCAGTCTCAGGCAATCGATGCTCAATTGAAACGTAAACGCAACCTGAAGGAGCCACTTATTTGTTGTCCTCCGCCAGCTCCAGTTGAATTGACGGATCAATTCAAGAACCTGAATGAGCTTCTTAAATGCGAAATAACTCTCTATATCATTAAGATAATACTCAGAAGAGCCGTAGGAGCGCCAAACGATGTTAAAGAATGCTCCACCAAGGCGCCAATTAGGTTCACCGCAAGCGACCTGCAATTAGACCAATGTCTTCACCTGATTGGTCTCGGTCTCTATGAGCAAGAGCGCGATCCAATAGGTTTCAACTATCTTATGGCCGCCCATGAGGGAGGTGTGTTCACTTTATTGAGCGACTGTTATGCCAAGACAAAGCGTAGCAAGGATTTGATACATTGGTTGATGAAGAAGACAAGCCTGTTGATTGAGCACCTATATAGAATCCATGCTAATCAATTGGATGAGCAGCAGAATCGTATTTATTCACAGATAAGAGCCTACTTTGAGCCAATATTAAGCACCTGTGATACCATTAAGCAAGAGAGCAGAAAGAGAAATAGTGAGTTAGCTGCCCAGAGGCGTGATAGGATTATGGCCATGATGAAGGCCAAACAGGAGAACTTCCTCTCGAATCCCATAACGAAACAATTGGCCGCTGATACGGCAAAACATGAGGCGCCTGGCAAGGCAACTCGATGGTCCCCCTATAGAAATTTGCAAAATGACGCCTCGCACTCCTCCACCTCCACATCGATCAGCAATACAGCAAGCTCAATGGCAACAAGCTTAACGAATGCTATGGATTTGGATGATAGTCAGAATGCCACGGGTAGCATGAACATGGTTGAGCGTGAGCAAAACATTGACGACAGAATGGAGACTGGCTCAATTAGTAGCTCGACACCTCTGTGCTCCGATGAACACACTGGTCTGGAAACTCAGGACCAGAATGGCAAAGAGCAACAGCGTCGCCCAGAGCCACCATCTAGCTACTTGTGTATCTTGTGCCGAGATGAGCAATGTGTTGGCTTCGATAAGCCAACGATGGTTCTGTTGGCCTACATTCAGAGGTCTGCAGTGTTGTCGAAGAATCGCACCCAATCTAGGATACCAAATTACGCCCTGACGCCCTCGAATCAGTTGAAGAATATGATCCTGCTGAAGCCCGAGCTCAAGACAAACATTGGCGGCGCTCCGGAAAAGTACAGCTACACCAGTGACAACAGTTGGTCCTTTGACGCCACCCTGATGCCCTCTGATTTGTTCTTTGGCCCCTACGTGTCCACTTGCGGCCATGCGATGCATTACGAATGCTGGAAAGGTTATTCTGATGCGGTGACCAAACGCGAAGCTAGCAGACCCAACAGGTCCTCGAGGCATGTTTCATTTGAGCTTGAGAAGAACGAAATCTTGTGTCCCCTTTGCGAGTGCATTAGCAATGCCACCATTCCTTTGTTGCCAAACTTCATCCTATTTGGTGGCGCCAATGAGGGTCAGCATCAATCAGTTGGTGGCGTTTTTGGCCACACAAAGGCGAGCACTTTGGAGAGATCCTGCGACAATATGGTGTCCTTTGTGCACGCAATCAAAGCCTCGGTGACCAAAGTGAAGCATGTGAGATACTTGCAGAAGCCAACACAAGCGCAACAACATCACCACCAACAGCAGCAACAAAATAGTGATAAATACATGCGCCTCTTGCAGCCTGACCTGATCAATGATGCCCTGAAGGAGTTGAACGAATCTGAGGCCTTTTGTTTGAGAGATTTTCTGACAAAAACAAAGACGAACAAAATCTCCTCATCAATATGCACCAAAACATTGCTTGGCTCCATATCATCGCTGGCCGAAAGGATCCACATGATTGGTTTGGATTTGGACAAGAGTGTGGTCGATCTGGATCATGCAAGAGTGTTTATGATGACCAGTTGGACAATCTCATACACCATTCAGGCGCTCGAGCGGATTTCTCGCCACAAGGAGTGTCCACTATTGGAGGACCCCGAGTCTTCGCGTTATCTGTGCACCAGTTCATTGGTTCGCTTTGCCTGCGCCTCGATGATGACACATCAGGCCGACATGATTCAGAGTTTGTTAGTCCGAAAGTTGCGCTATGTGTTGATCAGCGACGAGTATCTCATGTCGTCGCCCAGTTGTTTGGACGTGGACGTGTTTGAGCTCTTCGTTTCGCTGTTCATAATGCTGCAGAGATTGTATTCCCATTTGGTGGAGGAAACAAGCGAGCAACAAACGACGCCAACCACTGACGGCACTACAGACGACAACTGCCAAGCCTCAGACCATTTGGACGCCTCATTCAAGTCGACAAGTTCCTGCACAAGCTCAAGCGGAAGTCACCATTTGGAGGACCAGAGCTACGCGTGGACCACGCGCCTCTATGAGCACGAGTACTCGCGCAATCTGTTGCATCTGATGCTGCTGATGAACTTGGTACAAGTGCTAGTCTCCATGCAGGTGGAAGAGGCTTGCACCGGAAGCGCAGCGAGCGGTGCCCCCCAGCAAGCTGAGACCGATTCACCGAGCGAGACGAGAGGAGAAGGAGGGGCGCAGACAATTGGCCAGGACGAGTGTATAATGTTGCACAGCTTCTACAAGGACATCCTGATGGCCTCGGGCAATCGGAACGTGGGCTCGTTGCCGCCAATTGATGGGAATTTGGTCAGGCGTGTCAGGAGCGCTCTGTTGCCCTTCCTGCGTTCTTGTGCAATATTTTTCTACCATTTAAGCCAGCGGCCAGCCCCAAGAGAATTGGTGATGCTCAATGGAGATGATTCGAAGAGCAAACTGGACGAGGATCGCGAGTATCTCCTCATCTGCCAATACCTAAGCATGCCCTCAAACTTTGTCCACCTATTGGGCAACCAAGAGTCAGGCAGTCTCGCGCGAGTTTGGCTGCACCATTCGCGAGTGCCTCTCCTCATTGAGGCCGGAATCAAAAGCGGCCGCCAGTCTCCAGTTGTTCGGGCCAGCCACACCTCTGAAAGCAATCCGGAGCCGCAACCAGCGGCAGCAACATCATCATCATCATCATCAAGCAAACGAGAAGAGAGGCGCAGTGCAGCTTCCACCAGCAGAGAGAGGGTAGAAATTGCAAGCGCAAGCAGCAGTGGCAGTGGCAGTGGAAGCAGCAAGAGGAACGAACTGATGCCCTTGAGATTTATCAGACAGCCTCATTCGGTGAACCGGTTGGTGGAGTTGCCCTACGATTACAGTGAACTAGTGGACAGGGTGTCCAATTTCACTTGTCCCAGTATCAAAAATGAGGACTCCCGAACGCCAACAATGTGCCTAGTTTGTGGGGCAATGCTTTGTTCGCAATCCTACTGCTGCCAGAAGGACCTGAACAATTTGGCCTCAAACTATCAGGAAATGGTTGGCATCCAGGAGGAGCTAAGGCAGCAACTTTTTGCCGCCTCCAACTCGGAGGCTGGCGGCTCGCTGCTTGGCAGTGCCGGAAGATCCGCCGCTGGCTCCCCCTCTGCAGGTGGTCGTTCTTCTTATCGCAGTCGCTCGGCCCGCACTGCTGCTGCCGCCGCCGCCGCCGCCGCAACAGCCCAACTACAACTACAGCAGCAGCAGCAGCAGCAACAACAACAACAACAACAACAACAACAACAGCAAACAAACGAACCGGCGAGCCCGCAGTCTGAGATGCGGCTCATCTTCTCGCCCGGCCGCCCTGGCCCGCCAGCCAACGACCCCTTTGGCCTGGAGCGATCCACGGGGCCACTTTCTGGCTCTAGTTCGCCGGCAGGAAACGCGCCCAACGCCTCCGATTTGGGTCTCGTGTCGGCCGCCTACGCGCGCCTACTCTCTGCCCACTCCTTCCTGCCAATCCATCAGCATATTCATCAGCAATTGGTCGGCAGTTGCACTTACCATGCATACGAATGCTCAGGCGGTGTTGGCATATTCCTAAGGATTAGGAATTGTCAGGTATTATTGTTGTCCAATAGGAGCAAGGGTTGCTATATGCCCGCCCCATACATAGACGATCATGGGGAGACAGATCCAGGTTTAATGCGCGGAAATCCATTGCACCTGAATGGGCAACACTACGAGCGATTGCAGCAATTGTGGATGAATCACGCGATTCCTGAACAGATTTCGCGCATACTCGAATATTCTTCCCACTCTTCCCATTTCTCCAGCATCAACTGGCACCTCCATTGAGCATATTAAACAAACAAACAAACAAACATGGCACAGCACAGCAAAGCAGAGCACAAACACACAGACACACAAACACACAGACACACAAACAGACGAAAAACACAAGACAGAGAGTCTCTGGTTCGCTTGCCCGACGCTTGTTGTTTGTCGTCTGGCTGGCTTTTCAGCAAGCTTTCCAGCGAGCTTTCCAGTGAGCTTGCCAGTTTTCTCTGAGGCTCACTGGATCGGAGTCTGTCTGGCGAGCTCACTGGATGGTCTGCTGGCCACAAAGCTGGCAAGCTGACCGGATGACTAGCTGGCTGCGAGTGGGCCGCCGCGGCGAGCAAACAGACGGGTGGCAAAAAACAAACGAACGAGCGACCACACACGAGCTGGCGGGCAAACAGGAGGGAAAAATTTGGTTTAATTAAAACAGTTTGACACAGACAAAGAGGAGAGCAAACAAATGGACAGCAGCCGAGAGAGTGAGAGAGAGAGAGAGAGCGAGATGTCCAAAGAGAGAGAGAGAGACATAGAGAAGATTTGGCGAAAAATTTGGCAAAAATTTTTTCCTTTCCCGCCAATTGTTATTATTGCCATCATTTCAGCGTGTATCTACATGCATCCATGTGGACATATTAGATTTGTGTGGCCACAGTTGTGCAAAACTTGCACAACTTGTTCCTGTCTCTATGCACTTCCGCTTGTCTGGGTGCGCCCACTTGGTCGCTCACTCGCTGGGCCGCCACGACCTGGACTGCGATCTGGCCAGCGCCCTGCTGGCCAGTCTGGCTTGTGCTGAATCGAGCAGTTTCGCCTCGGCCAGACCAACACTTTTGCACCGGACGGAATTCTTTGCCGAATCATAGACGGCCCTGCATTGGCATTCCACACTGAGTCCAGTGCGCCGCCTCTGCTTTTGGGGCGCCTCTGCGGTCGCTTCCGGCGGACTGTCTGTGGCGCCCACTGCTGCATCCTGCGGGCTAATGGCGGGGCCTCTCTGGGAGCCACTGGGGGCGCAGTCCTGGGCGCACTGGTCGCAGTAGAGCCGGCGAGCCTCGGGCAACTGGGGCGCGTAATTGTTGATCTTGCGGCTGCCCTTGGCGAGTTGCTCGTGCTCCTGCTCCTGCTCGCCACTTGGGGCCTCCAACCAGACCGGATCTGCCCTACTCTGCGGCTGCTCCACTCCAAATGCTGCCACTGCTTCAACTGCTCTCTCGCTGGACAGAGGCTTGCTGGACAGTGAGGCCTCGCAGGAGTGAGAGTTGAGACAACAAAGCAGCAGCAGAGGCACAAGTTGCAGGCCCCAGAACGTGACCATTGTTTGAACGAGCCCAATTTTGTCCAATTTTCTCCAATTTCTCTCAACCCTCCTTAGCTTTTCTCCCTCTGGGCAGCATTAATCGAGCTTGCCTCTTTTTCCCATCTACACATTGTATGCGCCCAATCTTTGCCCATTCACACTCCAATTGTTTTCAATTTTTCCTCCTCCGCAAGAGGCCCACAAACCACAAATTCCACCAGTGTCTGTCTGTGTAAATATTCAATAATTCTCCACGACTTTTCTCCTCTCCCGAAAGCCCACCAAACAACACGGCCCAAAGCACACAGCTAATCCCAATCTGCGGCGGCCGCCAAATGGGCGCCAGCTCGACAATGGGCGCCAGTCTCTGTCACTGGAACTTCCGTTGGGCCGTTGCAATGCGCATGCGCGCAGGAAACAGTCCGCTGGGCGCCCTCCAGTTTCCTCCCAGTGGGCTGCACGCAGACTCCCACACTGGCAAGCTCAGGCGCCAGGCACGAGCTGGCCACCTTCTCGCCAAAGCCGCCACTCAAACATTGCCACTTTGGCCTCACTGAGCGGCTCTATTTGGCTGCTTTCCGGCGAGCTTGGCGTTCGTTGGCCGCTCACTTTCGGCGCCACCTCAAGCTCAAGCTCAAGCAGCTGGCACGTTGCGCCAAGCGAGGAGACCACCTGCAACGAGTGTCGATTGGGGCCAGATAATTGCAGCAGCGGCAGAAGCAGCAAAACTGGTCATAATAATAACCACACTTGCACTAGTAACTAACCGCAGCAAGAGTGTGAGGCCCGCGAAGAGCACAAAGAGAGAGATAGTTTGCCGATAAAGAGTTGGAGGCGAGGCGAAAAGTTGGAAAAACCACCAGAGTTGTTGCATTATTATTGGATCGATTGTTGTGCCTCTTTGGCCAGCTAGTGAGCCGAGAGAGCGAGAGAGATAGTTGCAAGCGAGTTAACACCATACCTTAGGGTGGCTAATCTCTTGCATCTGAGCGCGAGAGCGTCAGGCTTGAAGGGGCAAGATAGTGTGATAGTGAGAGAGAGAGAGCTCGTTGAAGTGGGAGCTGCTCGTGCTCGGCTGGGGTTAGAATTTGCGCCTCTTTCTCTCTCTGTGCCTCTGGCCAACTGTGGACGCTGGACTGGAGTTTATCTGCCAGAGTTGGTTGTAGAGAAAGAGAAAAGAATCAGACAGAAAGGAGAGAGGCCAAGACGGATCCAGTTTGCTGCACTGGCGAGCAGCTGGCCGGCCTTGCAAGAAGTGCAGAGTGCAGTCAGAAACAAGCAAAACTGAGCGCGCTGCTTGAGGGCGACTCTCGAGCGGCGTTTCTCGCGCGCAGACAACAGGTCGTTGTCTGTTTTTGTGTGCGGCTGCTCCTCTGCGGCCGCCCCGCAGACTGTGTGTGGTGGAACCAGCGCGGCCAGTGGACAAGTGGCGCCCACCTTTTGGCGCCCATCCAATCCAGTTCCGGCTCTCTGCCACCTGCCCTTGATTGGTGCTCTTTGTTCTAGCTAAAAGAAAACTCAAAGAAAAAAAGATCCCCAAGGAAGATGGACACTTAGCCAGCGACAAATTGGCCATCCAGACATTTGGGCGCACAATTGGGCCAAGGACTCCAGTCGGGCCGCAAAACTCGGCCAGCCAGCCCATCGAGCAAGACGAAGATCGTCCGATTTGAAGGCTTCCTAGAGAGCAGCAGCAGTGGCAGAAGTTGCCACTCAGCGAGAGTGTGTGTAAAACTCACACTTGAAGGTAAGTTTAAGGCACCCTTTCCGGCCGCTTCTCCTGAACTTATGATGGCCTCGTTGTGGCCTCCCAGCGAGCAAGTTTCGGCCTTCCGGCATTGCTCGAGCTTGGCCCAAGTTGCTCCAGCAGAGTACAGCCAGACTTCCGCCCAGATTGTGCGGGCGTGCTCCGACTTCCGGTCCCGCAGGGTGGCCGCATTTTGGAGCCGCTCGAGCTCGAGGTGCTCGCGATGTGCGATGTGGAGGGCGCGCGTCTCAGTGGCTCGTGAGCTAGTGTGTGGCCTCCTTTGGCCGCACACTAGTTTGTTTGTTCGTCCGTCCAGTTGTATTTTTGCGCCGCTTGTTTGTACAGCTCGCGTGCAAAGCTCGCCCGCCACAAATGGAGAGCGCCCACTTGCCACTGGGGCTACACACAGTCTGTGGCTCGTGGTTGCTCGCTGCACAACTCGCCCACGAGCTGCAAAACTGGGCCCAACACACAGACACTAGTTAGCGTGTGTTTGTGTGCACCTGTTCGGCCGCACACACACACAAAGCTGCCGCCCAGCCTGTGCACTGGCGGAGCTTAGGGCCGCACACGACGAGTTGGGTTTTATATAAATTGATGGTCTGCCTCTATCTGTCTCCCCTCGCCACCAGCAAGTCCCAGTTCATCTCTCTATCTTTTGGGCCGCCGCTCAAACTGCCTACGTGTCCTTTTATCGACTTTTTGTCGCTTCTCTTTCCCCCACCCACAAGGCAGCCCCATTCCAGTTGGGCCCACTTCCGGCGCCAACTTTGGCCTCTATTAAAAACACATCGCCGTTTCTCGCGCAGGCTGGGCACACGTGCGTGCAGCTTGCCGTCCAGTGTTGCGAGTGGCAAGCCAGACACGAGGACAGACAGCCGGCCGGAGAGACGAGCCCAGCTTATCAGGAGGAGGCGAAGATGTTGCGATGATGGCGAGCCTGTTTTGGGCCCCCCTTTGTTTTGGCCGCTCGCTGGCAACAAAGAGGCGGCCACTTCAGCGCGATAATTACACACTGTGTGCGAGTGGGCCGCCCAATTGGCAAGGCCTCTCACTGCTCGTGTGTTTGTGTGTGCGAGTCTACGTGACGCGCGGCCGCAAAGTTGGCGCCGCCCACCAGCAAGCACAACTGCTCGCTAGTGGACCCACTTGGCCCAGTTCCCGCGGCGCCAAACTCTCGTGTGCCTGCGCCTGTGGCTGTCTGTGGCTTGCCAGCGCCGCCCCAGAGCCCTGGGAATACATTTGTCCGGCCGCGCAACAGTGGTCGCCGGCTGACCACTGGGCAATGGGCGACTGGGAGCAACTGGGAGCAACTGGGACCATTGCAATCCAATGCAATGCTCTGGCGCCCTCCTCGTGCGGCCCCAAACGCGATTGGCCTTCGTTGGGCGCAAAACTGGCGGCCAACGATTTATTTTTCGCCCCCAACTTCGTCTGGCCGGCCGGCTGGTTGAGGGCGCGAAATTGGGCCTGCATTGTATCTGCTGAATCATTCAATCACTTTTGTGCGCGCGCCAAAATAAGAAGACCTCCTCCAGACGACCGGCGGCCAAGCAGAGCAGTGCACTGGGAGAGTACACACTGTATACTGCACTGCTTTGGACTCGCACTGCACTACACTGCACTACTGCACTACTGAACTGCAGCATAGGACCAGTGCAGCATTGGAAGAGTGCGGCTTGTGGGCGCCACTGCAGCCTTGGAGCAGTTCAGCTGGAGGAGTGCCAACTTTTATACGTGATCACCGACTTAATTCGCCCGGCTCGACTCCACTGGGCCCACCACAACTGGCCCAGCCACTGTTCTGCCACACACAAGCTCCCTTCCAGCTCGATCATTCTCGCCGCCGGGCCAACATTGTTGTCAATGTTGGCCACTGTTTCTCCACGGGGCCAAACTGCGTTCTGATGGGCGCCTCGTTTTGGGGCCGCCTGGTCACTGGCACGAATCGGCTTTGTCGAGCTCTCCTTCTCCTTCTCTCTCTCTCTCTCTCTCTCTTGCTCCATCTCGGCCGCTCGCTCGCCGGATCTCGCTTGGCAGGCCCGACTTGAGGGGCTCCAAATTGGGCCTTTCAACTGGGGCCCGAAGGGGCGAGAGCAGAGGAGCCGCCCAGAGCAGAGCAGAGCAGAGCATTGCCGCACACAGTCATCAGGCCAAATGTGGGCGCTCCAAGAAGGCGGCATTGTGAAATTAGAAAAGTTACTCGACTCGACTGGTAGCAAGCCAGCCAGCCAGCCAGCCAGCCAGCCAGCCAGCAAGCCAGCGGGCAGCCAAAGGGAGCCAATTGCAGCGAGCGAGCAACACTCGCGCGTCAGATTCAATTTCCTCTTCTTCGTTTGTTCGTCTCGGGCCACTTCCTGCCGGCGGCCAGTCTGTCGCCAGTCGCCAGTGGACGGCCAGCAGCAAGCAGTGAGCAGTAAGCAGTGAGCAGTGTTCAATGTTCAGCAAGCGAGGAACCCTTGTCCTTGGGGCCCATTTGGTGGCCCGAGACTTTATCTCAGCTGGCGAGACTGGCGCCCAGTTGGCGCAATTAACAAACTAAATGAGAATTAGAGAAGGCGCCACTTTTTCTCATAACCAGTTGGCGCCTCTGGCGCCAGATTCAAAGCTCATTTGAGTGCGCGCGTGGCCCCCCCCCCCATTTGGCTGGGCCACTGTTTGCGGCCCCACTGGCTGCACTTCCGCGCTGGCCACTGGAGAAGAGTCGTCGAGCTGGCGGCCGCAGCTTAGCCCCGGCCCTTGGCTCTGGCCGCTGACTCTTGGCGGCCTCTCAGGCGCCCAAGCTAGACGCAGGCCAGCTAGACGCACGCGAGCTGCCTGCACGCGCGCCGCACCACTGCGCTCCACCACAAGCGCGTTCGATCGCTGCAAGACAGATTGCCCTCGCCGGAAGGAGCGCCCTCCTCTCCTCTTCTCTCTCTTCTCGCCGGCCACACTCTGCCCCTTGACCCACTGGGGCCAGTTGGCCGCCACAGACGCCTCAAGCTGGCCGCTGCTCGACTCTGGCCGCTTCCAGTCTGCTGCTCCGGCGCAAATTAAATCGTTGTTTTGCCGCCAGACCAAATAACGAATGCTGCCGAATGAGGCCACCAAAAGGGCGCCCCACCAAGTCTCCTCGAGTGTGCCCTTTGGACCAGTGTGGCGCCACCGAGGCTGCACTCTCGGAGCTCAACTCGGGCCGCTTATTATCCGGATTGTCACAATATTTGCCGCCCCAAACGAGCGCCTCTCCTGCCGCCACTAAGGGCCCGCAGACGAGCCGCCAATGAGCCGCCGCAGCCAAGCTCTTCAGCCAAGCTTCAGCCCAGCTCCAGCCACTTCCATCAGCGTAACTGTAGCAATGTAGCTAGTCTGGCACGGCTTTGAGCTCTCGCTTCCGGTTGGTTTGCATCGAGCGGCTCAGCTCGTGTTTGGCCTTTAAAATTGCAGTCCCTCCGAACGACTGGGGCCGGCGAGTGGCCTCGAGCATGGAGGCGCTCACTGGTGGCAGCAGAGAGCAGCTTCGGTGGAAATCATCCGCCGTTCTAATGATTTTAATGATGATGATTATTATTGCTCTTATTATTATCACTCTTGACCTTTGGGCTGCAGCCGAACGGCGGCGGCAGACAGACAGAGAGCAACACTGGCTGCACTTTGTGCTCTGTGGCCTTTTCAGCCTCTCTGCTTTAGGCTGTGTGCAGTGCAGTCTACTGTGTGCAATGCAGTCTGCCCGGCTTTGGGGACCCTTAGCGTCGGTGGCTTGTGGCTGGTGCAAAAATTAGCCCAACTGTGCCGCTCTTCCTCCGCCCAAAGTCGCCCTGTCGAAAGCCAGTCTGTCTGTGTGTCTGTTGTGCGTCAGCGAGACCGCCGCCAAGCCAGAAGGCCAGAGCTCAGCCAGAAGGGCGACCATCAAGCGAGAGCGGCGGCCATCAAGCTGGGGCCCAATTGCCAATTGCAAAGTGGACGCGAGCCGGCCCAGCGAGTCGACCCAAATGGTCCGCGAGCGCCACAAGCTCACAAACGTCCACAAGCTCGGAGGCTCAGACAGGCCACCAAGCTCGCTCACTAGCCACCAAGCTCGCTGGCTAGACGCAAGGACAGCTGAGAGAGGGCAAGCGCAAGTATTAGGGCGGAATTAAAATTAAATGAAACGAGAGCAATGGGGCCAGTGTTTTGCATCATATTGAAACATCTGTATCTGTGTGTGGAGGCCGCCGAGTGTTGCCGAGTGCTAGCTGGCTGGCCCCTGGGCAAGTGGCCGTCTGCTTGGCCAATGCGAGCGAGATGGAGCCAAATTGGGGCGCGCAAGTCGAGTTTGAGCTGAGCTGAAACAACATGGAACAGTAATTCGGCTCATTGAATTTTAATTCCTCACAACCACTGCTTCCGGCGGCGTCTTGCACTCCGCCGAGACTCTCAGTTGCCGAGCGAGCTAGACGGCTGCTCGAGTGCCCACCAGAGCTGGTCTCCAGAGGGGCCAGTGTCTGGAGGGCGCCAGTGTGCAGTGCGAGCTTGCCATTCGCCTCTGCTCGCTCGCTTCTGCGCGGGGGAGGCTTGAGGGCGCGGCCCAGCTGGGGACTGGGTGTGGGCCAGAGACTGGGAGTGGGCCAGAGACTGGGAGTGGCCGGCCGGCTGGAGCACTATCGGTGGAAAAAATCTCAATATAAAACCCAAGTGCCCACACAGCTGCAGAAAACAGGCCGAGCAGCAAACGAGCGCCGGTGCAAAATCCCACTGCGAGCGGCCCTGCAATTCCAGGCGAGCTAGTCTCGAGCGGCGAGAGCTGCTCTGAGTGTGCCGGCCGGCGAGCTTGGGGGCCAATCTTTGTGCACGCTGCAACGACTTGTTCCAGACGAACGATTTGGAAGATCTGATGCGCAATTGCCGACTAAGCGGCCCAGTGTGTGTGTGTCTGCTCGTCTTCCGCCACTGCAGACTGCCTGTGGGTGGCCCCCAGAAGACGAGCAAGAGCGAGACACAAAGCGAGACGGAAAGTCTTCAAGTGCTCGAGTGTGGAGGAGCTGCCAGTGGTGCAGGCTCCTGGGCGGCAAACATGGGCCCGCCGACGATGCTTAGGTGCCTCTTGGCGGCCCTTATCGCACTTGGCGCGCTCGTCATTCGGAAACCAGAGGCGGCTGCCAGTGGGCGAGCAGTGGGCAAGCAGTGGGCGAGCAGTGGGCGACTAGTGGGCGGCCGCTAACTAGGCGCCGGCCAGTCGGACGGCCGAGCGGAGAGGCGGCACTTAATTGAATTTAATCGGCCAAGTTCATCCGCGGCCAACACACACACTCACACACACACACACATGCAGCCAGGCCACAAAGGCCGCCAGCAGACAGTCTTTCCAGGCCCGACAGAGACAGACAGAGACTGGGGCCGCAGTGGCACGTAGAAGGCCGGACACAAAAGCCGGCCCAGTGGAGTGGCCCAGTGAGTGGGCGCGCACGAGAGCCACTCGTCATTATTTCCACCACTCGCGGAGGAGCGTCATTGGCAGCCGTCGATGACGAGCGGCTGGCTAGCAAGCCGAGCTAGCAACGAGCAGTGGGCGGCCGCCGAGTGAGAGGAGGCCACGAGGAGCCGCCGGAGTCAGTGTGTGGCCGGGCGGCCACTTGCAGACTGTGGAACTAGCCGAAATTGGGGGCTCCTCGCGGGCGGCTCTGCAGTGGCGGCTGATCTCCAATTGTAACCCTTGAACAAAGACGATTCAATTAGGGCGCGCGCGAATGTTGCGCCTCTTTTTGGGCCCTCTTTGTTGGGGCGGCCTCTTGTTGCTGGCAAGCTGCCTTGTGTGTGTGTGTGTGCTAAGGGACGGCTAGTGTGCGCCCGCATGGCTTGCCACTGGTTCCTGTGCACTTGCTGGCCGGTGGCTGCGAGCTGCGAGGATCAATCATGCAACTGGGCGGCAGCAAAATGGACAGACACGCGAGCTCCAAGTGGGCGCCCTCGACCTCTGCCGCCTGAGAGTGTGTGTGGTGGGCGCTTGCAGTTGAGCGCGGCCTGCAGTTGGCCGATAAGCAGCAGGCAGCTGCGACTTGGCTTGTCGTGCGGCGCGCAAAGAGGCCGCCCATTGTCTGTGCGCGTTGATGGGAAATCAAGGCAGAGAGCAGGCCAGAGACTAGGCTAGAGACTAGGCTAGAGACTAGGGCTCCTCCGAAATGGGCCCCTTCTCCTGGTCGCACAAAGAGGCCGCGAGTGCAAACGATTTCAATAACAAATTGGCTTGATTAATGGGCCGCTTTGTCAGTGCGCCAAATATCGTGCCTCCCTTTTCTGGCTGTCACTGGCCAGAGAGAAAGAGAGAAAGAGAGAAAGTGAGTGGACTCTAAGCACGAACTGAAACTCAAGCTCGAGCTCAGGCCAACGAGCTTGGCAATTGGTGGCTCGAAATGGCGGCCCAACTCGTGCACTTGGGCCAAGCTCGCCAGACTGAGGCTCTCAGTATGCGCCAAGTGCACACAGTCTGCGTGCCGGCTCGCTCGCATGGCCACTTGACAGGCCGCCTCAGACTGGCTCACTCAGCTCACTTCTGCAGCCATTTTTCTGGTTTCAAATTTTGCCCACTCACAAAAGATGGCCGCTTCTCAAAAGCAACGCTTCGGAAAGAAAAAATTCAACCTTAGTGCAGCCGATCGGCCAGCTGGGCGGCGGCAAATTGCTCGCCAAGACAGCGGGTTGCTCTCTTTTGTATTCTAATTACTCTTCGGGGCCTCATCCTAAGCTGTCGGGAAGGACTGCCTGCGGCAAGGAGCGAGGCGACACTTCGAGAGACCACCCTCGGCGATTTAATTAAGCCAAATTGGGCTGCTGCTTGGCCACTGTTTGGCTCAATCTCGCAAGACTGCCACTCGAACTGGCGGCTCCGAATGGTCGAAAATGGGCTCCAAATGAGCGGCAATTGTCAAGCTGGCGCCCATTTGCAGCATATTCGCAGCCTAACAGTCAAACAGGCGCCTGCTGTGAGGCATTTTTGTTTTTTGCTTTGCATATGTGCTCACAATGGAGCTCAAGTTGCACTCGCGCTTCTCCAATTTTCGATCTCAGTCACTGTCCTCCTTCCTCAGCTCAATAGGAGGAGATGGAGAAATGCCTGTTTGGCAAGGCTGAACTGAGAGTAGAGCTAGTTGCTGATTGGAGCTAGACGAGGAAGATGCTTCAAGGAGACATCCTTTTGGACATATATTCAGCCTCAGTTGATTGGACTCACTCTATCGAGTATTTGTCACCCTTTGAGAGCAATTAATTATTGCTCAGAAGTTGAGTTCTCGGCGCCTCATCCTCACTGTTTCTTTCAACAACTTGGCGAACCATTGGCTGACATCTAAGCTCAACAAGTGGCCCAACCTCATTGGAGACCTGCGGGTGGTCTGCATGAGCGTACGTCCTAATGGAGCTGCTCGAATGGCTGCTCCTCAGAAGGTCTGTTTGTCTTTTCCGAACTCCAGAGACTTGCATGATTTGGAGACGAAGGGACATCTGAGAGAAAGAAGGAGGAAAGGGGAAAGGTAAAGGCTTTTTTGTTCACGTTGATCGTCGAGATCCGATTGAGGTCTAGCTGAGGTTTGGCCAAGTTTTGGATGAGATCCAAAGAAACTGTGCACGCGTTTATGGTTAGGAGAAATCGAACAAGAAACAGGCCCAAATTGTCGATCATTTGGCCCCATAATTGATTGATCGTTATTGTATGTTAACGCGGATGGAAAGGTCGATCTTTTAGAGGGCCAAATGGTAGACGGAAGGTGAAAAAGTGCTGGAAAGAGTGCAGCTCATCAAGGTGGACTGAGAGCTTTACGAGCTGATTCTCAAGGGAGACAGTAAATATAATCAAGTTGGCGCGCGTGTTTTTGGCCCAAATTTTGGGCTCCTCATTTTGGCCTAATCACAGCAAGGCACTTGGGACTGCCTCTGGAAACATGTCGAGCGATGGTTGGCGAGCGAGCGAGTGTGAGTTTGGCGCCAAGATTGATAAAATCACCCCAAAAGCTGCCAGTTCTTATCTCTGTGGTGGATTTATGCTCACCGCTTTTCTCTGGAGACTCGTTATCACACTGCTCTCTGCCTTGCAACTGGCTCGCCTCAAGCTCGAGAGGAAAGCTCAAGAAGGTTGCAAATAACTCAGTCTCGTGGTCCACCTTTGGCCCATTAAATTTTATTGCCCAATGAGTTTGTTTCAAGTATATTCTCGCCCGCAGAAGAGTGAGCCTAAGGTTCGGTGATATTGTGTGTTAGTTTGTTGCAAACAGTGGACACTTCCTCTCGTCTTGCAGAGCTTCGTCTGATTTGCCACTCTCTCATCTCGCGCCAATGACAGTCCATTGGTGGAGCAGATTTGAGTGGACGGCGTGTGTCTGTTTGTGTTTGGCGAGACTGTGTGTGTGTGGAATTTTGCAAGCTCCTTTCCGCTCGAGCTGGCCAGTTGTTTATTGAAAACACATCTCGAGCGCATTATCATTGTTTGCAATTTATCGCTTTCCCTTCCGGCCTGGCGGGCGTCTTGGAGGCGCCCGATGGAAACTCGCCCCCACAGACTGTCCACTCCCGCAGACAGTCCATCGTGCAGACCAAAGTGTGGAGCTTGCCGGCGAACTTCCGGCGGCCAACAGTTCTCGGTGCTCGTTCGTCTGAACGCGAGTGTGACAATTCAATTGTCGCTCAGGAGTGCTGGAGGACGCCCTAAAGTAGTTCAAAGCAGTTCAGTGTGGACAGAGGTGGGCGAGCATTGTGGCCGATTGGCGAGCTTCCAAATACTGGGCGATAATGTGAAACGCGGCCGAGCAAACTCTGCTTGGCCCCTTCAATTTGCTCACCTCCACTTCCGGGCCACTGGCGCTCCTCTGGACTGAGTGGAGAGTTGGCCGAGTTGGCCGAGTTGGCCGAGGAGAGAGAGTGGTGGCCGTAAAGTGGAGCTTGGCTGAAAGGTGTGTCCAAGTGGAGCGGAATGTGCAGGCCGGCGGAAGGGAGTTAGAGGCAGAGGCAGAGGCAGAGGACGAAGCACAGAAGAAGGCTGAATTGGATGTTAAACGTTGCTCCTTTTCGATTGGGCCGCCCCAGACAGTCGTCGGCGCAGGGCCAATGGTGTGGTCTTGAGAGCTTCTTCGGATTGTTTGGCAGCGAATGAAAATGGGCCCGAGTTGAAATATCAATTGATTGCTGCAAGAGAGACAGTCTCTCTCTCGCTCTCTTTCTTGCCTCGAGTGCTTCAGCCACTCGTGTCACTGTTTGTCTTGCTGGGCCCGGGCGAGCTAAGGACTGGCCGAGCAAATGGCCATGAAACGGCCCGGCCCAGCCCAGCGGCGCGCCCGAGTAGCCCCTCCAAGTGGGCGCTCTTGTCGAGCTTGCAGCCTCGCTCGAGACGCCGCAGGAAGTCTGTAGCCTAAGAAAGTCTAGCCAAGATGGAGAGCATAGCTAAAGAGAGAGAGAGTATAGCCAACATAAAGTATAGCAAAAAGAGTCTAGCCAAGAGTGAGTGTTGGGACCAAGAGGGCCAGTTAGCTGCGGGCGAGCCAAATGGAGGCTTCCGATCGATTCGGCGGCGGTGGGACGAAATGCTTGCTCATATCTATGCAACAATCAGGCCTCCAATGGGCGTCCAATTTCCGCGTTGGGCGAGTAAAAGTTGGGACAGTTTCACTTGCACTGTGCAGACGAGCAGTCGGCTGCTCGCTCCCAATGCATAGCTCTAGTCTCAGCCGCAGCACAGGCACAGCAAGCGACAGACCAGCTCCACCAGCTCAAGCAGCGCCCACTCGGAGCCCACTCGGAGCTGGCCGCCAAGTCCGGACGCGCCACTTCCTTCCGGTTGGCCAGACGAGCTTCGGTGAGTCCAAATGGGACAAGGCGGCGGTGGACGACCGTCGGCGATCGATAGGCGCTGCTTGGGCGGCCAGGTGAGCTTTATTCAGCGATCTGGGCGGCCAAGTGGTGCCATTTGTCGGGCCCAGGCGCGCCAGAGAAGAGGAGTGGGCCGAGAGACTGGCCAGAGGCAGTCGTGCGCGAGTTGCCGCTCGAGCCAGAGCCCAGGCAATAAAGATGGACGCCGGCCCAATGCTCCAGTGGATCTGCCTCACTCTCCAGTTTTGTCTCCCCCAACTGGCTAGCTAGCTGACTAGCTTGCTGGCTGACTTGCTGGCCACGCTGGCCAGCCAGCTCGACTTGGGGCCTCATTAAAGATCACACAGGCAAGTGGGCGCGCCGCTCGTCTGTGCGGCTTCCTGTTGGGCTTTGGCTCAAAAATGCGCCAAATAGAGTGATACAAGACGAGGAGCGGCGTTGGTGCGCGACAAGCTAGCCACAGTCTCGCGCAAGGCTCAATCTGGGCGCCAGCTCACCGGCGCTAACGACCAAATAATCCCCAATCGATGTCGTTAAATTCAGGCCCAATGCAAAGGGGGGCGACTTGTCTCCCACACTTGCAGCCACTTGGCTCTCTGTCGCTTGCTGGCTGGCTAGCTGGCCACACGCGCACACAAACGCGGGCTCGCATTTAGCTCACTTACACAGTTTACTTTTGTTGATTATTTCTGCCCGCGGCCTTTCTCGAGCGGCCGTCTCGAGCGCCGCAAAGAGAGCCCAAAAAAGGCCACTCGCTGGACGGCAAGCCGCGCCCAGTCTGCGGCCCAGGCTCGAGAGCGAGCTCGCCGGCCAGCGCACAACAAATGGCGCCCCCTCGAGGCCCCAAGGCCGCCCGGCCGGCCCAGAGGCGCCGCTGGGGGCAGATTAACAACTGGCTCGCGTGGACCCAATGCTGGCCCATTGTGCGCGCCGGCCAGCCAGCCTGGACTGAGACCGGCGGGCCAAATGGGAGGCACCAAATCCGATTAGTTTGCGGCCGGGCGCCAATCCGCGCCACTCGGCCGGCGCCCAACCAGCAACGCCAAACAGCAAGTGGCCCTTGCTGGCAACACAAGCTAGGCCCAAATCGGCGGCCGCCCCCAAGCAGTCGCTGGCCTGCTCCCTTTCGAGAGCCCAGAAAGTGGAAGAGGCGCAGAAAGGGCGCCTCTTCCGCTAATCCCGAACGAGCGAGCGGCCCTCCGATCACAAACTGGCCCAGGGCGCCCAAGAGGCTCGCCCCAACTGGCCGGCCGCTCGCCGCGCTGCTCGCCCTCTTCCGGCCGGCTAAATGACGATTGGCCGCCGGACAGTGAGCCGTGCGGGCGGCCAGAAGTGCTCAGGCTCGGTGAGGGGCGTCTGGGGCGCCCACTTGGAGCTCGGCCTCTCGCTGGGCGCACTTCCGCCGGCCCAAAGGGGAGCATTTGCAATTCAAGCGAGGCGGGCACTTGGGGGCGCCCGAAGCTCAGGTACGGATTGTTTTGTGATCGATTTGGCCGCAGGAAAGGCCAGGCGGAGGCAGCCGTGGAGCAAAGGTGCACCGACAGACTGTCTTGGGGGCGACGGAGTGCAGTGAGCGGGCCACTGATCCGGACGGAGACGACTCGAGGCGCCGAGTGGCCTGATTGCGCTTTTCGTCGGCCACTCATTGCGCCGCCAGACACAGTCTCGGGTGGTCTTCGTGCCGAGCTGGGCACACGAGAGGGCAAAAAGTGCAAAAATGACAAATTGAATATATATCAGAGTGGCGGCCGACCCTTAGCTCGACTGGCGACCAGTGGGACAGCTGGCGGGCCGAGCGGGCGCCCTTCCGGCCGGGCGCCTCTCGCTGGCACTCTCTGGCGGCGCCATTAAATGAGCGGAATTGTGGACGGGCAGAAGAGGGCGAATTGGTCTAGCCAGCCAGCCAGCGCCAAGATTGCCGCCGGTAATGATGAGGAAACTAATTCGCGCTTCATTATGCCGAATTGCATCCGGCGAGCTGAGGTGCGCCCGCAGACTAGGGCCAAAGTGTGCGCTTGGAGTGAGCTTCCAGTGAGCTCACCTCGCCGAGCTCGCCACCACTTCGAGGGCCCAGTTTGCAATTCTCATTTCGGCGCGCCAAGACCCAAACAGAATGGAGCTCGGCGCGCACAAAGGGCGCAAGCTGGCCGGTTTGTTTCCGGCAGAATAGGCACCAAATTGAGAGCTCGCACCAGTCGCTTGGGCGCCACTTCGACTTCGACTTCGGCCAGCCAGCCAGCCAGCCAGACAGACAGTCAAGCTGCTGGGCCGCAGACTGGCGCCGGCAGTTCCTGCTGGGCGCCAGCCGCTCGCTCTGGCGCCTTGCCAGTGGGCGGCTGCCACGAACAGACGGCCGGCCCTAAGCTGAGGCGGCTCTCGTGCAACTATTGGGCAACTCTGGGCAACTGTTGGCGCACCTATGCAAGAGTGGCAAGTGGCCCACCTTGGCCCATTTGGCGAGCTAGCTAAATTGCGTTTCTCGAGTTGGCCGCTCAACTACAGTTGCAGTTGGAGTTGGCTGCTCTCCTTGGGCGAGCAAGTGAACAGAATTGAGTTAACTTTATCCAAGCGAGCTAGACGCAACTCGCGCGCCTGCTCAGCGCTGCAGTGGGGCCGCCGCCAACTGGGCCTAGTCTGGCAAGCCATTCCGGCCAAGTGGGCCCACTTCTTCTCATTTCTGGCCGCCCGCTCAACTGCAAGCCACTGAGCCAAGCGAGCTGCTCACTTGGCACACTGCAAGCTCACACTGCAGGCTCCAGTGTGCACCCACTCGGCGCACACTCGATTGGCTCTGTGCAGAATTTGAATATGAAACGATGAAATAATTCATCATTAAATTGTTATTGCCCAGCCTCTCTGACGGCTGCCTCTTCTCCCACTTCGAGACTGCCTGCTCACTCGCTGGCCCGCCCGCCCGCTCGAGGCCCCATTTTGAGGCCCAAATGGAGCCCAACTGTTTGCGCGAACCGAGCGGGCTGCAAGAGGCAAGAGGCGAGCGGCAAAAGGCAAAAGGCGGCCAGCTTGGCGGCAAGCTTGGCGCCCTAAGCCCAGCTTCGCAGCCAGTGAGTGTGCGCCCGCAGGCTCGGCCAGCCGAATGCAAATAGTCGCCCGGAGCTGCTGGGCGAGCGAGGCTGCCAGCTGGCACCTGTTTCCTCTGTTTCCTTTGGGCCCCAATTGGAAAGTGAATATTTTTCAGCGCCTCCTCTTGGGCGGCCTTCTGCGCGCGACACACGCCCGCCCACCTCTGTCTCGGGCAGCCAGTGGGCGGCGCCTCCCCCCTGGCTTCCTCCTGAGCCTCTCTGAGCCTGTCTGAGCCTCTCTCTCTGGCCTCTAGCTCCCCTTCCGCTGGCGAATGGCCGCCAAACAAATGGAAATGTGCGCCACTCGTAATGGAGCGCCCGGCGTGCATTCTTCGCGCATTCTTTGGCCACAGTTTAGGCTAAGCCAAAAGCAAATTCTGATGAGATCCTGCCTCTTTTCTGGCCCAAAGGTGCGCCCAAAAGGCCGCTCGAGAGCCAGTCCAGTTGGCTGGATCGCGAGTTTAATGATGATGATCGTCTCGCCTGCTCACCACTGGCAGTCCGTCTCGCGCGGTCCACTTTTTGCCTGCTAGCTTGCCAACTAGCCAGCTTACCACCTCGGCCCCAAGCTCGCCTCTTGGCGCATCCTTAGGGCCCAGCTGCGGCCCTTTGCGCGCGGGCGGCTGGCCAGCCGGCGGCAAGTGAGTCTGGTTGCCACTTTGTGGCCGTTTGGGAATAAAAAGGGCCAGTTTTGGGCCAACGTGGCGCAAAGAATTGGCCGGCCTGCAGCGAGCAAGAGTGGGAAGAAGAAGGACAAGAAGAAGAAGAAGAAGCAGGAACAGGAAGAGGCGAAAACTGCTCGCCAAAACTTTTCCCACCCACGACAGTCTCCGGTTGGCCTTCCCAAAGGGGCCGGGAATCAACTAGAAAGGTTGCCTCCCAGTTGGTGGGCCTTCTGGTCTTGTTGTCTGTCTGTTTGGCTGGCTGGCTGGCTGGCTGGCTGCCTGTTGTTGTGTGCACGATGAATGAGCCCGCCAACTACTAGTGTCAAACAGACAATTTGTTTGGCACTCGCGCCAGAAGGCGAACACACTTTGCCTCCTTCGAGGTGCTCTTTCCACTCCTTGTTCCTCTTCATTAGCGCCCCTTTTCTCCTCCTTTTCGCCTCCTTTTCTGCCTCCTCCAACCCAGTCTCAGTATCGGTCTCTATTTCTGTCTCCCTCGCTCCTCCACAAGCCGCACGGAACGCCCCCAGCAACACGCCTCACTCTTGGCCACAGCAAACAAGGCCACCGGAAGTGGGCCACACACACACACACACAAACTTTGGCTGGCCAGCTAGCGACACGAGCAGCTAAGTGAACTGGCTAAGTGAGCGGCTGGTTCGCCTGTGGTGTTTGTGGGGCGCCCAAAGGAGAAACAGTGAACAGTGGAGCAGCCTTGCCGCTGCTTAGGAGCGGCTGCAATTTAGCCTTTCTCTTTCCCCTTTCGCTTTTCCTTTTTCCCTTTTTCCCCCTTCCCTCTGCCTCTCTCTCACTTTCCCTTTGTCTCTGTCCATTATTTTCCCATTCGCCATTGCCAGTTTTGTCTGGCCAATTTCGTCCGCTAACAAGCCCCGCGGCTTCCCTTTCGGTCTCTCTCTGGCCGCCCACTTGGCTGTTCTGGATCCAGCGGGCGTCTTTTCACCAGAGCGCCAGAAGCTCACTTGCTCGCCCGAACAAAAGCTAAACAACGATGCTAAATAACCAAGCATAGGGCGCCTCTTCTCGACCACTGTGGCCTCTGAGAGCGCCACACATTAGGTGCCGGCCGTCTGATTGCAGCAACACTCATTGCAGCAACACTCATTCGAGCAATGCTCATTGCAGCAACACTCGTCGCTGGCCCAAAGCAAACAAACAAAGCCAACCATTAGCCCAACCCAATGACTTGGCTCAACTCTATCGCCAGTCCTGCTTGTTGGCTCTTGATTGACAGATTGCTCTATTGTCTCTTATCCTCTCCACTCTCTCTCACTCCTACTCCCACTCTCTCTCACTTTCACTATCTCTCTCCATCCGCCCATCTGTCTGTCTGTCTGTCTGTCTGTCTGTCTGTCTGTCTGTCTGTCTGTCTGTTGGTCTGTCTGTCTGTTGGTCTGTCTGCCTGTTGGTCTGTTGGCCCCACTTTCGTTCGGTCCCAAGCGAGTGCAAGTTAGCCAAGTTTAGCCAGACCAGTGGCGGAATTCCCAAAGCTCGCTGATTGCACACCGGCGTCACATGTCAAAAAGGGCCTTGCATTTCAGCCTCAACTCTTGCTCGCCCAAACGATACGAACACACACAGAGAATGGGGGACGAGCTCCCCCACTTCCGGTGCCACCGAATGGAATTTCTTTTGTTTCTCGCCTCAGACAAGCTTGGCCACCGAGCTTGGCGGTTGGCCGGCCGCACTCTGAACGGACGTTCAACATTGGGCCCCGATGTGCGTTTGCTTATTCTTGGCTGCACACGAGCATCTTGGCAAGCTGCCCGACTTGGCGAGCTTCTCTCACTTGGCAAGCTTCTCTCACTTGGCAAGCTCAGTCAGTCTGGGACCAGAGAAGACAGTCTGTGCCGAAGAAAAAAGGCAGGCAATCAACATTCCTGTGTTGAAGCAGGTTTGCGGCCGCAGTTCGCGCGGCGCTCGACAGGTGGCGCTGGAGACGCACGCTGCGCCCCCCTCGAACAGCGCTGAATGTCAATCGAGTGAAAGGGGGAAAGCAGTGGGCAGGTCGACCCAAGCGAGTTTGCAGATTGTTGGAGGCCGCTCACAATGGCCGGCCGCCAACAATCAGTCAAATTGTCGCCCTGAAAGTGACACTAATCCAAATCAATCTTGCTCCTCCGCACACGAGCCGAACACTAACATTAGCCCACCCTAACACACACACGCACACACACACACACGGACCAATACACACTCGCGGGTGCACCAACACACACGAACGCAACCAAATTACATTTGCGCGGGTCGGCCATTGTTGGCGGGGCCTTTGTTGCCATTGTTGTCGCAATGTTGTTTGGCTGCATAATAGAGACTTGGACAGTTGGAAGGAGCGGCCTTAGGCTTGGCAACTGGCTCGCGTTTGAGAGCCAATCTGAAGCGGGCCGATTGGCTGGAGGCTGCAGACTGTAGACGGAGGCTGAGCGAGCTGAGGGCGCCCCCAGCGTTGCAAGTGAGCAGTCGAGGGGACAAGCTGGGCCATTGGACGCGCATTGGACGAGCTTAGGAGCAGCTCTGGACAGTCAGGAGACAGGCGGACGGCCAGCGAGACGGCGAGACCAGCGAGCCCCCCGGCGCACAGGAGCCTCAAATGAGCGCCTTGCCACGTGGCCAACGAGCGGCGGCCAAGCAGCGGAAGCGGAACTAGCGGCCAGGGTCGAGCGTGGAGGGGCCAAGGGGCGGCGAGTGGCTATTTGGGGCTGTTTGGGGCGCCCAGAAGGGGCTCGGAGAAGGAGGGGCGCCCGCTAGTGGGCTGGGCTCAGGATGAGCCAGGCGACGAGCCCGCGCAAGCTTGCGTCTGGCAGTGGCGGTGGAAGTGGCAGTGGCAGTGGCAGTGGCGGGGGCGGAAGAGGGAGAGGAAGTGGTGGTGGTGGGGGTAAGAATGGGGAGAAGTGGTGTCTGGAGTGGGTGTTGTTGGAGCGACTTGGGGCTGGGAAGAGGGCGCGCGCCTTCCAGCAGTTCGAGGAGCTGAGCAAGCTGTACGCGTTGGAGCGGCCGTTCGTGGCGCGCACGCAGGTGGAGCTGCTGTTCGACGTGTACGACGGGCGCAAGTTGCGCTCGCACATCGACCAGGAGCAGGCCCAGTCGTCGGAGAGCGCCGCCTGGTCGCCGGACGGGGCCCAGTCGCAGTCGCAGGCGCACTCGCGCACACAGTCCCAGGCGCAGTTCCACTCGCAGTCCCAGTCCCAGTCTCACGCGCAGAGCTGCGGCGCGCGCCCCAGCCGCTCGGGGGCGCCCCCAACGCCCAAAGAGACTCCCTGCGGCCAACCCGGCCCGCTGGCCACCTGGTTCCGGCTGCTCGGGGGCGGCGCGGCCAGTCGGCGGGCGGCAACAGGCGCCCTCTGCTGTCTGGCCGCGAGCGACACGCTACACGACCTGGGCCTGGTGTCCAGCTCGCCCAGTTTGCAGTCCTTGGGCTCGCCAGGCGAGGGGACCACTCGCGCCGCCGCCGCCACCCAGCTCGCCGCCAACTGTTCAGGCTGCTGCTGCGCCACCGGAAACCAGCCAGGCGTCTGCCAGGCGAGCGTCCAGCTAGCTGGCCAGTTGTGGGGCTCCGGTGAGCGCGACGAGCCAGCCCAGCGGCAGCTCAAACTGGAGGCCGCCCACCTGCTTTTGGGCGTGATCAACAAGCTCTCGCAACACGAGAGCAACTGTCTCCTGCTGGGCCCCAACCAGCTGGACCTGCTCAGCTCGGGCGCGCAGCTGGCCCTCGACTCGGGCTACAACCCGTTCGACTTTTCCCAAATGGGCAGCGTGTGTCTGCTGGACAGACGGCGACTGTTTTCAGGAAGTGGCACGCCCACCTGCCGCTCGAGCACCAGTGGTCCAGTGGGCTCCCTTTGGGCCCGGCTGCATAGGGGCGGCAGGCTGGCTTTGATGCCCGCCGACTGGAGTGCCCAAAACGGCCGCCAGTGGGCGCGCGCCACCGCCCGGCTGATCCATTTGAGGCGCCGTCTGCGCGACTCGAGCTTGCCCCGGCCGCTAATTAGCCACCACCAGCTCAACTGGCTCGCCCGCAGACTGTCGAAAAAGTTCTGGCGCGAGCTCGAGCTCGACTGGAGGCTGAATTGTGGGCCCAACTGCGACCAGCTGGCCGCCAAATGCTCCAGCCGCTCTGCGTCTAGACAAGGTCAGCTTGGGCGCGGCTCGAGGCTGGCGCGAGTGTGTTTCGTGTCTCGTCGCGATTTGGACCAGCTGATCGAGCTGGTGAAGACCAGCCTCAACCAACTGATCGACGCCCAGCTCTTGCTCAGAAACAAGCTCACCAGCTCGAGTGGGGCCGAGCAACAAGCGTCGTCCAGCTGGCAACTGTTCAGAGTGCACGATTACGAGTCGCTCCTTAGGGACAACTTTAATCTGTTGAAAATATGGCAAAATTTGGAGGAGACAAACAAACTGGCTTGCTTCGTGTGCGAGCCCATCAAGACCAGTCTGGCCGATTTGTTCTGCTTCAACAGACAGAGACACGACTGGCCCAGCTCCCAGTTGGCCTTCGAGTCGAGCAACACCAATCTGGCCACCTCGCAACTCTTCGCCAGCCCATTAGCCAGCAATCCCAAGTGCCTGCTCCTCGTCAGCCCGCTCGTCTGCCTCGACGCGGGCCAAGTCAAACGGGGCCTCATCCAGGTGAGTAGGCATTTCCGGCTCTTCACTTGTCCTCCCTCCTCCTTCCGCTTCCGCTTCCTGTTCGTGTTTCCTTCCGGCGCTCTTGCACCACTCCTGCACTGCATACCTAAGGTCTGCTCGCATAAGCTCTGCTCGGCGCATTTATTTCACCAATTTGGCCTCAATTTCAATTCTTTAAGGCCTCCCAGCAGACCTCAGCTCAAGCTCGTCTTCTTCAAGAAATTCGGGAAAATTCACCCAGGGCCACGCCCACCCGTACTCCGCGGGGGCGGGCCCAGCACTAAGTGTGTGTAGTTGCATGGGGGGCCCTAAGCTGAGATGCAGCGGAGGCTAAGGTTGACATTTTTCCCTCCTTCTTGCTGCTGCTATTTTATTTTGCCCCTCAGCTTGTGGCCGCCCGCAGCTCCACTGGCAAGCCTCCAGCTTCGGCAGAGAGCTCGGCCGCCAAACATGGTTGCACGCCCAGCCGCTTCCGGTGGGCCCATTGTTTTTTGGAATAACAAAATCTCTCGTTCACCGGGCGAACCTTGGGTCTGGGCCGCAAACTGGCCGCCAAAACGCCGGTCACGTACACGTCATCAATCCATAGCAGTGGCGCCTCCCGCTGCTTCCTCGAGTTGGCGTGTTGCTCGCTCAAGCTTAGCCTTAGCCTTAGCTTCAGCTGCAGCTGCAGGCCACCACCCACTGGCTTGCTCTGCACCAAATTGGGCGCCCCAAATGAGAGGCCGGCCTCCTGCTGGGTGGCCTCTGCTGCGCGCCACAAGCCCCAATCACAATCAATGAGACGCGCCGCCAAGTAGAGCCGCCTAACCAAACGCAACGAGCTCGCCAGGTAGGCCAGCCCAGAACAGTAGCTGGGAAACGTGTCGAAGGGCCACTCCTGTTCGCTGAGGCGCCACTTCCGGCCTCGTTGGCGCTGCACTGGAGTGTCTTGGGGGAACTGGGCGCACAACAGATAGTCTTCGGCCTGCTCGCCGCTCCTTAGGGCCCGCTGCTCTGCGCTGTGGGTGGCCCTCGGCTGGAGTGGAGCTGCACTTCCGGCGGATTGTTTTTCGCCGGAAAAGTGGCGCCACAGAGCAGCCCACTGGCCCACTTCCAGGAAAGCGTCGTCGTCGCACTTGAGCAGCACAGTGCTGCTCTCTAGGTCTCGCACCATCTCTCTGGCGATCAACCAGTGGAGGCTGGCCAAGTGTTTGAGGGTGAGATTTCTGTAACTGTCCCAAAGACTGTCCAGCAGCAGCAGATCGCCGTGAACTCGCCACTCGCTCTTGATGGCCTCAAGCTCAGACTGACTTGCGCCGCCGCCCAACACGAACAGCCACTCGACGGCCTCAAATGAGGGCTGCTCTTCAGCCAGACTGCTCGGCTGACAGACTTGGGCCCGCAGACTGACCCCGTTGAGCCAGTTTGCGCGTGTCCACTGGCGCCGCCCGAAGTTCACGTTGCGCGAGTTCACCAAAATGACCAACCGCCGACCAGAGACTGTCTCTCGCCGCTTCTCAGCTCCACTTTTCCGCCCACCTTGAGCTTCTCCATCACAAAATATCACATTCATGCTTCCTTCCGGCTGCAGCTTGTACTCGGCCCCAGTTTGCCCCACTCTTCCGGCCTGCTTCTTGTTGCGCCTCTCCACTGTCTTGGCCACTTGCTGCTGACTTTTATCATCGTCTAAGAATAAACTCTGCGCCATCCACTCCAACTCAAGCTCGCTGAACACGCGGCTCGGCTTGAATGGCTTGATCCTCTTCCAGCTGCTTCCGGTTTCGTTGCTTGGCCCCCATTGTCTTCGTTCTGGCCACTTCTGTTCGGGTTGTCTTCGTTGGGTGAGCAAGAAGAGGCCCAAGGCCAACCAGGTGCACACAGTCACACTCAGCAGACACACAAACTGTTTGGCGCCACTCTTCCACCGCATGGCAGCTCAATGGGCCCAACTGGAGTCCATGGGCGACATCGAGCGACTGTCTCTCGTCCGGTGGGCTCCAAAAGAGACTGCCAGTGGCCGACTTGCAGGCCCGCTCGATTGCGCCTCTTGGTCGCCCGTGGGCGCCCTTTTTCGCCTTCTTCCTCGCCGCCTTGCCTTTGCTTGCAAGCAGCCCTAATTGAAAGCAGCCCTTCGCTCTGGATGGGGCGGAGCTTGGCCAGCTGGCGAAGCTCGGCCAGTTGTCGGCGGGCGAGCGGCGTCCATCAGGCTCGGAAGACTGGCGCCCAGTTGGCGCAAGAACAACAAGTGACTGCGGGCCGCCCTTGACGCGCGGGCCGTGCGCGCCTGCCGCTGTGTGTGTGCGGCGCAGGCCGGGCCGCGTGGGGGAAAAAGGGGCGCTTACATGAAGGTTAGTGCAGGCGCGCGGGGGAAAGCACGCCGGCCGCTCACCGCACACTGCCCGCCGCACACTGTCCGCCGCCCGCCCTTTGCCGCGCCAGTACTCGCCACCACTCGGCGGCCATATTAACGATTCATGAGGCAAATATTTGCCCATTAAAACTGCCAGCAGAGCTCAAATCTCCTCCCCCTTTTTTCTCCAAAAAAAGCCACCCTCTCGGCCGGTGCTCTTTGTTTGCCCAAACTGTTTGGAGACCAAGTGTGCAGTTGCCCTCAGACTTCATTGGCGCCGCTTGCGGACACCGATGGCCATTTCATTTTCTCATGCTCCAAGCTCCAAGCTTCAATCTTGAGGCTCGCCACTCGCAACTGCAAACTGCAAACTCAAGCTCCCAGTCCTCGACCCTCGAGCTTCGGGGCTCTAAACTGCGAATCTCGAGCACCAGAGGAGCTGGGCTGGTGCAAAAAGTGGCCACAAATGGATGGAGAGGGGAGAAAAAATCGGCCATTTTTCGCCTTTTTTTGCCCTTCCTCCTGCGCCAATTGCTCGCCTCTGCCTCCTCGCTGTTTGCCTCATCGGTGGCTCCTTGGCCGGCCTGCACGCCACACAGTCTTGGCGGCCATTTGAGTGGAAATTGATCTTTCAACTGGCGCGGCCCAAGCGCAGAGGCTGGGCGACAAAAGCTCGCCGTCTCGCTGGGCCACAAGCGGCCTGCAGCTCGCCTGTAAATAGCCCAAATGGCTGGCCGCCAAGTGACTCGCTCGAGGCCACTCGGAGCTCATTTCCAGCCTTGCGTGCTCATTAGTTCGGCCGCAAGCTCGCCGCTTGAGTCCAGACCTTTTGGTCCACCCGCAAAGCTTGGCTGCTTCTCTTGGCCACTCGGCAAGCGACGCTGGCCGCAAACTGGCCACCAAGCTTAGGATGGGCGGCCCCAATTGAGGCGGATTCAAATTCTGGCCAATTGGGCGGCTGGAAGTCAATTAGGGAGACATTATCAGTGGCCAGGTTGCATTCTAATTGAAAGCAGAACTGGCCGCGTTCCCACGCTAAGCTGCGGTCCCGCGGGACTGAGACTTGCTTGGGGCAATGCGTGCGAGTTTGCGGCATGTCCAATGCAACTCTCCTAGTCTGTCGCTCGTCTAAGCTAAGCTAAGCGCAAATCGGGCCAACTTTGTCGCCCGGCCGGCCGAGAGTCAAAACAATTGCACATCATAAATCTGCCAAACGGACACTTTTGTCTCCCAGCTCGGCTAGCTCGGCGAGCCAGTTTGCCTTTGCGGCTCGCCTAGACTTTTGTCCAAAGCCACAGGCGCAAAGGGAGCCAAAACAATCACTCAATTGTTCTGGCTGGCTGGCTGGCCGGTGGAGAAAGAGCTAAATTGTGGAAATTTTATGACAGTGCTTAGGCTGGAGGACAAAGCGTTGCAAAATGGGCCCGTTTCGTGACCAGCCTGCTGGACAAATCTGGCTAGCAGCCAGTGGGGCTGCTTAGCAAAGGGCCGCCACATCACCTAAGCTCCGGCAGTCTGTTGCTAAATCCACTCGCCGGGCCCATCAAGCCGGCCAATAAGAAGACCAATTTAGCTGTCAAAACGTCGGCGACCAATTAAGCATCCCGCTCGAAGAAGGCGCTTTTCTGCTCTGTCTGCCTCGCCGCAAAGCTCGCCCATGGTGGCCGAGAGCGAGATTGGCAGCCACCTGGACAGACAGTGGCCAGTGGAGGAGAGCAATGTTGCCGCAATGGAAGAGAAGCCGATGAAAGATTGGCCCAAATTTGCGGCTCGGGCGGAACAAAAGCAGCCAGCAGGTTGGAAATTTCGGCTGGAAATTTTCCACTCTTTGCGGAGATTTTTCTGCAGAATAAAAGCGAAAAAAAGTGGACTGACGGGAGCTGAGGAGTCAGCATTTTTGCATATTGGCCCATTGAATTTGGCTTGCTCGACTGGCACAATCAAAAGGCACGAAGTTTTGTCTTGTCTTGCCTTTCCACTGGCCCAGACGAGCTCGCCTTTTTCTCTCCCCACTTGCATTCTTCTGCATCGAAGTGGCGCCGAAAGAAACGAAAAGGGAAGAGAAAAGACTCTTTTTTCTCCAAAAAGCCATTGAATCACGATCCTAAGGCCCATTGTTGATGCAGCTAAGCTCCCCCGTTCGCGCGCCACTGCCTAGACAGCGTGCAGCCCGGCGGCCAGACACACGCCGCCACCTAAGCTGCGCGCTGCCTTGGGGATAATTAATTTTTGTCTCCTCCATTCGGCCAGCGTGATCCCGATTTTTGGCCCTTCCTGATGGAAGAACCGAATGGCATGCTGCAAAGAATGGCAGTTCCGAGGAAGACGAGCTGCGTCTGGGCAACCACTGTGTCTGGGCCTCGTTCGCTTTGCTGGTCGGTAAGAGATTTTCCATCTCCCGCGAAAAGGATTGAATATCCTTTTCCGATTGAATCTCGGGCAGAAAAGAGGCTGGCAACAATGGAAGAGGAGCAGTAGCATATGAATAGTGGCGAGTTGGCGAGTGAGGAAGAGGAAGAGGAAAAAGGAGAGCGAGAAGGAAGAAGAAGAAGAAGCAGCTTGATGATGAGCAGTTTTGCTGCTTGCTTTTTGGCCAAATTTCCCTCTTCCTTTGGCCAAATTTTCCTCCCTTTTTGGCCCAAAAGAAGAGGCAAGATCGAGATCAATAAAATGATCCCCATTTGGAGCGCGCAATGCAGAGAGGAGGGCAAAAGTTGGAGGGCGCAAAGGTTGCCTAAGGTTGCCTTAGGTTGCCTTAGGTTGGCAAAGGTTGGCAAAGAAAACAACACACACGCACAAAAAGAGCTTAGCTCACGCCATGGGCTAGTATAAAACAGGAGGAAGAGCTGATTGTTTGGACAATGAGCTTGGCCGGCCGGCCGGCTCATATGGAGCAACCATTTGCTGAGCCTCCTTTTCTTCCTTATTTCACCTTTGGCTCGCCCCTTCCTCCAAGCAGGAAGATGGCCAAAAACGAGCCTCAGCCACACTTAGCTGGCCCAAGACGTACTGTGAAGGAAGAGGAGGAAACTGCGCTTCTTTGGGGGAACCTTGCGAGTTGCAAGGGCAGATCTGGGCGCCAATTTCGTCTCCTCCCTCGTTCTCATTGAATTTGTTGGCCGCCAATCTGGCAAGACGACGGGCCAGTTGCCATTCAAATGGCCACTCCGCCGCCGCAGCTAAGCTCCGGCGGCCAAACAAGCTCGAGCGGACGCACAAACGAGGCACAAACAGCCCGAAGGGCAGCCCATCCATCATCCATCATTTGCGCCTTTTCTCTCTCTCTCTCTCTTGGCCGCCCGCTCCGACTGGGCCCATTACCAAACAGCGCCAAAGGTCTAATCTAATTAAATCTGACACTTGTTGTGCAAGTTAGCTGGCCAGTTTTCTTCCAGGAACTTTCTTCCCACAACAACTACCTCTTCTGGCCCATTTGGAGCATTTGGAGCTCGCCTTTCATTGGGAGCGCCCTTTTTTCCATTGCACCCGCCCAATGAGAAGCTCTGGCCAGTCCTTGGCAGCCGGCAATTAGCAATCGATTGCGAGAGCTCAGTCTCTACGAAGACGAAAGACGATCTGCTGCACACAAAGGCAACCTCCAATTTGCGCCAAAATGATTGATTCGACTCGAGGAGAAAAGAGAAACCTCTTCTAACACAAGTCACAATTAACTGCCCCAAACTTTTTCGCCCAAACTGGCGCTCATTTGCTCAACTGGAAAACTGAACGCAAACCAACTGGACCACTTCCGACAAAACCTTGCTGCTCACTGGCTTGAACTGTGCTAATTGCAACAAACTTGGACTTGGATGAAATTTCTCACTAACTCGCTCACTAAATCAGATTCTCGAAGCTCTGAACTTTCTCCATTGCATTTGCAAGCTGGTCCATCGAAACCTAACGCCCAGAAACATACTGATTGCTCAGCAGGATAATTGGAAATTGAGTGGCCTGGAATTTGCGATAAGATTCGAGTCGACCACAATTAGCGAGTCAAGCTCAATGATAGCGCACGAGCTTAACTGCGCAAACACCTTCAGATTTCCCGCAACCAGCGGCCAAAACAACAGCGGAATTGCAAGCTCCACCCAACACTTGCTGCGCCGCCAGCGCACTTTGGTGAGTTCTTGCTCGCTTTCTGCTCCACTTCCGGGGGCAAAAATGCACTGAGGTTCAATTTTTGAGGCTCTGCAGGAAGCTAGTCTTGCAGAATGCTCGATGGGAAACTTGCAGATCAGTGCAAGTTGGCGATTTTGCAATTTTCGAAATTTGGCAAAATTGGTCAAGTTTCCAGAATCCGATCGAGGAGAACCTTTGGAAAAGTGAGATGGACAAGTACAGACTGCAGTCAACTAACTTTCATTCTTTTCGCTCGTTTTTTATCGAAATTTGTGTCGCACTAACATCAAAACAAATAGCACCAAACGAAGTGCCAGGAGTTCAGCAGGAAGAGGAGCTATTTGTTGCAGCCCGACTTTGATTATTCGGCGCCTGAGAATTGGCGCAACTGCAAATGCTCGCACAAGTCGGACATTTTCTCCTTCGGCCTGATCGTGGCCCAAACCTACGACCTTTGCAGACACAAGAGTCTCATCGACTGTCGTCTGGACACGAGAAACTACGAGCCCGAGCTCAAGAAGGTGGGTAATTGGCGCCAGATTGAGCGTGAAGAAGCAACACTCTTCTTGTGCACAAGTGTGCACAAGAAGAGTGTTGCTAAGATGTTGCCAAGCAGCAAAGATGAGAGCTCAAAAGGTGCAGACTTATGGGGACTTATGGAGACTTATGAAGACAATTTAGGGGAGCTAATGGACGACGAGCAGAGCTGCATCTGAGAGGCCGCCTGAGGAGTGGCAGTAGAGAGTAATGCACGAGGCGAGAGGATGATAAATAATGAGGAAAAATAAACTAAATGAAATCTCTTTCCCCCACTCTTTTGGCCCGCCGCAAATCGCTTGCCTTTCCTCGTTGGTGGCCGTCAAATGGTCGCCACTCAACCTCCTCTTCCTCTTCTCAACACAGCTGAACGAGCGCAAAAAGGGACGCGCCGCCCAAATGGTTCCAATGGAGATGCGTGAAGCCTTCCTGGAGATGCTCGAGCTGGAGCCCAATTTGCGCCCCTCGGCCAACTATTTGCTTCAGGTAAGTGGCGGCTCGTGCACTGCACGGCTAGCGAGTGACTGACTGCGGCCTGTCTGTTGTTGGCGAGCGAGCTTGCTTAGGATGGACTGCAGACCGTAGAATAAAGACTGCAAACTGTAGACTGTAGCCACTTGGCCAGCGTGGCCAATGTGTGCCGAGCGCCAATCGGCGGCCGAGCAGCAGACGCCGAGACCATTTGAGAGCATTCAGAGCCAAGTCTCGGCGGCAAGTGGAAGGTGCAGCAGAGGTCGCTTGTTGACAAATAAACAAACGAAGTAAAACAAACGAAAAGTTCGAAATGCTCACACGGAGAGAACTGAGCTAAGCTAAGTTCAGTTAGACTGCGAGAACTGAACTGAACTGAACTGGAGCAAAGCAAATTCAACTAAACTAACTCAACTCCCAAACGCTCACCCAAACGCTCACGAAAACGCTCGACGCAAACGCACGCAAACAGCTCTTCAGGCGCCCAATTGAACTGTGCCAGGCCAATGAGGACTCGCTGAGACACCTCAAGTCGACGCTCAACTATTTGGCCACCCGTTTCAGTAGTGCACCATTGCAGCAGCAGCAGCAGCAGCAACTCTTGGCCGCCAAACTGTGCCAGCCGGCCGGCCAGCTGCCCGTGAACAACCTGCAACAGCTAACCACCTCTGGCGCCTCAGTTGGCCAGCAGCAGAGTGGCGCCCTTCCACTTCCACTTCCGCTTCCACTTCCGCTCGCCTCTGGCCAGCTCGCCAATGGCAACCAGTGGGCCCGGCCGGCGAGCTACTTCAGGCGCGTCACCTCGCAGACTGTCCGGCGCGAGTCGAGCAAGCGCCAGACCAGGAGTGTAAGTTGTCGCCTTTGTTGTTGTTTTCCTCTTCCTCTCTCTCTCTCTCTCTCTCTGTCTGTTCCTGTTTTGTTTTCCCCCCTCGGCCTTGCCTCTACCTTGGCGCCCTTTGCGCCGCCCCCAAGCAGCGAGCGAGGCCCGCAAACCGCCGCAAACCGCCGCCAACTCGCCCCAAGCTCCCGCTCTTCCGCCTTGTCGCCGGCGCCACTTCCGCACTCTCGGACGCACCCCCAGCCAGACGAGGCGCCTCGTGTGTGGCCTCGTGCGCCCAACACGAACACCTCGAGCACCCACTTGAGCCGCCGGCAAGCCAGAAAGAGCACACCTCCACTGGGCGATGGGCGACGGGCGGGCTCTCGTGCGGCGCCGCTCGGGGCCATTTGGAGGCGCCGCCTTTTGGGCCGCCTTTTGGACTGCCTTCTGGCCGCCTTTTGGGCCTCCAACGCCGCCCACTTGCTGACGTGCGAGCTTGGCCTCGCTCACTATCTACGAGCCAGCCTCGAGGGCCGCCCGCTCGCCAGCAAGAAGCCAGAGGCCACAACTCGAGCAGACGGGCGACTTTTGGAATGCTTTCGCGGGCCGCTTTTGGAATGCTTTTGGCCTGCTTTTGGGCTGCTCTCAGTGAGCCCAAAGAACAAAGAGGAGCTCGCTCGTGCTCGAATTAGAGGGCGGGGGCGGCGTCTGGCCGTTGGGGCCGTTTGGGGCGCCCATTCTGCATGGAGTGGGTGCAAATTTGGCCCCAAAGGATGTGTCTGTCGTGTTGGACGACGATGCCTGTTCGGAGACTGTTTGCAGAGAGGCAGCACAAACTGGCCACAGTGTTCGGCCCAGCTGAGCGGGCCCAAACTGAGACGGAAATAATCTGGCTCAATTTGGCGAGCTTGGCGCCAGTTTGAGCTTGCCAGTTGGACGGCCAACTGGCCCGGGCCCAGAATAGTAACGACAAACAAATGGGCTCTCTCTCAGTGCGCGCCCAAGTCTCTCTCTTCAAGCGCCCCAGTCTCTCTCTCTCTCTGTGTGCACTCCAATCGCACACAACCTGCACCTCTACGCGCGCGGCCAGAGATCAGAGTCGGCAGATCGGAGATTGCAGCAGCCAGATTGCAGCCGCCCGATCGGAGCTCAAGTCGCCCCTCCAGCTGCGAGCTTGCCAGGCGCGACTCCCAAACGAGTTGAGGGCCACAAGCAGCTGAGTCGTAATCTAAATTTAACGCATTTAGCGCGACAAACAGCCCACTCGAGCCGGCCGGAGAAATGGCCAAATTCAGGGCCGCCACTTGCGCTTGGCCTTGGAGCCACACTTGTCCAGCCGGCCGATTGTGTTGGGCGCCGATGTGGAATTTAGAGTGCGACTTGGTGGACTTCACGCGGGCCACACACAGGCCGCACACAGTCGCCCTTTCCATTAGCTTAATTCGGCCGAGATGGCAAATGAAAAGGCGCCCCAAAAGGTGGCAAAAGGTGGCCCCAGTTGAGCGGGACGAAGGTGGCCAACCTTTTGGGCCAGTTTGGCCGCCCCAAAATGGTCGCCCAAACTCGCCCGCTTGACTTCCGGCCCAATGCGACTTGGTGGGCGTCTTGCGCGGGCGGCTTGCAGGCGAGCTTGAAGTTGCTGGCCGCACCTTGTCTGCGGGCCAGCGAGCTTGCCAGTGGCCATAACTCTTCCGGCGTGGCTCGCGCGGCTGCCATTTTGGCGAACTGGCCAGCCTCTCGAAGTGGGCGCCCAATGCGAGCTTCAAGCGAGCTCAAGCTTGGCCACCAAGACGACTCGTGTGTGGCGACCATTAGGGAGGCGCAATGGGGGAAGAGATGCGGCGCCAGATTGGCCGCCGGACTGCTGTCTTTGTCTCGCCTTTGTGGCCTTTGTGGCGAGCCGGCGCACAAAGGGCGCCTCTAGAACAAATGGCGCGAAGAGGCGAGAAGTCTCGCCGGTGCATAAACACACTTGGCCAGTGTCTGTCCCAAAGACACACTGGCGCGCCTCCAGTCCAGTCCAGTGCAGTCGCTCTCCAGCTTGTCTCCAGCTTCACTTGTTTGGCACCATTTCTGCCAAACACACGCCGCACACAGTCCCCCAATTGGCCGCCTGCGCGCTTCATTAATTTGCCCGTCAGCCGGCCGGCAGGTGACGAGATGGCTCCACCATGCTCTACTATGGTTAGGCGCATCTGGCGGCTGGAAGCCAGCGTGTCGCCAACTAGTTGCGGCGCTTCTCCTCGCTCTTCGGCCGCCACGCTTCCGGCGAGTTGGCGCGCGGCCCCAAGTGGCGCCCATTCAAATGGAGAGTGCGGGGCGCGGGTGGCAATTTGTAGCATATTGTCGGTGTCGCGAGTTGTCGGCAGCAGCGAGCTCTGAGCTTGAGGGGCGGCCACACTGCAGCATTGCAGCTCTGCAGCCAGAGACAGTCTGCGGCCAGAGCACAGCACAGCGGCCAGTGCTGTGCAGCGGGCGGCCAGCGCGCAGTTCAGCCGCTGCGCCTTTATTAATGTGCGCCCGCCGGGCCCTAATCACACGCCGACACAATGGCCGCCCTCAAGCTCAAAGCTCAAAGCTCCAAGCTCGCAGCTTGCAGCCACTCAGCCAGCTTGGCAACTGGCCCCTCGCGGAACCTTGAAAAAGCGGCGCCCCAGCCAGATTATCTCGCGGGCCCAACTCGCACCTGGCGCCCACTGTTCCGGCGGCCACGAAATGGACAACGGAGCTCCATTTCGCTTTTCCAGCGCCCAAAGCGGCCCCGCAACACCAAATGCCGCCGGGCTGGTCGTCATGGTGGTCGCCCAGTAGCCTGGAGGCGAGCTTGCCAGTTTGCGGCTAACTGGCGAGCTCGCTGCGACCAGTCTATTTGGCGGAACTGGCGCGCGTCAAGGCGCCGCTGGCCAAGTGGCGCCCGCTTTGCAGTCCAGCAGCGACGGTCTATGGCGAGCGGCCTCATACCAAGTCGGCCGCCGCTTGGCCACTTGGTGTAAAAAGAAGAGCCGAAGAGCAGAGGAGCTTGCCAGTGGAGCAGTTGGGCGCCTTTGGTGGCGCGAAATTGGGCACGTTGTTGCGTCGCGCTTGTTGTGAGTGGGCTTGTGGTTGCCTGTTGGCATTAGGGAAAGTGATTAACATTGTGCGGGCGCTCCTTGTGTGCGGCCTCTAGTTTGAGCTCCACTTCGAGTTCGAGTGCGTGCCAGCCGCTCGAGTGGCGAGCTTGGGAGAGCTCTAGCTTGGCGGCCGAGCCCAAGCTGAGCTCGCCAAGCTCGAGTGGCCCGAGTTCGAGTTTCGGGCGGCGAGATAACAGCAAAGAGGAGGGAAAAGAGGCGCCCGTCCGAGCGTGTGAATGGGCCCCCGCGAGAATACATACTAACTCCTTCTCTCTCCTCTCCGCTCGCTCACCTTTGGCGCCAACAACAACCAACAACAACAACCAACAACAATTTCCAACAACAACCACGAACAACCATCAACAACAACAACAACCAAATCTACAACAACCGCCGGCGGCCATTTGCTCGAACACTGGCCCCTGTCTTGCCGCTGACGTGCCTCCCCGTGGGCCTGGCTTGTGGGGGCGCCTTTCACTTGGCGTTTTCACTTGGGGGCCAAATGGGCCGCCGCACACCAACACACAAACGCCAATATAAACACACACCAACTGGGAGCGCAAAAAACGGGCCCTGAAAAATGGCGACAATTCGATAAATCTCGCCCCTCCTTTGCCTCTTTTCCTTCCCCCCTTTTGGCCACTTTCTTCCCCCCTTTTGGCGACTTCTCGAAACGAAACTTCTTCGCCCCGACGGCTAACTGCTAACGAAACTGCTCGTTTGCCCAACCGGCCCAACAACGACCACTTTGAACCGAATTTCCTCCAACCGAATTGGACACTATCACCTGGACGAACTTGGGCCCAAAATGGTCGCACTCTTTGCGCTTTTGGACCATCTTGGACAACACAGTTGCAACTATTAAATCTGCTCGTGGCCGCCGTGGACTCGCTGGCCCAACAGGCGAGCCAACAGCGCGCCGAAGCAATGGAGCAAATGTACTCAGATGCGGCCGGCTCCAATGAGCCCGCGGCCAGCCTCTTGGGCCAGTTGCACGAGCCCACCAGCACACACCACTCGCCAAACAGACGCGCCTCCTTCGCAACACTCTGGCTCCAGTTCGAGCAAACGCTGGAACTCCTGCGCCAAGTGTACAAGAGCAGCGTGGTTAGCCAATGGACCGGAAGTGGCGCCCCGCCGCACATTGGAGCCGGCACGAATGGGGCGCCCAGTTGGCCGAGCAGGCCGCTGGTTGCTGGCGGCCAGACACTTGGTGCGCCCGCGCCAATTGACACACGCTTTCTCCTCTTCATCGTGGGTGAGTACAAAGGCGCTTGTGGCAAGCGAGCACTGAGCAGCAGCAGTGGCAGTCCAAAGGGAGCTAGTCTCTGCTGGCTGCTCTTCCTTTGCGCACAAAAGCGGCACACAAAGCGGCCACTTCCGACTCGCTCAGTGCTCGCCAGCTGGCCCTCTTCTCTGAGACTGTCTGCGGTCGAGAAGGCGACTTTTTGGCTGCTAGACAAGCTCAAAAGAGGCGCCTCTTGAAAAGAGGGGCTTGTTTCTTTCAGGAACAAGCGCTGCTGGACGAGCTATTCTCGCGCGAGACCAGCTCGCGCGAGCTAGTCTCAAGCTGGCCAATCTCATGCGCAACTGGCACCAACTAACAGGCTGAAAAATCTGCCAAAAAAACCACTTCCGGCCGGACATCTGACGAAAATGGGGCCAAAAATGGGCGAAAATTAACAAAAACTGGCAAAATAAACCAACAAAAACGACAAAAATGAACGCAGCTCTGCACCGGCGACTGCTCGAACAGGTGGCCTTGATGCGGGCCGAATTGCCGCCCCTTTGCAGACCGATGGGCGTGGCGCACGGGCCGAGCTCGCCCTCAAATTTGGGCCCACTTTGCAACCAGGAGACGGGCGAGGTGAACAGATTGGTGGCCTGTGGGGCCAATTACCAGAGCTCAAATCACAGGGCCTTCGCGCAGGCCGAGGAGCGTTTCCTCTGGCTTGTGAGCAAGCACTCGTTGGCTCGCTTGGCTGACTCGCTGGCCGAGCCAATGCTCAAATTGGACGAGGTAAATATCGTATCAAATCATCTCTCTCTCTCTCTTTCTGGATGGTCTCTCGACCAGCAATCGTTTTTCTCCTCTTCTTGTGCCTCCTCTCGGTCAGCACAGTGCAAAGTGCGCCCGCAAACTGCACTGCAAATAAGCCCCAGTCCTCGGGGGCGGGACACTTCTCAGACACGAGGTAGAGAGACTTCCTGTCTGCCTTTGTGCGCGTGCAAACTGGGCCCAAACTTCGCCTGAACTTCGCCTGAACTGCACTCCAACGGCGCCCCAACAGAGCCCAATCGGCGCCCAAGCAAAGCCAGCCCGTCATTAAGTGGCGACGGTGGCGCACCTGTACTCTGGCGGCCTCTCGACGGGCGCTGGTCCGCTCGGCTGGGCGCGCCGAGCCGCCAGGTGATGACTGGGATGATTGGGATGCGCGTCACTTGGCGGCCCAACTGACTGCTTTTTCTGGGCTGCTTCTTTGAGGGGGTGGAATATTATTCTCGCCCCGCGGGAGCTTGGGGGCGGCGGCCGCTTAGCTCGCCTTGCTCGAGCGCCAAGCTCGCCCGCTTAGAGACGGGGCCCAATTTGCCTGCGCGGCTCGCTCGGCTGCCCCATGCAATAGGTGAGAAATTTGCCAACTAATTTGACTCGCTTTCGAGGGGCGACACTAATCTCGCTCGTGCAATTGGTGGTCCTTTGAGCCGGTTGGGCGCCTGCAAACTGGCGCCCAACTGGCAAAGGATTGGCCTCATCCCTCAGGTGTGCAGGTGCTGCCCTCGTGCACGCAGCCAGCCGAGTGCTTAACGTGGAGCAGCGGGCGCTGCTTTCGAGCTCGCCACGATCTAGCGACGAGCTAGCGACGAGCTGCCAGGGCGCCAGAGCGACGAGCTGGCAAGCCGGAGAACTGGCGAGCTAGCGAACCTTGGCGGCGTCGGGAGGGCGAGCCAGCCGGCCGGAAGGCAGTGGGGAGCCCGCGAGAGGCCAGAGGGGAGCCTCGACGCTGAGGAGCGGCAACATTGGGCCGCCACTCGAGCTTGGCGTCTCGGGCGGGCCGGCAATCAATTGAATCAATGCCGCACGCCTGCCGCAAACCACCACAGGCCCGCACCTAAGCTCCCCCGGCGAGGCGGCCGCGGCGAGCTCCTTCTGGGCGGCGAGCTCCTTCTGGGCGGCGCGCGCGCTCACCTGAACAAGCGGTGGCCTCTGGAAGGCCAGCCAGTCAGCCGAGACAGTGTCCCGGGGGAGACAGTCTGCCGAGCGAGCTTGGGCGCTCGGCGGAGAGCACGGCCGAGGACTAGCCTTGGCGGCATCTCCGGCGCGCGTCCGGATAATTTATATCAATCCGGGCCAGCCGAGCGTTCATTTGTATCATCTCCTCGATCGTCCCTCATCTCTGGCCTCATCCAACTCGAGCCAGAGATGTGCGGCTGGTCTCTCTCTCTCTGTCTCTGCTCGCTCGTGACTCTTACAAGCTGCTCCTGCGCCGCCATTTCCGGGCCACACAGCAAGGCGGCGAGTTCGCGTCGGCGCACTGCAAGCACGCCGGCACCTAGTCTCTGGGCGGTGGGGCCCACGCAATGTGGGCGTCCAAACACACACACAATTAAATTCCTTTGTGTCCACGAGCTTCTCTTCGCGTGCCGTGTCTGCCTGTGAGTGTAAGTGTGTTTGGCTCAGTTTGTGTGTTGTGGGCCGCCTTTTGGCCGCTCAAAAAGAGGCCAGTTTAAAGCGTCTGAGCGGAAGACTGTGTGTGGGGCTCAGTGTGTGGGCCGCGCTCGCCGCCCACAGCCAGCGGGAAAACCTCTCTCCAGGCTGGACACAATCTGGCAGATAGTCTCTCTCTCTTTCACTGCCTCGCTCGCCAGACGGTGTCTCTAAACTAGTCGCAGACAGTCTCGCGCGCAAACACCAAGCTCATGCACACACCCACACACCAAGATCGTCCGGCCGAGAGTTGAGAATGGGCGAATTAGTTAATATGTGTGATGCGTAGTTCTTCTGCTTGGCCCAGAATGCAATTCGCCGTCTCGCAAAACGCAGGCGCCACTTGCAGACGGAGGCCCGTCAGCAGCTGCTGCTCCAGATGACTAAATCCACAAGGCCGAGACACCGAGCGACAAAGCGAGAGCCACAAGGAGCTGAGCGCCCAGAGGACGAGAGTTGAAGCCAAAGGAGAGATAATGACCAAGACAAACAAGCAGAACAAGGCCGAGCAACAATTCCAGAGGAGAAGGAGAGAGAGAGAGAGAGAAAAAATTAATGGGCTTCAGTGCAACGGACAAACAAACAAATCCTTAGTCCACACAGACAATCATCCATGTTGCAGCCTCGTGCAAGAGTTGAGAGCCTACAGAGAACAGAGAGAACAACAACCAGAGTTTGGCCAGCCCATTTAGACAGGCGGTCTAGCTGCCAGCCTCAGAAACACTGATTTGGCGAGCCTCTTTGGGCGCTCTGGTTCCCTTCCGGCCGGCCAGAGTCCAATCGCAACTCCTGCTGTTGCATCTAAGCTCGGCTGGAATTTCACTTCCGCTTCCAATTGGGGCCAAGCGTGCGGCTGACTGGGGCGAGCTATTCAGCCAGTTCCGTCGAACTGCGACCAGCGAGCCACTGGAGCTAACATCTGTCGACTTTTTGCCCAACTTCTGCCCCATTTGAGTCGAGACATTGAACTCGAGCAATTTGCAAATTCCAGCCGCCGACTTGAGACGATTGCTCGTCTTTCGAAACCAGCTCGTCTGAGTGGACCTGAACTAACCAAGTCCATTCTGAAAAAACCGAAAAACCGGAAACGAAAACACAACAAAACACAAAATAAACTCCAAAAAATAAACCGAAAAATAAACCAAATTGCACGGCTGGACGACGTTCATTTTGACACCAAAACTAACCAAAAATTGACGACACGAACGAACAAACGAACGACAAAACAAACAGTTCCTCCTCGTCTTCGAGCTGCTCAATGATCTGGTCTCGTTTGTGGGCCAGAAGTGCAAGCAGAGCTTTGCCCAAAGAGGAAAACAACTACTGAACGAGTGAGTATCTTTCCACAGCTGAAGAGTTTAGGACTGTCTCTCCATCTTGCCGCTGCTTGTCTCTCTCCTTGTCTCCCTCGAGGCTCGGCCGAACGTGACCAACTTGCACTCGAGGTTGGAGGAGGGAAATCTCGGCGAGACTAGCTTGCCAGCCTTGCTCTGACTGAGCACTCTGGTGGAAGGAGAGACAATCTTCTCTTCAATTGGGGCATTTCTCGGTCGAAAACTCACCATTTCTCCAACGAACAAATGCGACCACCACCCAAACATAATCACGAACACACAACATAATCACAAACTGGATTGCTCCCAAACCAACAGTCTCACCCCAGTCACTGGCTGCCCGTCACTGAGCTCGTCGGACGAGGACTACGAGGAGAGTGGCGAGCCAGTGGAGCAGCTGGCTGGGCTGCAACAAGCCTTCGAGCTGGAAGGTCACACGACCAAGACGGCGAGCTACCTGCGCTCGCAGAACTCCAGAAGTCAGCTCAACCTGAGCTCGAGTGGCGCCCCAAACAACGCCACTTCGGGCCCACAACTGGCCTCGCCGGCGGGCGCCCCCATCGGTCTCTCGAGAATGCAGGCCGACCACAACCAGCAGCACCGGTTCAGCGACCACGAGGCCTACCTGAAGAGCGGCGGAAGTGGCGGCTCCGGGGGCGGAAGTGGCACCGGGGGAGCCTCGGCGGGCGGCGGACTGGCCAGTGCTCTGGCCCAGATGCAGCCACAGGCGGGCGCCAGTGGGCGTGGTGCGGCGAGCAGACCAAGTTCGAGGCAGAGTTTCCAGGCGCCCACCTCGATCAACATCACGGCGCCCAGTCCAATGGGCAGCGTGCGCGACATGAGCGGCCGCGTCTCGGCCGACTCGCAGGCCAGTCTGGAGACACAGTTGTATGCGGGGGGCCAGCAGCAGTTGCAGCAGGGAGGGCGCCGCCAGCAAGCCGCCGGCCGCGAGCTCGCCGACTTGGTGGGCCAAATGAGTGTGGGCCAGCCGGGAGGCGCGGCCACTGTGGCCCCGCAGGAGCACCATCAATCAGTTGCGGGCTGGCCGATTGTGCAGCAGGCCCAGCTGGAAGGTGGCGGCGCGGCCTCTTCGGGCGCGTCCAGCGAGCCAGAACTGCAGACCAAGACTGGGGGCGCCGCAAACAATGACAAGTCGCACTCCCAATTGATCGACGAGCTGCTCAGGACCATCAACGACGACAGCTTCAACGAATACATCGATTTCAACAACAAACTAGCCGCCGCCACACGCACCCAAAGCCAACAGGCCGCCCACACTGGCCCGGCTCTCGAGGGACTGGGGCAAGGCGGCGAGCAGCAGCAGAGGCCCCGCTCGGCCATCGAGGCGCTGGGCCACGAGCCGCTCGGGCTGCCACTAGCCTCCAGGAGTCAGGCAGTCTCGCCAAGCGGCCGCCCACGAACCCTCAACTTGGCCTCCATGCCCGCTGGACAGGCGCGCTCGGCGGCCGGCCGCTCGTCCGTCTGTCTGGCCAGCAGCTCGTCCAACTATCAGACGCACCAGCAGCAGCAGCAGCAGCAGCAGGGCTCCACTCTAGATAATGTCATCAGAAGGATGTCCACCAATCTGGTGCAGAACATCACCAGCAAGATTGGCTCCACTTCCTTGGCTGCGGCGGCGAGCAGCTCCAATTTGGTGCAGTCTTCGGGCGCCATTCACGCCTATGGCAAACAGGCAAACAGCGATTTGGCAAACACTAATCAGAATGCCCACCTCAGAAGAGAGAAGAGCTCCAATTCGGCCATGGGCGCTCAGGCGTCCCTTTGCGGCTCCTCTGTGACGAGTGGGGCTGCTGCTGCTGGACAAACTGGATATACAAACAGTCTCTATGTCGACAATCAAGTGCCTGCGAGAAGACATTCAGATAACACAATTAACGTGCCTCGCATCCAAGTGGCTTTGTCGTCCCCCCAAGCTTCGGGCTCGCGAACAAATCTCAACCAAAAGGCCAGCGTTTCGGCCTCAAAATTGGCCACCAAGTGGAAAACTACTGCCAAAAGTAACCAGAGAGAGGCCAGCGATAAATTGTCCCCAAATCTTGGCGGCGCCTTAAGTTACATGCGAAGACACTCAAGTGGCAATACAACGGATAAAAATTCAACCAATCATAGTGATCAAAACGTATCCAATGGTCTCGGTGCCCAATTGCTCAACGTTTCACCATTCAAGGTGAGTTTGGTCCTTTCATTCTAATGTGCTCATTCTTATCGACCTAATCCTAATTCAATTGACTCGCTGGTGTGAGCAATTTCTGCAATTCAGCCACCCAAATTGCATGCAATTGATCGCAATCCAACTAACTAGTTCCATTCTCCCTCGCCACTTCTTCTCTCGCCATTCCAATTGGATGCAACCAAACGTCTTGTTTCTCCCCCCAAATCATCATCAGAAGAAACAAGAGGCCAAGAGCAGCTCAAATCTCGGCCTCGACTTCCTGCTATCCAACAGATCCATGAAACGCAGATACTCCGCCGCCTCCATGCTCGGGCATCAGACACAGCGAAAGGCGGAGGATTTAATTGACGCAGGAATGAAGAGTGTGGTAAGTCTCAGTTGATAATTGAGCGGAAGTTACAAGAGAGAAGGTTTGGAAGGAAAACTTCAATTAAAAATCGATCGAAACTAACTCTCAAACTCTCATCCAAACTGAACGAATCAATTATCCAGCAAAATATGTTCAATTGAATCGTGGACCATATGCTCGTCTTGTCCCCAATAAGCTGCGTCGACCGCATACAATTAGGAGCAATAACAAATAAAACTCTATCAAATATATCCCGTGTTGAAATGTGAATGATCATTTGATTCAGTTCATTATTGCTTAGATATAGATTGTTTGTCCTTGGCTTGTGCGTTTCTTCTAGTTCAAATTTTGCCGCGCTCAAATGCTGCGCGCACCCGAAAGGCATCCGCTGCGCGAGAGCCTTGGCGCACGCCCTGCATTTCCACACGGTCCATGGTTCATCCATGCTCATGTTGTGAAACTTCTTACAGCGGTCCACTCCGTCTGAAGTCCAACATTTATTTCTTATCCGATATTTATATCATTTTGGATATTACTATATCACATTGATAATTATTCACTATTTCAGTGGAAGATTTAGAGAAATTTCCGCGCTAGGATTCATCACTGTTAGGCGAACTAAAACAATATCATCACAATGGTCCAGAGATTGACATACAGAAGGCGATTGTCCTACAATACCAAATCAAATCGTCGTGCTATGTGAGTATATCATCCAGTTCTCTCCCAATCTAAATTCCTCCCCCGCTCCCATCTCTAACTCACCATTCAAATATCATGAAACTTCCAACCGCAGCTCAAAAACTCCAGGAGGTCGCCTCGTTTACTTGTACCCCAAGAAACCAGGATCCACAGCCTCATGTGGTGACTGCAAGAACAAGCTCAGAGGTATTGTTTATGCCAGGCCTCAGAAGTTATCCAAGATCGCCAGGCACAAGAAGACTGTCTCACGCGCTTACGGTGGAACCAAATGCGTAACTTGCGTTAGGCAGAGGATACTGAGAGCATTCTTGATCGAGGAAGGACGGTTGGTCGCCAAAGTGATCAAGCAACAACAAGTTGGACTTGGAAAGGCGAAATAAATGTAACAAATCAGCAGTGTGATGACACAATAAATAGTTGTGTTTATTTCTCTATGCTTTACATCAATTATAATAATCTCTGTTACCCCGAGGCCGTCTCACCGGTACGGGCGACCGTCTGATGGGTCCTGGTGAGCGTCTCAGAGCAATCGGTGAATGCCCTATTGGTCCCGGTGACCGCCTTCTCAGCACCGGCGATCTCCTAATTGGCTCAGGCGAACGATTCATAAGTCCCGGTGATCGACGCATTGGCGATCGACGCATCATGTCGGGAGATCTCCTCAACATAACAGGTGACCGTCTTCCTGGTGAGACACGTCTCATGGGCCTAGGCGAGCGTCTATTGTAAGCCTCGGGTGACCTCCTGCCTGGCTCGGGAGAACGCCGTCTAATTGGTGGGGAATCCCTCGGAGGAGTACGACGCCTGAGCAAGGGTGAGGGGCTGCGCCTCCTTATTGGCGGAGTATGTCTGACTGGTGTTCTTCTTCTGAATGGAGGAGAATCCCGCTGTGGTGATCTCCTTCTGATAGGTGGAGGGGATATTCCTGGAGAGGGTTTCCGCCTCAACAAAGGTGACTCTCTGGGAGGGGATCGTCGTCTTGGGGGCGAATTTCTTGGAGGGGATCGTCGTCTAGGAGGTGAGTCTCGCAGAGGTGAACGGCGTCTTGGTGGCGAGTTTCTGGGCGGTGATCGCCGCCTTGGCGGAGAATCTCTTGAGGGAGACCATCTCCTTGGAGGAGAACCCCGTCCAGGAGAGCGTCTTCTAGGCGGGGAGTTTCTTGGTGGAGAGCGCCTCCTCGAAGGTGAGTCTTTGGGTGATGGAGGAGCCCTCCTCCTCGGGGGTGACCGACGGCCTGGCGGTGGTGGTGTCCGGCGTCTAGGCGCAGGTGAACGGCGCCGGATAGGAGATCTTCTAGGTGAGCGATGCCTCGCTGGACTACGACGGATATCATTTCCTGGTCGTCGTTTAGCTGGTGGTGATCTACGTGATGCATTCTGAGACAACTCTTGAGCTCGCTTATCGCGCTCTAGGCGCTCGGCAGTTCTTGCTTCCGCCTGCTCTTCGTTTAGTGGCAACCAAAACAGCTGAGGATTTGCCCTGGTTTTTCTGAATAACTCATCTAGTTCCTTCGGCTGAGCGTTGATCAGATCAAGCTTTTCACTCTTATTTGACTTGCTCTGCTTAGCATCGCTACCAACCTTGACACCTAGCCGTTGCTCGAGGGAACTACCTCCAGCCTCACTAGTTTCTAATCTATCCGCAAGACGGTTGTTTGTTTGCTTGGTCTGCTTAGTAGGTCCACCATTAACTGGCTTGTTAGTTTCCTCTTTTTTCTTAGTTTTTGTAGGTGGCGGTCGAGCATCGGCCTCTATGTGCTCATTGTATTGTTCCTCTGTTATGAAATCAACTATGAGGCTCTTAGGGTTAGATATCGGCCAATGTTGTCCTTGCATGGACTGCCTTGTTTGCTGCGCGGCATCGATAGATTCATATAAGACGCAACACTTGGATTTTACTTTATCAGTCCAAAATTTTTCCTCAACTATTGGGCCAAATTTCGTCAACTCTTCTTTGAGTTGTGAAACTGTGTAGGGCCGCATGAGATTCTTTATGACAAGCCAGTTGGTTGGCTCCTCAGTTTTAGCATCATCTAACGATGATTGATCGGTATTGGATTTGAGAGGTTCACGACTGGATTCACTCTTAGCTTCGTCGTTCGTTTTTTGTTTGACGCTATCTACCTTACCATCTGACGTCATATCAGCAGTCTCGGCAACTTCCTCAGTTTCCTTTTCCACGGGAGTGTCGGATTCAGAGGGCTTGTCGTCAACCTGAGCCGTCGAATCTTTTGGTGGTGTACTTTTACTCGTTTCGTTCACTTCGGACTGCTGGAGATCAATCAATTCCTGTAGTTTTTGCGACGAAATTCCCCCTGAGACGAGAGATGAATCTGAGCTTTGGCAAGGCTCTGATGTCTTTCCTGACCATTTCCTACGCTTCTCCGCTCTCGAACCGGAACTTTCTCTATTACCTCTCTTCAATGTGAATGTAACAGGAGCGACAGGTTCTGAATCTTGTGCTGGCTTACCTTTAATGTCTGCAAGGACATCTGTAGAACTTTGGACTTCGGTAATCTGCGTTTCGGCGGCCATGGAGTCGCTCGGGCCATCATGGGAGAGCTCCACCTTATCATCGACTGGTTCAACCGAACGGGGTCGTTCTGACTGGGCAGGCGTCTTTTCTACTCCATTTTCTTGTTGATTCTGCGAATCAGTTCGTCCTCGATCTTCGTCGACCTCATCGTGTCGCTTTCTCTCTTGTTCATTGCCATCAGCGGCACTAGCTTGTTGCTCGCTGCTTTCCACATGCTTGGCATTATTTTGTGCAGGCAGCTCTGGCGTATCTGGAATACTATCTTCTTTTCTGTCCTCTTCTTCATGAACACTGTCATTCTGCTCCAATCGTTCATCGTGATTCTTGTCGGAGATTGAGTAATCGACCACATCGGCCGTCACTAAAGAGGCTTGTTGATGAGTGGGCGCCGCTCCTGAGATATTAGGAGTTGAGTAATCTATTGCCGAATCCATTTGAGCATCTGAATCTGATTGCGCTATATCGGCAGGGGTGGCACTTGACTCATGCGATGAGGAGACCTTTTTTGTTATAGCTTGTCTAAGTCTGTCGATGAGTTCATTTTTCTTGCCTGTCTTTATGAGTGCTCTTTTAGCCAGCTCATCACGCAGCTCTGACACCTTGAGGCTTGATATGGGCCTGCCCAACTCCTCCACGCATTCGTCGTCCATAGCGAGTTTGAATTTCTCGGTGAGTGTGTGTGTGTCCGTGTGTGTGAGAGCGAGAGAGAGGGAGATGAGACTCTGTCTGTGTGTGAGTCAGTAGATTATTAGATTATGAGTGTAAGCTTGCTAGTATTTAGAGCAAAATTTTCATTTGCTGATGCCAAATGATGGTTGTCAGCAAAGGTGCATTAAGCCCGAGGATGTTTATGATAGTTATTGCTTTGTTCGAAACATTGATGTTTGTGTGGCTATGAGATTGTATCTTCAGTGATTCTATTCAAACACACAGTTCTCGTCAATCTTGGGGACAGTTCTGTGTCGGTATACCCAGTTACTCTTTACAAAATGGAGGGGTGATAAGATATTGCTAGAGTTTACTAGGAAATTATGAATCAGTCTAGATATAATACCAGAAAATTATTATTCGGGAATAAAAACAAATGTGCATTAGGGCGCGCACAAAGCGCTGGTTCATTTTCTGCGCTTTCATCACGGTCGATATTGGCCTTTCTTGCATTGCGACAGCCATGCTTTTCGGCCCATCAAATTTAGGCCCTATGAAAAGCCGCACAGAAGCAGTCACAGTTTCAGTTGGCGCCCTATTCCTCGTGGGAGCGTTAGTACGATTTTGAACGTGCACGATCAGCGGTGAGACCATGCTAATTTCAAACTTGCGCATCCAGGCGCCCCTGTGAGAATATACCAGTTGGACCCTTCCATCAAAGGCACTTTTCCTCTTTGCCATGATTTCAAACTCAACAATATAGCAACAAACATGTCTGACTTTCCCGAGAGAAACATCAACGAGTATTATGCTTCGCTCAAGAGAGCCATACAACAGGAAAACTCGACGGAATTATGTCGCTTGATTAGCATCGATTTGGCTCACCGGCCTTCTTTTATAAGGCTCCTGCACCATCACAACTCGTCTCGTGAGGCGTTAGATGGTTCCAACTGGCATCTGATTGTTGATATGAATTTGCGAGCCATTAGATATATTCACGAGTCCAATCTCCAAGAGGCATTCAATGAAAAGGCGAACTCAAGCAACGAATTTCTCAAGATATTCCAGGCGCAGAAAGAAACTAATTGGTGTATCGGTTTTATGAACAAGCATTCCGTAGATTTGCGCCGATTAGCACTGAAAGCAGATGCAGATGCTGATATCAAGAGGGCAGCCGAGTTAGCGAGAGCCAAGGGAGGAGATGGTAGTAATCTACCTAAAAGCACTGTCAGACTCATCAAGAAGGATGAGAATATGGAAAGAGCTTGTGATTGTTTGATGCAATTGTTTAGAGTGTGTGCAACAGACACAAGGTCAGCTTATCAGAACTCCAAGAGAAAGGGCATGATCTATGTTATAAACCAACTGTTTAAAGCCTATTTCAGAATCAACAAGCTGCACCTCTGCAAACCGCTGATAAGAGCATTGGATAACGCCAACATCTTTGACCAATGCTCCCTAGCCCAAAGAGTTACTTACAACTATTATCTGGGAGTCAAGACTTTATTTGATCTGCGTATCGTTGAAGCGGAGAAGTTATTAGATTTTGTCTTCGCAAATTGTCACCCTAAGTCGAAAAATAATATCAGATTAACTCTCATATTCCTGATACCAATCAAGATGCTTTTAGGTAGGATGCCCAGTAAGGAATTGCTGGAAAAATATGATCTATTACAATTCAATGATATCAAAAAGGCCCTGATATCGGGTCGAGTAGGTGATTTAGATAACGCAATAGAGACTCATAGCGACTTCTTGTGGAGATATGGAATTTATCTGATAATTGAACGTCTCAGGCCCATAACTCTGAGGAACTTACTGAAACGAGTTGCCAAGTTAGCAGATTCGCATCTAGTTGATCTCAATATGATTTTGAACGCCGTTAGAATGGTACAGCCAGAAGAAGAAGTCAAGATTGAAGAGGTCCATTGCCTCCTATCAAATCTCATTTACGAGGGCAAAGTCAAGGGTTACCTGTCCATCGCTCATCAGAAGCTTGTGCTATCTAAAACAAACCCATTCCCGCCGATAGCGGAATTGGCAAGATAAAATTTCTAAATGAATTTTAACTCTTGCATTCGCAAAGTATGTCGAGCCTTTTTTATCTAGCCGTCACTCAAGTACTTTCGCTTTTTAGCCGTATTCATATATGGCCTGAGTGACCATTCGCTATTGGATGAATCTGCTATGTCCACGGTGCCGAGCTTGATTTCATAAGGTGTCATTTCGAAACGAGGTCCGACTTCAGCCAGAGTGATTATCCCGGCATCTCTTCTATAATTGTGGTGCCTAAAAGAAATGAAATCGTCATTGTTTGAGAACGTGATGATCCTTCTAGTTTCAGGTTTAGGCACTGGGAATAGATATCTAAGGATATTTTGGATGCGTTTGCCAAGCTTACTATCCATGTTGTTAAATATCAAGTGTGGGTATGCTTCGCTCATTGTACCTAGTCCCTGGATGTCGTGTCGCATGACCACATTAGCTAGCTGAAAGTAGGCCGTGGGGCCGAAAGGGAAGTGGCATACTATTAAACCATCCGGACTGCCTCTGGTTTCATGAGCTATCACAAGATCGGTAACATCATTGGCCTTGCAGGATTCTACCAGTTGTTTGAGTTCGTAGCTACCGCGGTTGATTCTCTGGCTGTTTGGGAAGATGAGTTTGAGTTCTTTAGCGAATACCTTCAACTTCGAGCTCGGTTCTCTGGATGTTGTGATGACTACCTTTGGGTTCTCGACCCCGGCCCATCTGTACTCGTCGTCTTGATACGAAGTTGTTAGCTCATCTGCACCTTCTTGGTCGATATCTGCAGTCTTCACGAGACTCAGAGCGCCCTGGCGCAATTCTTTGGGTATCTCTTTGTTCTCATCAAGAGATAGTTTGACCCTTTTCTTGCTCTCTGTAACTGCTTTCTTCTTGTCCTCTTCACTCTTCCTAACTAGATACTCACGCTTGAGCCTCTGTTGACGCCTTAACATCTTGATGAATGTGGGTCAATCGAATAATCTCAGACAGAGTTTCGACTGTAGCGCCTTGATGAACTCAAACACGTGGTGCCCAGTGCGCCAAGCGTCAACAATGCTGTTGAAGCATTACAGGAAAGTTCGCTAGAATGAGCTCTTTGCAGTTACTTGGATGAGGAAGGATCCTATAAATAAGCAATCATATTAGTTCGCAGAAAATCATCATCAGAAAGAAGTCGAAATGGTACCAATCACTCCCCACTGGATGGCTAGATAAAATGGAAAAAAAATTTATTCGATGACGGCAGGATTCGAACCTGCGCGGGCGAACCCATCAGGATAGCAGCCTGACGCCTTAACCACTCGGCCACGTCATCTCCACATACAAGCACTGGGGTTAGAACGCATCCATATTGTACATGCCCGACCATTTACAAGCCATAGCCATGGGCCGAAATTCATCAGTTCAGAAGATGAGGCTAGAGTAAAAGTTTAGATAGACAGGCAAAAAATTTATTGATCGCCATTTCCACCTTGAGATACAACACTTGATACAATACTTGATACACAAGAGGCAACGGTCGTGACGTCCTGAGGTTTGCCTTCGTCTGCGCCAGGCCTTTGCGATTTGGCCTGAGTGCCCACCTGTGTTTGAAAAGATTGGCTGAAAATCTTTTGCTGCTGTTGGCACTGTTGATCAAAAGTTTGATCATCAGTCCTCAAATCTCTGTTCTCAACGATAATATCATTCTTCTCCATCAGCGTCTCCATCGGTTGGGAGATATCATCACATGGTTCAACCTTAACTCCTGGACCGTCGAAAGAACTAGCCGACCTCTGACTGATAGAAACTTCAGGATTTGGTGTTGCACTAGCTGAGTGCGAAGCTGAGTTGTTACTATTTTCTCTCTTCCGTCTCCGGCGATAAGCTTGATCTAGAAGTTTACTCTCATTTGATGTTTCGATGCGCCAGAACGAACCCTTGCCAGGCTCCTCGGAATTTCTAGGAACTTTATGAAAATACCTGTTTAAAGAAAGGTTATGTCTTATAGAATTCTGCCAGCCTTTATCAGCAGTCTTATAATAGGGATAATTCCTAGTTATATATGAATATATACCATTAAGTGTTAGCTGCTTGTCCGGAGCAGCAGAAATTGCTTGCACAATGAGTTGTGCATATGAGTACGGTGGTTTACCATCCTCGCCATGATGCCTACTAGATGAGGCGGTGTGAGTGGAGGAGGCAGCTGATGTTGGTTCGTGATGATACATTGACCTGCTATCATTCAACCCAATGTTGTTTGTCGTGGATAATGATTGTGTAGGGTTGTATAACATTTGATGATGAACATTGTTATCTACAACACCTCCTGGTACTACAGTGCTATTGCCGTCTGTATCCAGAATGACTTCACTCGCGTCCATAAAGTTCTGATCAAACATTTCGGTATATCCAGCGCTAGTTATCATAATATTACTATTGATATTATTACTATTATTCATGTTGTTGTTATTATGATGATGTGATGACTGAGGTGAGTTTGGTTGTGTTCGAGAGCTCGTATGCCATTTAGTTGATGGCCTGGGGCTTGTGGGACAGGAGTTGGCAGCGCTGATTGTATCGGCAGGTGATTGCGGTTGTGATCTGAAGTCACAAGTATCTTTAACTGGTTGTGGTGATTGTGTCGGAGGCTTGAAAGTGCCCACCTGAGCCATCTTGAGATCAATTGGTTCGTCATTTATCAGTGATTGGAAGGCTAGCTTGATATTTGTGCTTGGGAAACGAAAGGTACATGACTTCGGAAGAATGATGGGTTCCGCGTCGCTTCTGACAAACATGCCATCAACAAAAATTCCATTCTTACTGATACACTTCATGTAAAAATTTGGAGCCTGATGATAAATCTCTAAATGGTGTCTTGAGATGAAGGCCGAATGGCCCATATTTACATCGATTTTTTCCCTAGATGTTCGACGGCCGATAATAATTTTATCTCTCCTAACCATGTACTCAAAGCCTTTACCCTCCAGGCGAGCAATAACATTTTCGACTGGCGATTGTCTACCTTGCCATGTAACCCTAGATGGGCTCCCGGGTGCTGAGCGAAGAGCTAATAGTGCCCAAGCTGAGTCAGAATCATTCATCTTTGGATCTTTATTGATTGTATATATAATTATCCTTGAGCTAGAAATGATAACGCAAATACGTCTTTAAAATAAGCGCAAACGAAAATGTGCGATTGACGGAAGTGCGAAGCCGCTCGGGCAGAATCCCGCGCCGCGCCTCTTCGCTTTTATCGAGTGTGCTCGAGCTCAACTGCAGATTTTACTGGCTAGTTGGACACAATAGATTTGTTTGCGTTTATCTTGTGGGCCAAATATACGTGTTTCTTCGAAAAATTATCCAGGTCCGATTGTGCTTCGACAACTTGTCTAAGGAAAGGATCAAAACAAACTGTAGAAAAGCGGAGAGGCGTAAAATTGCAAGATTCCCGCATGCAAAGCGAGAACAACATTCGGGTTGTTTGGACGCGGTCGCATCTCTTGCAATACCGCAGCGACCGAGCTGGAAAAAGTGCGAGCAGAAGGGACTAGCGCGGATTCGTTTGTACGGCGGCCGGCACCAGCGTGATAACTAGTGGCAAATAACAATTCTCTAATTGTTTATTGTTTTGAAAGCTTCGCAAACTAGGCTTCTTCACGCTTCGCCTTCGGATACAAATTTACTTGTTCACCAGAAGGAATGGAAGGTTTAGGGAAAAATCACCGGCTCCATGCTAGAATGCTATGATAGGCTTGGCGCAAGCTGGGCCCGAGACAGTCGGCCGCCGCCAATGCAATGCTACAAGCGCGTTACGAGACTTGTGTGTTTACAAATTTCGCCAGAGCAGCACCCTCAGTGGATGTTTATGCGACAAGGCTTTGGCCAAACTTACTGCTGGAAAGCCGCAAACAACAAGCCTAAAAGTGCTGCCTGTCTGTCGTCTAGCAAACGAATTAAAAGAGCGCATTGTGGACTTGCCCCATAGGCAATGCGCGGCGGATGCTTCGTGCGCACTGCGCAGCGTCTCGTGGCGCCAAGATTCGAAATTCAATGGCTTCGATAATTCAATAACAAAACAACGTGCGGCTTCTCGCGCTCAACTGTCTTAGCCCGCTTCTTTCGCGCTATGCCATGATGCAACTGGTCTACACGTGCAGCCACACAAGAAGTTCGAACCGCAGATCATTAGCCGAATTCTCCACCTAATCAGTCCGCTCATCATGATGCACTTGTGTTAATTTTCTTAATTCTCCTCGCATTGTTAAAGTATTAGAACCGTTATCATTGGGCTCTTATTTATAATCACCTTTACCGGTCCCTAAAATGGACATCACCCAAAAGGACAGAGATGCTCTAAGAAGCGCTCAATACCAGAAAGTTCAGTCTTTTATGATAGGAAACTTGATCGAACATCGGATTGAGGATCCCGTTCGCTACAAAAATCTTTCTAGATTAGAAGAAGGTATTGACCCGAATGCGAAACTTGAGCCACCCAAAGTCACTTATACCAGCAAGTTTTATACGCCCGACGAGGATCACTCCAGAGTCAAAGGTACCATGAACTCATTGTCTGGCCTATCGACAATTGCTGAAAGCGAGCAAGAGTTAGACCTACCGATATCACTCTGTGACGCCCAATCCAACCTATGGCTCAATATGGATCGAGTCGAATTCGACAAGCTCGAATGGATGTCAGCTAAAGCTGAGAAAGCCTACAGTGAGAAGCTCAAATCCACCACCCATTTTGACTCCGAAGGCCGAGCACTTCCACCAGAGGAGATATCAAAACGTCTGGAGGAACAAAACCAAGAGCTTAGGAAAAATCAACCCGGCTCCGAAGAGCAACAAAAGATTGCTGACCTCAAGAACCAGATTCATGATATAGCTGGTTTGGTAAGACTATTAGATAGTCAATTCCAGCCGCAGGTTACCTATGCATTGAGCGTTATCTCTAAGATAGCACTTCGTGCAACAACTGGTTATTACGATTCCTGTTTCAGCGAAAACATTCACGAAACTCTTATCAAGGAATGCTTATTAAGAGTCAGGCGACATCTCGATAGCACTTCTGAGACCATATGCCAGAATGCGATCAAATGTTTGAGATCCTTGCTATGTAACACCCAGATCGATGAGATTTTTCTCGACAGATTGCATCCAATCATGAGTGAGAAGATGGACGATAGC
>Ga0058701_10000092_pt1 | contig 71284 bp, 55 predicted proteins | sample AgamicOrMae_FD_97039 | JGI IMG/M metagenome (GOLD analysis project Ga0058701, IMG submission 97039) | Agave microbial communities from Guanajuato, Mexico - Or.Ma.e | ecosystem: Host-associated > Plants > Phyllosphere > Phylloplane/Leaf | place: Guanajuato, Mexico | collected 2012-06-04
CCTACGGCGTTGATTTTGAAAGTGCCAGTCAAAACAAAGATATGGCTTGTGATTAGTGCATTTATGCTGAACAAATAACTGGCATTGATTAACACGGAAACCTTTCAAATAAGTGTAATGGGTTGGTTTTTCGATATTTGAGGATGATGCTCCATCAGCTTGATCTTGGTATGGTTGTTGTTGTTGTTGATGCAGCTGTTGCTGTTGTTGTTGTTGATGCAAATTCTTCATCAACATGATAATAATGATAGTATCATTTAATCAGTGATTGAAAAGGATTGAATTTGTTCAGATGTACATAATCAGGTGATGTTTTAGATATATATTGATGAATGTTTAGGGTTTAAAATATACATTTGCAATGTTTTGTTTTCGCTTCCCACCGTCTTGGCTGTTGTCGTGTTTCTCATGAGTCTACATTGATTACGCGCAGTGGAGCTAGTGTGTGTGTGTGTGTGTGTGTGTGCGTGTGTATGAGTGTGTGTTTGTGTGTGTGTGTGCATCCGATGGGACAGAAGTTATCGCCATTAGAAAGTGCACAGAAATGAGTTTATATGTCTGTGTGCGTGTGTGTGAGTGGTGTCTTTTAGCTGTTTGTGTGAGCGTGTACGAGCGAGAATCCACGCGGCAAGCGTATGTGTGTGTGTGCCGGGAGCGAAAACATGGCACAGACCTTGAACGAAGAGCATACAAATGTGCGGCACCTCCCAATGGTGGTCTGTGCGGCACAGGGAACAGAAATCGCCCATCAAGTGTGTGTGTGTGCGCGCTTCTATGGCTTGAGTGTGCTTATGAAGTTGTGTGTGTGTGTGCGCTTGAGTAAAGTTGCACAGGAGAATCTGGTGGGCCTGTTACTGTGCGTAAGTGAAATTTTTCTCTGAGCAAGGCGAACCTTGCACACTGATGAGACGGCGCGCGATTTGAAAAAACTTTCTCCTCGCCATTCAGCAAGCTTACCACAAACAACAACAACAACCAGAGGAACAACAACGACAGGGGCAACAACAAGCGCCAGCCACGCATTAGCAAACAGCAAGGAGCGGGCAAAACAATCCCATCCATCCCTGGCGGTATTCTCACCACGAAGCCAACTGGCCAACAGGATGTCTTGCGCCACACTGGCTAACAACACGCTGGCCACACTCCACTGATGGCCCCACATTGACGAGGGGCACGGACAGAGTGGCCCCTCTTGCGTCACAGACAGTCATTCTGCGTGAGGCCCGCTCGGGCCATTTGCGCGGCTCGAGCACTGCCGCTTGGCAAACCATGAGCAACCGCTGGCCCACTGGATCTGTCTGTCTGAATGCTCGTTTGTTTGTCTGTTTATCTGTTTGCCTGCGCCCATGAAAACGATATCGCACACAGTCGGCCCACAAGTTGGGCTCCGGCCAGTGCCTCATCGCTGGCTGGTCGCCGCCACACACTGGCCCTTCTGGATGATTTGTGTCGCTGTTTGTTACTTTTCGCTCGCAAACTTCGCTCGGCCAGTCGCTCTCGATCGGCCGAGCTCCTCAAATCATTGCTGCCGCCCGACACTTTGAGACGAGAGGCACATGGCTCGCTGTTGTTGTTGTTGTTTTGCTTGGACTTTGTGATGCTCTTTGCACGATAATCCGAAGCAATTTTTAATGGAGCCTTCCAATGCAGACGGGCAGAAGGCCACAGAGCCGAAGGTCGCCACTCGCACTTGGCTCAACGCCGTTCAGCCATCTCATTTGGCCCGACGCACACACACAAAAGGGGTAACCTGAAATGAAACTTGATTAATGTCCCAATCTGGGCCGCGAAAACATGTGTTCGCGATTGTTTGCATCGACAGCGCCGCGCCGACGCCATCCCTGGCCATCGGGGGCCGTGTTTGTGGCGGCCTTCGAGTGGTCATGGTCGGTGCAAAGGGCGCCGGCGGCAAGGCGACCATGACGCCCGAGCGAGCTGTGCGATCGGCCGTGCGAGTGCGATCGGTCGTGCGAGTGCGATCGGTCGTGCGAGTGCGGCGAGCGCGTATGATCGTTCTGACACTTGTGGGCCCAGTGCACAGTCCACAGTGCAGTGGGCGCACACGCGCCGCACGCGCCGCACGAGTGTACGCGCACACTGCACACTGTATGACGGGGGGCGTGCACGAAGGCGAATTGTGAAAAGTGCCTCTCTTGCTCTGCCCACATTGTGATGACTTTTCCACCGGCCGCGCTCGATCTCTCAGCTCCAGTCTCGACAACTGCCTCTCGCTGTCTAACTGGCTCGCTTTCTCCCATTTCTGCCACTGGGTGTGGGTGCTGATAGTGGTTGCGGGCGTGGCCCTGGCTCAATAACTCTCGATAACAAGCCACCACTGACAGCAGAGGAGGCGTCACACGAGAGCGTGTCAAGTGGCAGCCTCCCCCAGCTCCTAGAGGCTCGCTCTATTGTATAATATATATTGTGCTCTTGGGCCTGCCTCTTCTGCAAGTTCCATTGGGCGCCGCCAAACACTTGTTCTTTTCGAGACGCGCTGGCCGTCCATTTGGGGCTGCCAATCATTCAATTTGGCCAAAACAAGCGCCAACTTAGCGCGTCTCCTCCACGCGCGCCCAAACTGAGACACCAAATGAAAGGGGCCGAAAAATAATCGATCCAATTCGAGGGATCCAACGAAGGCAAGTTAGCGCGCCCAGTTGACAAAGAGCTCATGCAAACTCGCCCGCAGAGACCAACTAGCTCGCCACTCTGCCGCCTTGCTATTCTGTTCTTTTCTCCGCAGCCGCTCAGGCCTCTTGGCCCAGTTCATGGCCCCCAACAGCAAGCTTGTCAGCCTGCTGGCAAGCCATTCGGGCCGAGTTCATCATTTGGCCTCCTCTCGAGCCGGCCCACTGGCCGCCTAATGCTCGCCCTGATGATCTGGACTGCACAGTTTCCCCTCGGCCTCGTGGACCATTCTGCTCGCCCTTTGCTGTGGGCCCGCTCGGCGCCTCAGCCGGGCGAGGCTGAGGCGAGGCCCTCATTGTAGTGGCCGTTTGGGTGTTTGTTTTTTCTCCTCGTAAACAACAAGCGCCACTCCAGAGGAACATTCATAAGTCTTCCGATTGATCCGCCGGCCCAATGGGCGAGCCCAGCGGCACGCACCAATGGGCGCCCCTCGCAGCTGCTCTCTGCGCTGCAGCGGCGAGTGTGCGAGTTTTCTTCGCCCGCCGCCAGAGGGCGCGTGCGAGCCGCGCGGATTGGCTCGCAGTGGCAATGCAGTGGGCGCCCTAGTATCTAGCATCTAGTATCTAGTATCTGTTGCCGGTGGGGCGACCTTTGGCGACCTTCGGGCGGCCGTGAGAACGTCGCAGCAGTTGGGTCTGATGGCGGCCCAGCACTGCTCGCACTCGTAGCGCATTCGCCGGCCCACTGGGGCACGTAGTGCACACAACAAGATCGACTTTGTTGATAATTAAATGGCCATTCCAAGGGGCACGAGCTCAGCATGGCGACCAATTGGGCCGCTCCGGAATGGCCGATGGGTCGATTAAAACGTCAGCCGCGGCCAGACGGGAGAGTCTCAGGCTGGCGAGCCGATTCGTTGCCGCGTTCGACAGGAGAGCGAGCTCGGCGAGGATGGTTAGGCTGGATGGCGAGCGGGCCAGCTTGCGATCTTATCAGATCTTCTTGGCGCATGTTTGCCGGCGCGGAATCTGCGTCATTTGTCAGCGCGTTTGGCGCCCAGACGCTTGCGCCACGGCGGAGTGGCTAATGTGCGGCGCTGTGGGCGCACCCTAAGGAGTGTTGCAGTCGCGAGCCTTCTGGGCGCTGGCCAGTCCAGTTGCGGCGCCTTGCCAGTTGCGGCTGGCCCTTAGCGCACGACACACGCCATGCAAATTCCTGCCCAAAGGTCGGCCCACTTCAGCGCCGCCTCTCACTCGAGACTGGCTAGGCTAGAAGCCCGCTGGGAAGGGCGCGCCACTTGGCGGTGTAAATTTATATCCTCGCCAAGGAAGTGGGCAACTTTCATCGCCCCATTGATCTGGCGAGCTTGCGGCTCGTCGGCGGCCAGTTTACTTAGCCGCAGCTCGTCACAAATGGCGCCCAGAAGGCGAGCGGGCGGCCAGAGGGCGAGCGCACGCCCACACGAGCCAGGAAATGTGTCCGAGAAAGTTGTGTGTCGCTGCGGATCATTAGCGCAAGTGGCCCGCTTTTCAGCCCACTTTTCAGCCAGCTTTTCGGCCCGCCTTTGGCCGCCTCTCAGCCGAGCTCGGCCAGCCTGGCGGCCACAGTCTGGCGCCCGCAGTCTGGGCGAGCTTGGCGCCGGAACTGGACGCTGATGCGAGCCGCACGCTTGCAACAATTCATTACTCTGCAGCGGCCGAGCAGCACCAGCGACACAACATCAACAACAACAAACTCAGCAAGGAGCAACAATGGCGGCGGGAAATGGCGTCTGGCGAGCACTGCCACTCGGCCGGCCGAAGCTGCGGGCCGCCACCTCGAGGCAAGGGGCAAGGACGATAAATCAGCCCGGCCAAGAGAGGGCCGAGATGGCGCCCCCAAGTGCTCTTGGGCGCCGCTGGGCGCTCGGCGGGCGGCCCAAGTGGCGGCCGGCCAATCGAGGGGTGCGAGCGCCCCCTCCTCAGCTCCAGGAAGGCGCCCACTCGCATCCGAAGGCGCCGGCAATCGCCTAACAAGTGCCCCTGGTTGTGTGCGGCGCGCCCGCCGCCACGCCCCTGCGCTGGAGTTCCCGCGAACTGCAGTGCGCGCACTTTAGAGAGTGTGCGGGACGGCCCGCGCGCGGGACAAGAAAGTGCGCAGAGGGGGCGGCGCGCGTTGTTTACCCTGCCCGTCGGGCATCAATCATGCTTGGGGACAAGAAATCGGCTTCCACATTCAATTAACGGAGCTCGTTGCGGGCCGGCGCCATCGGGCCTTCGGTGGGGGCCAGTCTTTGCCCACTTCGGGCTGGGAAAATCGTAAAGTCGGCGGAAAAAGGGCGCCCGAACAGGTAAGGGTAACCTTTTTGTGCCGACGCCGCTCGGCTGATGATAAATTGATGGCCAAGTATGGGCGGCCAAGTGGGCGAAGCTGCGCCGAGCTGCTGGAGGAGTAGGAGGCGCCTCTCCAGTTGCAGGTGGGTCCATTTTGGAGCGGCGGCGGCGGAGACCAAAAGAGGGGGCGGCCAGTCGGAATTAGCTGGCCGAGGGGGGCGGGCAATCGAGATTTATTGACTGGGCCTAGGCGAGTTGGCCGCGCCACAGCCGCGGCCACACGAAGACCGGCCGATGTCGCTCTCTGCGGCGCCAGAGAGCATCTCTCGTGACTGGACGGCGGCGTGCGTCGCGCCCGGTGGTCTGCGGGCTGGCTGGAGAGCTGGAGAGCGCGCACCTGTCGGCCGGCGGCGACTCTCGATTGTTTGGCCTCGGCCATTGCACAGCCTCGCTACAGAGTATGCAAACGGGTGCGCCGAGCGCGCTCACTGTGCCGCACTGGCGTCTCCGAGCTGGCCGGGCTCGTGTGGCCCATTAATCATGGACCAAGGTGGACTGTGTTTGGGGGTGTGTGCCGCTTAAATCATGTGCGCGAGCCGGCAAATGCACGCACTCGACTATGCGCGCGCAGCCGCCGCGCATCGAGATTCGGCGGCGCAGGTGGCGCGGCGACCGCAATCAGTGTTGCGGATCCGCCGCCGTTCATGTTCGGCCCGTTCGGCTCGGTGCGCCGTTCTGGCTCGCCGGCGGCCCATTCCAGATAGCTGGTCGGTGGTTGACTCTCGCTGGCTCGCCGCCAAAAGGGGCCGCGTTAATTTGCGGCCAGGCCAGCTCGAGGGGCGCCCAGCGAGACGGAGCCCGCGAGCAAACGGGCAGCTGCAGGGGCGCGCATATTCCGTCCTTCCGGCCGCCCATGCTGACCATTTGCGCCACTCTGAGCCCACCGCGAGCTGACCATTTGGGCCGCTCGTCGTGGGGCATAATGCGCCGACCAGTGAGCTTTGCCGGCGGTCCAATCCAATTGTCTTGATACAATTTCCATGATGGAAGTGGCCGCCAGTCTGTCCGCCGCTCGTGCATAATCAACAAGATCACAGCGGCTCATCTCTGGCCATTATTTTGGGCTGGCCAATTCGCAGCTCTCAGCCTGGAAGCTTCCAAAAGGCGGCCGCAAAGAGACTCTGCGTCTCTGTGCAGAGTGAGAGAAAGACTCTCAGTCTCGGAAAGAGAGAGATGGAAAGCCAAAGAAAGAGATGGAAAGCCATGAAGCGGCTGAGGCTGAGGAAGGGCCGTCATTTGGCTGTGGCGAAAATGAGGCAAAAATGTTAATCCCAGGCGGCTGATTAATCGCCATTGCCCAATAATGAACTTGTAAATCATCTGATTAAAGTTCCGATGAGGCCGAGCGGGCGGTAATTGTTTCTGGCGCTGCTCATTTATTAGTCATTTTTTCTCTGCCCACAAGAATGAATGAGCAGCAATGAGAGATCACTGCAACCATTGCACAAAAGGGCCGCAGACTAGCTTGGAAAAAACGGGTGCCAGTCGGCGAGCATTGGAGATTGAGAAGCGTGAGAGCTCGAGAGCTTGAGAGAAGCCGCCGAGATTTGGCAGTGAGGAAAACTGGTTTGCTATTTGTGTGTTCTTTTTGGTTTTTCAAAGAGTCAGAATGCTCAAAAACAGCACAAACGCGTGTCTCTGTCTCTGTTTATGTTTGGGGCTCAGAAGAGAGAGAGAGAGCTGCAAACGAGCTGCCAGACACACGCCAAAGCAGAGGAGCAAATCAAATTGCCGCCAGTCTGCATGCTCAGCTTCAGGACAACAAGCTCCAGACAGACAGACACTCTCTAAGCCGGTGGTCTGCCGTCTTGGCCATAATCTCCGGAGTTAATTCTGCCTCTGCTATTCTTAGGACAATGCACAATGCTCTTTCTCTCCATTTCTGACACACACAGACACACACACTAATGCCTTCGTTTCCATTCGGCCGCCGTTTAATTGGCCGGCGAGCATTTTTCGATGATGCACCTCGAGCTGCTTGGTTGCTCGTCTCCATCATTGCGTCCACCTTGGCCGAGCAAAGAGGAGCAGCACAAGAAGGAGAAGAGACAGTCTCTCGTCTTTAAGTTTGGCCCACGAGAGACTGTCTCTTTTCCACAGAGGCCGTTCTGCGCCTGCGCGACGCGCCACTGATACAATGGCAAAGTGGCGCCCCTCTTTTAGCTTGTGCGCAGCTCCACTGTTTCACTTGTTCCTCCTGCGCTCGGCCACAGTCTAGCTCGCTCGCCCTCGAGCCTCGTCACTCCAGTCTCGCTCGGGAGTTGCATTTCAGCCGCCGAGACACTCACAAGTAGCGCCAATTGCGCCAATTGCTCAGCACCCAAAGCGTCTCCACTTGGGCGCCCACTTCTTCCGGCTGGCCTGGAAAATGATGTCTGCCTTGCGCGTGCAGTTTAGAGCGATGGACGCACCTGAAAATATTTTACCGTCTCGCTGGGTTGCCGGCCGGCGAGCTAGGCGCGCGGGAGGCTAGAGCTAAGGCTAGAGAAGCACTCCTAATAAGCCGGAACAATTAAAAGTGTTTGATGCGTTTGGAGCGCCGGAAGTATCCAAAGTCATTGAATAATTGTCAAATTCGCAAGCATTTCAAGAGAAAGAAAAGGTTGCAAGAACTGCAAGAACTGCAAAAACTGCAAGAGCTGCAAGAGCTGAGGAAGTTACGCAAGTTGCAAGAGCCCCTAGGGCCTCCAGATACTAGGGCCTCAAGATGGAGCCGCAGACCAAGCGGCTGGCCTTCAAGTGGGCGCACAGAACAGAGATGAAGAGTCGCGCCACCAAGTCAAAGGGCGGCCCCAGAGGAAGACTTCCGCTCGTGGTGGCGCTGCTCGTCTTTAGCCTCGACCTTTGGGGCGTCTTCGCGCCGGCCGCCCAATGCAGCGTCTGGGCCGCTCAGTCTCCAGCAGAAGAGGCTGGAGACTCTTCGGCTCGCTGGGGCGCCTCAAGTGAGCGCTGGACTTTGGCGCGAGAAACAGAAGAGCAGCAGAAGAGGGCAAGTTCCAATTTGCGGCCAACCTTCGAGCTGGAAAAGTGGCCCGCAGCCAAAGGTGAGTCGAGCGGCATTCAAGCAGAGGACTGGGCTCATTTGGGGCTCCAGTTAGACGTGTGGGCGCACCTTAGGCTTGGTGGCCACCCTTTTGGGTAACAGAGAGTGATGCCGGCGTGCAATTGGAGCGCGTCCATCGAGCGTCTGAGTGTGGCCGAGCCTTGTTTGCCGGCGAGTGTGGCGAGCTCGTTATCGTTGCGGCCGAGCTAAGGTCTAGCTTGGCGCCTGTTTCGGACTGCGGACTTTGGATTGGGCGGCGGATGGAAATTGGGCAAATTACTAGCCGCTTGAGCTGGCACCTTTGGGCCCATTGGATGCAGTGGAAGTTGCAGTCTGGAAGCAGTGCTCTGAGTGTGCGGCTCGTGCTTGGCTCTTGCTCTGCCGGCCAGATAACAGTGTGCGGCAACGTGCGAGCAAAGCGCAGGGAATCGGTCGGCGCGCAGCCGAGCGGACGGGCTTTTGTTGGGCCTTTGCTTGGAAAAAGCGTCGCGCAAAGAAAACAAGAACAAGCAACACAACACTGCGCACCACAATGCAGGCTTTTTCCTCTTTTTCTCCACGCGAGAGGCACGGCGCGCGTCAAAAATAGGATTACATTTCTACGCAGCGTTGCACAGAAATCTGTCACCCTATTTTTGGCGAATAGTGCGCGAGCGCCGCCCGGCCGCAAACTGGGCGTTTAAATCTCGATGCAGAAATTAACATTCCCCCTAGGCGAGAGAGAGAGACCCTTTTGGTCTGCTGCCTCCAACTTCGGCTGGTCACACTGGCTGGCCTGAGGGATGTGTCGCGGCTGGCGAGGGGCGGCTCATCTTGTTTGCAGTCGCCTTTTTGCTGCTAGTCTCGCTCCTTGTCTCTTCCTCTTGCCCTCTTGCTCTCTGGCTCGTCTCGCTCGCCGCCGCCTCGACCTCAAGCTCAAGCTCAAGCTCGAGCTCGAGCTCGGCCACCGAGCAGCGCGGACGTTTTTTTCCAGCGGCCCCCAACATCTGTCGCTTGCGCTCGTTATGATCCATTGAGCACGCAACTGAGCCGCTCGCCGCAGCAGAGCAGCCTCCACGCCCCGCCGGCCCTAAGGTCGGGCGCCACTTTTAACTTGTTCCCTCAGCGCCCCTTGCTCAGTGCTGGAGCTGTGGCGCCCCTCAGCCAACGGAAAACGTGCATTCGGCATCAAATTAATACTAAATGATTAGACCTTCACGCCCTCGCCCTCGCTCTCGCCTCAGGCCTTTGGCGCCCTTCCGGAGGCTCCGGCTTGCTCTGGGCCCCTTTTGCTGTGCACTTGGCCGAGTGGCGCCCGCTGGACGCCACAATGGGCTAATGATGCCGGTCGCAGGCGCATGATTAGGGCGACCAGTTAATTGGGCGCCGGTCTCAGTGCGGTGAGTTTGCATGATACTGCGCGCATTATGCTCGCAGCCCAGAGACTGTGTGCGGCCCGCAGACTGTGTGCGGCGCGCGCTGTGCAGCAAATCCAGCAAGTGCAGCCTATGGAGCAAGTGCAGTCAGTGCAGTCAGTGCGCGTTGGACACGCACTTTTGGGGCAGCCAATTTTGCCAATTTTGTTTGTCTCTGGCCACCGAGACTTCTTTTCAAGGCCGGCCAACAATCCGCCTTTTTGTCGCCCTCTCGCTCTGGCGCCTCCAACTTCCAACTTCCAACTGGCACACACAATGGCGCCCACACTGAGCCCAGAGGCCAGTTTAATTTGCCTTTTCCTCGCTCGCCGACTGGACGCCAACTAAGTGGTCAGCTTTTCACACTTCTGCGCCCCTGCTCTTCATTAAGAAATCCGTTTCTGGACGAGAGCGAGAGACTGTGTCTGGCCAACTGCTGTTTCGCGGCTTGCTTGCTGCCCTGCTTGCAACCAGAGCCAATCTATTATTCATGCAACAATAACGACAAAGCTGCGGAATCAATTCCGGCACAATGCCAAAATGCGGCTCCTTTTCGGCCACGCTGGAGGGGCAGCCACGGAGCCAAAAAGACGCTCTGCCCCAATTGGATTTCTCGGCCCCAACTGGTCCCGACTTGTCAACAGTCACACTGGCTTGTCGTCGGGCGGCCAATTAAAGCGGCCAGCTCGAGCTAGTCTTCGGGGCTTGCCAATTTAAAGCGCGGCCCATTGTCTGCGGGGGGCGCACGTGGACGCACTGTGGCCGCCCCAAACAGGCCCCAAACGGAGACAGTCGCTCATTAGACTGCCTTTGGGATCGTTTGGATCATGCTCCTGGAGGATCTTCCAAATTTCTGCCAGTTCTTGTCGCTTTCCTGTCAACATTTTGGCGGTTTTTGGCCACCGAAACAGACTAGAAAACTGCCGAAAACTGACTCGCCCCAGTCGGCCGCTGACGAGCCGCGTTCAGTCGCACAAGAAGAGCACAAGAGACGCACGAGAAAGGCACAAGAAACGCACACTATCCGCCAAAAGTATGATGATAAATTTCTGTACGATGCTGCGCACAAATGTAACCTTACTTTCGACGCGCAATGCACAAGAAGCTCTGCTCCAAACGATTGCTTTGCCGCTCAAGCTCCATGGCTCGACTCTAACACTAAGCACTGGTTGCGGCAGTTGCAAGAGTGGGCCGCCTTTTGCCTTTTGATCATGTTTATTCATGAAAAAATGATAAATTTTACGTGTTCCTTGTCAGCAGTGCAGCGGCACAAAGCATAATGGGCCCTGCCAAACATCCTCGCCGCCCGCTCGGACCCCAATTGGCCAGCTTCTTGGCTGGCTCGTCTCTAGCCAGCTCCTCTCCATTGGCAGCTAAGCAGCGGCTCGCTCACTCCGCTCGGCCCCACACTCAATCGAGCTTCCATTTGGAGGAACCGGAAGTCCGGCCGGCGAGGAGGGACGATGCTAAATGGCTTTTGGGCAAGCTCATGATGTCGCAACACTGAGATTTGCAGCTTTTAAACACCACAACTTGAGAGTGTCTCGCACAGTGCTTCTTGCAACTGGAGAGCTGCTTGGGGCGGGCGCGTGCTGCCTCTCGGCGGCTCTCAGCAGTGTGACGGCTGCAGCGAGAGAGAGCCACTCTCTCTCGCAGTAGTGGGGCCTCCTCCAGTGACTGTTGGCGGCTGAATTCCGGTTTGTTTAAGCAAAATATTCAATGATTTATGGCCCATAGGAGCAGGAGAACCAAGGCAGAGGGGCGCACAAATGCACACTCGCAAGCTCGGGAAATGCACCAGAAGGCGGGACAAACAGGCCAATGGTTGAACAGAAGTCGCTTAGGACTAGTGCCGGCGTGTGCTGGCCACATATTGGGGCGCCCGCTCGAGCTGGAAGCCATTCAACAAGCAATCCATTGGATTGCTTGTTGAATGGATGACAAGAGTCTCGCGCGCCATTGGCCTGACTCGCACTGTGCGCTGCACTGCATCTCGCAGACTGTATGCACTCGCGCAATGGCAAAGAGCACTCTGCTTTCCCACTCGCACACGAACCTCTGCGCGCTGAACGCAGCACAGACTGTGTGCAGTGCCCCAATTGGCCCAATGGGCAAACACGCGCTTAATGGAGCGCGCGGCCCTCCAGTGCTGTTGCGCCATTGGGCCGCCCGCTCGCCAAGCCCCAAAAGCCGCATCTACACACAGTCTCTCTCTGTCTCGCCAGTCCGGCCGGACGGGGCCCGCTTGTCGTCGTGCGGTTTTGGATTTCCCGGCAAACACAAACTGTCTCTCACCTCCGGCCGGGCGGCTGCCGCGCGGCGCCATCCGCCAGCCTAATGAGAGCGCCCCAGTGGCTGACACACACTCGTGGCGGCCACATCGCCGCCCGAAGCTAAGCTCATCGCGGCCGCCCATTGGCAGCGCGTCCACAGGCTGACGAGCGGCCTGGCGAGGGCGAAATTGCGAGATGGGGCCCCTTTTGAGCGAGAGAGAGAGGCCGATGTTGCGCGGCGGGCAGTCGTGCGGCCGAGTTGTGGGCGACAAAGTGGACTGTCTGCTGTCTGTTTGCGCGACAAGAGACAGTCTGCGCCGAATTGGCCGCCCGTTTATTCAGCCGAATGAAACTGGAGAGTCTTCAGTGGAGACTTGCGGCTGGCAAAGACTCAAGACGCCAGGCAAAAGTTCTACGAGCAGAGGAGTCGAGTTGCTGCTCTGTGAGGGACAGTCAGCGGCGAGCACACTGCGAGTTGCATTGCACTGCGCGCGATTGCATCGAGCGCCACTGCATTGACTGCGATAGGCCGCACTTTGCACACACTCGTGCATGCAAAGCGCGGCCAAACTTATGATTATTATTATTGCCGCCGCCACTTCTGCGCCCGATCGAGGCGCCGCTTCCGCTCGAGAACTAGAGCTAAGGATTGGCCGCCGCCTTTTCCACCGCCCCAGACCACTGGCCGGCGGTCAGTGGGCGGCTCTGGAGATGGAATTAATCCAATAAGCGCGGCGATCTGGAGGCCGCTTTTTCATCCAACTCGCGTGGGTGCTGCCTCGCCCTATGCAACTGAGCCGTCCTGGACTGTGTGCGGCTGCAATCCACTCTTTTCCACTCGCAAAATGTGACTCGCAAATATTCGCCAAACATTCCCAGCCGACTCGCAACTGCCACTCTCTAGCTCCACTCGCACGAGTGCGCCTCCACTTCCGGCGCCTCTCGACTCGCTCGAATGCGAATAGACAAACAAACAAACAAACAAACAGACAGACAGACAGACAGACAGACAGACGGGCGACAAATCTGGCCCATTCTTCTTTTCACTTGGCCCCTCCAACTGGCCACTGACCACTGGCCACTGTCTAGTTTTCGCTGTCCAGCATTCGCTGTCCAGTATGTTCGCCGTCCAGTCGCCGCAGCTAAGCTCCGGCGGATCAGGTGCGCCCGCTGGCAGTGGAAAATATTGGCCGCTCCTTAGGGTGGCCCGCATCTATCTGCCCCCTTTCCTCCTCCTTTTCGTTGGCGCCTCCGTGTTGGCCGGAAGTCGCAGTTGGACGTGCAAATGGGCGGCCCAAATCGACGTTTCTTGGGCGAGCTTAGTGCTGGCTTGGTGGCGCGTTCGCTGGCGAGCTAGCTGGCGAGCTTGCTGGCGAGCTTGCTGGCGAGCTGACTGGCCAGCTTTGGGTCAATTCAATTGGATTTGCCGGCCGCTTTTGGCTGCCAGTTTGGCCTCCACTTTTCCTGCCAGTTTGCTGATCCCAGTCGGCGGCTTTGGCTTCCAGTGTTTGTGTTTGTGTTGCTTTCTGGGCGCAATTGTTTGCCTCTGTGAATGGAGCGAGTTCATATATTCAACTGAGAGACTTGCGAATAAGCAAGCCAAAAGCCGAACGAAAGGAAGCTCGAGAAGGAGAAAGCGGCCAGCCCGAAAGGCCGAAAAGAGTGCGCATGAGGCGGCCCTAAGCATTGGCCACTGAGCCTTTTTATACTTTGCCTCTTTTATCCTTCGCGAGAGGCGCCCATTTTTTTATTTGATATTTCATTTGGCCTCCTCCTTAGCTTTGCCCAAGCTCGACCAAGCCAGACTGGCGCCCGCAGACTAGGACTGGCGGCCCACAGACTTGGATGGGCGGCCCAAAGACGCACTCTGGCACGTCCCGGGCGGCCCGCACGTAGCCCAAAGCGGCGCCTCATCGCCACTCGAGTTTCCGCCACCAAGCCACTTTGCATCGCGCCCCATCGATGCCAGTCTCTAGTGCGCGCGCCAGACTTGCGGGCGCGCAGGTGGCCGCCCGCAAGTCCACGGGAGGCCAGTCTTTGGCGCAGGTTCCAAGGAAAGCTCAAGCTCGCCAACGGGGCTCTCTGCTCGCCAGTGTGGCTCTCCGTCCGCCGCTCGCCAGTGTCCAGCCCGCGGCTCTGGCGCCGCACTTTGGCCGCCAAAGTGAGCCCATTTTTCTCCCCCAATCGCCTAATCTGGCCCGCGAACTGCGCCAGGTGCGCTTGGGGCCGGCGGGCGCTCCTAAGGCGTCGGGCGGCCTTGCGAGTGGCCCGCCGGACGCGCCCCTGCCGCCCGGATCAAGCTGGCCAACGGCGGCCAACTCGAGCCGGATTAGCGCGCCCGCCGGCCAAGTGGAGCGGCGCCAGTTGGGCGGCCAGTGGCGCCCTTTGGAGCGGCGCTCGCGAATTTGGGGGCGCCGCTTTAATTCATTTGCAACTTCCGGCGTCACGCGAGCAACTCGGCCAACTGGCCAACTGCTACACGTTTGCCGCTTGCAGTTAGCGTGGACTAGTACTGCTGCACACTTGGCGTGCACTTGCTGCACGGCGCGTCCACTGCGCTCGTCTGCTTGCTGCACACACACAGTGCACACAAGTGCACACAACTGCACACACTTGCGGCCCAATGGAGCACAGCGCGCCCACTGCAACACACTGTCTCCGCCCGCACACTGTCCTGCGCCTCTCTGGTGGTCCATCTAGAAAGCGCCCGCCACTTCCGGGCCGCTCCCCCGACGGCGAGCGGCCAATTGGGCCCTGGGCGGCCGCGTAACGTGAGCCGCGGAAGTGTCAGCTCGGCGGTGGGTGTCACTTTTGCGAGTTTTCGCCCACAACTGGCCCCCCGCGCGGCCCGCCAGCCTCGGGCTTCTCCCCCACGCGATCGGGCGCATGGAGGGCCCTCCATGCGGGCAGACCTTAGGGTCGGCCCAGAGCTGAAAAGCGGCTCTCTTCCGGCTGGGCTCGAGCAAGAGCGAGCAGGAGAGACAAGCCAGTTGGCTGGCCAGCTCCCATGAGCGCGGCGATGAATTCCGCCGGCCGCATAACAAGGACACAGCGAGCTTGGCCAAATTGATGGCCGGCCACTCTGTTGAGCTGCGGCCTGGACGGCTGCAAGGGATGCGGGCGGCCTCTGTTGCAAGTCCCTCGAGGCGGCCGAAGAGCTGGCCCGCAGTGCAAAGAGCTCCAGCGCGCCTTCTTGTCCGCGCGCCTGATTTATGTGGGCCGCCCACTGACAGTCTCTTGTTGGCCTTCCAACTGCGCCCTCTCGCAGGTGAGCAGCCGGCCGCGATCATCTCGAAAGGAAGGGGCGCATTGTCGGAGGGGCGCCGACAATGCGCCGTTCAGCCGGGCCATTTGTTGTCCTTTGGCCCTCCGCACAGGAAGCGCAGGTTGTCTTGCCGCGAGGGCAGCTTGGCCGCCGGTCGGAAATGAAAAATGCGCCCGCCAAAAGGTGGCCTCTTTCAGCCTGTTCGGCCCTTAGGTCTAAGGTCTGAGGTCTGAGGTCTAAGGTCTAGCCGCTGGTTGACTCCTGCTTCTGCTCGTCTCTCTGGCCCCCAAAGCTTCTCCATCGAAAACTGTTCCATCTTTCCCCAGCTCTGGAACAGCTTGGCCAGACGATTCCGGCAAGACCGCCGCACAGTCTTGCCGCACAGTCTCGCCGCACAGTCTTGGCGCACAGTCTCGCCGCACAGTCTTGGCGCGCGGCCAGACGGCAAGACGGCGAGCAAAAGAGCAAAAGAGCGTTGCGAGTTGCAAAAACGCTCTGTGCCACACTGAGCAGCTTTCTGCAAGCTCGAAGAGTGTGGCACTTTGCGCGCAGAGACGACGAGCTGGCCAGATCTTGATGCTGCTCACGTCTGGCTGGCAAACTGGGGCAACACTTTGCGGCCCATCATCATTCTGTGACCTTCTTCATTTCGCGATCTCAATCTTGCTCCTCGTTCCTTGCCCATTTTGGGCCCACGTCGAGCAGCCTGCAAACCATTGCTCAGTGTGCGCCATCTTGGGCCCGTCCAAAGTGGCCAGCTAGTTGGCCGACGAGCTGCTCCTCAATCACCATTGGCTTGGAAATTTTCATGAGATTTCCCAGCTCGCCAACTCGGCTTCCTGCTCTTAGTGTCTCGCCTCTCTTGGGCTTGGGGCCACTCGAAGTGGAGTGGCCACATATTGATGGCGTTCCAGGAGGCGCAACTTTCACGCGCTAACCCTTAGGACGCGCCCCAAACCTGCTCGGATGCGGCCGATCGCACATAGTCTAGAGGGCGGCTCTGTTTCCGGCGCCCTCTCGGCTGATGATGCTCCGCTGCTTGGGGCTGGTCTTCAGCAAGTGTCTGCCTTCAACTGAGTTGCACGAGCGAGACACAGCCGATGACGAAATCGGATTAATTCTCGCAACTGATCATCATCAGTTCAAAGGGCCAACTTTTCTTTCTCGTCTCGAGCCGCAAGTTGCCGGCTCTCAGCTAGACAGACCAGACTGGCCACCAAACTAGTCTCAGACGAGCTCCAGTTGGCTGAAAATTGTGCACCAAATTGGGCTCACTCACTTGGGCCACGTCTGGTCCACATTTGGCCAGTCATTGGGGCTCGACCAGTGCGAGAAACAGCGCAAGAAACACTAATGATTGGATTCAATTTCGGCCTTAATTTAGGGGCCAAATGGGAAGGTCCAAGAGGAAGCTAAGCTCAGCTCTTCTGCTGCTCACTTTTGGGCCCCACTTTTGCGGGCTTAAAATTGGCGCCCCCTGGCCAATTGGTGCCGCTTTGCCGCTTGGGAAAGAGAGCAACTTCTTCTTGCTGGAACGAGCAAGAAGAAGTATTAGTTGTTAGTCAAAGTCGTGAAGAATGTGTGAGAGATTGACTTTTGCGCAGAAATTGATTGGATTTCTCTCCTTCTCCTTCTCTTCTTCTGCCCACTTAGCTAGTTAGCTGGCCAATGAAAAGCTCAGACCAACAAGCCGACGACTTTCTGCTGCCCACTGGAAGGCCATCCGCGCGGCCTCGCCAATTGCCTTCAATTCAACTGGCCTTCTTTCTGCCTGCTTCTCGCTGGCTCGAACAGAAGAACAGCTCTTCTAATGCTCAACTGGCCCAGCCGGCTGACAAATGGGCGTCCAGAGAGCTCGTGTCTGTGCGCTTTGGGGCCCAAATTCGGCCTCCAGAGCACAGGCAGAGCACAGGCGCCGAGCAGCAAACAAGCAAACAAGCAGACAGCGAGCGGCGAGTGGCAAGCTCTCGGCAATCCTCAGAGTGTGTGCTTGTCTTCGGCAGGCGCCCACAACAAGCTCCGAATGGCGCCCACAATGCACACTGCTCGCCACGAGCGATGGCCGCTCGTGATCTCCTCTGCCCCAACGAGCAGCCCTTAGGTCTGTCTCGTCCAATGAATGCGACTCCGGCTGAATGGCGCCCGCCGGAAGTGGGCCGGCCACGCCCCAGGAGGTGGGCGAGCTTGGCGACGGGGGACTGTCTGCGGGAGACTGTCTGCGGAGGAGCGCCACTGGGCGCGCATTTGTATACGATTTTTGAGCTTTTCTGTGGAAAAATTTCTCCAAAATTCTGCAAATTTCTGCAAAATTTTGCCAAACTCCAGCCGGCCTCTGTGTGTGGTTTCTCTGTTGTCCTTCTTGCTGCTCTGCCTGCTTTCCTCTGGCCGCCTCTCTGCCTCTCTGCTTTCCAGCTCGTCCTGATTGGAGGAGAACACTCCACTTTTGGGCCCCTCTTTTCGCCTGATTTGTCAACAATCCTGCGCCCCTCAAGCCTGGCCAATGTCAGACTCTTCTCTGTTGGGCTAGTCTTCGCCTTGGACGCGCCCCCTTTTGGCTTGGCCAAAGTGGGCGGAAAAAGCCGGCCAGACGAGCAGAAATGCTTCGTCCTACTCTCTGGCCGCCCACCAAGCCAGAGAGCAGCCCCCCGAGAAGGCCAGCATCTTGGGCTCCATTTCGGACAAGCCGAATCCATTTGGGGCGCCTCTCTGGAGCTTGTTCTGCAAGCAAGCCAGTGGGCATTGTTGTGAGTGGACGCCGGTTTGAGCTTGTTCCAAACGATTGAAACATCGGGGGGGGGGGGGGGAAACAAGCGGCCGGCAGAGAGAGAGAGAGAGAGACGAGCGGCCTGGATCCATTAACGTTGGTTTGTTGTTCTCCTCTTGAGCTTGGCCAAAATTGGGGGCAAAATCGGGGCAGAAATCGGCCGCACACTCAGAGACGAGCGCCGGCGGCCCATTTTATGGCCAAGCAGCTTGGGCTCCTCAAGCTTGGCGGCGCGCTCGTCGAGCTTAGACCGCCAAGCTCGAGCTGCAGGCGGGCGACTCAATCGATCAAGTGGCGGCCGCTTGGTGGGCGGCGGCCGCAAAAAGTTGCATGTAAATCTAATTGGTGCTTGGCGCTGCAGCTCTTTTCCCTCGGCTGACGCGATTGGATGCGGTTTCCCTTTCGGGCCCAGCGGGGACTGTCTCTGGACTCGCTTGGGGCTAGAGACAGTCTCCGAAGAATGGGGCGCCCGCTTTCTTTCTCGAAGCCAGACGAGAAGGCGCCCAAGAGGAGCCCAAGAGGAGCTCAAGAGGAGCCCAGAAAGAGGAGGAAGTGGCGGCCGAGTAAAGAGGAGTAAAAAGGGGCCCAAAAAGATGAAGAGCAAGATGCCGGCGAATCGTATTCATCATCCGCCAAGCGTCATTAGAGTGCATTTGTTGTGCGCCCACGAGCGCCTGTTGGCGGCCAGGAGACGGCGATCATTATCGAGCGCCAGTTGCAATTGTTTGAGCCGCTCTCTAGCTTTCCCGCGAGCCTTTTGAGTCTTGCCGGCGAGCTTTGTGCGCCTTTTGGGCTCCAGTTCCGCCCCTTAGGCCCAGCTCGCCCACTCGGACCCGCCCCATTTGGCGCCCGCGAGCTTGGGGCCGGCCGGAAACTGATCGATGGGCGCTTGTTGGCGCCCTGTTGGCGTGCCTGCACTTGGATCTAGTCCATGCTGGCCGCCGAGCTGCAGTCTGGCCGGCAATCAGAGCTCCCTTCTAAGTGATTGCCGATCGTCCAGAGGCGCCCTTAGGTCCGGCCCTTAGGTCTAGGCTGGCAGTGGTGCAGCAGTCTTCACAAGACTGGCTTGCTGGTGCCACACAACTTGTGCTGCTCACACAAGCTGCACAGACCAGCTTCGGACAGCTCGTTGTGCCTAATTACTCGCTACAAATGATCGACACACAAGTGGCAAAACAGGCTCGCCCATTGATAAAATCGAACCAATTTGGGCCGCGCTCTGTCTGCTCTTCATTAGCCAGATGCCAAGACACTGGCCGCTTGGCGAGCGCCTCCCGCTGGCCACCCTAAGCTTAGGCTCAGCCGCAGCTCGCCCACAGCTCGCCGCCCGTGTCGAGCGGCGGCCAAGCTCGCGCGAAAGAAAAACAACGCCGCCCCCTCGTTGCGGCGCCCAAACGTAACGAAACCAGAGCCAAGGCACTTCCGGCAACTGTGTGTGGGCCGCTGGCGAGCTCTGTTTGGGCCGAGCGAGCGCCGCTTGGCCACAAGGCGAGCGGCCACACGCACGGCCAACTGTTAGCCGCGGGCTCCATTTGGGCTCCATTTGGTGGCCCAAATGGCCGCTGGCTCGTGGCTGTGCTCGCGGCAACTAGATCGAGATCGGCTATTAACTTTTACGCCCAATGAAATCCGGCCTCCATGCTGCTGCCTGCACGAACAGGACCACGACCACGAACACGACGGGCCCCCGAGCAACTTGGCCGCCCAGTTTGGGGATTAGGTGCGATGAATTTTTGCCCCTCCTTTGCTCGTGGAACCTTCTCCTCGTTGGGAGCGAGTGGGGCCCGTTGAGGCAACTCTTCCGGCGCCCAACTCGAATGCCGCGATGGACAGTGGGCCGCGCGCGACTGTGTGCCGATCGGCGCTCTTCGGCGAACATTAATCAGACTCCTTGGGGCTCCATTGCGCGTTGTCCATTTGCATGGCAAGGCGAGCTGGTGTGCTCGCTGTTTCCCCTCAGAGGCCAGGTCTCCGCTTGGTCTATGGGCAGTCGGCGAGCTGCACAGAATCCAGCGCCCGAATTAGCGCCACAATGGACACGAGGGGCGCCCCAACGAGCACTGAGGGCCACGAGCTAGCCAGCTCTCTGCTCAGACCAGCTCGGCGCTCAGGGCAGCTCGGCGCTTAGACCAGCGCTCAGCCGAGCTCGCCAGCGGCGCCCCCCGAAGGCAGTGGCTGGGCGCCCACTTTTGCGGGTGTTATTGTCCATTTCCGGTGGGCGCGGGCGACGAGCGGGCACAGGAACGCACGCGCGCAGATTGTGTCGCAGATTGGGCGAAAGGGCGACAAACGGGCGGCCGATCTGCTCGCGGGTGGCCCCTTTCTGCTTGGCCTCAGCTGGGCCGCAGCTTGGCCTGCGGGCTCGCCGCGCGGCCAGGCAAATGGCGCGATTTCCGGCCGGCCCAACTGCTTGAATGTAAATTATAATGGCGCCAGTTGGGGGCTGCAGTTTGGGGCAGATTCAGGCTGCAGTTTGGCGCTAGTCTAGCCCAAACTGCGGCGGTGTCGACGTGTGTTATAAATTGTCGAAAGGGGCCAAATTGGCGCCGCGAGCTCGCCGGAAAGGCGGCCGCCCTTTGGCGCCGGCAGCAGTTGGGGGCCAATTGTTGGGCCGGATTGGGCGGCGTGTTTATCGCGCGCGAGGGGCCCTTAGGGCGAGCTTTAAAGCGTGCATTTGGGGCTACTTTGAAGGCCGTCTTTGAGCCAGAGCTAAGTGGGGGCGCCGAGGGGGCCACTCATTTGAATGCGCGCCCCCAACTTGAGGGCCGCCTTTGTGTGCGGCTCTTTTTATGCTGGCCCATTTCTGCGCAAGGCAACACTTGTAACACTTGTTTGTGGCGACAACAATCATTGTTTGGCCCCTCCGAGTCAACACTGCTCCAGGCTGGCCCCACTCACTCCTCCCAGACAGTCCACAGGCAGTCTACAGACAGTCCACAGGCAGTCTACAGACTAGGGCGAGCACAATCAGACGCCGGCACATCGCGGCTCATTTTGCTCGGGGGCAGCTCAGTTGGGCCCTGGCGGCAGACTGTCTGCGGCGGAAGTGGCCACATTAACAAGTCGGCTCGCTGCCAGTGCAATTACATTTGGCCCCTTTCGGTCGCCCACACTCTAAGGCGTCCAACTTTGCCACCAGAGCCAGTGTCTAGCCAATGGGCGAGCCATTCAAATGAATCTCTGGCTGCAGAACTGCGCCAAAGGCCAAACAGCGAGGTGTCTTGTGGGCCAATATTGGACTTGGCGCCGTGCAAACAAAGACTCTTTGCCTCTGAGAGAGAGAGCGAGAGACGCCCTCTGGTCGCCCCCCGCCGGCCGCCAGCCAGCCGGGCAAACAGATGACGAGCTTGCCGGCTTGCTCGTGCGAGTTCCGGCTGCAAAGTGGCCAGCCAGCCGTCGAACTGCAGTGTATCCTAGTGTATCGAGCTTGGTGTGGCCTCCTTGCAGTGCTGAGGCCACTCCATGGGCCACTTTTGGCCCCCCCCCCCCAAAGTCTGGCGCCGATTTCATTGCACACCTGGCGCGCCACTTGAGCCGCCCACTTCTGGCCGGCCAGCAAGCGAGAGGAACGCGCGACCTAAGGGCTCGCCGGCGGCCCAAAGTTGGGCGAGATTTTCTAGATTGCCCAACTGTGTGCGGCCTGGCGAGCTGCAACTCGGGCCGGCCGCACTCGAAATGAGAGAGGCTTAAATGGGCGCCGGTGGAAAGTGTGCAAACTCGGAGGGCGAAAAGTAATTTACACCCAGCCTGTCGCTTTGAGGCTAAGGGTGGCCCCCCTTTGCAGCTAGTCCTCAGCCCTCAGCCCTCAGCTCGACTGGCTCGCCTGCAGCTCAGCTGGCGAGACCCACTGGCTCGCTTTGGGCGGACGAGCGTCCGGCGAGCGAGTGGCCAGCTAGCCAGCAAGCCAGCAAGCCAGCCAGCCAGCTCGAGGTCGGAAAATTGGAACAACAATAACTTGTTTCCAACCGGCGGCCTGAGAGCAGCCGCGATGAGTCACACGGCGCCGAGGGGAAAATGGGCCGCCTGTCTCGCAGGCCATTGAGTGCCATTTATTTGCGCACGTGATTGCCGCGTCGAGGCCGCTTGTGGCTTGGCGCGCCCGCGCGGAGGGGTGTCTCTCGCCTCAGTGTAGAGGTGGCTCCAGGAGGCAGCCTTAGGAGCGGCGCCTCCAAGCTGGACGAGCAGCAGTCTGCAGGCCAAGATGGCTCGTCGGGCGAGCGAGCGAGAGGGGCCCAGGGGGGCTTCTGGCTCGGAGTCGGAGGAGCCGCAATGGGAGAGGAGCAGGCGCAGTGGAGCTGGATTTGATTAAAAATTTGGGCCCCTTTTTTGCTCCCCCGGCGAGCTTGTTAGTGCTTGTTAGTGCGGCCAGCCAAGGACGAGGAGAAGCAAGAGGAGGAGGCGAAACTTGAGCGCCGGCCGAACAGCAACAATGCAACGTGCTCGCCCCAACCGCTGGCCAGCGAGCCCAAATTGGCTCCAGCCGCTCGGCCGGCCACTTCCGGCCGGCCGTCCCATCACGTAGAGGCGGCCGCTTGCCTGTGGCTCTGGTGCGGGCGGCCCCAGTCTTCGGCTGTTCGGGCTTCCTGCTGGCGAGCTGCTGGTGAGCTCGCCGCCCGCAAGCTCACCGCTGGCTGTCATTCATTATTATTGTTGAGCCGCCGAGCTGGGCGCCAAGTTGGGCGCCAAGCTGGGCGCGCCAGAAGGCGCTCCTGGCCAGCCAGCTTGCCAGCTCGCCGTCACGTCACCGCTGGCACTTCCAGCGGGCAGCCTAAGGGCGCCCGTAAACGGATACCAAGCTGCCTGTGGCCAGACTGCCGCACGTGGCCGCTCGCCGAGCTCCATTATTTGGACGGCCGCTGATGAATTGTTTGCTGCCTTCACATCGGCCCACTGGAACTCTCAAGCTGCCGGCCGATCCAGACGGCTGGCCGGCGGCAGTTGTGCGATATGCGTCGCCCAGAGGAAGGCCGGAACCATTATTAATATTAGTATTTGTTTAACTGGGCCGTCCGCTCGGTCGGCTGTTATTTTCTTACTTCCTCTCCTCTTGGAACCAAGAAGTTTCTGCCCCTCCTCTGCCTCAGCTCGCCCGCCAGTCTGTCTGTTTGACCGTCTGTCTGTGCGCTCTGGCTGGCCGCAAATCTCGAGTGCAAATCACTGCGAGCTCGCCACAGATAGTCGTGCAGACTGTCTGTGCGCCGCTTGGCCTCAGCTGAGCAGCAACAACAACAGCAACAACAGCAACAACTCGCCGGTCATTAATGGTGCGGCTTAACCATTGGACCACAAATGCATTGTTGGTGGGCGCCGGCGTCCAACCTTGCCCGCACGGAGACCATGCGGGCCGAGCTTAGCGGGCGGCAGCTAAGGGTGCGCTGTGTGGTCGACAAGACGAAAGCGGCGGCGCCTTAGCCGCGCCCGCAACACTGATGATCGCGGCCGGTGTCGAGTGGGCGCCCACTTATTGCGCCGGCCAGCCTCTTGCCTTCTCCTCGTCTGCAGCAGTCTGCTCCTCCTCCTCGCCAGTCCCAAGGAGCCCCAAGCTAACGCGCCGCCACCTGGCCCCCGGGCGGCCCTGATTCAATTAAAAAGGCGGCTCGAGAGGCGCCGCTGGGCCCACTTTTCATAGTGGCCACCCTAAGGACAGGCAAAGGCAAAGGCAAAGGCAAAGGCAAAGGCAAAGGGCTCCCTCGAGACGGAAGCCCGTCTGGTGGCCAGACCGCTGCCTCGGCGAGACTTGCTCTCAGCCCGCCGCCTTTCCCGCGGCTTCCCCTCCGCCAAGCGTCCATGTGGCCGGGTGATTAATCGACGCCACTTCCGTAAGCGAGCTCGTGCGGCTCACACAAGCCGCCAGCCAGCAGCTAGCGAGCGCCAAGCGACGCCCAAGAGGCCCAGATCGAGCGCTGAGATGGCGCAAAAAGACCCTCACAGCGCAACATAATAACGCCGCCACAATACTAACTAGTCTCTGCCCACTTCCTGCCTCCTTCTTCTTCCTCTTCTCGTCCCGCCCACTTGTGGCCTTGCTTTGCGGCAATTTGCGGCCAACTCGTCTTGCCACCGCCACCAACAACAACACTCTCAAGCAGCAGCAGCTCAGCTCAGCTCGGCAAGCAAGCACCAAGCTGAGCCCGAATTGGATACCAGGAGATTAGGGAAACGCAGCGAACTCTCGCACCCAAGCGAGACGCCCCCGCCAACCGGAAGCAACTTTACAACCGTGCGCGCCCTGCTCGGCGCCCGCCTGGCCATTCCGTGCGGCACTTGGGGCGCCGGAAGTCACTGGTGGCCCGCCGGCAACGCGGCGGAGAGCTCGTCGCGGGCGCCAAGCAGGCGCGCTGGCCAGTTGAGGGGCGAAACAGGAGCGCCCAGTGGAGAGCAGATCGCGCTAATTGTCTGGCACAAGGACGAGCAGCTGGACTCGCCCGTGTTCGTGGTGGACGCGCGCAAGTCGAGCTCGCTGGCCACCGCCAGACAGACGGCAGGCCCGGGCGCTCAGGGCGCTCACCTGGGCGGCGGACGTGCGCGCGTCGGCAGTCTGAGTCTGGGGGGCGCCAGCGATTTGGCGAGCGAGTGGCAGGGCGCCACTTCCGGCGCGAGCACGCCCGCGCTCTTCGTGGACGAGGCGGACCCTAAGGACGCCGGCCTGTACACGTGCACGCTGGAGTTCCAGCGCGCGCCCACCCAGACGCACCAGACGCGCGTGGTGATCGTGGATCCGCCCAGAAACATGTTGATCAGCAGCGAGCCGGCCGGAAGTGCCGCGGAGGGCGCCCCAGTCCAGCGCCCGCGCCCCGTGGTCACTCTGCCCCAGCTGGCGGGCCCCTTCGACGAGGAGACGCCACTGGTGCTCACCTGCAGGGCCGAGTTTCCGGGCCTGGCGCAAACGGGCGGCGCGCTCGCCTGGTGGCGCCTCGAGTGGAGCGCGCCCCATGGACTAGCTGCCCCTCAAGCGAGTCGTCAAAATCGGCCGCCAGGAGGCGCCACCAACCCCTTTGGGCCGCTCCTTAGGGACGCCGACCAGCTGCTCTGGCTTAGCACGGCCGTCTTGGCGAGCGCGGGGGGCCACCAACGCACTGTGGGCCCACCCACAGAGCAGCCCAGTCGCCACCAGCCAGACCTCTTCCTGGCCGTCCACCCGTCCAGCCCGCACACGCACACGCAGACTCAGGCGCCCCCGCCGCTCGCCGCCCACACACTGCCTCTGCTGCGCCAGTGGCGCCGCCTGGCCCTCAACCAGACGCGCCCTTCCACTGAGGCCGAGCTGGGCCACCAGTTGGGCGGAAGCGGCGCCACCGGAAGTGGCACTCTGTCCGTCCGGCTGGAGTTGGGCCCGCTGAGTAGGGCCAATCTGGGCGACGAGTACCTGTGTCTGGCGTGGAACAACGACTTCTCGGCGCCCCTGAACAGCTCGCTGAAGCTCGACCTAAACCTTAGGCCGAGCGAGGTGCGCATCGTTGCTCGCGGCGGCCCCCAAGCGCGGCCCTCCTTCCGGCTGGGCCAGAAGACGGTCGTCGAGTGTCGGGCGTTTGGCTCGCGTCCCGCGCCCACAATTCGCTGGTTCCGGGGCGCCCAAGAGTTGACCGGAAGCGAGTCGAGTGGGGCCGAGTGGAGCGAGCTTGGAGAGCTCACCGGCCGTCAGCCAGACGAGCTGAACGTGGCAATCAGCCAGCAAGACGGTGACAAGAATCTCAACAACAATTTTGACAATTTTGACAATGAAAATAACAGTCGCCAGCTCAACAAGAAGCCAGCCAGCTACATTAGTGAGTACGACCGCAGTGATGCCACTCCTCAGGGGGGCCACTCCGCTTGGAATAGGAGCACTTCCGGCCCAAGAGGAGCCAGCCTCATGGTCAAGGTGAGCTACTTGACGCTGATTCCGCAGCTGGCCGACCACCAGCAGACGCTCACCTGTTCCGCCTTCAACCCGAAGTTGTTGGCGGGCCACGAGTTGTTGTCTGAGGAGCCGACAGGAAGTGGAGGCGCTGGAGGCTCCTCCTCCTCGTGGCTTGTCAGCGACTCCATCCAGATGGACGTCCAGTTTGCGCCCAAGCTCAGCTTGCGGCTCAACGAAAACATCAGGCCCGAGTCCATCAAGCTGGGCGACGACGTCTTCATGGAGTGCCAAGTGGAGGCCAATCCAGCGCTGCAGAATCTCGACCAGGAGCTCGTGTGGCTGTTCAACGAGCGACCTCTGCAGGCAAACGTGAGCGCCGGCGTCATCCAGAGCAACGGCTCGCTGGCCCTGCAAAGAGTGCGCCTCGAGCAGCGCGGCTCTTACCAGTGCTCGGCCGCCAACTCGCTCGGCCGATCCACCAGCAACAGACTCCAACTCAGGCCCAAGTTCGCCCCCATCTGTGATACCAGCAGAACGCGCGCCAGATACGAGCTGCCTCTGAACCAGGCGGCCGAGATCAAGTGCCACGCGCTCGCCGAGCCAGACGACGAGCTCCAGTTCTCCTGGTTCTTCAACCAGACGCTCGACTCTTCGCCAGAGACCAGCTCGGCCCGCCAGCTCGACTCAGACAGTCACGACTCGAGTGGCCTCAGTCAGGCCGGAAGTGGTTCAGGAGCCGGTGGATTTATTGGAAGTAGTTCGACGGGAAGTAGCTCGCTGGGAAGTAGCTCAATGGGAAGTGGCTCTGGACTGCAGGAGCTGAAGCAGTTCGAGACGAACCGCACGCAAAGCACTGTGATATTCACCCCGAAGACAAGGCGCCACTTCGGCCAGCTCATTTGTCGCGCCTCAAACTCGATGGGCCTGCAGTCGAGGCCTTGCATCATCCAGCTGGTCCACTCGGAGCTGCCCGAGCCAGTTCTCGGCTGCTTCGTGGACAACCAGACGCACAGCTCCTTCAGCGTCCACTGTCAGCCGGGCGCCAACGGGCAGCCGGCGGGCGAGCGGCCCGTTGGCGCCCACTGGCCGCGCACTTCCGCCCTCCAGTACGTGCTCGAGCTGTACGCGCCGCCCGCGGACGAGCAGGAGCTGCCAAGACTGCCCGCCGAGGAGCCAGACAAATACAACCAGTCAGACAGATTCAACCAGCAGGCGCCCTCCGGCAACCAAAACCATCTGAGTCTGCGCACGCCCCTGCAGGAGGCCGGAAGTGGCGCCGGAAGCGCCGAGGAGGAGCCCACGAGAGGCGACTATGAGGAGGAGCGTGCGGCCAGTGAGCAGCGGGCGCAGCAACAGGTGCGCGTGAGAAGGTTGCTCAGCGAGGCGCCCAGCTTCGACGTGGAGAATCTGCGCCCGAACACAGTGTACAATCTGCTCATCTTTGTGCAAAACTCCAAAGGCCGCTCGCAGCCAGCCCGCCACCAAGCGAGCACGCGGCCCCCACCGGCCACTTCCGGCGCCCAGGCGGCTTCCAACGTGGAGCTGGGCCGCAGCTCGGGACCTCTGGGCCAGGTGAGCCTGGTGGGCGGGCGGCCGGCGGCCAAGCAGCAGGAGCAGACGCGTCTCGAGCGGCTGGCCGGCAGACTGGCCGCCCTGTTCAGCCCTGGGGCGTGGGGCCAGCCGGAGGCTACCCCTGCGAATGGCGGCGAAATTAGCAGCGGAATTAGCAGCGGAAGTGGCGCCGGAAGTGGCCTGGGGGCGAGTCCAGTGGCGAGCGTGGCGCTGGTGTTGTTGCTGTGCGTGTGTTCGGTGCTGCTGGTCTCGCTGCTGCTGAACCGGCTTCTGTGCCAGCGGGCGGCCGCCAAGCGAAGACTGGCGCGCAGACAGGCCGGCCCGCCGCGAGACAGTCGCCCGGGCGGCAAGCTGGCCAGCTCGCTCGCCGGTGGAAGGAAGGAGACTTCCTGTTCGAGCAACTCTTCGTCGCCGCCCTCATCGAACGGCGACGTTGAGTTCTCGAACGCGAGGGGGCGCGCCGAACGTCTGCGCCAGCTGGGCCCCTCGCCGAGCGGCCTAGCCAACCAGAACAACAACCGCAACAGGTCGGACAACACGAGCCGCGAGACCAACACGGACTCCACGCTGCTCGTCAGCTCGCCCCAGACTGAGACGACCACAAATGGAACCAGCAACGACCTGTCGCCCGGCGAGCCAGCTCTTTCAGCTCATGGACAACACTCGACGAGTGGACACACTTTGCCCACCCCAGACCTCAGCCAGCCGCTCGGCCTCTCGCTCGGCCTGAGGTTCGAGCAGCACCGGAAGCAGCGCCAACTTCTCCTGCTCGCTGGCGCCCACTTCGAGCCCACCACTTCCGGCCGGCTGGAGCATTCCAGCAGTCTGCAGCGGGCCACCAACCGCGCTGCCTTTTGCCGCTCGGCCGGCGCCCACCGCGAGGGCTCGCTGCGCTCCGTGCAGGCCGCCTACTCGCCCATGCAGAGGGTGCACCCAATGCATGGGCGCGCCAGTCCACTGGTCAGCATGGGCGCCCTCCAGACGACCACTAGTGGGCAGCAAGACTCGCACAACGCAGACACTCCGCCGCCAAACTGCTACGCCTCCTTTCCCAGCGACCAGTCGCACTCCTCCCACTGCGGAAACGAGTCCTCCTCCACCATCCAGACCACCAGCGAGCTCATGCTCGCCGGCGCGCCCTATTTAGACGCGCCCACTTCGGGGCCCCAACTCGACTCCCTCGAGACTTCCGGCGGCTCGCTGGTGTTCGCCCGCGAGGGGCCCGCCCGCATCGAGTCGCCGCTGTTCCTGATTGGCGCCCACCAGGCGCGCAACTCGCTCCTGCCCGACCACATGCAGACTGTCTGCTGCGGCTCGCAGCAAGCCCACCTACAGCAGTCCAATGGGTGTCGCCCAAGCTCAAACAGGTGCTCAATTGTGGACCAGCAGCAGCAGCAGCAGCATGGGGCTGACTGTCAGCTCGTTGCGGGAACTCAACTGGGCCACCACAAACAGTTCCTGTCCAGCTCCTTTTCCATTCCCGTCTCGCTGAGCGACCGTCTCCAGGTGCTCGCTCGAGCAAACTCGCTCTCCTCTGAGGGCAACCAGCTGGACCAAGTCGAGCGCCACCAGCTGCTCGCTCGCCATCACCAGACTGGCTCCCAGCTGGACCTGCACCAGCAAGAGCTTCATAATCATCACCACCTGCAGCAGCAGCACAACTACGCCACTGGGCCCGGCCGCATGTTGACGCCGCTGGCCGACGGCTCGCGCCATTCCGCCAACAGCAAGCTCCTCCTGGGGGGCAGCCCGTTGAACTCGCAGCACGCCGACTCATGCCGCCTGCTCGCCCAGTGCTTAGGGCCCGCCGACGATTTAGTGATAAACAACCACCCAATGGCCCGTGAGAGCAGCCCAAGGCAGAGTGCGGCCGTCTCCTCGGCCGATCATCAAGCACCAGCCAGCCAGAAGCAGCATCGGCAAGTCAAGTTTGAGACCTGAATCCCGCCGCTCAAAAATAAATCAAAAAACGATTTTCACCTTGAATAAAACTCTCACTCGTTCACTCGTTGAACTTTGTTACAATTTTTTTCCAATTACCAATTAGATTAGACATTTTCTCTCTCACTGCTCTTTAAACTTTCTTTCTCGGCTGTACCATTTCGTTCTGGTTCGAAAGATCGTCTCGCCTCAACATTATATGAATGGAGGTGTCTGGCCGCAGAGTGGGGCTCTGTAAGAGGCTCCGATTCGTGCAACAAGCCTCCAATGCACGACGACTGCCCCCATCAAGGCTACCATCTAGCAGCCGTCCCACCGCCTCCTTCTCTGTAGATATCCATTCAATTAGCAGCCTCTAAGCTCTGCCTTGTCTCTCTGATGAAGCAACAGGTGGGCTGGTGGCAACAATTGGTCTTGTACAAGTGCTAGATTCTCGCAAATCCCATCTCATTAGCACGCAATGGCTAGGGAATGCAACGCCATATTTTGTCGTTTGGATGGCATGATTATTCCACGCGTCAGCCCAGGCGTTTATTTCCACTACAGTTTCCGTTATCGAATCGTCGGAAGTAGCACCTATGACGTCTCCACGATAAAATCCTGTAGAGCCGCTCGAATGTAAATGTAAACAAGGTTTGCAGAAAACTAGAAAAGGAACAGGAAAACCCAGCATTCCTATCTAGATGATGCTCAATGCATGCATTTGCATTGTAAAACTGAACAACACACTCAGTTTGCCTTGAAGACTGTCCTAAATATTGCAAATGTCCATCAGGAAAGCAGACGTCAATTTGTGTCTCGAAAAAGCGTCATTGTTTGGGCGTCATTTTTAGCCAGTTTTTTGCTCGTTAAATGGAAAAAATCAGCCTTGCTTAGGTCTGTGTTGTTTTGGCTGTGTTGACGTATGAGCAGTGGAGCTTATTGTCTAAAGAAAAGGCGAGCAAAAACAGAGCCAATTATGACGCACCAAGATTGTCACGAGCGAGTCAAGTGTGTGCCAAAATGAACAAGTGCCTGGAGTCTTGTTATCTCTTGTCCACGACAAGGCTAAATGGGAAAGACGACACGAGAAGATCGATGACGACAAATTGAGAGCAAATGGCCATGTTGTGAAGAGCAACAATGATAACAATAGAGAGAGAGAGCAGAAATTGGCCTTTTCGAATGAAATTTGGAGATGAATTTTAAGAGAAAATTTGCTTTCTTTCTTTTTGGCAATGTTTTTGTTTATTTAGAAAGATGGACGTAAATTGCTATTTACACACAATTGGACCAATTGAATGTCCTTCTCATCAGCCATTAGATTAGACTTGATCTTGTCAGCCAATGCCTGAGCATTAGGTTTTCTTTTGGAAGCAGCAGTCTGGTTCATGTGTTTGGTGGTGTCTTGTTAATCCTTGAAGTGAGTTGGTTGGTTTATGTATTTTGTTACAGTTGTGAGCTAGCTGATGAGTTTAATAATCATGTGTGTGTGTGAACTTGTTGGGGCTTTGACTAAAATGAGATCATTGTGTTTGCGTGCCACTGTTGTGCAAAATCATTGTATCAAACAACAACAACAACAAAGACAACAGTTATACCAATATGACAGTGGAAGCGATGCAGAAGATGGTAATAATAATATTAATAATAATAATAATAATAATGATGATGGTGGTGGTGGTGGTGTGAATAATATTAATGGTGGCAATAGAAACGCTTTTGGTAGTGATGGATGTGGAGTCTGTTGCAATGTCCTCTGCAACGAAGCCACTTTGGCGCCAATCTGGCCGATTGGAGGCCCTTCGCGTCGCTAAGCTCCCATGGCTCATCTGCGCCGCTCAATCTCCTCGGACGACTTCTGGGCCACCACCATTCTCAGCAACCGAGTCACGGGGCCCACCCGCCTCGACTGCTCCCCCTTGGCCTGTCCTTCATCGTCGGCGGTCTCCTCCTGGCGCGTCTGGCTCGCCTCTGTCGCCTGTTGCACTGTCGAGTCCTTGTTGTCCGTTTGCGAGTTGGTGTTGTTGTTCGAGCTGCTTATTTGGATCTCCACTGTCTCCTCTTGAGCCTCATCCAGTGGCAAGCTAGTTGTTGCAGCAACTAGTGTCTTGCCAGTGCTCGACTCTTGGGCCTGCTGGTCGTCGCCCAAGTCGAGGATGACCAGCTGTTGTTGTTGCTGTTTGCCGGCCGACTGTCCACTTGGTTGCTGCTGAGCTGTTGTGGCTTGGACCAATTTTTCGTGATTCTTGTCCAAAAAGTCGAGAAACTTCTCCGAACTTTCCTCAGGAATGTCGTTCAGGTCCAGCTTTGAGTTGTCGCTTAGGTCCGGAATGAGCAAAGTGGTCAGAGTGGCTTGTTTCACTTGCTTCTGCTGCTGCCTGTTTCCTGTCTGCTGCTGCTCGTTGTTGTTGTTGTTTTCCAAAACCAGGGGCTCACTTCCGTTCAGTTTGAGCGAGTCCAGCTCAGTCTGGTTCACCTGCTTGTCTGGATTGTAGTGCACCTTGTCGTAGTAGCCCCACTCGTCGCCGCACTTCCTGCAGATGCACTGGATCCAGGCGAAGTGGCCGCAGTAGCCAAAGTTGCATCCTTGTTGCGAGCAGTACTCCTGGCAGCTTGCATTGTCAAACGGGCAGCCCTGTCCAGCTCGAGCCACTTGCGCCAAGGCCAAGCACAAACAAACTGCAACCAATATGTTCCTCAATTGTCCGCTCATTGTGTGTAACTTTTAGACCTCCTTCTTTGGCCTAGAGATTGAAATTTGAAAGTTGATTTCTTTTTGGATAGAACTTTGGATTGCAAAAGCAATGCAAGACTCTTGACTGGCACTGTGACTGTGAATGCTAATGTGAATCTCCACCAAGTCTGCTGTTTTGTACACCTGTTGCTGCAACTAACTGTTCAAAGAGTGTCCACCAAAGTGTTTGGATGCTGCTCAGTTGAAGTCCACTGGTTTGTTTGGGTTCTTCGCGTTGATGTGTCGAGTTGTGCTGCTTGTGATTAGCTTTGCTTTAACTTTCCACTTGGTTGATTAATTCTTTCTCGATTGTTTGGCTCTCGATAATTGATTGCCAATTTGTGTTGGCGCGCGCCTATTTATAGCCGCCGACAGACTGCCCTCGTGTCTAGCCAGCTAGCTAGCTGGCCGCGCAACTCGAATGGACCACATTCACGTCTTGAGAGAAGTGTCCTTCTCTTCGGCACAGACTCGTGGGGGACACTCACTGGGGGCAGACAGTGAGCAGTGAGCAGAGAGCAGTCAGAAGTGAGCAAAGCAGTGTCGTCAAACACACAAGATGGCAATGTAACGAGGAGAAACAATGGCCAACACAAAGGGCTAATTGTCGAAGAGATCTCGTCTCTTTTGTCGCGCCAGTAGTGCTCTGTTCGCCCAGTTGGTGTTGTTGTGGTCGTTGTCGTCTGTCCATTGTTGTGGCCGCCGAGGCAGCCAGCTAGCTAGCTTGCCAGCCAGCCAGCACAATTGAGTCAAGTGGATGGAGCACTCAAATCTCAATCTCGCCATCTTATCAGCTTGTGTCTTCTAAGGGCCAACACATCGGCGGCCTGAGGAAGAAGCGACGATAAGCGTCGAGCCAACTTGGGCGCATCTCCGCCCCCTCAGCTCGACTCTAAGGCGCTTCCTTTCTCATGGAAACGAGTCGCCTTGCCGACGAGCAAACCAAGACGAGCACTAATCCATAAGCGATCTATCCTTATCGCAGTTTGCGCGCCGCCAAGCAAAGCCAGTCAACGAGGCGCCACTGCACAAAGACGCCGCCTCTAAGCGCCAGACGAGCGGGAGGCGCCCGAGGAGCACGCATGCTGCAGTGCTGCAACTGTCTCCTCGTTCTCCTGTCGGGAAACAGGAAAAGAGGCGAGAGGGAAAATTGCTCAAATCGGACACCAAATTGGAGCCCAGCCAGTTGGAGACTAGCTCCCGTTCCATCGGCCTCGTCTTGGTCGCTTGGACCTTGCTCGAAGTTCAGGCCAGAGACTGGCTCGAAGGGGACTCGTGGACAGACTGCACAGCTCAATGGCACGAGTGCGGCGCCCCCACGAGAACTGCTGGCCATTGCTCGCCCGGGACTTGCTCTTGGCCGCCAGCTGCATGGTACATGTACTTTTGCTAAGTGACCCTTTTGACAAGCTGAGTGCGAGACGGCCGATCAGAAGCCAGCTTTGTACGTGATTTCGAGATCAATGGATGACTAGTGATTGCTCATACTGAACGTCCAATGGAGAATGCAAATCAGCCACTTATCCTTGTCTCGGGCAACTGTATCTCGCTTGAGCCACACTAAGTTCAGACTCTCAGCTAAGGAGCACTGAGAGAGGTGGCCCCTGTTTCTGTGTGGAGCACCTTGGACAGAGATCAGTGGAGATTATCTCATCTGGAGAATTATCATGTTGTGCAATTGGGCCTCCCTCAACTTCCGCCATTCTTCCTCCTCCGCCAAGCAAGCGAGAAAGCAAACAACAAACAGTTACTTGTTTGTGTCTGGCGCTGGAACATGAGCACATGAGCTATGGATGAGCTGTGGACGAGCCATAGAGGACAAACTGTGCGTGATTAGTGCAGTTTGTCCAATGGGCCGATGCGAGTTGGGGGCAAAAAATCGGGCGATCGTTCATTTGAGGTCCAAATGGCGCCAAGTTATCAGGCCAAATCAGAGTGGCCCTCACTTGAGTGAGTGGAGAAAAACAGAGACCAACGAACGCAAACTTGCTCGATGGTTGCCTGATTGGCGTCTAGAGGCAGAGAGAGACAGAGACAGAGATGGAGAAAAACAAAGTACGTCAACGCAGCACAACGGGCGCATCTATAAGTCATGCCATCTTTTGTTGCGATTGATAAATTCATTTATCTCTGCGGGGCAAAAGTGGAGACAAGCTGAAAACTGATAGCAGAGTGAAAGGAATAGTAATTGAGCCAAAGGAAAAGGAGACTGAGAACAAAGAGGAAAGAAAAACACACTTCACACACTCATAGTGGCATACACAATTATCGTTCCTTCTTTATCTCAACTGCACTAGACAACTAGATTATTCCTGAACAATCGCTCTGCTCAGGTGACTTGGAGGTTGGTTTTTCCCCAAGATCTAGATGAAGATTCGCGCAAGTGATGAGTTGCGCGCCACAAGACGAAGCAAATTTGTCGCTTGCTCTCAGTGTAGAGGAATGGGCGACTCACTTTCGAGCTAGCTCTTCTCTTTTCGCAGGTTCCTTGTTTTGTTTTTCGTCTCTTTTGTCGCCAAAACGGAAGTTGGGCCGAATCATGTGACCTGAGCGTTTGAAGAAGACGCCAACAAGGCCAGAATGACGCACACCTTGAGGCATATTTGAGATTTCAGATCGTCAATCGAGATGACGATTTTGAGCTCGTTTCGTTTGGAGCTGAAAATTGGAGCCACAAATTGGCTGCAAATTGCAAAAATGGCTAATAAATCATTTCATATTTGGCCATAAAATCGATATCAGATCTTTGGTTTTAATAAAAGAAGCCACGAGTGCCACTTGGCTCCAAGATGATCGTTGGAAATTTGCAAATCAAGTGTTATCTTCAAACATTTTCCTGGTAGATGCAAAGAGCTCGCTGTCGATAAGCAAGCGAGCTTTGCAAACGAGAACAATGGCGCTTCCATTGTGAGTGCTCAAGGCTCATGTGTTGGAGTGAATGGATTGTGCGAGGATTGTATATAGTGGATTGTATATCGTGGATTGTGGATTGCAATTGAGCTCGAATGGCGTGCAAGCTGGAGCCTTCAGTGTGGCCCATTGGTATTTGATAAAATAAAAGGTTGTCAAAGTGGGAAAATGGGCGCCAATGGAGCGCGAATGAAGAGGAGAAAAGGTTTCAAGTGTTCACACTATCACCTAAAAGATCGAGCCACAGGACGCTTCTTTGGCCACTTTCTCGTGCAAAAATTTCCTCACTTTAATGGTGAACATTTGAAGTGTAAATTTTCCATTTGGTCCAAATAAACACACACTCAAACAGCACTGAACAAGCGCAAAGCAGAGGAGAAAAAGGACACTTGTTGCGAGTGAATGAAACATTCATTCTGGATTCTGGTCAAACGTGTTTGGATTGTCTTGCTGTGTGTGTCTTTCTAGAAAGTGTTGCCAGACTTTGTGGCGCGCTGGAGCGCAATGAAGCCGATTGGGAGAACCAGTGGAACGAGCTGAAGAGAAGCGGAGCTCGAAAAACACAGCAACCAAGACAGCAAGTGGGCGGCCTTTATTGGGCCTTGTTGCATTGGAGTTGCAGTTGTTGGCCTGCAAACTTCTGGCCAGTCTCACAGACTTGTAGACCAAAGGGTGGGCGCAAACAAGAGGCTTTCTCGGGCCGGAAGGGAGCTGGAAAGTGCCATTCTGGGCAGACTGTCTCTCGAGAAGACTGAGCAGAAGAGACAAACAAGCAGAAGGAGAACAAAGCCTGGAAGATGAACCAGATTTTAGCTCAGCTCAGCTTGGCCCAACTGCGAGCGCAACTTGGCAACGAATCTAACTGTTCTCCTTTGTTTGGGCGCCTCCTGGGCGAGCGAGTGCGTGCGTGGCTTGCATGTCTCTATGAAGTGTGTGGAACTGAGTGTGTAAGCAACTGGAGTTGTCTTTATGACTAATTGCTCTTGTCTCGCTTTGGTCCGCTGGAGTGCAATGGATTGAGTGCGGCCGAGCGAGTTGCAAGTGTTTGTGGCGAGCTGGAATGGGTGGAAGAAAAAAGGGGGCACTGCGGTTGAGGAAAGCAAAGTGTGATCAGAGGAGAAGGAGCAGAATAAGGGCAAGAGTTTGGGCATGAGATCGCACTGATTGTGTGCCGGCCGGCCGGCAGGCAGACAAACCTGACGCCAAGTTGGCTGGCAAATCGGTCAATCTTGTTTGCTCGCCACCGGCTCGATTGGCGCCGATCGGCCACTATTGACAGTCGATAAGCGGCCCTTTCAGAGAGCAGAGTTGACAGTTGCGAGGAGGACGAGCGGCGAGCCAAGAGGAGAACCGCTTTTCGGACTGGAGATTTGCGTCCGCCGTTGTCCAAACAAAGAGGAGCAGTCTTCAATTCATTTGCCTCCCAAAGCTCAAGAAGGAGGATTGAACTTTGGCACTCGGCCAGTGCGCGTCCAGCAAACTCGAGTGCGGCACACAGTCTCACGCGCGCACGCACACAAGCACGCAAACACGGCCACCCAAGGCCTTTCTGGACGAGCTGTCTTATTGCTCCAACCAGCTTAGCTCGCACGCCAAGACACTTCCGGCGGCTCGGCGAGATTGGCGAGCTTCGAGAGAGAGCGAGACTGCAGTCTGGTGGACGAGAAGCAGCCAGATTGGGACCACCTGAGGCGGTTGGAGAGGCGGAGATTTGCGGGCAAACAAGCGGCCAAGTGTGTGGCCAGTTTTGGCTCGAGCGGAGTGGCCGGGCGCTCCAGATGGAACTGGTTCCCTGGCGACGTTTATCAACCACTTGCGGCTGGCCGCCGTGAAGTGCACGAGAGTGGGACACGTCCAACAGGCGCTTGTTGTGCTCTACTTTGCGGACTTTGCGGACTTGGTGGAGTTTGCGGACTTTGCTCTGTGGACGGCCGGCGGCTAAGCAGCGGAGACTGGCCGGCGAGGACGACTTTCACTGCTTGGCTTTCAAACAGGCGCCCGTTTGGCGCCCACACTGCGCGGAGGCTAAGGTGCGGATCTGGCGCCCGAAATGGACTCTGATCTGAAGAGACTGAGACTGCTGGAAGAGTGATATTGGGCGATATTGGGCACCAAGTCAGAGGCTGAGGCTGGCGAGCTGTGAGCTCTAAGCTCTGAGCTGCGAGTCCTAAGAGTCCTAAGCGCGAGGGCGAAAGCGGTGCCTTGGCCGCAGAGTGTCTGCGGGGGAGAAAGCTGGCTGCGTGTGTGACGCGCACGATCAGCGCGAGGTCGACGCCAGTTTGTTGTCCTTCTCTTGCGCCCTTTCTGCCACTCTGCTTTCCATCCTTTCTCGCCGTTTAATGACTCGCCGGCGGACCATTGTCAAAGAGGCGGCCTGAAGAGGCGGCCTGAACTCGACTGAGGGCCGCCCGCTCCAAGCTTTCTGCATTCTGCATTCCACTTGCTGCTTACTGCTTAGAGCTCGCTGCTCTCTGCCCGATCGGCGATTGGCGATTGGCGATCCTCCTTCGACGTTGGACGTTCGACGTTTGGCGTTTGGTGATCACCAATGGCCAATGGCCGCCCGTCAGATAGAGACTCTGTTTGGCGCGACAAAGTGGCCTTAGTGCAATTGGGCTCTCACTGCTCCAAGTGGAGCCCAAAATCGGCAACAAAAGGCCACCATTTCGCGCACAATTGAGAAACTTTCCACCGCTTCGCCGGCGGCCTCCAACAGGCTGCTGCTCTTGGCGCTCTTGGCGACCATTAGGAGGCCACAACAATGGCGCAGACCAGACACTCTCCAGTGGCCAGTCTGCGCTGAAGACTGTTGCTCGGCCAGAAACTGACTCGGATGGACTGGAGACACTTGCGGACGAGAGACTGGCCCACAAGACAGACAAACGGACAGAGTGAGGCAGTGTGGCGCCGAGTGGACTCGCTACAGTCTGTAGTCTGCAGTCTGCAGTGTGCAGTTTGCGGGCCATTAATTGGAGCCAGTGTCTCTCTTCTTGTCGCTTTTGGAGGCCGACAAACTGTTGCGGCCGAGTTGATCGAACCTTGGAAAATTGGAGGCTAATTGTGGCAGAAGAAGAAGAAGAAGAAGAAGAAGCGCCAGAAGAGGAGGAGGAGAATGGGCGAAAAGGAGAAAGAGAGTTGTTGGTGCGCGCGCAACGAAAGCTAAGCACTGGCCAGAATGTGGAAAACTATCACTTTTTAGCGCCAATTCGGCTCCACCAAAAGCACGTTTAAGGCGAACGTCTCTCTCTGTCTTGGCCGCTCCTTAGGGCCCGTCGCGCAACCAAACTCCTTGCAGTCTAGACTCAGCATTGCAGCTCAATGCAATGCAACGCCTCCTTTCGGTTTCGGTTCAGCCTTTTGCAATTGTCAACCTTCGGCCATACTTTGCTTCTTCTTTTCTTCTCTTTGCGGAAAATCTTCTGCCTCTCGCAAAAAGTTTTGGGCCACAGACCGAACTGTGTTGAACTCTAAGTGAAAAAGAGACTGAGAGATGCAGAAACCAGATTTAGGTGAAGAATTTTTCCTTTCCCTCGTCTGAGTGCTGCCCAAAAACTCTCGATTTGCTAAGCGAGGCCACCGAATGAGACAGAGATTGGGTGAGGATGCTGCAAGATGGAGGGAGAAATTGGTGATGCAAATTAGTTAGCAGAGAAGAAGAGGAGAGAGCGCAAAGTGGGCCACTTTCGGTCAGGAGAAGGCCGAAGAGAAGAAGCAGCAGTGACAAATAGTTGTCCACTGGACTGTCTCGTTTCTGTGCCACACACGAGGACACGTTTTTTGTGTCTGCCAAATGTGGGCCTGAAAGCCTCAGCTAAGGGTTAGCTAAGGGCTGGCTGAGAGTTAGAGAGTAGGTGCGGCAGACTGGTGGCACGGAATCGATTCGATTTGCCTGGAAATCGAGACGTTTTTCAGAATTTTCGTCAAGCTCTTGGCGAGCGCGAGAGCGAAACTCCTCGAGACAGAGAGAGAGAGCAGCTCACACTAAGCTGAGGCCGAGAAGAAGCTGTTTGAGGCAAGAGAATCAAGAGCAAATCCGCGAGACAGTTGTGCTTGTGGTTGTTGTTGCAAATTTGTTTATGGTAAGCGATCAAGGCGGCCAAAGAGGCGAGCTTTTTGCAGACACTTTTGTTGCAACTGTTGTGCGAGCGAGCCAGCGAGATAGATAGAGACACTTTTTCGGGCTCTACTTTCTCGCCAGCAGTGTTCTCTGCTTTGTCTGTCCTCGTCTGTCTTCAGTGGCGGCTCCTCTCGTGGTGCTTCTGTGTGTGGTTGGCCAGCGAGCGACTGTTGGTGGGCCGTTTTTGCGTCCGGCCAGCTGGGAGCGCAAATTCAATTGGGCAACTGGGAGCGCCGCTCGAGACTGGCCACACAAAGGCCACACGAAGCAGTGTTGCGCGAAGGCCAGAGGAAGAGACAGAGGCAAGTGAGCAGCAAGAGGCAACAGGTGAGCGCTGGACTGTGTGTTTGTTGCGGGTGGGGATTTGTCGCGCGCAAGTGCACATTTGTGTGTGCAGCTCAGCGACGCCAAATTGAAAACGCAAATCGAGCGGCAAGCAAATCGAGCGAAACGCGCGCACAACAACAGACGAACAACAGCAAGTCAATAGGCCAAACAACAACAACAACAACTGCAACAACCTCAACCACTTACTCAAACCGCCGCTCCATTGCAGCCGGACGACACCTTTTGACAGTGACAGTGACACTGATGCTGATAAAATGATGCCCGCCAAGTGTTTGCTTGTCGGAACAAATTGACTTGGGGGGCAAAAAGAGCAAAAAGGGCAAGAGAACCGCCGGACAACTGTCTTCGAGGCACCTTGAAGCTTGGGGGTTGCTTTGGTTGGCAAACCGCTGGCTTGGCCGAGGACAACTGTCTCCTCCTGTGGCATCGTCCAGTGTTCAGCGGCGGCTCATTCATTCAGTGTGTTGTAAAACTCACTAAGACTAGAATTTCCACAGCCAAAGGCGAGCGGCCAATTCGTTCAAGCGACACGACATAGAAAAGCCAAATCCAAATGAGCTTAGTCCTCCGGATTGGGCCAGCCAATTATCCAAAGGCTCAACTCTGCTGGCCGCCACAGACACTCCCTCGCAGTCTGCTGCTCGTCGTTCAACTTCGGTCGTGCAAGAAGAGGAGCCCAAAGAGACGCGCCTTAGCAGCGCAAAACGTCGCCCAACAATGAGCAAGAGTTGCAGAGAAAAGTGAATCTTTTTTCCTCTCTCAGTCTCTCTCTCTCTCTCTCTCCTTTCTCAGCTTTGTTTCTCAGGCGAGAATTTTGAGTGAAATTTTGGCAAAAATTTGAGCGAAAATTGAGCGAAAATCTGAGCGAAACTCCACTGCTTGAAAGCTGCTGAGAGATGCCCAGAAGAGAAACTGGACGCCAGATGAGAGATATGATGAAAGTGTCAAGCCGCAAGTGTCAGTGTTTGTCGTCGAGTTGACCAGTTCACTTGAGTTGCAATTCTTTATTCATTCTTTCCAAGAATTTCAATATTGACCAATTTGCTGCAGAGGTCCAGTTGGCTTGGCGCGTTGGGTGGCCGCAAATAGAGCTAAGAGGCGGCAAAGAAGTGGCCACAGGAAAGCAATGGGCAGAAGAAGAGAGAGGCAGAGCAGTTTAGTGCACTCGAGACACTCTATTTTGTGTTTTTCAGCTATATTCAACCTTTGATTTGTCACCAAGTTTGCAAAAATTGCAAAATTTCAAAGATCTAAGTGTTCAAATTTGAGCAAATTTGACTTAAGCAATGCAGTTGCTTATTCCAACAATTTCATAAATCTTGACACTGCATGACAAGCAAGCAAGAAGACGAACAAGCAAGAGCGACAGACAATCCAAATGGAGGCGCCCCACTCGAGCGGCTCCCTAAGACGAGCATCGGTGAGCAGCGGAGCACAGACACAAAGCGGCAAGTGCCCGGAAGCTTCCGGAAGAGATTCTGATAATTATAACTATTGCAACTCGAGATTGTCGAGCAAGAAGAATGCGACAAAGCTTTGCCTGAGAGTGGTGCTCGTGCTCGGCCTGCTGCAAGTGGCCAGCGTTGAGCCGAGCAGCCAGACGAGCGAGCAAGTTCAAAAGAGCAACCACACGAGCCAGTCCAATGTGATAGCAAGCGAGCGACTGGCCAGAAGTGTGGGCCGAGACTCACAACGGCCGGAAGTGGCGCCGGACGAGAGCAAATTGGGCGAGAAAAGTGGGGCCCAAAAGTGGGCGGGCGAGAAGCTGCACCGGTTCGCCTACGAGATGAGTTTGCTCGGCGAGAGGCGGGCCAAAAGGGAGCCCTTAGGGCGCAAGAAGGAGACTCTCGCGGGCGGAAATTCGACAACTTTGGCCGCCAGCTCTAAGGTTGATCTCAACTCGAAAGTTGACACCAACTCAAGCGCCCCAATCGGAGACAGTCTGAAGGGTGCGAGAGGCGAGCTTGAGCAGCTCAAGTTCACCCAGTTCGACGACGACCAGCCGGAAGGGCCAACTGCAAGCAGGGGAGCCACTTCCGCTTCGAGCGCCAACTCGACCGCTTCCTACCAGTTGAGCGAGCGGCAGACGTTCAATTTGGTGCCTCGGAGCTCGCGAGAAGCAGCCGGCGAGAGCTTAGCAGCGGCCAGTGCGCAGGCAGACTCGAAAAATCGCCGCCAGGAAGCTAAGGTGGAGAGCTTGGCAATGCGAGACAGTAGCCAAGACTTCAGTACCACCTCGCCCGAGGTTGAGGTTGAGGGGCCGGAAAGGGTTGGCGACTTGTGGGGCGAGCTGGGGCGCAACTCGCTGGAGTTGGTGCGCTCGCGCGGCCGGAACAGGAAGCAGCAGGCCCGCTCGGAGGCGCCCAACTCGAGACAGTTGCAGGAGGAGGAGGCTTCTTCCGGCGGGCTGGCGAGCAACGTGAACGTGCGCAGCGGCCTGCTCGTGGTGGCAGATGCGGCCGAGCCAGCCGAGCAGCAGCTCATGGGGGCCGAGCTTAGCTCCGGCGGCATGATGGGCCGCCGACCATCAAGCGGCCAGCAAGAGTCAGTCCAGCCACTTCCGGCCGGCCTGGAGGTGAAGACGCTGAGCCAGCGCGTGCGGCTGGCCGAGCGGTGGGCGCTCAAGACGGAGGAGCCCGAGCAGCTTGAGCTTAGGGTGGTTGAACCAGTTGGCAACAGTTTGGAGGAGGCGCGCGTGGACTCGCGTGTGGGCGAGGAGGAGCAACAGTTGTTGGCGCGTTTCGGCGAGCAGCAGCGAGCGGAAGAGACGCCAAGGCAACCAGAACGGAGACGCACCAACAGCAAGCGGCCCACCAGCATCGTGCTGGACCAGTGGACCAAGAGGGGGCCCAGCTTGTGGGCCGAGCAGCTGGGCAGTAGTCTGGCGGCACTTCCGGCGGCAGTGAGCAGTCTAGGTTGGACGCCCGCAGCCAGTCAGCAGGAGAGACTGTGGGGGGCCAGGCCGGAGCTAGAGAGTAGCGCCCGCGAGGAGCTGGACCCATTTGGAGGGGCGGCGTCGGCGGCCAGCGTGTCCTTCTTGGCCAGCCCGGCGGACAGTCCGCGGCAGCAACAAGAGCAGAGCGCCCCCAAGAGGAACCACATCAACAGACCTGGTCAGCTAGGCCAGAAGTGGCAAGGCAGTCGCGAGAGTGTCAAGGTGGTGCCGCCCAGTGGCCAGCCGCCCGCCAAGAGCGCGCCAAGCTCGAGCAAGGCGCGTCCGCCGCTCGCGATCCAGCTGGCGGCCGGAAGTGGCGGCGCGTCCGGCGGAATCCGGGTGACTGTGGGCAACGGAACGCGGCCATTGGTGGTCAACCGGCGGGGTCTGATCACGGCCGCCAAGAAACCGGTGGCGGCGACTTGGGCGCAGCAGCAGCAGCAGCAGAGCCTCGCCGGAAGCGGCGCCAAGCAGGAGGCGCCGGCGCGCGTCAAGATCATCGTGTCGAACAAGCAGGCCGCCAAGCAGCCCCAGTCTGCGGCCGGCCGCCAGCCGCCCGACAGACTGTTGCTGGTTCCGGGCGGGCCTTCATCGGCGAGCAAGAACGGAAGCAGGCCGCTCGAGGCGGCCGGCCACAGACAGTCTGCGGCCCCCCAGAGCAAGCCCAGCTACAATCCGGCCACTCTGTTCGCCAGCAGCCAGCACAGCGCCACTCTGAACCCCCTGGAGACGAGCGGCCAAATCCAGGTGCTCGCCACGGCTCACAGCCACTTCCGGCCGCCTGCAATCGAGGCCATGGACTTGAGGCCGCCCGCAATGGACTTGAGGCCACCGCCGGCGGACCACACGCGCGAGCCAGTCTCCACAAGCTTCACGCGCGAGCCTCAGTTTCCGGCCCAGAGCGCGCAGGAGGCGAGGCCCCACTTCCGGCCCTGGAACGGCACCCAGGAGGTGGCGCAGGAGGCGGCCAGCTCGAGCAGTTTGCAGCCGCCCAACGAGGAGCAGCTGATGCACAACCAGCACTTGGCGGCCACCAGTCGGCCGCCGCCCACGAGCCTGAGCTTCAGCTCGACTTCGGGCGACTCCTCGACCTCGACCACAGTCCCAGCGAACTCGCCGCCGCCCAAGAACGCCACCAACTTCATGCACAGGCCGCCCTACGAGAAGGAGCACGCCGGAAGCTCGGGGGCGCCACCGGAGTCGCCCCCAAGCTCGCCAGCGCCCCACACGCCCACGCCGGGCCCGCCCCGCCGGCAGACTGTTTCCGGCAACTCCAGGCCAACCCACACGACCAGCCCACACACGCTGGAGCCCCTTGAGACGGCCGCCTCCCAGAGCGAGCCCGCCAACCCGCCCGGCAGGTTCAACGCGTCCGCCTCTGGCTCCGCTTCCGGCTGGGCCTCGCCCACCAAGCAGGCCGGCTCGCTGAAGCTGAAGAGCAAGCTGCAGACTCTGCTCGTGAACAAGCTGCTGCTCACCAAGCCCAACGGCGGCCAGACGGCGGCCCCAAGTGCTGCCGCCACCGCCGAGAGCACTTCCGGCGAGCCTGCAACAAGCGCCAGCTCGCCCCCGGCCGCCCTGTCCACTGCGGCGCCTCCACCGCTGCTCTCGGGCACAGTGGCCAACAACGTGGCCGTCCTGCTCGCCCAGAAACTGGGCGCGCTCGTCCGGCCGGGCAGCGCCACTTCCACTTCCGGCGGCCACGCGCACCACGCGCCGCCCGGCCGCCCATCGCTCATGGGCCTGCGCGGACCAGGTTCCGGGCCGCTCGCCCAGGCGGCGCACAAGTGGCGCCAGCGCGTCAACCCGTTCGCGAGCGCCGCCGCCACGCCCATGGGCGCGCACACAAGCTCCATCCACCGGCGCACCACTGGGGTGGGCCCGCTGCTCGTCTCTGGCCTAGTCTACGGACTCACCGTGCTGCCCGCCCTGATGGCGCTCACCGGCGTGAACCCGCTGGCTGGCGGCGGCGTCGAGCCAGCGGCCAGCTCCACCGCCAGCCAGCGCCAAGTGGCCCCCGGCCAGCCGGGCCGGAAACAGCTCCAGGAGCGCCGCAAGTCGCAGGCGCCCCCCGCACCTAGTCGCCCCCACGACTGGCTCGCCGCCGCCCTCGACCCCGAGCTCTCGCCCGCCAGTCTGGCCTCCACTTCCGGCCAGCTTAGCTCCTCCCTCGCCTACCTCATTCCGCTGATCGCGTCCGCCTCAAGCCCCTCCAGCTCGTCCTCCACCGTCCAGGAGCGCCCCTCTGCTTCCGGCGCGCGCCACCACCACGCGGAGACGGGCGGCTCGCGCGGCCAGTCGCGCGGCCTGGCCAGCGAGGCCCAGTCGAGCGCCCTGAAGTCGCTGTACGCGCCGCCGCCCACCGTGCTTGAGCCCTCCAGAGGGACCCTTTCGAGCGGCTTCGCCGACGAGACCGAGATGCCCGCCCCCGAGCGCCCCCAGCAGCAGCAGCAGCCCGCCTGGAGCAACCTCGTCTCCGCCGACGAGCTCAGACAGTTGGGAATGGGTGGCCACGCTCCTCAGCAGCAGCAGCACCACCACCACGAGGCCCACTGGCTGGAGGCGCTGGAGCAGCGTCCGGGGGGGCCGAGGGCGCACAGAGACCTGGGCGCGCGGGGGGCGCCTCCTTCGGGCGACAGTCTGCACCGCGCGCTGCTGTCCGCGCACGGCCCGCCGCACGCCGCGTTCTCAGCGCAGGACGCGGACGCGCGGCCCGACGCGCAGCAGGGGGGCGTGGGCCCGCTCGACGACCACGTCCAGCTGGCCTCGCTGGGCCAGCAGACCAAGGCGGTGGCCGTGCAACAGGCGCCCCCACCACTGTCTAACCTTCACGATCAGGGCCGGCCGGACACTTTCGGCCCGGAGGAGCAAATCTCTGCCTATTTATTGCCCACGAACAGGTCGCACCACGAGACACGCCCCCATGTTCAAGTCCACCACCACCAAGAGCAGCCAACGCGAACTGGAGCTCCCAATTGGAGTGTGGGAACGGCTCCTTCCGAGCAGCAAATGGGTGTGAACAGCAACAGCAACAGCAATGGACACAATAATAACATTAATAACAGCAACAACTACTACAACAATCTCATCGATATCTACGAGCCAAATATGTCGCAGAGGCAGAGCCAAGGGCGCCCAACACAAGCTCAGCAGGCTAGCCAGGAGGAAATGGGCACTGGTGGACACCCCAGCCGCTCGCACCCTCAGCCCATGGTGGAGCAAGGCCAAGTGGAACAGGAACGATTCAAGCACAGTCTCCTGCAGTCCATTGGCCAGTCGGCGGAGAACTTTGCCGCCGGCCAATTGGCGCCACACTCGATGCTCGATGGCCAGTCGGACGCGTTCGCCCTTCTGGGTCCATTCAGGGCGGCCGAGCTGGCCGGCGGCAACAGTTTGGAGAGTGGCGAGCGGCGATCGGTGGCCCGTTTGGCTGGCGGCTCAAGTGCAACGCCGCCGCCACCCATGCAGCACGACCACAACCACAAGCACAATTGGCGCCACAATCACCAATTGGATCAGCCCAATTCGTACCTACTTGATAGGCCGAGCCAGCAGGAGGGCGCCAACTTTCTTGCTGCCCCACAGCAAGAACAACAGGACAGGAGCGGCCTTCAGATGCTCACCACTCCCTTTCCCAGCCTATTGGACACGCCCACCACCCAGTGGAGAGCCATCGAAGCGCCCCAGTTGAGGAAACAACAGTCCCAGTGGCCAAGGAACAACAACAGGCCAGGCAATGGGCTCCCATCGTGGCAAAATGGGAGCGATTTTGCGACAGTTAAGGCCAACAAAAGGGACAACCATCCCAATCAGTTGGGAAGAGTTGTAGTGGCAGCTTTGGAGAATACAATTAAGATGAAACAGCCCAAGAGGAGGAAGCCGGGCAAAAAGAACTTCCACTCGGCCAACTCTAATGGTGGTGGTGGTGGTGCAACCATCAACAACTTAAACCATTCGAGGCCAAACAATCGGACCACCACGAGAGCGCCAATTCTCATTGGCGCCGATTACAATGATCATGATGGCCAACTGGAACTCCAAATGGCCCACTCCATGGCAATGGGCTCGCGGGTTCTCAACGAACGCCTGTCGGAGGATGAAAACTTTTTCCATCATTGATCCACTGCCACCCAAAGAGTAACCACCATTTCGTTTGGACACATCCTTTAATCTAATATTATGCCCATTTATCTTAGCTACACTCAAAACTCTTGTGATCTCTTTCTTACGCTGTTTTAGGATCTATTTTTATCGTTTGTCTCAAATAAATAAAAAGCTATGTTAGTCATCTCGACGATGATACACCTGATTCCACGCTGCATACCTGCAAATTGGTCTCGGTATTCATGCGGCAGCTTCGATTGAATGAGATAAACTGCTGCTAGACGAAGATCATGAGGCACAACTTCTAGCAGTCTGCAACTCCGGCTCGAGATTTGAGTCAAAAGAAGGAGGAGTCTGTGGATGCCAGTGTCTTGTGGTTTCGATCACTTCACCAACTGATCTATATTCGAATGCTATATGAAAGGCGTAGCCATATGGTGCAGTATCTAAATGTGCAACAAGAGGCGTCAACTTTTAAAACGAGGAGGGTCTGTTGATTTTGCACTAGTGTCAATTGGTGACGGAAATCTCTTCCAACCCCCAAGATGGATGATATTTGATAAGCTGAGTGACTAAGCGGGTGATGACCTGGAACAATCTGGACCGGAGATTGAACAATATGTTGGCCAGAATCTAGCAAGTGAACCACGTGGTGTATCGCACGAAGCGGCATTTGCTGCATTCGCTTATTCATTGCATTGCATTGCATCCGAGCATTGGGCCGCAAGTGGAGCAATTTTATCATGTTTGTCATCCATCTCCAGCCTTAGTCTATCCTTTATACTTCTCCAACAAACAACAAGCTGATTCATTTCTCTTGTTATCACCCAGTCACTTACTGAACTTGTTGTTAAGCTGCCAGACAAACCATTTCAGTCTAAAGATGGATGCCAAGTCTGTTAAACCATGTGATATCAAAGAAGGTGTCCAAATATCAAATGGTAGTTTTGTAACAAATATACCCTCAGGTATGGTAACAGATCAATTTGGTATGATAGGATTGCTTGCTTTTTTGAGAGCAGCTGAAACAGATCCCAATTTAGCCAGTGTCACTTTGGGAACCGACCTAACTGCATTAGGATTGAATTTAAGCGCAACAGACAAGCTATACCCATCCTTTGCCGGCCCATGGGCCGATCAACCACTTAAAGTCTACGAAGTAGATTACCCAGTGCCAGTTGAATACATGGTCAATCATGCCATAAGAGATAAACTAACACAGATAACTCTCAAGCGTTATCATGAAGATACTATATTTTTCTTGTTTTACATGTTTCCAGAAGATATGCTACAAATAGCGGCAGCAATTGAGCTGTACAGTAGAGAGTGGCGATATCACAAGCAAGAAAAGGTTTGGATTACACGGGCCCTTGGAATTGCTCCTTCAGAGAAGACGAACACTTACGAACGAGGAACATATTATATCTTTGATGCTCATCTTTGGCGTAGAGTGCCGCGAGAGTTTGTATTACAATATGACCAATTGGAGAGCAAACCAACGATTTAACTATTGAGCCAAAAGTTTTATTTTGTCATTGATTACCTATCTTTCTATATTAGTCTAGCCTTAGAAGACAAGATAATATTTCCCCTATAGATTCCTTATCCTGGCGAATTGAGATAAGGTTGTTTTCGACAAAACGGACTAACTAGATGGCGACGGCACCGGTTCACTTGCTTTTGCAAATGCGCCACACTTATTCTCTCATCAATGCGAGACTATTGCAATACTTCAGTGGAGTTACCTAAAGATGATAACAATGGATTGCACTTCACATCAATGCTCGTGGATAATTTTCCCTGGACGCTCCCCCTCCTCTTCAGAGCCTGTCTCTAGCGGCGAAGGGAATTGCTTGTTGTGGCCAGCACATGAACAGGTCTCCTCATAGCTCACTGATCAACTCTTTGAAACTGTAAACAAACCAATCGGCATTTCGTCTAACAGTCTCCCTAATCTGATTGCCACCAAATCCAATAAAAGCATCAGCAGGCGGGCATGCTTCTAGGTCAGTGACACCATCTCCAATCATGACGACATTCTTATAACCCTTCGTCTGTTTCAGCATGGCAATAACGCGCGACTTTCCATCCTGATTTGAGGTGGGCATAGATTTATCAAAGCCCGCATACGAGCCATCGAAGTAGAATTTAATCCTATTTGCAAATATATTCTCAAATGGAATGTTTAAAATCTTTGCTGTCGGCTGGATGATAATGTCAAAACCGCCGGAGATTAGATAAACATCGCGACCAGATTCATGCAAACGTGCAACCAATTCCTCTATGTAATCCGTCAATCTAGGTTTATTATTTCTCATATATTCTACCAATATACGCCTATTAGGTTGGATGATCTTCAATCGTTGAGCTAGAGCGTCACGGAAATTGGCACCCCCCAACATGGCAGTTTTAGTAATCTCTGAAACCTCCTTGGATTTGCCAACATATTTGGCTAGTTCATCAATAGCTTCATCGCAACAGACTGTTGAATCAACATCAAAACAAACTGCATCAGCGCGACGCCAGACTTCTTTGCAAAAATTCATTTGGTCAACTGTCCACTTGGCTAGATGAGAGCTATTGCAGTTGTTGTTGTTGTTGTTGTTGGTGATGAGATTGTTCTTGTTGTTGATGTTGCTATTTGAGGTCGGTGTTGGCGGCTTGAGATCGCGACTCGTAATCGAAACTGGGCCATATTCATCTGATACGTGAGCGATTCCATCCTTAGGCACATCCGTTTCTTGCTGACAAGGTAGACTTTGCCTACGAGGGCGCTCATTCACGCACGTCAGCAAGCAGAATGAACGGAACTCCATTCGACTAAAGCCTAGCCAAGCCGAGCCGTGTTGTATCAGGATAGCGCGCATGTCTATGGACAATGTAACGGTGGGTAGTAGTTTCACGGTTGCCAGTGATAAGGTATCAAGGCTTAAGATCGTATGATGTCACTAAGTTTAGACAAGCTCATGGTGTTCATTAGGCTTGCTCTGTAACTAGCCGACAAAGAGAGAGAGAGTCCTGAGGTGATCGTTCGTTTCGGTTGTCGAGTTGGAACCAATCGATGGAAACAATCTGAGTCCAACATTGGAGCGCTGGCAACAGGAGTCCCGTCGCAGCGCGTCAGCTGGCAACTAGAGGAGAAAATATAAAAAAAACAACTTGCTCTTGGATGCACTCTTTTTGGAGCAATACAAACCCTCGTGACGCGTGGGCGGCGACCACTCGGCAACAAGATCTCCCAATTTTACCCCCAAGATACCAACTCATGGAGATTTCCAATGATAAACTAAACCAATTGTCAAGTGAGAATCAATTATTCAGCCCTTGTCCATCCAACAATTGGCCACCAGACCACTACAAGTCAATTAGTGGCTCAATGACGCCACGACCTCTTCGAAGGCCCACATTGTCATGGATTATCACACAATCATAGAGACCTTCTTCAGTATGCTTGGCCGGTTCGACTTCGACCGCGCCAAAACATACATCGAGGGCCGGAAGGATATTCTACAAAAGTTGGCCCCCACGTTTCCCAACCAATTACAGTTAATGACCATGCTGACGACATTCAGCCATTTGGCCGAGGTGGAGAAGAGCTACCACAACCAGCCGAACCAGAACCAAAAAGAGCATCATACTCATCACTCGTTTCTTGCCACTGCAAGCTTCTTGCGCAAACCCAAGAGTCTGAAGGACATGTATCATGATATTTACGCTGAACTTCAATTGTTGGAACAAATAGAAACTAGCTCAATTAGCAACGATTCTACGGCAAAGAATTCGGCCCCCAAAAGTGCTTTAGATGGCGCCAGTTCTATGGGAAGGCACTCCTCAACAAGTCCGAAATTGGCCTCATCTGGTGCAAGTGGAGTCGTGCTGCCACAGATGCCAAGATTGTTCAACAAGCAATGCTCTTCAGATAGCATGAGTGGTTGCGAGCAGCAATCTTCAAATTCCTCCTCGACAGACAAAGACTCGCCCGTCACTCAAGCCCCCCAGAGTCCCGGAGCTGCTTTGAGGAACAGTTTTTTCCGGGTTCTATCGCCCATCTCCTCATCCTCTTCCATTGCAAACAATATTGCTACATCAGCTAGTCACCATAGTCATAGACAATCATCATCATCTGGCCACCATTCCAGTCACAGTCACCATAATCACCCTACAACTCCAAACAGTAGCAGTCTCCTTCTGAGCTCAACGAATGATAATTCCCTACTCGGTGGTGGCGGTACCACCACAAGTGATCCCTATTCCATAAGCTCTAGTTCAGGCTATGATGCGCCGCCAAATTCAACCACAGCCACTCCAGTAAGTGGGATAAATGTTCGCGAATTCACCGAAGAGTTGATATTGCACTTTTGCAAACAATTACAAACTTTCATCCAAGCGCGCTTAGATTTGATAGATGTTTATGAAAAACTGTCAGAGGCTTCAAACAAGAGATACGCCACAATTGATGGTGTAGCATTCAAATTAAGCATGCTTTGTCGCCAATATCACAAATACTTTCACCATCCATTGTTGGCGCCTATAAAAGAGGGCATGACACTGGAATGTGAATGCCTAATGACATTGATTAAGGCAACCATAGATATGCAACATTGGCGTTTTCTGGCCACCCTATACGATTTGAATGATGTCCAATCGAAGCTTGGCTATTGGGCGGCGAGCACATTCAATAAAGAGGCCACCAGGAGGCGCTTCAAAGTATCCAAGGCCCAAGCACCACCGAGATTGTATGAATGGTTATGTCGTTTTAAGGATTTTCTCATAGCAAAATTTACACTCTATTTTCATGCTGTCTTGACGCGCAACCTTCCCCAGGCCAATTTCAAGAGCGCTTGCTCAAGATTGAGTCTGGACTATTATGCCAAATTGTCCAACTTTCAGCGCAAATTTGATGCAACATTTGTGGCCCTATTGTATGACGTTTCAAATGAGAAGGATTTTAATGGTTTGGGTTATCTGTTCCCATCGGGAGACTTCAATCAGCCACAAGGGAAGAGCACTCTTCAGGCAATGGTTGTGATTCCAAATGAATCGCGGAGTAAGATGAGCAATCTGCAGGCCGAGATTTACATGATAACAATGAGCAATCATCAGACCATGATTAAGGAGGGTCATTATCAGTTTCATGACAACAAAAAAAAGTTAACCTATTGCATATCGAAGCCGGACTTGAATGTGATACTGGTGATAGTTTGCGAGGGTCAGAGGCCCGACCGAGAGGCAAATATTCGCACATTTTCCACCGATTTCACCAACCAATTTGCCTTCTCAAACATATTCAACATATAATGCAGTCCAGCAACAAGAGCAAGAGCAAAACATAGACGCAGGATAGCTCGAAGGAAGACCGAAGCCAAAGGAAACACATGAGCACAAGAAACTGGTTACCAGCCACTAGGAGTGGCACCCAAATGATTGAATCTCTTTGGCTATTGTCTCGGCGGCCATTGTCTAGCTTGAGAGGGCCATTAGATTAAACTGTGCGCGTGGTTAAACTGTGAGCCAGCAGACACACACAAGAGGCGGCGGTGGCCGCCGCTAGACACTAGAAGACGAGGAGGGGGCAAGATTGTTGCTAATAAATGGACAGGATGGCGGAGTGAAATGAAACATTAGACACTGGTTGTGTTGCCGATTAATCAACTTGTTATTTATGCCTGTCTGGCGGCCGCCGGTGGTCGCAACAGTGCATGGGATGCACACCAGAGGGGCCCCATTAGGCTTGTTAGAGTCTGTGAGTGTTAGAGAACTGCAGGCTTGTGTCAGCGACTAGCACAAGAAGGCTGTTGGGTGGGCCAGTTTGGTGGTGATGGCGGTTTTATTGGCTCGGCTGCTCGTGCTCGTGCTTGTTGGTGGGCCACTTTTGGCCACTTTTGCTCAAATGGCGCCCTCTTGGCGGCCAGTAAGTGGCTGCGTGTGGCCAAAGTTGCGGCCCCAAGCCCAAACACACACGCGGAAGAGCTCCTAGTAGTTAGTTCACTTTTTCTCCCCAAAACTTATGCTCGCCAACCTTCCACATGAGCAGCCTCATTTAGGCCAACCAGCCAGCGCCTAGCACTCGCTTTTGGGGCCCCCATTTCACCCATTCCACTTGATCCACTTGATCGTCATCCTGCTCGGCCCATCAAGTGTTTCCCTCTTAGTCTCTGGCTGGCAAAGTGAGAGCGAGAGAGAGAGAGAGAGTCCCCCTCTGGCCAGCTCTCTCTGCTGGCGAGAGACACTCTCTCTCTCTCTTCCTCGCCCACTTGGCCGCCCGTTCTCTTGCCCATTCGCCAGCTTACTTGCTTATTTATCCCCCTCGCTCATTTCAAGGGAAAACACTTGAACCAAACAGCAGCTCCCAGCCAGACAAATGGCCCCTCGAAGCGCCGGCCCAACGGTTCAACGGGCGACATCGCGCCCTTTCCTCCAGGAGCGCCTGTTCTCTGGCTGGAGAGCAGGCGAGCTAGTGGGCTGGCAAGCTAGTGAGCTCGAGAGCGGGCGAGCTAGTGAGCCGGGGAGCTGGGGAGCTGGGGAGCATCTTGGACAGGGCGCCGGTGGCTTAGGGGCCGTTCACTTGGCGCCGGAAGAGCTGGGAAGGGCGTGGTTGGCTGGTGGTGGAAAGGAGGCCATTGGGGCGGCCTCCTTTCCGTCAGCAGAGGGGCAGGCAAGGACGGCCCCTTTTCATCCCTCGAGCTTGGCCAGCAAACGAGAATGGGGGCCGCCAATCTGGAGTTTGGGCCCCGATTCGATTGGACAAGCGGGCGCGGGCTTTGCTTAATCATCCAAGTGTGCGGTAAAGTTAAATTAAGGACGACTTTATCTAGTTAGGGCCGCCTCACTGTCAATCGAGCCTGATGGCGGCTGATAAGAGACGACCAGCGGGGGGACATAAAGGCGTCTCTCCTTGGGGCTAGAAGAGTGACTGGAGAAAAGTGTGTGTGCTCTGCGCTCACTTGGCTGCAGAGTAGTGCTGCTGTGCTGCTGTGCTGCAGAGTGTGTGCAGAGAATAGAGAGTGCCATTGCAGCCAGTGTGCTGTAGAAAGACTGTGGGAAGACTGTGGGAAATAAGCGGCCCGCAGAGAATAACAACCCTGAAGTGTTCGAACGTGTCGAGGTGCGCGGCGTTGTTCTTTACAACTAACCGAAGGCAGAGTAGAATTTGTGCGCATCAGTGGCCGGCGAAACACTTGCCGCCCGGGCCCCACTCAGCCGCATTGTTCCGTGCAGGATGGACTGCACACTCCATTTGGCCCGTCCGAGCGCACAGGTGCAGCCAATGAAGAGCGAGCAAGCAGTCGCCAATGGAAAGGAGCCGGCCACTTGCTTCTCTTTCTCGAGCCACGCCCACCAGGGTCTGGCCAACCAGCCAGCGAATGGGCCGGCCGGAAGAATGGCTGGGCGGTGGCCAGACGGCGGCCGAGGAGGCGGCCGGAAGGAAGCGGGGGGCGGAAGTGGAGCCGGCTGGCTGGTGGCAGACGAGCGGGCGGGCGAACGGCCAAGGCCGAGTGGGGAGGAGGCGCCTTCGATTCGGGCGGGTTGGCTGCTTGGTGGACGAACTGCTTGCCTTTGGGGCCGGTGCGTGTGTGTGTTCTGGGCCATGTATGTGTGTGTGTGTGTGTGTCTGTGTGTGTGTGTGGGTGGCGTGCCGGCCGATACTAAATACCGCGGGCAGCCATTGGCGTGGAATGGGACGACTTTTGCGGGCCGAACGACTTTTGCGGGCGACTTTTGCCAGCGGCCGAGTGACAGACTGTGAGTGGGACTTGCGGCGCTTTGGGTTAGCTGCGAGAATCAGTGGGCGCCTGTTTGGCTTGCAGCTTGGCTGACGTGAGATGTGGGCCAGTGCGTTGCGCTGGAAACGAGCCCAAAGCGTCGAGCGTCGTCCCAAGGCAGTTCCTCGCAGCACATTCGAACACTAGAGGAAGACGAGCTGCGGGAAGCCGGCCGGAAGCACAGGAGTCTCTGGCAAGACCGCGCTGGTTAGTGGGCCAATCTGAAGCGTTCGGGTCTTGCTCGTGGACTGTCCTAAGCAGTGGAGAGAAAGGGGCGACTTTCGGGCGCCGTTTGAGCACTTTTTGCGAATTAAACGCCAACCATCTGGCCTCTGCTGGCCTCTATTGACTCACTCAATTGGGCCCGTCCACTGGCCAGTGGTCAGTGTTCGCTAGTCACTAGTCACTGTCCACTGTCCACTGTCCACTGTCCACTGTCCACTGTCCACTGTCCACTGTCCACTGTTCACTGTTCGCTGGCCAAGTGGAAGGGACAAGCCGCCGCACTGGAGCTGCACTGAGGCTGCACTAAGCGCGAACTCGCCGGCCGCCCACAGACAGTCTGCGGCTACTTGTTGGCCCCAAAGGCGAGCATTCTGCTCGAATAGAATGAGTGAGGCCCACTCTCTGGGCCCCACTCTCTCCCACAGACTGTGTGCAGAAATCGGTCCAAATGGAGCGCAAACAAGCACCTCAAGCGACGTCAAATGGGCCGTCTTTGAAGCGGGCGGCAAAAAAGGCTCGCCGATGATCAAGTTTCAATATCGATCTTTGGGCGCCGGCGATCTGAGAGATCTGAGCTCGTGATTTGAGCTTGCACAAGTCTCTGGGACAGTTTGCCGGCCAGTTGTTGGCAAGCTAGCCAGTTGGCAAGCTAGCCAGTTGGCGAGCTCGTCCAGCTGCTTGGAGCTGGTGTTTGGGGCGACGTGTTTGCTCGTCGTGGGCCAATTTGGCCGGCCGCAAGTGTCTGTTGTGTGTTGGAGCTCCAGTTTGGCCCACAAGGAAGCGTGTTTGCCGAGCTCAGAGGAGCCATTCTTGCCGGCCAGCCAGCGACTCTTGCTCGTCGTCTTGGTGATGGCGGCCGCAGACTGACGTAGGCGGCAAGCTAGGCCAGCTCGGCCAGTTAGGCCAGTTGGACGAGCTAGGCGAGCAAGGAAAAGCAAGTGTGCACGCCCACTCGCCACTTGCTCGAAGGCGCCAAAGATGGCACACTAATAGTGATGATAATAATAATAATAATAATAACAGTCAGCTGGTGGCGATTGTGTTTCCGATTTGGGCGCTGATTTGCTGCTTCCAAATGGCTGCTGCTCGGCGAGCTTGGCGAGCTTGGCAAGCTTGGCAAGCTTGGCGGCCACGCTCTTTGCAGACTGCAAGCTGGAGACTGCAAGTTGGCGCCTCTGGAGTCTCGCGCGCAGACTGACGCGCGCGACCTTGTCTCCGGCCGCACACACAAACACTCGGCCGGCCAATCACACGGAAGGGCCACTCTCGCCCAGCGCGGCCATTTAATTGGTCATTGTGGCGCCTTGGCGGCCGGAGACTGTCTCCGGCTGGACTGCTGGCTGCTGGCTAGTGGCTGGCTGCTGGCTGGTGGGCGCCTGCGAGCCGCGAGGATGCGAGCTTAGCTTTGGAAAGACGAGCAGTCTGCGGGCGGAGACTGTCTCTGAGAGGGTGGGCGCTCGTTGCAGTCTTGCCAGTTTTGGGCCAGTCTTGCCAGTTTCGCGCCAGTTTCGCCTCAGTTGCAGACTTTGAACTGCGGCCGACGCTTATCTCGAGTCGGCCATCGAGGCGCAGTGGGCGCATGCGGGCGAGCTCGCCGCCAAGCTCGCCACCAAGCTCGCCAGCAAGCAGCAAGCAGTCTGCATCAAATTAAATTAGAGTTCACGCGCGACCAGCCGCCTGTTCGGATCTGTTTTGCGGCCGCCGGCGAGACAATTGCTGGAAAAGTGTAAAGGAGCACGTCTGGGTGGAAAGCGGCAAGCCAGGCAGCCAGTGAGCGAGCGAGCCAGCGAGTTGCTGCTCCAAATGGGCGCTAGGCAGCGCACAGTCTGCGCCAGTCTAGCTTAGAAGGCGCCTCCAAAGCGGCCGGAAACTCTGTGGATTGGGGGCAGAATGTGCGCCGGCGAGTGTGTGTGAAATATTGATGATGTTTAATATTTTGTTCTATTATATAATAGGTTCCATTCATCGACAGCGAGCGAGAAGTGAGCCGGCGGAAGAGGAAAAGGAGGAGGAGGCGCTTTGTGTGCAGAGTGCGCGTACTAGTCTCTAGTCACTAGTCTCTAGTGCGCGAGCCGCACACAGTCTGCTGCTTGCGCGCGTGCTACTCTGCTGGGCCGGCGAGAGCAAACTGTGCGCTCGCTTCACGGCCGCTCGTCCAATTTGAATTGTTTGCAAATTCCCCACTCAAGCGGCCAAAAAAGGGCCCCACTAAGACACCAGCGACAAGCAGCAGCCGCCAGCAGTCACCAGCAGTCACCAGTGGCAAGCCAGCGGCGGCCAGACGCGCCCAATGGGCCGGCCAGCCGGCTCGCAAAGTGGCAAAGTGGCCAACTGGCGAGCGAGCCAGAGCCGCAAAGTCTGCCAGTTAGTGGGGCGCCACCACCGAGCCACCACCAAGCCGCCGCCACGCCGCTGCCATGCCAAATGGGCCCAGATCGGGATGAATATTTGCGCCCAAGCGGTGGACGATCCGGCGAACTGGCGAGCTAGCCAGGCAGGAAAGCGGCAAGCGAGCGGGCGAGCTAACTGTCTCGCCGTGGAGCCAGCTCGCCAGCTCGCCGCGCGGCCAAAGCTCTGGCGCAGTGGGCGGGCCAGCGGCCGACTCACCGCCCGGCCGGCCAGACAATGACTCGACGCCGCCGCCCCGCACGCATACACGGAGCCTCTTCTTGGGCTTATCTCCATAATCGCGCCGCCGCCCGTCGATCGGCCCTCGACGAGCACGCTGGGCCCAATGCGGCCCACTCGCCGGCCGAGCGGCCCACTTTCACCTTGGACGCGGCAACGTGGGGGGCCTTTTGGGGCGAGTCTCTTTTGACGGGCCGCCAGAGACAGGCCCTGAAACTGCACTTGGGACTTCACTTGGAAGAGTTCGCGTGGAGATCCGAGCGGGACTGCTGAAGGGGAGCTGCGCTTGGGACTGGAGCTGACTGGAGCTGGCAGCTGACTGGAGCTGAGCTGCACTTGCAGCAGACGCACTCAAACTCAAACTGAAGCTGCAGCCGCACGTGCGAGCGAACAGTGAGCCGCGCCCGCAGACTGCCGCCCGCAGTCCGCGCACTTCTGCCAGTTTTCTCAGTCCTCGCACTCCGCCCAGTCCTGCAGGCTGTATGCGCGCCCGCAACACGCCCACTCTGCCCACTCTGCCCACTCTTCCCGCTCGGCCTCAAGGGCCCTCCACCTCGAGGGGCCCTTCTCGAAGGCCGCCCCACGCGCCTCCCCTCGTGCAGCTCGTCCCTTGCTCGCGCGGCGCTCAAGTGGGCGCCATCGAGCCCCATCGAGCGATATCAGGCGCCACTGGGGCGCCGCTCGGACGTCCAGCGGCCAATTCGTCATCCAAGGCTCAAAGTATCTGACTGGCTCCTGGCTGGCCGGCGGCGCCTTAGGCTCGGCGCGAGCTGCACACTGTGGCCACTGGCAAGCCACTGGATCAATCGCGTGTCTCGTCACGCGCCGCTCCAGCGACACCCAAAGAGGCGCCACTTGCAGCAGTGTTGCGCCAGTGTTGCGCCAGTCGCTTGGGCCAGTCCATTTAGTGTCCGCCGAACGACAAGCTCGCCGAGGAGCTGGCCAGAACAGCCTGAGCTCTGGATTGGGATTGGTCTTTGGCGAAAGATTGCTCGAAATTGGAGCAAAATGAGGCGCCGGCACAAATCACGGCCAGTGGGCGTGATTTGAGCTCTGAGCTTGGGGCTTTGAGCTTTGAGCTAGCAACTGGCTGGCAAGCTAGCAACTGGCTGGCGAGCTTGGGAGAGGAGCGAGCGGGAAAAGAGAAGAGAGAAGAGGGAAGAGGAAGTGGAATTGGAGGGGAAAAGGCGGGAGGGCAAAATGATGGCTGGTCTGTGTGCGCGGCCTCATTGTGGCTGCTTGTTTGGGCGCGCCAGACTGTGTGCGGCCCACAAAGCGCAGAGCAGAGTGCGCTTTGTGCGCGTGTCCATTGGGCGCCCATTGGCCACTGTGTTTGGCCTCCGTTTTTGCTTGCCGCTAACTGGGCGCCGGATCTCATGTTTATTCAGTTTGTTGGCTCGCCCTTGCCAGCTCCACTGCTTTGGCTCCACGCCGGCGGCCACTCTGCACTGGCCAATGCGCCCAATGGCTCTCAGTGTGCGGTGTCGGCGGCGCTGCGGTGGCCCTGCTGTGGTATTTTTTTGCCCGCAGAGGCGACAATGTTGTTGCGTGCCGCTTGATGATGTCGCGCGGCCAAATGCGAGCTCATTTGAGCCGCCTCCCAAGCTTGGCCGCTCCATTTGGACCGAACGCCAATCGGGGCGCGCAACACGAGCCAAATGAATCGGCCTTGCACACACACAAACAGCCGCACAATATCCACAGACACACACTCGCCCATTCACCACTCGCCCACTTCCGCCCACTTCCTGGCAGCAAAGTTGGCCAAGAAAAACATCAACAACCAGCCGAGAGGGCAAAGAACAACATCATCAACTACAACAACATGCCGCCGTCCAACTGTCTTGCTGCGGCGCGAGTGGCGCCGCCGCCAAGAAGACAAATGAAGAGCGCTGTCAGGCTTCCCGGCCGCACCTCGTCCCTCCAATGGGCAGCCGAGGGGCCCCTCCCCTTCCACTGGGCGAGCCTGGCGGTTGGCAATCTTTGGCCCCGGCGAGTGGCCCAAATGGCCCAATTCGGCGGCCGTCCCACTCGGCTGGGCGCTGATTTGTTTGGCTTGGCGCGGCCTCGAGTGGCAATCGGCCGGCCGGCTCGTCAGCCAATTGCTTGTCACCAGCGTTGGGCGAGCGGCGGCGTCAAATTTGGCCCAAATTGGCGCCCCACTGCCACTGGCGCCCATTGCAGTCCAATGGAGGCGAGTGGCGCACTGCAGACTAGCACCAGAGACTGGCACCAGAGACTAGTGCTAGAGACTAGTGCTAGAGACTAGTGCTAGAGACTAGTGCTAGAGACTAGTGCTAGTGCAGTGCAGTGCAGACTAGCAGTGCAGAGTAGCAGTGCAGAGTAGCAGTGCAGTGCAGAGGAGCAGCCTGCATAGACGCGCGCGCGCGAGAGCACAAGTGCAGCATAGGACCAGTCGTGCACGCAGATGCACAGATGCACAGATGCACACTGTGCACCGGCCCTAAGTTGCACCAATGCAGCCGGCTAATTGGCCTTCCTGCGCCGCCCGATCGATCATGGGCCTTCGGGGGGCCGCCATTAATCAGCGCCCCTCGCCAGATGCGACCGGAGGACTGTGTGTCGGCGGCCAGGCAGGCAGCCAGACGGGCGGCCAGGCAGAGAGGCAGCACGCGCGGCACGGGCCACTTGGCTTAAGTTGAATAATTATCAAACGGGGCAAAATTCATCATCCATTTGGCGCCGTGTGGGGCGCCCAAACGTGGAGAGACTGGGTCTAGGTGGAGGGCGAGTGCAGTCGTCCAGTGGGCGCGCGAGTGGAACTGCGCCCGGAGGTGGACTCCCACTTGCCAGAGACTGGCGCTGGCGAGTGGGCGGATAATGCGGCCCGCCTGGAGCGCCAGTGACGAGTCGCCGGCAAATCACTCGCGCTCCTCCTCCTTCTCAATTCGCGCTCGCCGATTGTTCGGCTCCCAAGCTCAAGCAGCTTGAGCAGTGGGAGCTCCAGTTGAGCAGCATGAGAAAAACGGGCGAAACAAGCAGCTCGAGCAGCTTGAAGTGAGAGCATTTTCAGCGACCGCCCATCAATCCGGCGCTCTGTCTGCCGGTGCTCAGCCTCCGCCGGCGACTTATGGGCCGCAGAGGTCCAATAAAAGGGGGCCAGCGCGACGATTAGAGGCGGATTATTGCCGCCTCTCCAAGCGTCCAATCGGCCGTCCAATCAATCAGACAAATGAATGCCAGCCAGCCAGCCAGCCGACTGGGGCCACCTGGCCCTTCGAGTCGCCTCACTTGCACACACTCTGCCCCGCCGGCCGCCGGTTGGTGGCACGTGCCGCGCCCAGTTGCCCGGCAACCAAGACGCCGCCCTAATCTCGTCTCGGCGAGCTTATTTCCGGCCGCTTTGGGCGCACTTTGGCCGCTTTTGGGCCGCATCATTGGGCGCGGCGAGGACGTGGAGGGGCGCCCATCGCGCGCCAGATGCAGTGTGCGGCAAGTGCGGACGAGGTGCAGCATCCGCATAAAGTATGGTGATAAATTTCTGTGCAATGCTGCACACAAGTGTAATCTTATTTTTGACGCGCACTGCACAGTGCACGCTGAATTGAGCCGAATTGAGCGAGCACGCAGCGTGCAGTGTGGGCCAAACTCAAAGCGCTATGGCAATGCTCACGCGCCGCCCGCACACAGTCCAAGGGGCAAATATGTTTTCATTTGCTGGCCGCGAGTTGCAAATGACACTCGGGGCCAAAAACAACACGCGCCCCATCCTCATTGTTTTCGCCTTCTTCTCCTTCCTCTTCTCCATCTTCTCCTCCTTCTCCGCCGCCACTCCTCTGCCCCCTCGAGCCCAAATCGCCGCCGCCCCCAAGGTCCAAGTGGCGCCCACACGCGCCGCCAAGGAGCCCCCGAGAGGAAGCCGAGCGGCCGCCTAGGGGCGACTGCTGGCCCCCCAGAGCCAAAGTGGCCTCGTGCGCGTGCCCCCAAGTCTAAAAGGAGCCGCTGCGTCTGGGGCAATCCTTGACACTGGCGCCTTTATGGCTAAGGCTAAGGCTAAGGCGCGGCCGCCACACGCAGACACCTTGCGCGGGGCGCCCTTAGCTCAGCTCGGCTCAGTTCAGCTCGGCCGCCCTTTAGAGCACATAAAACGCCAGTGGCCAATAAAAAGCAGCTAAACGGCCGTTGCCAATTTTTGCCGCCCCAGAACAAATAACGCCACGGGCGTGAGTGTAAAAACATAAAGAGCCAAATCTCAAATGGGCCCTCAACTCTGCTCGCAACTTGCTGCTCTCCCTTCTCACTCTCCTCATTCTCCTCGCTTTTCGCCCCCAAACACACTCTCAGCGGGCCACTTAGTCTTCCAAGCTCAAGCCACACGTGCCAGGCCACTTCCGGCCCCGAGCAAGTGGATACTTTTTTGGTGGGCGCGCCCTTTTTGCGGCTTGGCTTTGGGCAAATTGGGGCCGCGCTGATCCAATTGTTGTGCGGCCCAATTGTGCGCGCTGCTGGCCCTTAGGGCGCGCGCATGAGGCTGCTCTGTGTGCGCGAGTCTGCAGTGTAGGTGCACTGCACAGTGCACACTGCACACTACAGACTACAGACTGCAGACTACAGACTACAGACTACAGACTGCAGCTCGCCCTAGTCCGCCGGCCCAAGTGGCCACTTTTTGCGGCCTCGCTCGCAGCTCGCCAGCCAGATTGCGGCCCCCCGAGTGCGAGTGAGGCGCCCCACTCGCACTCGCACTAAGGCTCGAGCTCAAGGCCCACCCAACGTCCAGCTTCCAACGTCCAGAGTCCAGCCTGCAGCCTCTAGCATCCGGCGGCCGATCAATCGATGGCCGAATGCAAATGCGAAATTGAATGGCCGCTCGAGAGGCCCACCCAACCTAATTAAGTGCATCATCCAGGGGCCACGCGTGCCCAAGAGTGCGGCCCAATTTGTCAGCCGCGCGCTCGCCTCTGCTCTGGCCCTCAGTCTGCGGCTGGCGGCGAGCTTTCCACTGGCTAGCGACGAGCTTCCCCTTCCCTTTTTCCTCGCTCTTCCTCTTCCTCTTCCTCTTGCGCCGTCGTGTGTCGTCCGCCGGCAGACTGGCAGACTGGCAGACTGGCAGACTGGCCCACTGGCCAACAGCCGGCCAGTCGGTCTCGCTGGGCCGAATGCAAATCAGTTGACCAGCCGGGCGCACAATACGCCCCACAAGGCCCGCAAGTCCAGCAAGGCCGCCCTCCAGCCACCCAACAGTTGTGCACACTTGCTTGAGGGCTGCTGGGGAGGCTGGAAAAAACAAACAGCAGCCAAAGGGGCGCCAGAGAAGGAGCGGCCAAAACTCTGAGCCAAAACAATGGGCAAAACTGTGGCTCTCTGCGCCCAAAGGGCTGCAGTGCGCCCATAGACTGTGTGTCGCGCACGCCGCACTGCAGATCGCCCAATGCATGGAGCACACCAAAGACTGCAGAGAGCGCGGAAAACAGTGCAGAAAACAGTGCAGAAATAAGTGCAGAAAACAGTGCAGAAATAAGTGCAGAAAACAGTGCAGAAAACAGTGCAGAAAATAGTGCAGAAAATAGTGCACAGAGCAGGCCCAAGTTTGGCCCCAAAACAATGCGCGCAGGCAGTCTTTAGCACAACGAGCAGCCGTCGACAAGCGCGCGTGTCCCCAATTAATGCTGCGCATTAGCCTAGCACCAACTCTAAGGCTAAGGCTAAGGCTAAGGCTAAGGGCCCCCTTTCGCGGTGAACCTTTTGGTCGCCTCCTCTGCCCACTTGAGGCCCCCCAGCGAGGAAGGGACCCAGGGCGCCCCTGTCTTGCTCTCTCTCGGCGCTTGCCTCTCGTGCCTGCTCGTCTATTTGCGACCCACTCAAGCCCAAATTCAATTACATTTTGCCCCATTGAATCCGGAACACACTGCCTCAAGCCCGGCGGCCAGTGCATTGCCTTTGACGAGCCAGCTCATCGAGAAACTTCCGCCGATTTGCCCACTCTCTCAGTCTGTCTGTCTGTCTGTTTGTCTCTCTGTTTGCCCGTTTATGGGGCTGCGTGCAGTCCAGTCAATGTGTTGTTTCCGCCTGGTCCATTGTTTCTCTTTCGGAAGCGCGAACACTGCTGCTTTCTGTCCGCTGCTTGCTGCTTGTCGAGACGCTTGGCCAGCCCCAGTGGCTGGCTGGCTCGTCGAGCACAGTCTCAGCGAGCACAATCGAAGGGCGACCCTAGCGAGCTGGCTCTGATTTGACACAGTCCAGGCCAACCAGCATGCAGAGGAGGCAGCTCTCATGCCTCCTCTCTTGGGCCAGTGCGTGCGGTAGTCGTAAACAAGCAGTGGCGCCTCGCCAGCGGGCAGCCAATGATCCGCGCTTTTTGTCCTGCCTCGTGCGGCCCACAAGGAACCAGAACGAGGCCCGATTGGCCCGTTAGGGCATCGCTCAAACGGGACAGCCGAACAAATGGGCGCCAGAGGAGCCCCCAAGGAGAGAAAGGCAAAGAGAGAGGAGAAAAGAGGAAGAAGAGGAGAAAGAAAAACAGGAAACAGTACACTGCAGCATAAGGAGAAGTTGCGGGGCGTGTCTGGCTGCGTGTTTGGCTGCGCGTCTGTGGAACGTCCGACTCCTTAGGTGTTTTGGTTTGCGCGCGTGCGAGTGCGAACCGAACCAGTGCGCAGGCGCAACTCTTTTTCCCGCGCCCCAAACACAGACCACCGGCGGGCCCAACTAACTCGTTCCTTCACACTTTTCCTCCTCCTCCTCCTCCTCTGCCTCTCGCCATACTTGCCCCCAGCCTCGTCGAGCCAGCCAGCCAGCCAGCCAGCCAGCCAGCCAGCCAGCTAGCTAGCCAGCAAGCCAACTAGGCAGCCTCGTTGGGCCTTGTTTGTTGGCGCTCGTCTCCCCTTGGCGTGGAGCTGGCGCTCGCCGGCCGGGCGGATCATTTAAAACTGGTTAATGGCGAGCGGGAGGCAGCGGGGCAACATTTGAGCGAGACAAGCGCGCAAACTGGATCATTGGCCCCACCGAGCGAGCGAGTGAGTGTTGTTGGCCGGAAGTGGGAGCGAACTGGCGGCCGAGTGGCCAGTCTGTTGTTGTTCCTTTCGGGCCACTTTTCTCGCAGTTCTTCTCCGCCGCCGCCCGAGGGAGCTGGGCCACAGACAGAGATCGGCAGCAGGAGGGCAGAGAGAAGAGACAGAGAGAGGCCAAAAGGTTGAGTGGCGGCAGAGTGGCAGCTCCGCGAGGACAAGCGACGAGCGAGAGAGCAGCAGAAAAAGCAGAAAAAGCAGAAAAAGCAGCAAAAGAAGGAGCAGGAGAGGCAGTGGTAAGCCGCCAAAGAGAGTTGGAGAAAAATGAGAGCCAATGAGGAGGGGCGAGCAGAGTTCAGGGCGTCTAAGAAGCAAGTTGCAGCTCATTTCGAGGGCCACTTTCTCCCCCTCTTTCAACTGTCCTTACGAGTGGTGGCCCCTCGAAGGCGACTGATCAGGAGGGAAAAGGCGAGCAGTAATTATACTGGCGGATTGAATACTACTGAGAGCAAGATCAAGACAAACTGCTTTGGCCGCAAGAACAATAGAAGTATCAATAAAAATAATAATAGAAATAGAAATAATTATAATAACAGTAATGGTCTGCGAGAGTTGGCCAGTCTCAGACACAGACTCAGTCTCAGTCTCAGTCTCAGTCTTAGACACAGTCTTAAAGGAGAAGAGTTGCGTGACAAGAAGGATGTCTGTTGGCCAGTTTGGGGGCCACTTCCATCAAAGTGCTGCGGCTGCTCAAGTTTCAACAAAGAGAGGCCACAATTGTTCTCGAGAAGAAGAAGAAGAAGAGGAACAACAAGCCGAGTGCAAGTTCTTAAGCGGAAGTTGCCGCTCCAAAACAGAGCCCACAGCTAGGGGCCAGTGCGGATTGGGCCACACGCGGAGGCTCAGTGGCCGCAAGCTGAGCGAAGAGCAGCCTTTCACGAGATTGGCCGCGAGGGCGCCCCCAGCCGAGCCGCTGGCAAGGCGGCTCCTTAGCAGCAGCAGCAAGGGCAGAAGCAGTAGAGGCAAGAGCAGTAAAGGCAAGAGCAACCTCGAGAGCAAGACGATGATAGAGAAGCCAAAAGAAGTGGCCTTAGCAGCTAGGCGAACAAATTGGAAGACAATCAGCGGCTTTTGGGCGGCCAGTTCTGTTGGCAAGACCATCTGTTTGCTGTACTGGTGTTCCTGTTGTTGTGTCTGTCTCGCTGGGCAAACGAGCAGCCTTTTGGACGCCCTGGAGCCAAGCTGGCCAGCTCAGCGCCAAGCTCTGAAAGCCGCTTCCACTTCCGCTTCAACTTCCGCTTCCGCTTCCACCTCCACTTCCGCTCAGCCAACAGCCGAGCCAAAGCTCCTCAAGCAGCAGCAGCAGCAGCAGCAGGTGGACACTGGCAGCTCTGCGAATGGCGCCACGGCCACTTCCGGCGGCTTTGCGGGCCGGCCGGAAGTGGCGGGGTTCCAGTTCGAAGGGGGATCCAATGCGAGCAGCTTGGCGGTGAGTCAGCTGGAGGCTATGCTTTCGTCGGCGGTGGCGCTGGCGCAAGGCGGCGGCGGAGGCGGCGCTTATGGCGGAAGTGGCAACAAGAGCGGCAATCTGATGATGAATAGTAATAATAATAATAATAATTATAATGAAAACAACAGTAGCAACAGTAGCCAATCAAATTCAAGCAGCTCAAACGACGAGGACGAGTCGCTGGTGATTGGCATCACCATTGCGCACATTATAATCTTTGTGATTGGATTCTGTGGTAATTCATTAGTTATTTTAGTTATTTTGAAATTTACTAGAATCGAAACTGTCACAGATATTTACATACTCAATTTGGCCTTCGCCGACTTGATGTTCCTGTTGGGCTTGGTGTTCTTGATTACAACAATGCTGATTAATTATTGGATCTTTGGCAATCTCATGTGCAAGGTAAATGTGCAGCTTAGCAGCAGCAGCAGTGGCAGTAGTGTGTGGAGACAGTTCCTGGGAGTTCTTTTATTTTTTCCTCTTTTCCGTTTCCCAAGCTTCAAGCTAATTCAATTGATCTTTAATTTTAAACTATAACCAAATTCGGTTTGATTTCTCGAGAATTTTTCCTTAGCCTTTGGGCAAGCTTTCTGGAATGGACGAGAGTGAATGCATGTTAAGAGAGAGGAAACATATAACATATAACAGATAAGAGATAACATATAACATGCACTTGCAGTGAGACAGACAGTTGTCGGAGTTTGTGGAAAAAGTGGAACAAAGCCAACTAAGCTCAGACAAACTTGAACTAAGAACTGCCAAAGCACTGTTATAGGAAACAAAGCGACTAACGAAGAAGGTGGAACTTTTTCTCCCTCGTCCATTGCAACAAAACAACAAAACGACCACCCCAAACACTGTACCATGTGTCTGGCCCCACCTGTGCACACTCCAAATTCAACTGACACCACTCGAAACCTAACCTAACCTAACATATACGAACACGAACACAAACACACAAACACACACACGAACATGAACAGCTTTACATGGCCCTCACATCGCTTAATCAATTTGCCTCAAGTCTGCTCCTGGTTGTTATGAGTTTCGATAGATTTTTGGCCGTCTGCCATCCAATTTACGCGCAAAGATTTCGCCGTCTCCGTAGGGCGAAAATAATCTGCATGTGCATCTGGATAACTTGTCTCATTTTAATGACCCCTATTGTAAGTGTAACTAAGGCTAGCTAACAAGACACAGGCGAGCAGGAAGTGGAGCGGGCAAGTGGAGCAGATTGAGACTACTGCAAGCAGCCAGTGGGCTTACTTGCAATTGGGACTGGGATTGGCCCCACTTGGTGCCACTTTTGCCTGCCACTTTGCGCCTTTTCCTCCCTCTGCTGCCGCCACTTGGCTGTCTGGCTGCTCTTTTGCCACCCGAGTCGTCTCCTGCTGCTTCTCTCTCTCTCTCACTCGTCGTCCAAGTCCTTCATTAGGATGCAGACAAACGAGCCCCCCAATTGCATGGGATGAATGCCAGACATACACCCAGACTGAAGAGGAGGCAAGACTAATCAATTTCAACCCACCAAATCGACCCCAAACACACTTGCAACCCCGCAAATGGACACACAAGTTCGCCTTTGCCCGCACCGACACGGCCACAGAGCATTGTTCGATATTTTGGCCCGAGTAAGTGTGGCTCCAACGAGCATCTAGCCAACTAAGAATTGGCCTCGGCCACTTGACGGCAAATCTCTACAGCTACACAGACAGCATTGCATTAATGCTAATGTCACGGAGGATGCAAGAGAGAGAGAGAGAGAGAGAGAGAGAGAGAGAGAGACTCTCCAATTAACATAACTAACTAACTAATTACAACCAACTGCTGCTACTACTACTAAACAACCATCTGGTGGACAGATATGAGAGTCTCAATTGCGAGATGGCTTTCACATTGTACTCGTTCGCGATCGGCTTCGCCTGTCCCCTATTGCTGATCGCAGCCTTCTACACTTGCGTCATCAGGAAGTTGCGCAAAGCTATTGGGGGACCAGCAAGTGCCAGCGCCTCATCCAGAAGATCCAGAGCCAGGGAGACAACTAACAAAAGGATTGAACATCTGGTCATTGGAATCATTTGCACCTACACCTTTTGCTGGTTGCCCTATTGGATTGCCCAATTGTGTGTCAGTTTCAATCTGAGCAACCATTTGCCTTGGTTCTATCAATTCTTCATGATTGGCACAGCACTCACCTACACAAATTCAGCTCTAAATCCAATCCTATACGCCTTTCTCAGTGACAACTTCAAACGACGCTGTTCAGATGTGTTCAGCTCAATTATTGGCTTGAGATTGTGGTGCCACAAACAGAATTGTTTCATCCAATCGCACATCCATTCACAAGCACAGCAAACAATTCAAACAAATATCATTCAACAAAACACAAATACCTCCATTCACAAACACAGGCCCGCAACACAGTCTCAAGCGTCTGATATCAACAATACTATGAACATTAATTCCACCAATTGCACCAATAACAACAACAACAACAACAACAATAATACCAATAATAATAATAATAATTATCATAGTAACAACAGTAGCAATGGCGACAGTAGGAATAGCAAAACTGCTGTGGCCTATGAAATCTCCATGCAACAAACCTCATGTAATCTACATAATCAATTTCAATTAGATCCCACGAGCACACAAGTAACTACTGTGATACTGAAAGAACAAAATCCAATGCTCGATTTTCAGACAATTTAATTACTAGGCCCTATAATAAAGAGGATCTACTACGATCGATGTCATAAATCTAATAAACACCATTATTCCTGAGAAAATGCCTAATGAGACCAAAGAGTTGCCCCTCTTGACTCGTTCTCAAATGCTACCCTGGTGCCTTTAGCTCACAATTGAAATGTTCATTACATGCCTGGACGGTGCTAGCTTTTATTGGATTTTGTGCGCTCTAGTTGGTCAAAAATTTCATACTCTCGAATGCTCAAGCCCCTTGGAAAAGGCCCTGCATTGTCTTTGGTGCTGGCTAGTCTTCAAGCTTCGGACAGATAATTCATTGGTCTGAGTTAAATTAAGATGTTTCCACGAATACCCGTGAAGTGTCTGATGAAGAATGATAATACTGTTTGGGCAAGTTGTCATGCATGTCGGAGATGAAATCTCTGAAGTGAATTGGGTCCATATTTTTGGCTAATAAATCGAGCAGATACCAATCGCCAATTGGCAGCAAATTGAATACTTGATTGAGCTCTTGTTTTGAGCAAAACTTAGCCCTCTGTTGGAAGACAAATAACCGTGCCCGACGGCATGAGTAAGTGCTCAATCTCCAACATAGGCTAAAGAATGTTACTATGGCCAATATGTAGAACCAGAACCATAGGAAGATGTAAATTTTCTCATTGATGATATTGATTGGCAGTATACACATTGCGTCGTGCTTTTGTACATCTCCAGATGACCCGTAACGATGGAAGGTACACTTTGTCAGACGAGGGAAAACTTTCACCATGGGATCAAATCTGACTGATTCATCCCAATCGGTGAAAGCCAACACTCTTGAACCGTAAGTGCTAAACTCTCCACCGAGGAACGAGTCAATCAAGAACATCTGTAAGATTACATTGACAAATGTTAATGCTTCACAGACGACGTAGGACATGTAGTAGACCCGGTGTGATCCCATGTTGTTTTTGAAATACTTAACCAGAACTTCACGTCTCTTGTGTGCATCTGTTAAAATAGGACAATCTAGTCCCAAGAGAATGGTCCTCAATCTGTTGTTTTCGAAAATTTTCCAAATGTAACGTGGCACGTAAAAGCAGATAGCCTGGAAGAATAGCACAAAGCAGACCCATTGGTAATACTTGTGGTAGACGACATCTTCGCCCGGTCTATGATTACTGACTCCGGGGTAGGGGATCTCTATACCAACTGTCTTGTTCCATGCGTCGACGACAGAGAAAGTGGCGTGTATCCAGCAGTAAGTATCGAGCAATTTTGGGGGAATATCGTCTCTTGATATGCAATCGATAGGGTCTCCGAAATACTGTCTTGAAGTGACAAGTAAGCTGGCACCAATCAACATGGCAACTGTAAACTTATGATGCAATCTGAACACGAAGGAGTCCGTTACAATGTGGTCGATTTTAATGAAACCTCTGAGCGAACCAAATAGACGATCCATGTTGATTGGTTTGGGTGTTTCCTCTTGCTTTCCAATGTGATTGTTGTCGAGAAAAATTAAAACTGAATATGCTTAAATCGTTACTCCTATCGAAATATACTTATTTTGAGTTTGGGCACTGATCACGATTTTTTCCTTGGATGGAACTGGTTGATCGACAAGGAGATTTAGATTAAATTATTGAAAAAGAAATGGTAAAAATTCATCAACTGTTGCTTTCTTTGTATTACAAATTTAGAATATAGAGTGATGTGAAAAGCTTGATTTATGGAGTATAAAAATTGATCTAGAAAAAATATACATTGTGCAATTAGGAATATGGATGTAATTGGACGGCAGATGGAGTAATATTTACGTCCATACCATGGAACGCTGTGATAATGAATTTTATCGGTACCATGGCACAGTGGCCGTAGAGACGAACGCACAAACAAACGCGCACTCAAGGAGAGCCAAGAAGATTTGACGAACGCACAAGCGAACAGATTGTGGTTCGCCAGCGGAAGGCGTAGTGAGAAAGTGTGCTGAGAGAGCGCGGCCCTCTCGGTGTTGCGAGCACTAGTTGGCCAAAGAGATGTGGCTGGTGTCTGCCGTTGTGGTGTGCTGGCGTCAGCGGCGCGGGCCTGCAATCTGTGTGCGAATTTGCATCCGCTCCTTCGCTCGTTCGCTGGTCTGCCATTGGCCGTGTTTTGCCAGTCGAACTCGCACTGCGGCCCATTGTTCTCCCGCAATCGACAGCTCAGCTCTATGGCTGTTTGCAGGCGCAAAGGGGGCGCTGTGCCGCTCGGAGCGATTGTTCGCTGGCGAACTTCACGGGCGCCCGCACGATGCAGATAGTACGTGCAACATGAGCTGGTATACTTAGCTCGTGACTAGCTTGTCAGTCAAACGCGACAGAACCTTGAACCGTAGACATCCTGAGTCTCTCATTATGATCTTTACACATTCAGCCCAAGCAAGTATAAACCATTCCTCTACTCAAACTAACTATGCAAATTAACTGAGCCGGAGTCTCACCCAATGTTTAGACCTGTTATAGTTGGCGTTCTGAACATAGAAACGTGCCTAGGCATAAGGAGCTCGATGAATCTCACTATCACAGGCGATAGGTAGCCAATCGATAACGGGACTTACACTTGACCTTAACTAGTTAGCGGAATTTCACAGAAGATCTCACCTCAGATTCAGCTTAACCCCCAGCACAGGAACAACCAAACCGAAGAAACCCCGAAGCCTTTTCCGCGGCTAAAAATATACATATTCTAACATTGAACTTTATTCAACCTCCCCCTCCCTAATCTGTCCAATAATCAGGATGTGAAATCAAACGCTGAACGGAAGCATTCAAATGTCACATAATCTAAGGAAATCCAGCTGAGTCAGTTAACCCGAGCCCGAACAACAAGTTACAATGTGAGCTCGTATTTTCTATTCTTAATCACTTCGATTGACTCACTTGCCAGGAACCCGAAGCAGCTTGCCAATCTCGCTCGTATGCAATATTTAGGACCAGATTCTGATGCAACCCACACACAGTGATACCGCTTTTTCCTTTCATCAAGTCGAGTGAGCATAGGGACAATCCAAGCATTTGCAGGAAAACCTGAATTTTGCGCTCCCTTATAGCCTGAAGGAAATATGAGGGAAGAAATGGCAAGAAGCGGAGAGGGTTAAGCGTGAGTTAGCAGAGGCAACCTACAGAGAGAGAGAGAGAGAGAGAGAGAGAGAGAGAGAGAGAGAGAGAGAGAGAGAGAGAGAGAGAGAGAGAGAGAGAGGGGTGTGTGCGAAAAAGAGTAGAGAGGAGACGCACGC
>Ga0058701_10000093_pt1 | contig 71142 bp, 59 predicted proteins | sample AgamicOrMae_FD_97039 | JGI IMG/M metagenome (GOLD analysis project Ga0058701, IMG submission 97039) | Agave microbial communities from Guanajuato, Mexico - Or.Ma.e | ecosystem: Host-associated > Plants > Phyllosphere > Phylloplane/Leaf | place: Guanajuato, Mexico | collected 2012-06-04
AAAAAAATGCTCCTTTCGTCTGGGCGCGCGGCGCTCTCTGTCTGCGTGGCGCCCACTCTCGGCTGCTGCTTCTGCCGGCGCCCAAGGCTGGCCCCTATCTTGTGGACTAGCTTCGGTTGAGGCTCCTGCTGAGACTCCTGCTCTTGCTCTGGATCCCGGGCTGAGAGTCGATGGCGGCTGCTCGCTCGGCTTGGGCCCGCGACGACTGGCGAGCGGATATGAAATTCGACCGACCGACTGGCTCCCGTGCGGACGGGCGGCCATATCGAGCCAGGCAGGCGAGCGACACGCACACGCACACGAGCAGGCAGACAGACAGGCAGACAGACGCACAGACGCACAGACGCACAGACGCACGCACAAACTCACAGACTGCTTGATTGTGCCATCGAGAGGCTGTGGGCGCGAGTGAACGCGGGGGTTCCAGAGAGGAGCCGCGCGAGCTTAGGGCGGGCGAGCTCTTTTGGGGCCCAGTTGGAGGGGCGCGCGCGCCAGCGCAGAGCGTGCGCGTGTGAGCTCTGCCTAGTCCATGGCCCAGCGCAGTGCAGCGCTATGCACTGGGAGGACCTGGCGCGCGCCCGCGAGAGACTGTGTGCGGCTCTGCTGCGACGCCCGCGCTCACCCTTTCCGCTAACTGTCTCGCCCGCCCGCATCCAGTCCCACCGGCGCGGCGAGGGCGAGCTTGTGCTGGCTTGTGCTAGCTCGCACGAGCCGACGCGAAGCCACCGACGGACGTCCAGGCGGGCGGCCTTTGTGCTGTGGCCCGGCAGACGCACGATCTTGAAAGGCGTCCCGGCGGGCGGCGACTCGTGAGCGGCGACTCGTGAGCGGTGTCTGGCCGGCCGGCGAGAAAGACTGGGGCGCCCAAAGTTCAGCTCGGGCGCAATCGCCGCAGTTTAGGGCTCCAAGTGGGGCCCAACTCGAACTGGGCGCCCCCTTTGGCCGGCTCGCTTTCACGGGCGCTCAACTGGGCCCACTTGCACCCAGTTGAGCGCCCGCCAAGCTCGCCAGATGGCCAATTAGTTGGGGCTCAAATGAGGACGAATGAGCAACATTAGCGTAAACAAGTGTGTCCTGCCTGGCCGACAACTGGCAGCAACTGGCGACAACTGCCTACTCTTCAGCATAGTCCGCCGAGCGCACACTCAGGGCCACAACAACAGCAGTAACAGTAACAACAACAACGACGACGACGACAACTGCCGGCAACATGAGGCCACCTCTGCTCAATTTTTGGCCCCACGCGCCCCTCCACACAGTGCACCGATCTCCCCCGCCTCTCCCTTAGGACTCGCGGGCGCCACTTCTTCCGCCGGGCCGCCGCTTCTTCCGCCGAGCGAGCCCCCAGGAAGGAGAGGTGCCCGTTGGAGCGGCGGCCAGTCGGCCGCGATTTGTGTGCTCGCGGGAGACTGGCGCGCGGCACACTAGCACCCAGAGGCCCATTGGACTAGCACGCGTTGTGCCAGTGCGACAAAAGTTGCAGTGCCGCACACATGCAAATGCAGTGCGCGCACTTGCAACTGTCGCGCGCCACAGACACTGACTGGAATTTGCACGGCCCCAAATGGGCAAATTCGGCCCAGATTTGCCCCTCACTTTGCGGCCCATTATTTGCACAGTGGAACAAGGCGCAGGAAGTGGCACTCTGGCAAGCTGCTCCGCCGAGCTAAGCAGGCAGCCAGACGCACCAGATTGGGGCCAAGAGAGGAGCAAAGAGACTCGCGAGTGGTGAGCAGAAGGGCACCAGAAGGAGCTGGTCCAGAGTATCAACTGCTTGGGTCTGCCGCCCAAGAGAGAGAGAGAGGGGGAGGAGCCTCGAGGCGCGCGGGGGAGAGTCTTGGGAAATTGAAGATTAAAGGGCAGCCCTGGGGGAGAGTGTGCATGATAAAGATGATTGATTGAGCCGTTTCCTTGGGCTTTTGATATGTTTTTTAGCTAGAGACTCTGCTTTTTGTGGCCGCCGCTTGCTTTGCGGGTTGCCAATTTGCGGCGGCGGCGGCGGAACTGCTGCCAGGGGAAAGCTTGCCAGCGAGTAGAAGCAAAGAGAAGGCCAAGTTTGCGCTCGAGCAGACGGTGCGAGTGGGGAAGTGCTCGGCTTTGTTGAGACGGAGACTAATCGAAAAAGTGGCGACCAAATGGAGCGCGAGTTGCGAGGAGCCACCCAGATTGAAGGGCAAGAGACAAGACGGCGAAAAGAGAAGAGAAGAGAAGAGAAGAGGAGAGAGAAGCACACAAGACTGGCTTTGTGAGCAAAATTAATTATCATCCCGCCGAGTTGGCTACTTTGCAGTTGGGCCCAATAAAATGGGAGAAGACAATTCAATTAGATGCAAATTAGCAAATCCCCGCCTGCATTTGGGGTGCCCTTGGGCGCAGCGCCCCGAGCAGAAAGCACAAGCACAAGCGGCCCAGTGCTAGTCTCTGCTTGCAGTGACGCCGCTTGCGCGCGTCAAAAGTAGGATTACATTTGCGCGCAGCTTTGCACAGAAATTTATCACCATACTTTTGGCCGATAGTGTGCAGGCTCCCGTGCGGCCGAGCCTTAGTTACACGTACAGTTGGCGCCCCTTCGAGTGCGCGGGCGGACCACTGTGGCTTGTGATTGGGGCTCCATTGAGGCTCCATTGGGGCTCCTTTGAGAACAGCCAATCGGGCAGCAAATGGAAACATCGCGCGGCGAGCTCGGCGCTCCCAGTCTCTGGCCGGTCGCGTTCGTGAGGCAAAGCTGGGAGGCTAGTCTGTAGCTCAAAGACCGACGCAAAGGCGGGCCCCAAAACTCGCCCAGTTCTCGGCTAGACGAGACGACCTTAACGGCGGAGAACCAACATTCTGGTGCGCTGGACGCGAGCAGCTCATTATCTAATCACACGCCGAGGAGATAACTCTGTTTGCCTGGCTGGCCGAGAGGCGCCCACTGCCAAGGCTGAGGCAGAGCTTTTTCCTTTTCCTTTTTCCTTTTTTCCAGCGCCGGAGGGCTGAGTCAGCGAGCTTGCTTCATCTTTCATCTCTCGCTCGCCGCCAACTGCAAATGGAGGCCGCCCAATTGGACTGGGCGGGCGAGCGAGAAGCGGCAAGCTGGTGAGCGCGCTGCATGGGGGCGCTGCTTAGGTGCGCCCCCATGCAGCCGGATTGGAGCTCGCGGCGCATTTCTGCAAACAGAATGCCAGAGATACAAACTTGCTCGGCCGCGCTCAGTGCAGAGCAAAGGGCAGACCGTTGCATTGGCCTGCCAGGGAGATTGCAGAGGAATTCTGGCCCAAGTCTATTACTTTTGCCGCTTTGATGGATTCGGCCGGCCGGCCGGCAAGTGTCGGGGGCCAAAAGTGGGGCCCAGCTCGTGGCGTTTTGGGCACCCCAAAAGGACGAGGTGCCAATTTGCAGCCGCTCGCCAAGTGGGACTCCCTTCCGGCCGACCAGTTTCCAGCTGTGCAATCTGCATTCTGCAGACTGTACACTGCGGACTGTACAGTATATACTGAGCAGTGTACAGTCTGCAGTGTACGCCCAATGGTGTACAGTCTGTAGCCTGCAGCGTCCAGTCAGCCGTGTACAGTGTGCGGTGTAAAATTTGAACTTTGGGCGCCAGTGACAAGCCTCCCCATTGGAGCGAGTGGCTTGGGGCAATTGGAGCACGCGATTCAAGGGGCCACCTGCCAAACATCATCACAAAAGCGAAGCCACTCGGTCGGCGTCTCGGCGTTTTCCGTCTGCGTTTTCCGTCGGCTCGCCGCTGGTTTGGTTCCTCGTTGGCTTCCTGGCCAACGAGGACACTTCTTGCCAGAGTTTGGGCGAAAGTTTTCCCCACGAGCTTGGGCGAAATTGGCCACAGGAGCTCGCCAAATGGAAAGCTCCCGCAGGCGCAAGATGCAGCTACTTAGCGGCAAACATGATCTGCAATTCATTGGATTGGATGTCCCACAGTTTGGCCTTCTTGGCGTACTTTCCCTCCTGAGCTTGCCAGTCGCCAGTTGCGAGCTTGCCAGTTGCGAGCTTGCCAGTTGCGAGCTTGCCAGTTGCGAGCTTGCCAGTTCGGGATTGAGCTTCCGATTGAGATAAGCTTTGGGCTTGGGCTACAAATTGGGAGCAAAAAAGGGCCGCGCTCTGTAAACAAGACTGTCTCGCCTGTTGGCCTGAGACTAGCATTGGATTGAACTGCATTGGACTGCGTTGGATTGAGTTGGACTGCATTAGAGCTAGTCCAGCGGCGAGTGGAATCCAATTCGGTTCATTGCTGTTCAATTTGCTCCAATCCAGTTTGGGTCCAATTCAACCCAAGTGAAGGAGTTTGAACGCGCGGCTTAGGTGCGAGAGTTGGTCTGCAGACTAGCTTGGGGCCGCCAGCAAGAGCGCGTGCTAACTGGCAGCAAGTTGCAGAGAACTCAAATTCGGAACACAAATTGCAAGAAGATACGGGCCCAAATTTGGGAAGAGGCAAAAGTGTGTGTGCATGTTTTTGGGAAAGAAGAAGAAGAAGAAGAAACACGATTTGGCCACTCGCCAAGCTGGCCAAATGGCACTGCTGCCAAATGCTCCACCAATGCTCTGGCTCCTGCTTCCTGTTCGGCCAAGTAGAAACTAAATCAACTAAAAGAAACGAGGATAAATATTTATGGCCCCAAATCACGGCCAGCTAGCTTGCTATCTGGTTAGCTAGTTGGCTAGCTAGTTGGCTAGCTAGTCTTTGGCGCCGGATGCAGTTGCTGGACACAGTTGCTTGGTTTATTCGGTTCCACAGTTTGGGGCCGCCCGCATGCATCCAGCGGCTCTGCTTTGGGCCTGAAAGCAAAGCAACGCTCGGACATTGCGAGAAATCGAAAATCGGCGCCACCAGAAAGGCGCCCAATGGTGCTCTCTGGCGGCGGAAGAGCAGCCTCGGTGAGCGGCCGACACACGAAACCAATAACTGTGCTCCGGCGAGCTGGCCAGCTAGCTAGCTTGCCATTGGCCAGCTCAAATTGGACTCGAAGGTCGCGCGCTCGCCGCCCATTTGGCTGCCCTTTCCGGCAAACGTCGAACTGGGCTGGTTTGGGCCGCTTGCAAACTGTGAGCTTGGGGGCTCATTATTTTCATCATCTTTGTTCCACAAGCAAACGCGCGTCGAGTGCTGCTTCTCGACAGGCGTCCACTTTGGGCCCAAATGCGACGCAAATGATTATGAGCTCAAGGCGGCGTTGTTCCCCTCTGGCTTATGTTGTGTGTTTCTCTGCCAGAGAGTGTGTTCCGTGTTCGGGCTTGAGCTTTGCAGACTTGAGCTCGAGCTTGCCGGCAGAGGAACACACAACGAGCGGCCAGTTTGCGCGCTCGACTGGCTCTGGTCGAACGCGAGAAGGAGAACCAAAACGAGAACGAGAAGAAGAACAAGCGAGTGCCAATTGGGAGCATTTAACGGCGACACAAATGCACGAAAGGAAAGGGGCGCCTCTTTGGGTGCCTTCCGGCCGCAACAGTGCAAGACTGCGTGCACAGCTAAGGACCCGCTGGAGCACATAAAAGGCCGCCCACACACAGTTGCTGCGTGTCCAAGAACAACAACAACACACAGTCTTCGGCAACTCTAATGAGCGTCCGGCTGCAGTGGAAAAGTGCGGCCGGCGACTTTTATTCCCCATTTGCTGCCATTCGGACAAGTCGCCATTGGCCAACACGCAACCAACTTGTCCAATATCCAACCATTGGCAAGCCTCTCTTGGGCTTTCGTCAAACCATTTCTCCACTGCCAACAAACTGGCCAGATTTCCGCCCAAACGACAACACGAAGCAAACAACCAACGAGCACACACACAAACAATGTGGACCGACAAACGAGGGAACCAAGTGTGCAAATGAGCGCTGTTTTGCACTGGGCTCTCTCTTTCTCTTTATTTCCACTGCCCCACTTGCGCCCTTCCGCTCCATCTGAGCTCGTCTCTGGTTTGCAACACTGCCTCTTCCGCTTAGGCTTCGAGCTAGCTTTCAGTGGAGCTTCTCTCGCGCTGGCAAGACAAGAGCTCGCTTGTCTTGAGCGCGAGACAAGCGGCCAATTTGGGGCCCCAATTGCGAGTCAGAAAGCCAGCCGATCGGAACTGGCAAGTGAGAAACGAGCGCTGAGGAATGGGCGCTGAAAGAGGAGAAAAGGAGAAGAAAAGGAGAAGAAAAAGCGAGCTGCAAAGAAAGAGAGAAGGCCGAATTAGTTAGTCGAACTTGAACTTGAACTTGAAGTGCAAAGTTGCAAAGAGTTGCAAAGAGTTGCAGAAAAGCTTTGAGAAAAGCTGGAAAGAGTTGCAAAGAGTTGCAAAGAGTTGCAAAGAGCTGCTAAGAGTTGCAACTTTTCCAATTGCCCGCCTTAATGGGCGCCACTTTTTGATCACTATTTCATCTGTTGGGCTCGAGAGCGAGAACAGTGAAAAGAGTGAGAGCAGTGAGAGCAGTTCTCGCTCAGTTTGAACAAAACAAATATTGAAACAAAGCCAAATTGGGGCAACAATATTTCTCCTTTCCGGCTTTTTCCTTTCGAGCTTCTTCTTCTTCTCCTTTTCTTTCTCTCTGGCTCATTTGGGGCCCCCAAATTGGCGCAAATTGCTCTCCTACGTCAAGCGAGTCTGCGCCCAAAGGGCAGCTCCAGAAGAAGAAGAGGAGGGAAACAAAGTCACTTGCGGGCGGCCGCCGCTTAGCTCTGGAAGGGCAACTTGGGCTCCGTTTGGCGCCTCTTTCGACTGGCCAAGTTTTGCCAAGTTTTGGTAAGTTTTCCGCTCGAGCTCAAAACTCGAAGTGGCACGTTTGCGCGCAAAGTGCCAAGTGCAAAGTGTTCGCCTTCAGGCCGCAAACAAGCATCAAAAACAATTGCGGCCGAATAATTCCGCTCACACTCCGAGCTTGCCGATTGGGTCAAGCGCTCAAGCCAAGCGAGCGAGCCAAGCGAGCAAGAGAGGCCCAAAGAGAAGGCGGAAAAAGTGGCCCCTTGGCCCAGCAATTACGATTTACTGGCCGCTTTACTGGCCGCCTGTGAAAAGTTGCCGCCAACAACTGGCCCAAGCTCGACCGGAAGAAGCTGGCTGGCCAGTTCGAGGCCCAAATGGACCAGTGGTTGAGGGCCAAAGAGTGGGAGAAGCTTGGGAGATCTTGGCACGCGTCTGGCGAGCGAGGAGATCGCATGGAGATCGCGTTGCAGCCACTGCATTGGCTCGCCTTTCTGGTTGGTTGCCGGAGCTTAGGGCGCGCGCCTCTGTGTGTGCTGCATTGTGTTGGCACGCTTGCAGAGCCAAGCAGCAGCCAAGCAGAAAAAGGCACTTCAACTTGGGAGTGTGTCTCTCAAGAGGCGCCTTTCCAGTGAACAGTTTGCACACAAAGGGGACAGATTTTCAATCGCCCGCGCTCAGAGCAAACAAACGCCCCCAAACATCGAAGAGCGGCCGCAGTCTTGCCGCTCTGTGTTGGCCAAGTTGGATCTCTGGTCCAAGTGGGCCAAACATCGAGCTCCTCGTGGAATGTAAAACATGGCCAGCGAGCGAGCGGCTCGTCTCCACCGGCCGAGCGGAAGGGCGCCAGTTTCCTTCAGTTCCTTTCGGGGAGCCAAAGGGGCAATATGGGCGGTTTGCACTGCGGGCAACTGTGTAGCGGCCAGGAGCTTGTCCTTGTCGGTGTTGTTCTTTTGGCCAATGGGGCCCCTCTGGCCCCGAAAAGCCCAGGGCCCAATTGGCGCCCCACCGACGCTTAGGGGCGGCCAATTCGCTGGAAGAAAGTCAAGAGCGAGTAGAAAGGCCAAAAAGGAGCTCGCCAACGGTCTTTGTGTGGCCCAGAAGCGCCCATTTTGACTGGCAAACTGGGGGCTCCACTTCCACTTCCGGGGCCAAATATCCGCCAGAGATTATTTGCATATTTGGGGGCGGCCTTTGGAGTCTAGTCTCTGGAGTTGGGCCTTTGGAGTGGAGCATTCGGAGCTCAGCGTTTAGAATCAGGCATTCGAAGCTCGGCGTTTAGAGACAGACGGTGGAAGCTCGGCGCTTGGGGCTCCAAAGGCCGGCTGGAGCCCCAAGCTCCGAACGGATGCGGCTTAGTGGCGGGGGCAGTGAGCGGCGAGATTGCGTCGAATGCCGGCCGGTCTGGGCGGAGTTTGCCGAGTGGAGTTTGAGTTGGCGGTGGGCAGGAGAATGTGCGGGCGGCCCTTAGCTGCGGCGGGCGGAAGTGGGCGCGCATGGGCGAATCAATCAATGGGCAGACCGGCCGGCTGGCCGCACTCAGACGGCGAGATAACGAGAAGGGGCGCTAAGCTGGCGCGCGTCTAACCGGCGCTTAGGTGCGGCGGGGGCGCGGCGGGAGGCCAGCGGGAAGCCAGAGGGCGACTGGTGGAAGGCCAATCTCCGATAATTGCCCTCGCAGGTGGGCGGCAAGACGGGCGGCGGGTGAAAATTCAATTGGCCCGCGCGGGAGAGACGAGCTAGGCGGCGGACGAGCTGCGGCCTTGCCAGGTGAGCAGAGGGCGATGATTTATCGCGGCCGGCCGAGCGGGCAGAGGGCGCCCTTAGGAGCGGCCACTCAGCGGGCGGCTCGCGCGAGTTCGCCGGAAGCGAAGCAGCGGACGAGGAATTCCAATTTGCGGCCACACGCAGAGGCCGCTCAGAAGGGGCGCCTTCTGTCTTCTGCCTGCTGCCAGCTGGCCGAGCGGCGGAGACAAAGGCCCGCCGGAAGGAGCAGGCACGCGCGCTTGGTGGGCGGGCAAAAATTGATGATTCGTGATTGGAAAGGCGAGATGAAATGAATTTTTCAGCGCGTTGGAAGGAAAGGGTGCTCATGCGGGCGGGGGCAGTCTCGAATGGGGCCGCTTGGCACTGGAGGAGGCACTGCAATGCTTGCGGGCGGCCAGTGCGCGCTCCATTAGGCGGCGAGTCTTGATTGAAAGTGCAAGTGGGCGCCCATTCGCGCTTGGTGATTAATGGGCGCCTCTGGCCAGCGAGTGTCTCTGGCTGGCGCGCAGACCACTGGCCGACCGGATGCTGCGCCGATTGATCTCGGCGGCGCATTTGGGGGCGCATTTTGCGCCGTTTTCGGCCCGCCAGGTCGCCCCAAGACAGAGGCGCGTCCTCGTCCTCGTCCTCGGCTGGTCCTTGGCTGATGGGCAGACTGGCGCGCGTGGCACCCAGAAGATTGCGCGAGCGAGCATCCAACTCGACACGAGTGGGCGAAACAAACAATCAGGCGAACAAATCGCCCCGCAATCTGGCCGCCGATCTGGCAAAGCAGATTCCATCTGGCCAGACAACCGCCGACGACAAGCGACTAATCTGGCCAGTTGCACACTGCTTGTTCTAGACTAACACTCGTCCAGTGCGCCCAAACTGCACACCGCACGCTGCTCACTGCACGCTGATGCTCACTGCAAACTACATACTGTACACACTGCAGCATCCAGCCTCCACGAGCGCCCAACTGACAACTGAGGCCGCCGCTTAGTCGTGGCGTTGCGTCACCGGAAGCGGATTTGGCTCCACTTGTGTTGTCTTTTTTCGCTCTGCTTTCGCTCTGCTTTCGCGCTGCTTTCGCTTTTCTGCTCCTCCTCCTTTTCCTCCCGCTTCTTTTGGGCTTGTTTTTCTCTCTGTTTTGCCGTCAGCAAGCGCAACTCTCAACTGCCAGCCGAGCATCTCCCGAGGACTGTGTGCGGCCGCCACTTCGCCCGCCCGTCTGGCCGCCCTCCAGACTGTGTGCGCCAGCTCGCAGTCTCCGTTCCTTTGGCTCCTTTGGCTCCAGCACGATGGCGCGACGTTCGCACTGCATTGGACAAAGCGGACAAAACGGGCGCTCCCTCGCAGCTGCTCACAGTTGTCCGCAAACTGGCCAGCTCGCAAGCTTGCCAGCCTGCCAGCTTGCCAGTTGGGCGGCCCTAATTCACGGTCAAGTTGCCGGAGGAACAGGGCAGCCAAGCGGCGGCGGCTAAGCAGTGGAAGGGCTAAGCAATGGCAAGAGCTGGCTGCCTCGACGAGCGGACGCCATCTTTTGGCGAGGGGCGGGCGCAGCTGCGTTCGTGGTGGTCGGCGGGCGCGCCTCGAGGGCTCGTCGCGGTGGTGCTGTGGCGGCGGGGCGGCAGTCGCAGTGGCAGAGGTGGGCCGTCTGCGTGGGCAAGCGGCCGGCCAGGCGGGAGGCGCGCACAGTCTGCGCCGAGTGCGAGTCGGCTGGCGGAGAGGGCGGCGCTCGCTTGCCAGAGTGGCGCCGGACTGGCACCTGCGCGCAGCAAGCGGGGGGCGTGCGACGGTGGCCGGCAAGCAGCGAGCAGCGAGCAGTGAGCAGTGAGCGGCAACAAGTGGCTTGCTGTTACAGACTGTGGTGCGCAGTCTGTGAAAGCGGCGCTCCATTGGCCGAGTTGAGTTGAGGCTTGCTGGTCGTGCAATTGCTGGTCGTGCGCTCTTGGTCGTCGCCGCGCACAGTCTCTGGCGAGTGAACTGGCTGCGGGCGGCACTCACGCACACACTTTTGCCTCCAAGCAGCGCCCCTCTGCTTCTGCTGCTGCTCTCTAGCTGGCTGGCTGGCCCGCAGACTGCCTCTGGCGCCGCCTCACCTCAGCCGCCAGCCGCCAGCCGACCAGCCGCTTCCACAAACAACCTGCCGCCGTTGCCTCCCTCTCCTTTATCAAGATGCGACCACTGAGGGCGCCCTGCAAAGCGTTCCAGTCGAGCTTGAGAGCGCAACAACAACAACAACAACAACAACATTAACATCAACAACAACTGCAACGACAACAACGTCACTCGAATCGTCGTTCGAATTGGGAAGAGAAAACTGAAAAACTGAAGAGTAAAAAGAGTAAAAAAAAGTGAAAAACTAAAAAGAAAAGCAAATTTTGCAACAATGCACAAGTGTGCCAGCGAGCCGCCTCCAATGCTTCGGTGTGGCTGAAAATATTTCGCCACAATTATTGCCTCCTATTAGCTTGAATTTTTAGATTGCCAATTGTTCACCTGATGATGCTTGGCGGTGGATTTATATGTTGGCAGAGGGACAACATTTAAACATTGAAAAAGAAAACATTGGAAATATAATTGTCAAGCAAGGAAGAAGAATTGGTTTCAAATTGGGCGGCAAATTGGAACTGATTGGAGACAAGCAATCCGATCATCTGAGTTGCCCCACACTCAGCTGACAGACAGACGCACACAAACAGACACAAATTGGACAAAATTGCAGATTGCAAACTACACACACTCCTCGGCAAAGCATCCAGCCGTTTTTGAGCGGCCGGCCCAGCAAGCGAGCCAGCCGAGCGGCCTGATGATGCTGATCAAATGGACTGATATTGATCACCGCTGACGAGCGTCCGTTTGTCTCTCTCTGTGTGCGTGTTTCAGCCTGAGCAATGCAACCTCCTCGCTCACCTGTTGACTGGTGAGCAACGGGGCGGCCCTAAGGCTCTCTCTTGTGGCTTTTAGCTTGATGCTTTTGGCTTGCTGCTTGTGGCGCTCAGATGGAGTCATGATGATCAGCGCCAACGCCTGTCACTGGCGGCCACAGAGAAGAAGCGACAACAAGGGAGGAAGAAAGGCCAACCATGAGCAAGATTCCCACTGAACTCAACTCAACTGTTTTCTGTTCCTCATTTCATCACCAACAAATCATCGAACCCCGAAGACTAATATTCGACTAATATTTCACTAATATTGTCCAGTCTTAAAAGTCTGAGAAATCTGAAATTTAGATTCACGTCGTTTATTAAGCTAATCTGGCTCGTTCACTATTGTCTTTCGGCCCTGCTCTTCGGGAGACAGACAGTAAGAGGAGAAGAAGGAGATTCTTCTCTTGGACACTTGAGAGAAAAGAAAAAACTACTCTTTCAGACTGAGTGTAACGGAAAAGTATTAGAAATTGTTAGAGTTTAGATAGTCTCGAGTTTATTAGAATTAGAAAGTCTAAAAATTGGGCAATCGAGTGTTGTCGAAAACTAAGTTGAGCTAAGTTAAAAACTTGATCTGAAAATTTACAAGCTAATATAATTTATAAGGAATTTATGAGTTAATAATTGGGGAGGAGAAAAAAGTATTGGAGTTCGTTGAGTTGGAAAAGTGCTGAATAAGTGTTATGAAAAAGTATTGTCAATAAGCAATCATTAATAGTAATTAGTCATCAATAAGTATTATCAGAGTGCCACAATTCGTTAGAGTGTGTCAATTTGATAGAGTTGCCTAGTTGGCCGATTGAAGCAAGGCGGATGATGGTTGGCAGCAGAGATGAGAATGAAGTTGTGGCGCAGATAAACACAGTGAACAGGAGCACCAGAGACAGTATCAACAAGAGCGGCAAGCAGAACAGTAGCAGCAGCAGTATCAAAAGCGGTCTCAACAAGTACATTGCGGCGGCCATTTCATCTAAGGAGAGCTCAACTTTCAAGGCTGGCCAAAGGATGGGCCGCGGATCGAGCGAGGAGCTGGACAAGCAGAGCAGCGAGCAGAACAAGGCCGACCGTCAGGCGACTCCAAAGGCGAGCACACAGAGCTCATCATCGCCAACAAGCACAGACACAACTCCAACTCAAACTCAAACAACAACAAACACTTCCAACTCAACAAAAGGATACATTGGCAAGCTGGGCTCGAATGGAGCGTCGGGCAACAACAAGGATGGAGGAAGCGAGCGCAAGAAGAGCGGCTCCAGTTTGGGAGCGGCGGCGGCGGCCAAACCTAAGGAGAGTCGCGAGGAGATGTTCAAGAAGTTCGAGGCGGAGGGGGTTCAGTTCAAGGCCAAGCTGGTGGGCAGCGAGCTTGTGATTGAGCCGCGAGGGGACAAGATTTGCCAAGACTCCATCAAGCGACTGAAGGCCATCATAAAGGGCCAGAAGGCGCACAAGAGGCGCATTCTCATGCGAATCTCCTACGATGGAGTGAAGGTGATCGACGAGAAAACAAACGAGCTGATCTACCACAACGAAGTGCCCCAAATCTCCTTCATTGCCAGCGACGACTCAGACGCGCGCACCTTCGGCTACATCTGCGACGTGCCCAACAAGGCGCACCGTTTCATCTGCTTCAAGACCTTGGGGCCCGCCGTCCAGGTGATGTCGGTGATCAGCACTCTGTTCGAAGCGGTGCTCGAGCGCAAGAGCCAACAGGCGGCCGCCCAGACGCAGGCCAGCCAGCCGGAAACTGGCCCGCCGGAAGTGCTGGAGGGCGGCCCAGAGCTGGTCGATTCGGCCGAGCTCATCGAGACGGACGTGCGGGAGACTAGCGACGGGCCGGAGGGCGAGCAGAGCGGCGCCAGGACGCCGCCGGCTGCGCGCGACTACTTCGAGCTGGACCAGCTGGAGCTTGCCGAAGACTCTGGCTCGGCTGTGGGCTCAGGTCTGGGCGCGAGACTAGGTGCAGATTTTAGCTCGAGAATGCCCGGCAAGCAGAAGGACCTGTTCAGCGGGCAGCTGGAGGAGCTGTTCATGGTGAGCGCGGCGCCTCCGCTGGCGAGCGACTCTGCAACGGCCGGAAACGAGCTCTATGCCACCCTCGAGGAGCGTTTCCAGTTGGAGGCGGCGGGCCAGCCGCAGACTGTGCTCGGCGGCCGCCAGGGCTCCCTCGTGAAGCAGTCCACGCTGAAGGAGGAGCACCGGATGGAGCAGCGGATGGAGCGGGAGGCCGGAAGCTCGGCCTCGCTGGCCGGCGACAGCGGCCTGGTGCTGGACTCGCCCTCCAGCGCCACGCAGGCCGAGTGGGGCCCCGTGGGCGCCCCCAGGCACACGCCCAGCCGGCCCATCAACCTGCCCCGGCCGGCGGCGGGCGGCGAGCGGCCTCTGGCGGCGCCCCCTTCCAGAGGGCACCTGCGGCTGCTCGCAGGCCACAGTTTGGGCAGCAGCGCCAGTGGGGGCGGCGCAAGTGGAGGCGGCGGAAGCGGAAGTTTGGGCGCGGCCGAGGAGTCGCCGGACGGCCAGGCGAAGGGCGGCGGCCGCTCGCTCGTCTACAACCACAGCTCCGTCTCGCTCAACGACGCCGCCCTGACGCGCCAGTGCTCCTTCGGCGGCCTCCCAATGGGCGCCCAACGCAGACTGGCCTCCAGCGCAGAGACGGACAAGTACGCGGTGTTCAACGACATCGACAACCTGCCCAGCATCTTCGAGTCCAGCACCTCGCTCAACGGCAGCGCCTGCTCGCCCCAAACGCCCGTGGCGCCCACACTTCCGGCGCCCCAGGCCACCAGTAGCCAGGTGTCGTCGCCTCGAGAGCGTTTCGACGAGAGTGGCGCGCCGGCGGCGCTCTTCTTCGGCGGCGCCCCAGCCGACCCCTTCGGGCAGCTGGCCGGCCAGCCCCAGGCGGCAGCCCCACTCTTCGGGGCTTCAATCGCAGGTCAGGCGCCAAGCTCGCACTTCCGCCAGCAGCCAGCCACCGCGGGCCCACACGCACTCTTCAACCAGCCCAACAGGTTCCACCTCGAGCCCCAGGCGGTCACCCCAAGCATCCCCATCGACCCGCAGCGACTCCCCTTCGGCCCCTTCGAGGCTGGGCCCAGCCACGCGCCCCCAGGGACGCCCTTCGGCCAGCTGCCCCTTGGCCCGCCACTTCCGGAGCGCGGCCGGGGCTCAGCGTCGGGCGGCGGCCTCGAGTCCATGGTGGTGGGCAGCGCGCCCATGACTGGCCTCCATGGACCTGCGGGCCTTGCCAACAAGGGCCAGCCCAATCTGCAGGGCGCCGTTTCCGCCCAGATGGCCCAGGCTCACGCGCGCTTCTCCTCGTCCATGATGGCCGGCGGGCTCAGCCAGCGACTTGGCTCCTCGGCCGCCTCGCTCAAGAGCACCGGCTCGGCCACCGGATTGTCGCGCCAAACCAACCCGTTCGATGATGAGTTCTTCTCCTAAGCTACTCGAAACCATCTCAAACCATGCTCATAGTGTCGAGTGATCACTCTTGCAGGCCCGAGAGATTGTTACATTTCCTCTCAAGCGGCGCAGGCTGCCAGCGGCGCCACAAAAAACCTCCTTGGGGCTGCCAAGAGTTGCAAACTACCATCTTATCCAAGTCCAAACTATCAAGTCTAAAGTATTCCTAAATTTGGCTCGTAAATTTAGCCCAAATTTGCGCCCGTCAGTCAAGCTTGCGCCAACTAGACGGGCTCACATATTTATCTCATTCTCAATCTACTTCGGAAAAGGAGCAAGATCCTGATTGGAAGCACCTAAATGGAAGCACACAAATGGAAAGAGAGTCTGTCCATCGAGAGGAAAACCTAATCACCAGTCGATTGTTCGCTTGTTTTTGCTGGTTGTTGCTGGTTGTGGCCATTGAATGGCACCACCAGACAGAGAGAGAGAGAGAAGTAATTATTGCAGTAATTATTGTAGTGATTATTGTACTAGTTGTAGAAGTAATTATAACGTTTTTGTGATTGTTTAATTTTGCCTAATCATAATATTATTTCCAATGGCATCGTCAGCCACTCAGGCCATTAACACAATTTATATTTAGAGTTTGTAGTTTTCAAGAGATTAATTACATTAAAAAATGTTTTCCGGCACATGTTCCAACACGAGAACACTGGCCAGCGGGTGATACTTGGGAAAGCTATTGGTTGTGTCTAATTATTCGCCCTTCCTCCAAATGGCGTCTCTCAATCTCAGACGACCAGCTGAGTTCATCTTCTCGGCGATCTTCACTCTCACATCCAAGTCCTCAGGACCGAGGACTTGGATTATCTAATTGTTTGGAGTTCTTCTTGCCCCCAAGACAACAGAGTATTCTGACGTTTTGCATGATCGTTGGTGTCCGATTTTGTCCACTTTTCCCACTCTCCCTCCATCTTGTCCAACCATTCGAGGTCTGCTCATCACCATCAACATTTTCAAGCGGCGCTTCCTCCAAGGTTGATCACTTTACAAACAATTCACTAGGTAAAAAGGGTCTATTTACAACAAACCAGCCTGTGCCGCTTCATCAAGCGGTGGCCGGAGGAGTAGGACTTAAGTGATTATTGTCTACAGTGAAGCCTGGCTTGTTTGGCACTTCCATTTCGGGTATGCTGATTCCAATCTCGTCTGGTTTCATCTTGATCACCACACTCTCTGGCATGTTGTTGCTCTTAACGTCGCCTGACGCCATCTGGCCGCCGTTCCTTCCCTTGAAGGTCTTCATGGTGCTCGCTGCTCCAATTGCTCGGTGGCCCCATAGGAACGACTTGGTGGGTAGCATGGATTTGCAAGCGTAAATCCAATATACGATTGCCGGCAGACATAGTACCTCTTGATTGACTAGAATTGCCTTCACGGCCTCGTTGACCACATACTCCGGCGTCAGCACTGGTATCAAACTGCGCCCAACGCCGTCAAACATTCCCGTTTGTATATAATAAGGACACACAACTGTCGAATGAATGCCGTTATAACCATCACAATTCAGTTCTAAACGAAGCGATTCTTCCAGACCAACTGCGGCAAATTTGCTTGAGCAATAATCAGTTAATTGGTACGCGCCAACAAGACCCGCGATTGATGCAATGGAAACAATGTGTCCATGGTTCTTATCCATCATGTCGGGCAGGAAAGCCTTGAGGAGCTATATTTTCGTTTTGTCATTTTGATAGATTGGAATTTGGAGTAATTTGTTAGGATCGGCCAAGAGTTGATAAGGCGAAAGGTAAGCTCTTCTACTATCGGACAGTGGCGCAATTCTCAACCTCATAACACAGGATTCAATATCAAACCTCAGCACTCTAATTCGAAGCATAGGACCTTGAGATTAGATTTTTGCTCGATCAAGCACTTGAGCAAGAAAATGGGCCCTCTGAGGAGCCATTGAGTTCGAGCTTGGTCAGGACTAGCTAGGGACGCTCAAGGAAGTCCCCACAATCGGAGAAGTTCACCATTCAATTGAACATTCATGTCGGGAGGTGATTCACAGTCTGATATAGCAGACGCTGATTGGACATCGCAGATCCATGGAAAGAGGCTGGACTCGATAGCGTCCGTACATGCGACCCTAGAAGTCCAGGTAACGAAGAGCAAGGCGAGCTATGGTCTAGTATTGGGTACACCCCAGGCCTGTTTTCCGTTCGTCTGTATTACTCAGATCTGATGGGTACTAGTGGAAAGGGAGAGATTAAAAATCGCCCAATCTATCTTCTCGCGGGTTTCATTTTGGTAAAAAATATAAGATCCTTCGTGAAAATCTCGTTTGTTTACGAGAAATTTTCGACAGGATGAACAGACAATCCTCACCGGAGGAAAAAACAAACATGTTGACAATTGGCAACAGCTGATATGCAGCTCTCTGCACGTGCGCTCGGTCCGCCCGGCCAGCTGAAGGACAGAGTGATGGGTGTACAGGTGCAGCAAAAGGTTTGTTTGTCAACGACTGATCTTTCCGATCGTCGAGCTGGCTGCCCTTTTGCCTGTTCCCATACGAACGATTAAGAAGTCAACAAGAGGAAGAGATCAGAAGGCCTAGAATGTCCCTCGCTAAAGGCCTCTGGTGACTTGAGAGTCAGACGATAGGGGGAGTGGGAGCTGGATAAAAGAGGCATTTACGTAGGGCATTTGATTGAGGCTCGATTACGATGCAAGGATTGGATGACTAATTGACGTAAGGAGACAGAGTTGAACAAAGTAACCAAGTAAGAGAGGAGAAAACAACTAGAGACATTTGAGGGGATAAAAGCTGAGATTGGGCCAAATGATAGGCGATCTAAATGCGTGCGATCCATTGTTGATTGCAAGGGCACACTTGGGCGGCAGTGTGGCGGAAAATGGAGACATTCTGGAATTGTGCCGCATTTTTTTGCTTCAATTCTATCTAAGCACATTTGGCCGTAAACGTTTGTTTGCCTTACTAGAGGCCGAGCATGAGCAGTGGCGTGTCCCAATGAGAGAGCCTCTCTTGATAATGGTTGTTCTATTTTCACTGACAACAATCTTGCAATCGAACTCTTTCAGGGCACTTGTAAACATAATTCTCACAATAAGCACTCGATTGAACAATCGGGCACCATTTGTGATCCCAAACCATTGAGCATTAAAAGAGAGCAATGGTGTGAGAGCGACGAGGATAAGCAACGAGGAAGAAGATAAATCGATACTTATTTATCCCAAGCGTCTGACTGGGCGGCTGGCCGCGCGAGATAGACAGTCTGGAGGGAGGATCAATCCCAATCCCAAAGGATTGGGCGCGAGTGTTATTGTGTCTTTTTGGTGTATTGTTGCGAGGCGCAAAGAGGACGCCAATAATTGGCGGAAATTTGTTTTGAGCTTGGCGGCGGCGTTGCAATAATTCTGCCAGAATCTAGAGAGGAACTCGAGTGGAGGAGGAGGAGGAAGAGGAGCAAAGGAGAGGGCGGCTTTCCGCTTTGCTTTTGAGCAGCAAAAGTGGCGAGAAATTCACTGGTGCATCAATGACGGCTGATTGAGGAATGGATATTGAGCAGCTTCGGCCTGGCTTGAGCTCGATGGTCTAGATGAACTAGCATGAAGCGAGTGTTTGCTCGCCAAGACGCGGCTTTGTGCTGGCGCCCTGAGACCTAAGGGAGCGCGTGCGGGTCTGTCTTGGCGGCGCGTCATTATCGTGCCAAACGAAGCATACTGCTGCCGCCTGGAGACTGTGTTCAACTGCGAGCTTGCCAGAAGAAGAGTTGCCGCATCAATTGGGCTCTTCCATCTGGAAGTTGTGGGAGTTCATCAAGCTCCGTTTTATTGCCTCGCCTGAACAATAGGCGCAACTTTTTGCTCGTTGGACACAGACTGAAAGGCTTGCCGCTGCTCACTTGGTGCCATATGCATGCACGCTCCTGCAAACTGCAGTAAAAGAGCGCAAATGGTGCACCAACACTCTGGCAAAGCTCACACCAAACGAGAGTGAGGCCTCGAAAGGTATACACTGTCTCAGGTTGGACGACTCGCTTGGCGACTTGCATTTGGCCTCTTTAAACTGTTTGGCGCGTGGAGGAAAGGCAAACAAGAATTCTCTTGAGTAAAGAGTCTCAATTGGGCTCTTGATCAGAGCCCAAAATCCGCCCACCAGGAAGACAAGCTCACTGGCATCTTTGATGCCCTAAGAGTAGGCCATGAAAGAGCGTGAAAAAGAAAGAAAATAACTGGCCACTTTCTCTCAGTTTGCTCGACTTAGTTTGAACATTCGGCACTCCTTAGCTCAGATGGTCACTTTGAGTTTGATAAATCGAGAAACGAAAAGGGAGAGAAGGAAAGAAAGTCTTCTAAACACAGTCTCTCCTAAAAACTTACCCAAAAGTGGGCCAGAGCGTTGACATCGAAGGTTTTGATGATCTTTTGGTCGTCGCAGTCGAGGAAACGTTTGCCCTGCACAATTCCGGCATTGTTGATCAAAATGGACACACTTCCAACCTCCTGTTTCACTCGTTCAGCAGCGGCGTACACCTTGAATCTGTCTGAAATGTCCACTTGGTAGTGATAACATTGGCCAACTTTATCCTTTTTGCTCCTCAACTCTTCAATCAGTTTCTTAGTCTCCTCCAGGCCGGCCAAATTGAGATCCCAGATGACAACTGTTGAGCCAAGTTTTGCAAATTTCATCGCCATCAAACGGCCCAAACCAGAAGCGCCGCCAGTTATAAGCACAATGTCCTGCGAGACATCCTTAAATCTGAGACACTTTGGAACGAAGAACAAGAGAATCGCCTTGATTAGGTAAAACAGGGCTATTGTTGTGCCAACAATGAAGTTTGCTATAAACTTGAGCAACTCATTGATACAGTCCAAAGCGTTAGTCAACATTTTGGCCATTATTATCTCTTTTTGTTGTTCTGCTGTAACTGCTCTTTGCTTCAGTGTCTTTTGATTAGGTTTGTCTGTTCCTAGTTGGACGCCTAGTTGATCACTTTCGGAAGGGGCTCTTGTTTTGGTTATTTAGCTTGTTGCTTTGCTTCTCAGCTTGTCTATTGTCTGTGTGCAATTGCAAACGTGAGTGCAGTTGCAATTGGGTTGAGGTCAAAACTGGTTAGTTGTTGTTGAGCCAACTTGGCGCTGCTTCCTTGTGAGCCTCTGGCCTTCTGGTGAGCTCTTTATGCTCTTTGCTCGCTGCAAAAGCACAATGGGCCAGCGGACTTGGTGCTCTGTTGCCGCGGACTGTCTCGGGGGGACGCTAAGTGCTCTCTCTCTCTCTCTCGGCCGGCGAGTCTCTCTCTCTCTCTCTCTGTGTCTGCGGCCAAACTCACGCAAGCTCGCTGGGGGCGCTCGCTTCTGGGAGGAAATCGATTAGTCGATGCAAGTGGCGCCAATTGGTGCCTATTGGACGGGCGCCGCCGCGAAGCAAAGGGCCGCGCACTTGAGATAAGGTGCAGGATGCGCGCGCGCTCGCCAATTGTGGACTCTTGAGCTTTGGAGTTGGCTTAGAATGGCGCTTAGAGAATGGCTCTAAGTGAAAATTGCTTACTCAGAACACGCGTGGCTCACTCACTTCCAACAGATCGTCTTTTCTTTCACGTGAAACCTCTATTTCACTCCAATTTTGCTCAATCAACAATGGGCGACTTGTTGATTTTGCTGCCTCTGCTTCTGCTTCTGCTGGTGCCGAGGCGCCCACCATTGGCGCAACAAGATGAACAAGATCTCGCCAGTTGGGCGCCTGGCGCTGGTGCCAGTGGGCGAGCCCGAGCTAGTGTCTAGCCAGGCGAGTGTGTTCGCGGCGCAGGCGCACTGATCTGGAGGAGCGCTGCTTCGAGCAAGAAGCACGCGTCTCTCCGTCTCTGTCTCTGTCTCTGTTTTGTGCACCATGTTTGCAGCAGCAACACTCTGCACTCGACTGAAGACACGAGTCCTCACCCCTTCGAGCTTGGGCGCTGCGGAAAAGCGTCTAACCAAGGCGACTAATTCACGCTAAGCGCCGCCACAAAGAGCTCTCCTCAAGCTCAACTCACACACACACACTCCAACCGGCACTCACTTGACAACAACAACAAACCATTGCCAGAGACTAACTCACCAAGCTCGCCAAGCTCGCCGAGCTCGCCAAGCACGTCGGTTGGTTTGTTAGTTAGCCAACTCGAGAGGAAGAGTTAAGGCGAAGGGGCGGCCAGAGAAAAGTGAGCGCCAACCAGAGACTCTCCTCGCCAAGCTAGTTCCACTTTTCGGCCGCCCCAAATGAAGTGGCAACTGGTTCGCCCGCTCTTTCTCGCTCACCTGTTGGCTCGGCTGGCTGACTGTCTATGACTGTCTATGACTGTCTATTGTGGAAACACTGCACTGGAGCCAGCCAGCGTGTCGTTCTCGTGTCGAGCTCGTGCATTTGTTGGTCTGCTCGTGTGTGTTCGTGCCACTAGCTGCTAGCTGCGAGCTACTAGCTACAAGCTACTAGCTGGCCATGTCGCTGAGATGCCGAGCCAGCTTCCTTCCATGTTTCCAGTGTCGCCCTGTCGCCGTTCGCCGTTCACTGTTCGCCGCTCACCGTTCAATGTTCGCTGGCGAGACAGCCGGCGAACAGCTGACAAAGTGCGTCCGCCTCGGGCGACTCAGATTGCCGTTTCCGAGCAGACAAGTGAGCGAAATTATAAATCAACTCCAAGCTGGCTGCTCATTTTTCTTTGCCAATTCGAGAAGTGCACAATTCAAGAGCAGAGGAGGCAAATTTGGGCAGCAAACTTCCGACTTTTAACCCAACTCTTTAACCTCAACTTGGAGGAATTCTTTCCGATTCTTGCGAATGGTTCTAAATAGTTGCAGATCGTGGTCTAGACTCGTGCCAAGAGGCGCTCCTGGAAGACGCAAAGACGCTGGCTCGAGTTATCCAATCGGTGGAATTCCAGGACCGAGTTTACTGCAAGCCATTGAACCTCCAATCTGACCAGTGATACAGTCTCGTGCAGGCGCAAGAGGTGCACCCTCTGACGTTTGCACGGCTTGCCTGCTGAGAGTCGCCGACTGGTTTCTCGAGGAATTCCGATGTGGCAACTTTACGAGCTCGCTGATGCAACGTGGTGATGCACACGAACACAAACAGCCCAAGGGCTCCACACTGAGCTTGGCAGAAAAGAGTTAATGGAAGAGTTAACGAAGGAAATTCTTCCTCTTAGCTTAGAGAATTCCACTCGAGGACCAGCTCTGGACGGGAAATTTCTAATCTCTTTGCCTTGCTTCTTCCGCTCGCTGTTTCCATGCAGCTGGACTACGTCACAGGATCAGATCTGATCAACAGGTCTGCTTAGGTGGAGAATTTCCCCCGAGAGAATTCCTCCTTAGCTTATCTGAGCTCGAGAAGTCGTCTCATTAGATGCATTAGGTGGAGTTCTCTCTTAGGAATGCAGAACTCGCGTGACCAGGAGAGTTTGTTTGTTTGTTTTTTGTTTGTTTTTCACTACGGGCAAAAAGGATGCTGCCAAATATCGTCACAATGTTGCTTCTTCTCGGCGCGAACATGACTGGAGATCAAAGACACCGACGCTCTTCCAGTGGACACGCATCGTAATCATCGGCCGGTTATCTCGATAGGTTATCTCGATTACACAAGGTAAACGAAAAAAGATGGAAACATCATTGGCTCGAAGCCGGATTTTTTCCTCTCTGCAAAACGAGGTGGGTCTCTAAGCTTAGCATCAACTCTCACTGCTTGGGGCCAAAAAGTGGGGGCGAAAATGAGCCACAAACCTGGATCGTTCAACCCTTTCAGTACGAGGGATCGGCACTCCCCCTGATCTGTTGCATTTGAACGATTCGGCATTCCAACGAATTCGTTCCAATCTCAATCTCGAGTGGAAACGAATGGAATTGAATGACAACTATACTCTAACTGCAGATCGCAGAGAGTTGTTGAGCATCGAGAACCCAAGTGCTGATTTTAATTCGGGAATACGGCTGAATATTTGTGCCCATGTCTAAGACTGTCACTGTATACACTGTACTCACCGCCAATGACTGATGCGCTGAGGATGGATCCGATCGGTTCGGTTTCACTTGGTTGGAAGTATTTTCTCTCACCGGTCTCTTGAGAACGCCTTCTCGAGTTTATTACTTTGTTCAAACCTTTGACTGAGACTCGGGATCAACATTAATCTTGCTCCTTGATAGACAGACGAGTGAGCTTAAAAACCGGTTCCGGCCTGGGAAGGGTGGCAGTGAGCTGGCGATAATTTGTTTATTTTTTATTTACTCTTAGAAACACGCCCGAAGTGAAGCAGCAGAGAACACGAGCCTAGAGATTGCCCATAGGCCGAGGGACCTCAGTTGCACCAGAGCGAAGCGCGTGGACACGAAGAGGCGGCTTTGTTTGCGCTGCCAGAGCATAGAAGCGGCGCGCTCGCACGGCTGCATTGGGTTGGCTGCATTGAAACGGGCAATGCATGGACCATATTGCATTGCCGTGCTTTCATCTGCTCGTAAGATCCTAGACTCTGACGTCTGGGGGCCTCTTGGGCGCCCCCAGAGACAAGGAGTGGCCAGTTGGAGTGTGGCGGCGGCCTCAGACTCGGCAGTGGGGGCGCAACAGGTCGCGTGGGAGTTGTTGGTGTGTGGCGAGCTGGGCTTATTGCACGTAGACGACTCGAGTGGGATGACTTGAGTGTGGAGACAACGAGTGGTTTACGTGCACCGTACGAGCGTCTAGCACCAAGTGCGTGAGACAACAAATGGCCAGACTGCCAGTGGACTGATGGCCAGACCAATGGGCCAATGGACTGCTCATTAGCATCACGTAGCTGCGGGCGAGCGAAGGCATCTGCACACGGCCGGTCGAGTGGAGATGCCGCTCGGGGACAAACAATGGGCTGCTGAGCAGAGGCGGTTGGCCTGTGCACAACTAGCACTTAGCCCAAGAGATATTTCAGAGACACCATGAGGAACAGTTGGAGGAACAATTGGAAGCTGCACGTACACTCGTTTGTGCTGGCACAAAAGCCAACCAATGTGCCAACCAAGTTCAGCACAGTCACACGCATTCGCTGGCAAGATGCGGCCAAGCTTTGGAGGAAAAAGCCAACTTGATGGAGCGACCAGATCAGTCTGGATTGGACGAGCGGTTTCTGTGCGCCCAATTCATGTCAAAGGCGATCTCAAAGGCCCGAAGACCGTCCCAGGCGAGACAGTCTCCGGGCAGCTCCAACTGGTCGGGCCGGAATTTCATGCAAATGTTTCGACAAACAAACATTTCGAAGCGTCTGCCTGTGGGGCGTTCATCGAGCTGGCCAGCTAGCTCGGCGCACTTCCCCTCCCCCAAGAGCCTCCTGTGAAGACCGGCCGGCGGACAGTTTTACGCGGTGGAATTGGCAAGACGGGCGGACAATTGACGGCGGAGAGTTCGATGTTTTGAGTGAAAGTGCGCCAGTTTGTGACGAGGGACGAAAACAAGCTCGAGAGACAAGCTAAATGTCTCTCTGAGCTAGATCAACATCAACAAGTGGCTCAATTTGTGGCTGGAATTCCTATTTTCGCGAGTTTTCGATTAACCGTCGTAACAGTTTTCGATTGCGGTAAACGAAAAGGCAAAGGAAACGGCAAAGCAAATTGCAAACGAGCAACACGCCACACAGCCCTCATTGCCCAACGCGTCCTTCTGGCTCGCTCGACATCCAGATTTTTGCTTCTAGCTCCTAATTAGCGCGAGCAGAGAGCATCCTAAGCTAGCGCCTGGAGTTGATTTCGAGTTGATTTGGAGCACCAGAAGGTGGCCTAAACGCACGCGAGAGACAGTCTAAAGTCTAAAGTCTAGAGTCGAAAGTCTAAAGTCGAAAGCCCAAGAGAGGCGGAGAGGAAGCTCTTCTGGTGGAGAGCTTTTTCCAATAACTCTGAGAAACACACTTTTGAGCATTTTTCAGCATTTTAACAAGCGGCCAAGAGCGAGAAATTGGACTGAAGTGCAGCTCTCGAGTGGCTTTGTGGCGCGCCAACTGCCTTCTCTTCTGTAAGCTTAAAGTGTCCCTGTGTCTGACTGCTCAGTGTCTCGAGGGCGTCGCGAAGTGAAGAGCTGCAGTTTGGTGTTGAAATTAGAGAAGAGGAGCCCAAATGAAGAGTTGCATTTGCTTCCACTTCTTTTCAGAAAGAGATAGACAGAGACAGAGAGAAAAGACAAAGCTCAGAGTGTTCTCATCTCGCTCTTCTCATCTGCCAGCCAGCCAAAAATGAAAGAGGGGAACAAAATGAGTCTGTTCGAATGCGTATCATTGGCGCCAGCAAAACCATTTGTTTTTCTATCTCTCTCTCTCTCAACTAGCACTTCTCTGTCGCCCCCAGTGACTGGCTCCCGGGCGGCGGCAACCTGTTGCAGCCAGAGACTAGCTCTAAGAAGCGCGCCCGAAAGCCCGCCTGAAAGCTGGCCCACTGCTCACTGCTCACTGCAGCCAGTGCACAGTTGCAGTGCGTGCGCCACTCGCGCGACAAGCACGCACTCAAACTCGCTAGCCTTCGAACGGCTCCCAACAAAATGCCCTTCCTGCCCGCCTCACTTCTCCTCTTCTCTTCTCCTCTTCTCTCGTCTTGCCATCCATGAGAAGCCAGCCGTCTAGCCAGCCAGCCAGCCTGGCAGCTCAATGAGATAAATTTCGCAAGCCATTCTATTTAGTCTCCCTCTCACTCTCGCTCCTGCTCTCTTCCGTTTTGCCTAAGCGTCGCCAACGTTCCAAGCGGCCACCACTAGGAATCCAGCGTCGCCTACAAACAGGCCCGACTTCCTTCCTCCAACTTCCTGTGTGCAACCTCTAACCGTTTCGCTGCTAATTCCTTCCTCCTCAAGCTCTCTCTATCATTTAGCTCATGGATCGAGCTGTGCGGCTTTCGGGAGGAGACTCGAGTGAGCTGGTTCGAATTGTGCTCGAATTCGGAAAAGAGTTCGGATTGAACTCTTTTTTTATTCTGCTTCTTCTCTTCCACAAGCCACCAACTACAACACTTCTCCATGTCGAGGAGCTCGCCCAGCTCGTTGGACTCCATTTGGCTGCAATCAATCTGTTGGGCGTCCAATTGGTTTGGGAAAATGGTTTTGAAAAATGGGAGCAAAACTGTTCGACGCTTGTCGATTTTCTCCCTCCTTTTTGCCTCCACACGAGCTAATTTACGATAAAAACCATCCTCGACTCTTAGTCTCTCTCTCTTTCATTTCCGATCATTCAAACCCGAAAATCTCCACTCCTCCTTTTGCTTGGCCCTTTTTCCAACCATCTCCAACGATCCCCAAACACCAAACACCAAAGCCCAATAAACCAACTCCAATCTTTCTCTGTCAGCTTCCAATGGGTGAATATTTCATTCTTACAAATCATTGCCAGTCTCAATGTATGTTTGGCTCTAGAGTCTAGAGTCTAGACACAGACTGCTGCCTCTGCTTGGCTTTTCTGCACTCGCAGCAGTTTTCACTCGTCAATAACTATCTATTGGGACATTAAGCGAGCAACACGTAGTCTCTAACTGCGAATCCAGACACAGTGACTAGGAGCTCATGGAGGAAAAATATTCTGCATGAGTTTGAGGTGTGCTTCCGATCCATAATTTGCCAAACGACCATTTGTTCTTCTCGCTGTTCTCACTTCAATAAATTTCACCAAGTGATAAACAAAACCCACAGGACCGTCTGTCTGTCTTTCGGCTGCCTCTCAGAGATCGTGATCGTTGAATCCAGCCGGAAAAGGCCGAAACTGTGCTACCCAACACAATTACTAAGGACAACATACCAATCAGTTGCTCATTACAGCCAACTGCTCGTTTCCACTAACGATCCGTCCATTTATCAGAGTCTCAGTTGCAAATGATTTCCTCAAACCCGAAAGCAGACTCAAATAGTCTCTCATGGACACGAGCGAGCGGCCAAGACAAGATCGGCCAAGACGGGAAGCCGGAAAATGGCACCAAGACCGATCGGACTTGGCGGGCCTAGAAGCGTACATAGAGACCTCTTGTTGCATAAGGAGGGCGTGCAGTAGTGGAGTGCAGAGTTTGGGTGACAGTGTGTAGGGCGCGCACGAGGTGCTTCGTGCGCCTTCTCGCAGATTTGGTGCAAAACATTGGGCAAAATGGGAGAATTTTGCAGCAAGCGTTGCGCGCATAGTGGCGAACCAAACAAAAACAACTTGTTGCAATGTTGACATGTGTATTCCTAGTCAAATCTCGCCGATATTCTCCTCTCGTCGGCCCATCATCAGCTAGCTGAGCCAAAACTTATTACAGAATTCTCTTAGCCATTTTCTCATTTAGGCAAAGATTGCAATATTTTCATATTGTCACCTATTGGATTGTATATTTTAGTTTAGAATTTTTTCAAATCGACCGGTGGAGCGATGCGCAGTAGGACCAATTCGGGCCAGAGATTAGACTATTTCCAACGGGTTGTCTACCGCACCATCTTGGACCACCAGAACCCAGTCTCTGGCCTGTTGCCAACCACGTCAACGAATGATCATGCTTGGGTTAGGGACAATGTTTACTCAATTTTGGCCGTTTGGAGCCTTTCGATGGCGTACAAGAAGAACGCCGACCTGGACGAGGATCGAGCCAAGACCTATGAGCTGGAGCAGAGTTGTGTGAAATTAATGCGTGGATTATTGATGGCAATGATTAGACAAGTGGACAAGGTTGAAAAATTCAAGGCCACCCAATCGCCGAGCGACGCTTTGCATGCAAAATATTCAGCCTCCACAATGTCAACAGTGGTGGGCGACTCAGATTGGGGCCACCTCCAGCTGGATGCCACCAGTTTGTATTTGTTAGTTTTGGCTCAAATGACTGCCAGCGGATTGCAGATAATATTCAACCTCGACGAGGTGGCCTTTTTGCAAAACCTAGTCTTCTACATCGAGTCGGCCTACTGTGTGCCCGATTACGGAATTTGGGAACGCGGCGACAAGACCAACCACGGTCTGCCCGAGCTGAACGGCTCGTCGGTGGGCCTGGCCAAGGCTGCCCTTGAGGCGATGGACGAGCTGGATTTGTTTGGCGGCCGTGGGGGACCCTCGTCGGTGATTCACGTGTTGCCAGACAATTCGCAAAAGTGCCACGCCGTCCTCCAATCGATGCTGCCCCGCGAGAGCAACTCCAAAGAGGTGGACGCCGCCCTCTTGCCTGTGATCAGTTTTCCCGCCTTTGCCGTGGAGGACGCCGAGCTGATAGATCTAACGAGGAAAACCATCCAGACCAAATTGCAGGGACGCTATGGATGCAAACGCTTTTTGCGCGACGGTTTCAGGACCGCCCGAGAGGACCCCTCGCGTTTGTATTACGAGCCCTGGGAGTTGAAGATCTTCGAGGGCATAGAGTGCGAGTGGCCCGTCTTCTTCTGCTACCTAATCTTGGACGCCTGTTTCCAGAACGACGAACAAACGGCCGAATATTATGCCCAATTGTTGGACAAAATATTAGTGAAAAACGAGGAGGGCATCAAACTGGTGCCCGAATCGTACACAGTCCCGCCCGAGCTGGTGGAACTGGAGTACAAAGAACCACACAGCCAAGACCGCGTGGTCAACGGACAGCTGCCCTTCATGTGGGGCCAGTCGTTGTACATAGTGTCTCGCCTGTTGCTCGAGGGTTTCATTGCCGTGGGCGAGCTTGATCCGCTGAACCGACGACTCGGCTCAAACAAGCGGCCCGACGTTGTGGTTCAGGTGGTCGTGTTGGCGGACGACGAGCGCATTCAGGAGAAGCTCAGGAGGCACGACATCAACGTCCAGACGGTGGACCAGGTGAAGAATATTGAAGTCCACTCGGCCAACGTGCTCAGCGAACTGTACTCCTACCTTGGCAAGTACCCTAAGCTGTCGCTGTCTGGGCGCAGCTCGCACGACGTGGGCCTCCTGAGCACCTCCAAGCTGTACAGACTCGAGGACCGCATTCTCGCCTTCACGCCCCAATTCGCCGACCCCCAACGCTACTATGTGGCCTCCGACGTGGATTTGCTGTTCGACAGTCTGAAGAACGAGATCGCCTTTCTCAAGAAGTCTTGGCGCATCCTCGGCCGGCCAGTGGTGGTCATCCGTTTGGGCAGCGACCTCATTGAGAAGGAGTTTGGCCGCGTGCCCATGTCAATGTTGACCAATTTGCGCAAGATCAAGTCGGGCTACATCAACGACACTCGAGTGGCGCTTGGCACCTTTGACGAGTTTTTGAGCACCTCTTGTGTGACCGATTTGAGTTTCCTGAGCAATGGAATGGGCTCTCAAATTGGCCAGACTAGCTCGTTGGGCCAGAAGGACATGCTGAACGAGATCTACGAGCGCGCCTGCCAGGAGAAGAAGTGGGCCCTGGTGAGACACATGGCGGGGGTGTTGAACAAGCAGGTGGAGGATTTGGCCAAATCGTTGACGGATTTGTTGGTCCGCCAAAAGCAGGTTACTGTGGGTCTGCCGCCAAACTGCGAGTGCACCATCACAAGGCCCATGACTTCGCGCGACCTCTCGGCGCTTATAACGCGCGCGCATGGCGGCGAACTGTCCACAGCTATGCTCTCGCAGGAGATCCTCCTCTACTTGGCCATGTTCATCCGCACGGAGCCCAATCTCTTTTTCGAAATGCTCCGCATCAGAGTGGGCCTCATCATCCAGGTGATGGCCACCGAGCTCAGCCGCTCCTACAAGTGCAGCGAGGAGGAGGCCAACGAGCACCTGTTGAATCTGAGCCCCTTTGAGGTGAAAGCCCTGTTGCACCACATCCTTTCGGGCCGAGAGTTTAAGGTGAAAAATTTGCGCCGCGGAGTGTCCATAGACTATAATTTGGAGAAGGACGAGGTGGTGAAGAGTATTGTCAGCATCAAGAGCAGATTCTCCTCCGCGTCGAATCTGATGAACGTGGAGGCGGAATTCGAGGAGATCGACCCACAAAAAGACCGCGAGGGCCAGTGGCTGCGCAGACGCCGCCTCGACGGCGCCCTCAACAGAGTCCCAAAGGGCTTCTACCCTAAGGTGTGGCTCTTGCTCGAGCGCTGCCATGGGATCAGCATCAATGGAAGAGTTCTCATGAACCAGCTGACCAGAGAGATGACCTCTGGCGAGCTCAAGTTTGCCCTCCAAGTGGAACAGGTGCTCACCAGTGTCCCTCAGCCAGAGTACAGACAGTTGATGGTGGAGGCGTTGATGATTTTGACCATAATGGTGGAGCAGAATGTGGTGAGAGAGTTGGGCCACGTGATTGAAGTGGAGCAGATTGTAAGAAGTGCCCATGAGATTTTCCTGGAAGAGCAGCGCAAGAATAGCGGCAACTCGCTCCGCTGCTGCGCCGAACGCCAACTAGAGGCCGTCCACAACTCGCCAGCTCCATGCGGAGGCTCCATGGGCATCTGCCAGTACTTCTACGACAGTGCCCCAAGCGGCACCTACGGCACCATGACCTACCTGATGCGCGCCTACTTCCTGCGGCCGGACATAGTGGTGCAGTAGATTGGTTTCTGGACACTAGACACTGCAGTAGACAGTGCAGTAGGCGACTTTCTAGGTTTCTACACCTTAGGTCCGCGGGTGGAGAGCCCTTGTCTTCGGCTGAGGAGCCCTAGTCTTTGGTGCCTGGTTGCACCCACACTGTGCGCCCGCGAGTTTGGGCGCAAAGTGCAGAATAAACGCTTACCGCAATGGGCACTGCTTTGCTGCGGCCGCCCCGCAGCTCAGGGCCGAGCGGCGTGTGTGAGCGAGTGTGACTTTTGTGTGCGCGCGAATTGTGACTTCTCTTCTGTGCGCCGCTGGGCCGCGCGCCACCAAAGCCAGTCCGCCGCAGACTGTCTGCGGCTCTGCCCATTGGAGGCCGCCAGCAGCCATCTGGCGAGCAGAAGGGCGCTCGCCACTCGCCAAGCTCCTTATGCAGCGCTCCTTATCCCCTGCTCCTCATGCAGTCCTTCCTATGCAGCTTGCTCGCGAGTCTCGCTTTCCGCCATTTGGCCTGGCGGAAGTGGCGCGCCTTCGCCCGGCGACTCTCGGCTTTTTGACTCCGGCCGGCTGGCTCGTTGCGGCCTGGCTGCCCCCAGGGACTGGCTCGCGTGTCTCGCCGGGCGGCCGCCTCTTTGAGCCGGTCTGGGCCACTGGCGAGCGGCACCACTGGACGAGCTACGGGTGGTGGCGAGCGGCGGCAGATCCCTCAGCTCAGCTCGGCCGGCCTCTGTCTCTGTCTCTGTCTCTCTTTCTGTTTCTGGCCGCTCGAGTGGCGCATCCTTTCCGCGAACGGCCCGGCGAGCTTAGAGCAAAGAGCGGCGAGCCCAGAGCGACGAGGGACGTCATTTTCGATCGAGCCCGATCAAGAGCACACCTGTCGGAGCGGAGGGGCGTTGGGCGAGTGCGCGCGTTACGTAACGTCGCCTGTTGGACCAGTTGCATGAGCGCGTCTGAGACTGTGTGTTGTGTGTGACCACTGGAGGCAGTGTGGCGCGTTGCAAACATCGCGCGGCACTGAAGCTTGGACGGGCGCGCACACGGCCGCTCAACAAGCAGAAGGCAGTAAGCACAAGCAGAAGGCAGAGGCAGAAGCTCAGGCGCCGCAGTGTCCGCGCGCCGGCCGAGCGGGCCACTTTGGCCGCGGCGCCGCTTAGGGCCGGCGACACTCCAGTGTGGCCAGAGTGGCACTTGCCGTGCATCTGAGTGCGGCTGTGTGTGCGTCAGTGCCGCTCCAGTGAATCGCCTTGCGCGTTCGTCTGTGCGTGCGTGTCTCTCGGCGCTCGCGAGCAACACCACCAACTGCAACTACAACTACAACTACAACTGCAACTACGAATGCTGCTGCTGCTGCTGCTCTTTTGCCGGCTTTCCTGCTCGCTCGGCGCTCCTGTGGAACGCTGACTCTCATCGGCCGCCTCCGAGCACCAGCTAGTTTGCTCCCCTTTGTAACGACTTACATATCAGCCAGTGCAATTGCCATTGCGGGCGAGCCGGCCAGCCAGTGCAGCGTGTGCCGCCTGATGCCGGCCGCAGTCTGCCCGGCGTCTCGTTGGCGCTGCTCCTGCGCCACTCGCACTCACACACACACTCACATACACACTCACATACAGTCACAGTCACAGTCGCTCTCTGGCAAACTCAGTCTTAGTGGGCCCGAGCGCATCAGGCCCGTCGAGTGGAGCTGCCCAGCGCGTATCACCCAAACGCAAGCCGCCTGCCCAACAACTCGCGCCCGTTCGTCTGTCCGTCTGTCAGTCTGTTGCGCTTGCTCGCGCTTCAACCGCCGCCCGGCTAATTCGCTCATCCACTGGAACCGTCTGTGTGCCCGTCTGTCTGCCAGTGTGTAAGTGTGTGTGTGCAAGGGCCAATGTGTCTTCGGTGTGCAGCTCTCTCATGAATTGCGACTGGGCCTGACTGACTGAGTGACTGACTGCGATCGTATACAAATCTGCCGTTCATCTTTGCCCTGCTGCACTGGCGCTCGTGATCTCTCTCTCTCTCTCTCTCTCTCTCGCTTGCTCGCTCGCTCTCCTCTGGTCGTCGCGGCCGTCGTCGTCGACCGTCGGCGCCGCCGCTCCTCTGCCCCGAATGCCGCCCGCTTTTACACAGACAAACAGGCAGACACACGCACTCGGGTAGTTACTAGCAGACACAGACACACACACAGACACACACGCACACTCGCCAGCAGAACCGCAGACACAAATACACACTCATTCTCTTAAGCACACATACACACACACACACACCACCCTACTTATTGACTTATTCACTTACATTATATCATATTTCTCTCTTTATCAAATTACTCCCATCAAATCTATTTCGAATCACACTTATATATTGAGGCCAAAGGAATTAAATCGTCGTCGTCATCAATGAAGTTTTTTCCTTGCTAAACCTCTTGGCACGTGTTATTGTGTTTGTTTTAGCAACGTGTATGTGCCTTACATGCGCCTGGCTTCTTTGGGGGACCATCACCAAACCCACATTTCTACATACACACTATCCTAACTCTCAAGCCTCCACACCTCTACAACTGAGTCAGCACAAATTTATCCATCTCCTTCTGAGGGGCAGGCAATTTATGCATCCATATCAAATCCTAACATAACACAGCCCACAGGATCGTATCAACTTGAGCTGCAACAATCCAACTGTTGCGCAGCTTGCTGCTTATGGTCCATCCAGTAGTAGTAGTAGTAGTAGTAGAGTACACTCGCGTACACGCTTCTACATAACAACCACTGGCTTAACAAACTATCACTATCAATTCACTTCAACCATTGGGGCCTACTACTCTGAGCCATATTTCATTGCTCCACTCTTGTCGATCACTAGCACAGTCTCAACGCGAACATCTTGTGCCCTCTAACACACACCAGCGCCCCATTCATTTCCAACGCTAAGCAGCCGCCAATCTCCGCCAACCAAACTATCTTTGCGACTCTTTTTTAGCGGCACAAGATGACAGATGCTAGAGCTGAGTGCTACGACGAGTCATATCCAGCCCTAGATGGTCTGAGCGGAAATACTAGCAACCGAGTTGGCTCCACTAATACTAGCTTATCGAATAATAATAATAATTTAAATAACAACAACGCAGCCAACAGTTGGTCCGCTCATACAGCATCTGGTCATCGGCAGCAAAATAAGTTAAATTATATCCAACAAATTCATGATTTATATCAACAGCAGCATCACCACCAACAACAAAATACTACTACTAACCCTTCCCAGCAGCAGCAGCAGCAACAACAACAACAACAAAAGCAGCAGCAGCTACAAACACAACCTCAAGAGTCCTCACAACATCAGGAACAAGTTCTCAACCATTTAGTTGAAAATAATACATCTATTGTTGCGGCTCAGCATCATACTCTCCAGCAGTCTCATAAACAAGAATCTGAGCCACAATTTTCCGCTAGTAATATTAGACCATCTGTCAATGCCAATATGCAGAATTCTAATTTTCAACAGGCTCCCCAGCAGCAGCAGCACCAACAACATCAACCACAACCACAACAACAACAACAACCCAAGAGGCCTGGAGCTCCAAATCATCCTATGCTGAGCGAAAGGGTCTGTACATTCAAGATTACACCTGAGGAGAGGCGCCACCGGGACTTTGAAGCGGAGCAATCGAGAATCCTCAAGGAGATTATGCAGAAGACGAGCACCAAAATTGAGGTGACAACTACAAAAGATGGTGCCTTAAACTTCTGTATTATTGGCAAAGAGTATAATCTAGCCACAGCTAAGAATTTGGTCCTCAATGACTTTCAAACTGCTGTAACTCTGACTGTTTCTGTTCCCAAAGCCGTTCATGGTAGACTGTTGGGTCCCAAGGGACAACGTTTAGCTGCGATACAGGATGAGACACAAACTAAGATCACGATTCCAAGAAAAGATGAGGATTCTGATGTAATTAAGATCGTTGGTCTCAAGAACAATGCTGAATTAGCTGTCAGAGCCATAGAGAAGTGTGCTCGTGAGTTTGCTGGTAAAGTTAACGAAAGGGTCACTGTAGAAAGGAATTATTTATTATTTATTACTGGCCCATTTAACGAGAATTTAAAACGCTGGGAAGAAATGGGTGCCAAAGTTTCTACCTCTGGTGGTCTGTTACCAAGTAACAATGAACGCGAATCTGGCCATGCAGATGAAGTCACTTTCACCATTATTGGAGAGGTTAATGCCGTGAATCAAGTGAAGGAAGAAATAACTCGAATTTATGAAGATAAAAAGAAAAAATGTACAACTGTCAATATTGAGGTGAAAAAAGCTCAACACAAGTACATTCTTGGTCCAGCCGGGCAAAACTTGCGCCAGTTGTTTGCTAAAACCGGTGTTTCGGTTGAGCTACCTCACGAGAGTGAAAGCGAAACCATCACACTTAGAGGCGAACGATCCAAATTGGCCACCGCCTTATCTGAACTCTACACCCAGGCCCACTCTGAGACAGATGATTATTTCGAAGTAGAGACGTGGTTGCACAAGTACTTAATTGGTCCCAAGAAGAGCAACTTCAAATCGCTAGGTGTTGATGTCAAGAGTCTAGATGACAAGATTAGACTCCATGGGCCCCCTGCGGCAATCGACGAGATTATGGACTCATTTGAAACTGATCTAGTACAATTGAGGAAGACCTTAATACAGAAGGATATACGAATTGAGCCACGTATTCATGGTTTTATCATTGGAAGGTCTGGCGCAACAGTTGACCAGATTCGTGAAGAGAGTGGAGCAAATGTAATAGTGCCTAAGAATGATGAATCAAGCGAACTCATAACTCTTGAAGGTACTCATGAGGCAGTTGCAATAGCAGAAGAGAAGATCAACGCAATAGCAAAAAGATATGAAGCTAGCAGAAAATTAGTCATTGATCAACAATTGCACGGCTCAATAATCGGTCGCGGTGGTGAGAAGATACGCTCTATAAGGGAAAAATTTAGTCAAGTTATATTCTCTTTTCCCGAGATGGGCTCAAGGCACAATGAGATCACGATCGTGGGGCCAGCCGAGGAGGTGGATGAATGTCACAAGTATCTAGACGAATTGCACCTACAGATACAAGAAAACAATCATCAGATTCAAGTACCCATCAAGAAGGATGTGCTGAAGTACTTGTCAGATGCAAAACAGGCGATAAAGCGTTTGAAGTTGGAGCACCAAGTTAAGATTGAATTATTCGTTAACGAGAATTCGGCTACCAATCAGTCCACCAGCTCAGCAGTGGAACAGCAAAAGAACAAGTCGAAAGAGGATAAGGAGGAGAAATCGGGCGAGAACAAGAAACAATCTGGAGATAGTAAGAAGAAAAATGATTCAAACAAGGCCGATGGAAAGGGTAACAAGAACGCGAATAAACAAAATGGTGTTCCTGATAACAAGCAGACTGAACAAAGGCAAAAAGCTAATGATGCCTCAACAGAAGTTGCAAAGAAGCCTAATCTAGATAATTATGCGGTTATTATCGGCAAGAAAGAGAATGCTGAGGTGGCTAAGCAGAAACTTGTCAAATTGTTGGATGAGTTTGCTACTACAATTGAGATTGAGATGAAAATTTCGCCCAACATGCGCGAGCTTCTGGGTCCCAAGACGAAAATTTATCGTCAATTTTGCGAAGAATTCCAGAACAAGGTAACTGTTTTGTTTCCCCCAATGCAAAAGCAGCAATCCTCAAACAAGCAACAAGCTTCCGGCGACGATCAACAAGTGGCAGGTGAAAACACAAACGGAACTGCAACCGGCAACAAGGCCAAGAATAAGGGCGGCAATAGGGCGACAGGGGGAAACAAGGAGCAACAGCCTGGAGATAACAATAACAATGCGTCTACTGAGGTGGTTAAGATTCGTTGCCCCAAGAGCATAGCTAAGAAGGCAGAGAAGAGATTCGAGGGTTTAATCGCCGAGTGTCATAAGAATTTCACAGTTAAATTCAACATAGATGCCTCAGTCTATGACAAATTCGTCTACACAGACAAGCTCAAATTGAAGACTATTCGCGACACTCTAAGTGTCAAATTGCACATACCAGATAAGCGCGAGGGGGTGAATAGGCTTGTTTGTACAATTGTTGGTTACGAGAAGGATGTTTACGAGGCCCAGAAGCAGTTTGACACTCTCATGAAGGATGTCGCCGAGCGAGTTGAGGAGACCATTGAGATTTCAAGTCAAGTCCATCCCAGATTGATCGGAGCCCAAGGTCGTGCTGTCAAGAAGCTGATGGATGATTATAAGATTGCTGTCAAGTTTGCCCGTCCAGGTGACCCAAATCCGAATGCCGTAACGCTGTTAGGTAGGCAGCAGAATATAAATGCGGCCAAGGCTCACATGCAGAAAGTGGCTAATCAATTTTTGAACATGGTCAATAGGAATGGCCCTCCACAAACAAACATGGCCTCCAATGCGGATGGAACCAATTCTGCTAATGAAGAGAGTGGAGAGATGAATAACGATGATAATTCTCAGCAAAAGCTACAGCAACAGCAGCAGCAGCAGGCGATGGCTGCTGAGTGAATTGATAGAAACAGGCAGAATTAATTTTACATCTTGGCATTTAAAGAGGAAGAAAAACTACATGCCCTTGCAAAAACTACCTTTAGATAAGATGGTGATATAGTCTTGTTACTGGATTAATAATGTAAGTTGATAAAAGCTAATGAATAAGCGAGTGGTTAAGAAAATGTGCAACCGAGCTTAGAAGGGGTAGGAACGAAAAGAGATTTAGAGATTTATATATAAACAAAAAATTGATATCACACACTATTGTGAAAGATCGAAATTCAATACTTCCCTCTCTATCTGATCAGCAAATGGGGCTCACACAAACAGATTTACATGAGATGATACAATTCCTGTGGAAAAATTTGATAATAAATGTAATTGAAATTTCACACTCGTCCGTTAAGCTGTCCCAATCAAGTTTCTTGCCTGTCGCCTATTTCCTAGAGAGTAGAGAGCTCGGCGAAAACCGTTTCAAAATTTGAAAAAAACAGTTTGCCGGAAGCGGGGATTGAACCCGCGATCTCTCGTTTACGAGACGAGCGCCTTACCACTTGGCCATCCCGGCGCCAATGGTCTTCAATGGAAAAGGAAAAACATAACTAAACCTGATCGAGTGGGGCTCCAGTGCAGAAAATCTATCAGGTTGATTGGGTTCCCACCGCGAAAATTGCATCATTCTTACACCATAAGACATCATTCTATTTTGACGTTCCCAACTCCGATATACTGCAATCCTTTGGGTTTGCAATTCCAGTGGTTGAAATGGGTTTTGTTTCGCAATATTTGAGCTTGCACATACTGTTTGCCGATTGCATGACGAACCGAACAAATAAACCATTATGTGAAGCTCGCCGAGCTGGCAGTAGGATGCACCCCGAGGACTGACAGACAGCCTGTAAGTACCAGCGCCGAGGAGATGACGAGCTGGAGGCTCGAGGATGTCCGACACTTGCACAGGTTTTCATGTGATCTGTTCGCAGCGAAGCTAGTTCTTGCGAGCGTTGCTTCTCTTGGGGGTGGAAAACCAAGCAAACTCGCGTACGAATAATCCCAAACCCCCATTTGTTAGATGTGCGCGTCTGTGTGCGTGCTCACTCAACAGACCGAATCAACTGAAGCATCCTCGATGTGGTGTTCCCTTTCAGGCGTCAAAGAATAAAATAGACACATGTATGTTACAAAAATTATTAGAGAATCCCCGGAAACTTTCATATCGTAATTATCCTTTTATTTAAATCCACCACATATTCTTACCAAATTCAAACCAATATTCATATTGTTTCAATATCAACATGGTGGCTTCTAAACTTCCCCAAGTCCTTCAGCTGGATCCAACGAATGAGCTGGTCTTTCATGGCCCATTCGATAAAGTTGTTACATCATTTCTCGAGTTAAGGAATCCATCTGAGCGCCGTATTTGTTTCAAAGTCAAGACTACAGCTCCAAAGCGCTATTGTGTTAGGCCAAACAGTGGTATTGTAGAACCGGAGGGAAAGATTCGAATTGCAATCATGTTACAACCGATGGACCCGGACATTTATCAGGAAAGATCCAAGCACAAGTTCATGGTTCAATCGGCTTACGTTCGTCATGAGGACGAATCCTCTAGCTTCGACGAAATTTGGTCTAACGCTTCGTCTGAACAAATTATGGACTCAAAACTTAAATGTACATTCATGGATGCAGACGCAAATAGTAAAAATGATCAGCAAATGGAACAAGGTGCTGATACAATTGCTATGAAAAAATCACCAACTTCAGCAACAACAGGCAAGCAGGTCATTTCATCTCAGTACCAAAACTCCGGCGATGGAATGCCTCAGCAGATTAAGAGACCTAATGAAACGGTTACGACATCTACCCCGGTAACATCACGTGGATCCACATCAGCTGCAGGCGCCTTCACAGATTCTGAACAGACACAGCAGGGTGCTGTCAGATATTCAGCATACTCTCCCAAGAGACCTGAGGCGCAAATGGACCACTCAATGCTATCGCACAATCTTTCAAATTCATTTCATCAAAACCTGAGTGAAGACAAGAAGATTATGCTTGTTAGCTTAGTGATGTTGATTTTGGGTGTGATATTGGGAAAATATATCATTTGAAGTGTAGAACAGTCCAACAAATAAATACATTGAGAATCTACATTAGAAACGCGCACGGAACGGGCACGAATACAGAGAACGCACATTGCCATCAAAATTTTCACTAACACCCGGCGCAAATTTCTTTCTCCCATCTGGATCCTACTATGTTTATAAAGATTTTCTATTTTTTTCGCCTGTCATAAACTATCTATTGCCTATGGTTTCCCTCATCGATCTTCCATCATTTGATCCATATTAGAGTAGTGCTAAGTAATTGTTACCATCTCAACTAGGATGGACGTAAGAAAGGGTCAACCAGATAAAAAGGCGACCACCTTTCCGCCCTATCCAACTACAAATAAGGACAACTTTCGGATCTACCACCAACCTGATGATGCTGTCGTTGAGCCCGCTGTTTGGAGTCAAAGGTCTCAAACTAAACATTCCATATATCCCACCTCACCAGACAATCCATGTCCACGTAAGATAGTCAACGCTTCTAAGCCTCAAGTGACCTTAAGATATATCAATGTTCGAGGGAAGCAAATAAGGGCCCAAGAATCTAAGCGGGTAAGCGGCAACTCCAGCAGCCATGCGAAAAGAAAAAAACTCAGCTCGAATGTGAGAGAACCGGTACAGGTAGCGGATTATTAATTACTCCATAATCAGCATTGTATGGGACTAGACACTTCGCTCACGGTTGCTCGGTAAAAGATATTGTGTTTTTATTCAGCCAGCTAGTAGGCCAAACACGTTGGCAAGCTCGAGAACGAATATGAAGGCTCCGAATGCAATCAATAATCCAGCGAACGAATAAAGACCCAAAGCAGCGCATCTAGAAATGCCGATCTGAGCCACTGTTGATGGGGCGATTGATGAGCCAAATTTGTTCAATAAACTATTTGTGATTGACAGTTCAGCTTGGTGGATATTATTGCTACTCATTGATTGCAAACATTGATGCTTGTTATGATGTATCTTGCAACACAATGGTCCCACGTTGTTGGATCTCTTATCGTTTGTGCTCGTCAATAGAGGTTCAGCATAGGAGAGCGACTGTAACTTTTGGTTGCCGGCGACAAACTGTTTGAAACTTGAACTTAAACTAGCGAGCACTTGTTGCTGTTGGTTCGTGTTGCGCTGTGTTTGACGACGATGATTTGCTGGATCTTCACAGTCGCTGTAATCTTCATGCGATTCATTGATTGGCCCTGAAGCGTAGTTGCTATCAATGGGCGTCGATTGTCGTCCATGGGTGGCCGCTCCACTAGATTTATCAGCAATCAGCCCATCCAGTTCAGCACCTCTAGCGGCAGATCTTGAGGCCGACTGGCCTGCTCGTCCATCAACGGAGCTTAACCCTCGTCGCTCGTCTAGCTCCTCGAACTCGTTCCGCTCTGTGACAGTCTTGCCATTGGCCTCTAGCGCTTGATGTGCGGATGTAGAGGACAATTGGAGTCCAAAAGAGGATGAGTCCGACGAGAGACTAGCTGCCGGGGCGCTAGCTGTGGCCGTTTGGCTGGAGTGTCCATTGGGCAGCAAGGAGTTGTGTCTTTTATGTAGATGCTGTTCGTCTTCTAGGCAAGTTGACTTGATTAGATTGTTCTCAAACTCAATGAGACTGGCAAAAGTGGCTGTGAAACCGTGCTGCTTATTGCCGCTGTTGCAGTTGAAGTTTGCACAGCTGTTTGCATTTGTTGCACTACCAGTAAGACCATTGGATGGGGAGGGCCAATTTTGCCCATTGAAATGACTGCCACTGTTCATTAGATGATTTCTCAGAGAGTTTTGGCTGAGCGTATATTGTTGCTGCTGCAACTGTTGGCGACGTCTCATCGCTGCGCCTAAATAACTTCCACTGATCAAATGATAATCTTTCGCCCTTTGGTGGAAACAGAAGTCGCCTGCCACTTGGCAATCAGGTGGCAATTCGCCCATAAGAATCGCGTGACGAGCACGCCTCAAACGGTGCGTCAATGAGATGAGACACATTCCAGGAAAGACGAACACATTGATTGAGGCCATTGAACCTAATAGCTGAAGGGTGACTGAGATGTCGGGAGCAAAGATGGCCAGCGCAACAGTGGAAAGGAACCAAAGGGTTGAGATAACTATGCGTCTTGATCTTTCGTTCTGCTTGAACTCGGCGGTGGACAATTGGCGGAACTCTCCATAGAGACCGTCAAGGGCACTTCGGCCGCAAAACATTAGTGGCGGGTAGGTGGTAATGAACTTCACCACCAGGGCCACAATTCCAACCAAAACAATGGGATCCTGCGCATCGTACAGACTCATGATGTCTGGCCCAACTCGCTCGCCGAAGGTCAAGTAGCCAAAGGCGCCAACCAAATTGTAGAGGAAGAAGAGTATGACCAGGCCGAAGAAGGAGGCCTTCATGAAGTTGGCGATGGAGCGTTGTCGCATGCACGCGTAGACAGGCACTATAACCTCGTGGGTCTGGTATGCGAAGCACAACACTGGCACGATGGCCAGAGGCTCGAGCCACATCTTGACCCCACTCGTCTGGCTCATGGCTGCGTCCAGTTGATTTGCTTGACCACCATTTGTTGTCGTCGTCGTCGTCGTGGTTGCCGAGCCATTGGGAGTGCTCGTTGTCGAATTAGTTGCCGGTTGCAAAAGGGACTCGCCTGAGCCCTTGGTCATCTGGGCGACCGCCTCAATGGTTGCCTCGTCAAGAACATAGTGCTCGTAGACGGTGAGAAAAGCCACATAGAGCATGGCAAACATCCCAAGAACACTGATCCGAGAGCATAGGTATATTTAGATTGCACAATGATGTCTTGTTAGTGTTGAACAGATTTATTTCCACTCACACATGGATGGAAATCTCATATAAACTCACCTTGCGTATCGCAAAAAGTCCAGCCGCTGCGCGTAGCACATAGGCCAGATAAAGAGTAGCGAGGTGAGAAAAATGGTAAACTTTCTATCGAGAAACCAGTACTCATCTAAATATTCGGGCGCCAATGAGATGAACATTCGGTCGTATTGGTCGCCAATTATCACCAAAAAGGTTACATTGATCCCATAGCAGGTGAGCAGGATACTGAGGGCGGAGATTTGTTGGGCCCTCTTGCCGCACATGGACAAGAGCACGTCGTGATAGGTGTCGTCCTGGTTGAAGTCAGCGCAATAGACTAGAATGAACATGGTGCTTGAGATAAATACCAACAAGATAACCTGCATCAGAGCCGCACTCAGGATGCCCCCAATCTGATTATAAGCAAAGGGATAGTTGAGCATTCCAGCCCCGAGGGCCGTGTTTACCAACAGAAAGGCGGCCATTCCCCAGCTGACACCCTGTTGCATGCTGCCCACAACAACACTGTTATTCACCAGAGAACCGGCCGCTGCACCCATACTATTAAGTAGAGGGGTCCTCTCGCTTTGTCCTTGCTGTTGGCTCTTCTGGAGGTTCATGGCGTCCGGCTCGTTGACACTTTGTTGCTGGTGGCTCGCCGATGAAGCCAGAAGGGCCCCACCGCGACACCTGGACCTGATCTCGCCCACTTCCGAGGGTCTTGTCATTTTTTGATCAATAAATTTGGTTTCCTCTTCCTTTCTTCAGTTACTTTGCTTGTTTCTTGGTCTCTTGCGGCTTCAAATTTCGAGAATCAGACTCGCACTGTTTTGGCGTCACCTAGCGACCTCGCTTCTTCCAGCAAGCTGCTCTCACACAAAACCGGACCTATAACCCTCGAGCTATCCTGGTCAGTTCTCTTCGTTCCTTAGGTCGACCATGTTGATCTCACCAACTCGGAACTTGTCGATTGTTGTCAATATCGTCGTTGATCTCTTGCAGGTCCCTAATGTTTTCTGATTTTGTACTTGATTATCTTCCTATTGTGACGGCTTAGAATTTCCCTTACTTTTTTCCTTACTAAGGTTCGTTTATAATTGAAAGGCGGGCAAAATTTGCTCGGATGGGAACTCACTAGATGAGAGACACGACTGACTAAAAACAACCACTGGCAAAGTGGCGAAGTTTATCGACTGTTTAGGTCTATCTGCTACCGTCTGGCTGTTTTTTCTTTCTCGTGTGAAGGCACGTTTGTTCAAGTTTGCCACTCGCTTTTAGCTTACTACTGGACTAGTATCAGTGGCCAAATGGAGACACAGCCGTTTGGATGCGAGTGCTGCAACAAGTCGCTGTGTCTGACCAGAAAACTTTGGCCACTTGAACGAAAAGCGTCGTACAATGTTTGGCAAGCTCGTTGACGTGCATTTTTCTCTCCAGAAAACTTGAGCAAACTTATCGCATGCTAATCCAGCCGGCCATTGTTCCCCGGCTGCTATCTCGAAAAATGGCAATCATTTCTGAACAAAACAGACGCCAGCGCAGCAATGTGACTGCGTGCCGGCGAGCGAGTGATCGCCTCCGAATTGGGCGCACATTGTGGCCGTCACACGGCAGACAGACGGGCAGACAGACGGACGGACAGACAGACATTGGGTCTGATCAGATGAGCATCGGTGGACGCATGCGCCAGCCTTGAGATTTGCCGCCAGCAAGCCTGGTTGCTAGGCGACCGCAGATTTGCTATGCGCTAAACTTGGCCAACTGTTCCCTTCAAACTGCCACAGTTCCACGAAACGGGGCTCCTCTCTTCGACCTGAATATGGAGCCCCAATGTAATTATTGCCTTCCTCTCCAGCAGTGGCGTCACCTCTACGCGGAAACACCATTGCATCGAAGGCCAACTCTGTCCCCTTTGGGCTCCGTTTTCCTCAAGCTTCGGATGCTATTTTACCGGAAGGTCGACTCGGAGGCACAGAAATGGCACAATTTTTGCAAAAGTTCGAAGTTCTGAAGAAAAAATATGACTTCTGCCAGTGAAGGACAATCATGAGAAGTGAAGTTCTAGCAAGTCAGAGAAGATAGGGCGAAGATCTGGGGCGAATGATGCCGCGACTGAGAAGATTGTTGCTGACCTTGGGCGCCATCTGCTCACTTGCCGTTCACACTCGCATCTCGAGCGCCGAGAAAGAATGCCAAGAAGATCAGTTTGTGGACCCCAAAGAGGAGGGCGTGTGTCGAAACTGCAGCGAGCTAGTGAGTGTGTTCGACTTGCTGAGCTCACCCACACCGACGGGCAGCCAGTCGTCGGACTGGCGGGCGGCCCCCCGAAGACTAGTGCAAACAGTGAAGCCGCCCGGCTCTGGGCTCGTCTGGTTGCCCCAGAACAGGCCCAATGGTAGCTTGAGCCCGCCGCCAATGGTCAGAGTTGGTGGGGCCAATGTGGCGGCCGAAACTGGTGGCACTTTGTCGCGGCTAATTGTGAGCAGCTCGCCCGAAGAGGAGGGAGAAGATTCCGAGGTGGGCGTGTCGGAGAAGGATAAGGAAGCAAGTTTGGAGCGAGAGGGCGACTTGGAGCCGAGTGGAAGGCGTTACACTTGGGCGGCTGGAGATAAGCTGGAGGAGGGCGGGGCCAGAGATCAGGATCGGCGAGTTGACGAGGCGGGCGGCAGGCCGGCGGCCACAAAGGAGGCCGATCTAGAGTCTGAAGGCCCGTCCGAGGGCAAGGACACCAGCGAGGAGTCGACGGGAAGAACGGGCCACACAAGGCAGGAGGGCGCCAGTGATCCCTTGTTGCTCCTGATTCCATTGAGCGAGAATGGAGATCCAGTTGTCTGGAGCGAGATGATCAGCTCAACTCGTCTGCAAACCAGATTGCTCGACGTGTTTGCGCGCACTTCCAAAGTAATCCAACAGACTGCACTCGAGTCGATTAAACAATGTCGCCGCAATCAATTGGATACTGCATGCCAACAATGGTCAAATCTCTGCTCACTTTCCCTCTACGCCCATTCGGATGTGCCCACTTCGAATGGAGCATCCAGCTTGCCAGGGGCGCCCTCCTATGCGTCTTCCTCCCCTGGGGCTGAGTCCAATTCGGCTCGTCTGAAACAATCGCTCGGTCGCCTCGTGACTGGAAAGAGATTTTCAGAAAGCCTCAGGCGTAAACAACAACAATCAGAAAGAAGAGATAGGCGAAAGAATGACAAGTTGGCCCTCGTCTCAGGCAAGTCGACCAGCTGGCAAAAGTGCGCCCAATTTTCCCTGACGAGCATCTGTAACAGTTTAATCGATTGGCACAGACTCGAGAAGGCTGCCAATAACGAAATTGCAAACATCTATCTCGATTCCTATGCGTCAGGATCGAGTGGCGGCGGTGGGAGCAGCTCCGGCGGAGCGTCGACTGGCATCAGCGGCAACAACAACAACAACAATAACAATTACGAAGACAACAATGGCAGCAATCTCGACGGTGGCAAACGTGATGATGGCAATAATTACGTCTACAGTGACAGTGGCGAAGAAGGGAACAACAACCTGGCCGACATTGATGACGCAACGAACATTGGTTCGCCCGAACTTCGCCCCAGACAGTCTCAGAGGATAACGTTGAAATTGAACCAGCTGATACAACTGATAGCATACAAGTACTCGTTTGAGGGCAAATTGATGCAAGTGAGCCAATTTGATTTGTTTGACATGAGCTTGTTCTCGTGCGCCACCATTAAGACGCATCTTCAGCTGCAGAAAACGTCCACCAGGTCGACCAGTGACCAGATCAAGGTGGGCCAAAATTACATCAATAGGTGCCAGGTGGACTTGTTGAAGTTGGACAACTTTTTGAACCAACCAAGTGGTCTCAATGAGACCCAGTTTTATGATCTCTTCATTGGATATTCCTCAAACAGGGCCACTTTCATCAAGCCTGTGCCAATCCTGATCAGAAATCTCCTCTACAATGGCCAGCTGGTGAATGTAAAGTATCAAAGAGACCCAACAAGATGGAAACTGGTGAGAAGGTTCTTCTTCCACTCGGTCGACAGAGTGACTTTGGGCTTGGGACAGACACGAATGCCAGGCGAGCAACAAGAAGCCGAACAAGAGGCCCAACTGTTCACTTTTGTTCGGAGTGCAAATTTGGATCTGAAGTTCAAGAAACACCAAGAGCGTGGCGGTTTCCTGTTGACTTCTATTGCTTTGCACCTAGACTATGGCCAGTACTTAGCCAGAGATAACTGGAGACAATCTCTCTCGAATGCTTCGACACAGATCCCACCACATGAGTGGACAAACATCGAGGGAGTTCAAGTGGCCATAACCCAGAATCTCGTCGATATGTCATCAAGCAAAAAGGATCTCGATCTTTTCATGACAATCCCCTGCATCTTAAGCTCCCTCTGGTCTATGGTCAAGTGTTACAACATCCAAAAGTATCAGGGACTCATCAGACTGGACATTTACTCGTTGATTCTATTCTTATTGATTAGCTGTGATACTGTTGGCAATTTGCTCCTATTGATCAATCTCTTGTTTGCACTCTATCTATTTGCACTGTTCAAGTTCAACACCCTCTTCAATCCGGCCAACAATGATTGGCAACTCTTTGCACCAAGCACCACCCTCGAACAGGCTGTTATATTCAACCTGAAGATGGCATTCATCTTTAAATCCATTGGATTCGCCTATAAGCTTTACGTGAATCTAAATGTTGACCTGTTTTTCATCGATTGGGAACGACCGAAGATGCTCACTTCCAGTCAAATCTTGCAACATTATCACCCCCAAACAAACTCTAACAAGACCAGCTCAAAGCACAATTCGGCCGGGCAACAAAATCAACAACACCGACAAGAAACCAGCATCTGGCGACCATACACAATCATCAATCGTTGGATCCAGCTTTCAACCTTGCGCAGATGTAATCTGAGTGTCCAATTGATATTGCTCCTCTGCTTGATGGAGAGCAATTCAATCTTCATGACCAATCAGCTGAGCTCACTCAGTCCAATGAAGTCAATTGCCAACCACTCGCCCAGGGAGACAATTGCGCAGTTGGAGCTCGGTCAGAGTTGCATCTTTCGGGCGTTGATTTTGTCGCTCGTCTACATGAGCTTGGCCATGGGCCAGTACTTGTTCAAGCGTTTGGTCTACGAGCCAATGTTTAGGAGTGTCATTGGCGAGTTTGTGGACCTGTGCTCAGTGGCAAACGTCAGTCTCTTTGCTATGCTCTATCCTCGTTACGGCTTCTACTTGCACGGACGCAATGCAAACGGCTCGGCAGATTCCAGTCTGCTCGAAATGAACGCCCTCTTGGAACGGGAACGAGACGGTCTATGCGCCAAAAGGGGTCTGGCTCCCGACTCGGACCAGCAGACTTTTGTTATGTTGTTGCCGAAGATAATCAATGACCATTATCGCAAACTGCTGTTCACCTATTCACTGTCGAATTTGGCCGAGAGTGGACCAGGCGGAAAGCTCATTGCGACCAACAATGGCAGACCACTGATGGGAGCGCCGCCGCCTCGAGACGGCGGCTTGATCAAGTTTGCAATGAGCTTCTCGCAAGCTCAAAGCGCCAACCAGTTTCCCTCCAATCAGTTGAACAACACGCTGCCCAAAAATCGTGCCTTCATCGAGACTCTGGTGGCCAGAAACAAGGCAATCAACACCTTTTTGATGAACTTTCTCGACCACATCTACAAGGATATTGACTACACGATTCGCGAACCACGCCGTTTCGATAGTTTCCTCCTGGAGGGCGACAACGAGAGCTCCTTCTTCGCCAAGCCGGACAGTCTAAGCTTCAGCACTGGTGGGCCTCTGATGGTGGCTGGAAATGCTCTACTGGAGGGCCAACGAATGCAGACACCAACAGCCACAACACCGCCTCAGCCCTCGACAGCAACAACGAGCGAGTATCGAGCAACATTTTGTCTAGATCGCTCGGCAACTAGCTTTACGCGCCTCCTTTTGTATGGAATTGAGTTGGATGTGATCGTTTGTGAGCTGCTCTGTTTGCTCATTCTGGACCATCTCTTGGGCGCTTCAAGCTTGCTGCTAACAGTCAGTCTCATCTGGTTGGCTAGCGGCTTGTTTAGTCAGCTCTATTTGTCTCTAACCAAGAGGAATCTAGCCAAAAAGTCGATGTTGGATGAAAAATTTCTCATCAGATGATGGCAGTAAAACAGTGAAATTTAATCTTATTCAACCATTTCTCGGCTGTAAGCCCAGTGGGGGGAGGTGTGTTTGTTTGTTAAACAGTTATCATGGCACATTAGAGACGAGTGTGCAACAAGTGTTTGTGCCAGAGTGGTGGCACACACAAACTCCGGCAGCGGATTGTTGCTCGCAGACTCATTCATTGTTCCATTGGGTCACCGAGCACCCAATTCACTCAGGTCGACAGGCCAACTCCAATAGGCAACAAAATAATAAAAGGCACACACTCTCTCATTCATTCCTTTTAGACCTTTTAGACTGCCATTCATATACTTCTAATGTTGCCCCTTCACTGAATTATTCTTCTTTACTCTGTCAATGAATTCTTTCAATTAATCATCCTTCTACTTCACAATGCCGGAACTGAGATCAGCAAGTAGCTCGAGCGCGCTCAGACCAAGACATCCGCCTTTTTTTATCACCTTCATAAGCATTTTTCAACTATGTACATTCGTCTATTACACACTCAGATCAGAGCAACTTCTCACTCTCTTTGGGCCGGTCCCATTCCAGAGTAAACTTATCTTCAACCCATACAGGAGGTACGAGGTCTGGCGCTACCTCACCTATATGCTGACACACGCCGGCTACTGGCACATAGGATTCAACCTGCTCCTTCAGTTGGCGATTGGCATTCCACTAGAGATGGTGCATGGCTTCAATTCTGTTTTTATCATTTACATTGGCGGAGTCATCGGCGGAGCTTTGGGCAACTCGTTAGCGGATCCTTATTCCTATCTGGCCGGCGCGTCAAGTGGCTGCTATGCACTGATTGCAGCCCATATTGCAAATCTCCTCATCAATTGGACCGAGATACGTGGGGCGTTTTGTAGGCTAGTGACTTTGTTGGTGTTCACCATTGCCGATTTTGGGTCCGCCATATACGAGCGCCACTTCAAGAGGGACGTAAATATTGCCTACAAAGTCAGCTACGGAGGCCATCTAGCTGGCGCCTTAAGTGGACTCTTGTTGGGGATTCTCTTCCTCAAGAACTCAAAGATACTCCATTGGGAGGCGGAGGCTAAGAGGTGGGCCTCGGTTATCTTTTTAGGTCTAGTCGTAAGTATCGTATCAACTTCCGTGGCAGATTCGGCCATTGAGATTTTGTCGCAAAAATAGACTAACGCTCAGAGCACACAACATCCTGATGACAGACATATGCCATATTGTTCAGCTTCTTGAACCCGGACCATTTTCCCTTACCTGACAGGAGTGATCTCGTCTGGTCCCACAGTCCTTTCGGATATAGGCGAGAGTAACAATGTGGACCAAAATTAGTAGTTCTCTATTATTCTATTATCACAGTTCCTTTATGCAGCACAGTAACAAGTTTTAGTGGATTTTCACATACTCATCGACTAGATGGATTCTAGTAATCATAGCAGTCTATCAAAAGAAGTACACTTAAGACAATAGTCTCTTCAAATAAATCTCTCTTCCAAGATATCCGAAATTCTTTCAGCGATCGGCAGTGAAGAGGTTGCTGCCGGCGAGGGACTATTACGGACATGCAACACATTCTTGTATCTAGGTCCTTTACCCGTTTCGAAGATGAAGTCATCCACAAGCTCTCCATCTCTGGTCACCACTTGAGCCCTGATTCCGCAGAAGTCTGTGTCCAACAGGTCAACTGATTTTATATCTGGAAGAAGACGTGCAACATCCTTAGTTAATCTCTGTTTAGAAAAATACCTATATAACTCAGCCATACCTGCTTTGATATTTCCATCCTTCATTATCAATCTCCTGAGTCCACTTCTCAGGTAGATGTGATAAAGTTGCCCAATACTGATACCATAATCATTGTTATAATGTTCTAAGCCCCATGTAAGTATCGAGGTGGGGCCAACTATTGCGGAGCCATCGACTCGGGGGGTTATATGAACGCCTAGGAATGGCAGGTCAGGATTGGGCACGGGATAAATGTTGGTCTTGATTGTTGATGCGACTCTCTGACTGAGTAGTTTGTAGTTTCCTTTGAAGGGGACCACTTTAGGGTGTTCATTGTTTCCCGTGAGTCTAGGAAAGTAATCAGAGAATAATCCTGCACAGTTGACGACTGCCTTGGCCTTAACGGTCTCCTCATTCTTAAGATGATTACGAATTTCGAGAATTCTCTCATTGTCGTGGGGTTCTAGTTTGAAACCGAAAAAATTGGTTATGATTTCGCCACCAGAACGCTCGTAGTCGGCCGCATATGACAAAGCAACCTGACGCCAATCAACAATGGCGGTGTTTGGAGACCAAAGTGCTTCTATACCTGTGGTGCAGCCTGGCTGAATCTTTACAATAGTCCCTTTCGGAACGAGTTCAATGTCCCTTATATGAGCATCGGAAGCATTTTTATACAACGCATGCAAGTCTTCCAGTTCATCTTTCTGTGTGGCAACAATCAACTTTCCGCATTGTTTATAATCCAAACCTCTGGACTTGCAATACTCTTTGACTAGATCTGCGCCTCTAATGCAGAATCTGCTCTTCAGGGAGCCCTTCTTGTAATAGATACCAGCATGAACAACACCAGAATTGCGTTTGCTCTGGTGGGTGGCGAGCTGATTTTCCTTCTCCAGCAGGCAAACTCTTAATTTTGGATGCCTTAGGAGCACCTGTCTCGCAGTTGCAAGCCCAACAATGCCTCCACCGATAATAGCTAAGTCATAGGTCTTATTGAAGACTCTATGGGCCATGATTCGGCTACGATCAATTAAGAGAGTGAGATGGGTGGACACTCAAGAGGAGAAAAGAGAATAGGTTGGGTATGTTGACACCTAGCTGGCCAGCCCCTAAGCTCGAGCTAAGAAAACACGTGCCATTTTTCCGTTTACTCGCACGAGGCCGCATTTTGGGCCTGCAGGACGCGGCGCAGTTCTCATAGTCCCGCAAGCCGAAACTGAATCGGGGGCCTGCCTTCATAAATTGGCGGCACAGCCTCACTGTCTGACGATTCGAGGCTGTGCCGCCAATGTGAAAGAATACAGTCTCGCGGCGCGCGCGCTGATGCCGCGCCGGCGCGCACGTTTTTCCACTTCTTTCGCCTCCAAGTACCATGCTCTGGGCACATTGGTATGCGGGCTGACCCAACCAATCAAAATATAGATAAATGATCACACTTTATAAACTTATTTTCTGGCACCCATATACTATTGTATACAAACAGAAAAATATTAATTTATCCACACACATCCATCATCCTGCGACTTGCGCTAGTATAAACATTTTAAACAACCAAGCGCATCATTCATATCATCTCTTAATCATAGGCGTATCATAATAACAACCTCATATTATTGATAATATCATTTGAGAACATCAAACTATTAGTGTTCGATTAACGAGCAACAATTAATAATAATCTAAGAAAGGAAAATGTCTCGCAGAGACAATATGAAGCGGATCTATGTTGGTAATCTGCCTCCAGACGTTAGGACCCGAGATGTTGAGGATTTATTTTACAAATTTGGCAAGATTGCTTTCATTGATTTAAAGAATAGACGTGGCCCACCCTTTGCTTTTGTAGAGTTTCATGATTATCGCGATGCCGAAGAAGCAGTTAGGGCGCGAGATGGAAAGAAATTCGACGGTTGCAGGTTGCGTGTAGAGTTTCCACGTGGCCGTGAACGGCCCAGTAGGTTCAAAAATGGCTCAGGAGGATCACATAATAGATCAGCGGCACCACAAAGAAGATCAAAGTATCGTGTTAAAGTATCACATCTACCAGCCTCAGGAAGTTGGCAAGATCTAAAAGATTTCATGCGCGAGTTCGGCGAAGTTTGTTTTGCAGATGTATACAAGGGCGGTGAGGGTGTTGTTGAATTTGTAAATTACGAAGATATGCGCTATGCTATCAGAAAATTACATAATACTAAATTTAAATCACATGAAGGAGAAACATCTTATATCAAACTGCGTGAAGATATTCCCAGTGGAGATTCGCGCAGTAGATCAAGGAGCCCTATTGAGCGTACAAGAAGACGCTCCCGTTCACCTATTCATGATAAAGACAGACCATCACCTCCATCATCGCGCCGTCGCCGCGGTGGCTCTTCAAATAACCGTAGACCAAGCTCTAGAAGTAGATCAAGAAGCCATTCTCCTAGAGGAGGAGGAAGTGACAAGGCCCGTTCGCGTTCACGTTCCAGGTCTAGGTCCGTTAGATCGGACAGGTCTGAGAGGTCAGACAAATCGGATAGGTCAAATAGATCAGATAGATCTGCAGGCTCGCCCAGGTCACCAAGATCCCCACGATCGGACAGATCAGATAGATCACATAGGTCTGAAAGATCGGCAGTTTCGGCGAGATCAGATAGATCAGACAGGTCAGCTGGATCTAATCGGTCAGATAGATCGGACAGTGCTAGTCCAAGATCCCGCGACGGTTCTAGATCGCGTTCGCGCACCCCTCATTCAGAACAAGGCAGCCCCAGCCACCATGAAGAGCCAGCAGCAGCAGTTTAAACGAAACCTAATGAATGAACAATCATCAGCTTCTCAGTTATCGCCTAAACAGACACACATACATGAACACAAAATCACACACACACATACACATACACAAAACTCCTCCCAACTACTACTATATGTATACAAGTATGCATACATATACATATATATATATATCTATACACACATCTATATATTTGTTTGTCATAATTCTAACATAGTCTTCATATGTGTAGCTAAATGTCACTCAGTTCCGAACATTTAACAATTCCACCACCGCCTCCTCCGCGTCCGTCTCCTTAGGGGAGAGAAAGAGAGAGAGAGAGAGAGATGTGCACTCTCCCTTGTCCCGAGTTAGATTAGACAAACCCACTAGACTGTTGCTGCAGCATGAAGAGAAACTACGTGATTGAATTGAGCTCTCTTTTCGTCTCATTACTGGTGGTTACTACCATTATTAGGTCTCAGAGGTTCGCATTGTTGTTGAGCGTTGGACAGAGAAGAAGAGGAAGAAGAAGAATAATAAGAAGAGGCCTGGTGGTTGGGGTCCAAAAGGAAGAAGTAGGAGAAATTGGGGGCCACTTTTGTTCCTCGTCCATTGGATTGCACGCACGTGCGAACACGAATCTAGTAATTTGATGAGAGCTTGCGGCGAGCTTGCCAAGTTAGAGTTTGATTGTGCTCGAAAGTAGAGAGAGTTAATAAAATGTGCCCAGCTGACAGGTGGCGCTAGTAAATCTGTATCTCTGTGTTGTTTTCTTATTGCCTTCGATGGATTTTTCTCTCTTATTTTTCCTTGTTTTCTCTTCCCTTTCGCTCTTCTCTGTTGTTTATTTTGCTCTGTCTGGACATGGTGCCAAATGTACTGCACCGTAACACTGGACTGTGACTGGACCAAGTAGGAAAGCTCCTTAGCTGTTGCCTGTAGGCCTAGCTTTGCCCTTTCAGCTGGCTCGAATTGGTGTTCAATTGTTCGAGAAACATCAATTAGCGAGCACGCGACACAAATTGGACGCGCCAATTCGGCGTGCCGGCGGGCAAAAAATGATCGCTCTGCTCTGGTCTGGAGCTGTTTGGAGTTTGGGGACGAAAATGGCGTGCAGGAACTCGGCCTTAGAGCTAAGCGTCGGGCGCATCGAGCAAGCAGTGCAGAGCACCCAAAAAGAAGGTCCAAAGAGGAGCAAAGAAGGCCGAAAAGGGGCCCATTAGAGGAGAGCAAAGGGCAGCTGAGGGTGGCCAGAGGGCAAGCCAAACACACTAAGCGACCACCTAATTGCACTTCCGGCGGCCAGGCTCTAATCTGGGCGAGAGATTATTGTGTGGCTGGCTTGTGTTGGGGTGGAACTGTGGAAGATTGAGGTTGGTTTGAGCTAAGGGTGGCCACCATTTGGGCGGCCAAATGGGGGCAGCTCAATAGAAAAGATCGATACGGATTGATCGGAGCTTGCCAGGAGGAGCAGTGAGAGTGTGTGTGTGTGTGTGCTGGAGCTAGTCCGCGGGCGTAACGCGAGCTCAAACCAGCCAAATGTCATCGCAAGCTGGCGTTGCTCGATAAGGCGCCCAAATGGGCCCAGCTCGCTCGGCTTCCGCTCAGTTGGGGGCCCGGAAACAGGTGAGCAATTGGCGAGCTGGCGAGCGAGAGAATGAGAGAATGAGGCAACTAGAGAGGAGAGCCGATGAGCAGGAAGGAGCGAAAAGCAGCGAGCAGAAAGCAGTGAGCAATGGTTGCCAGTGGGTGTCCATTGCGCTCGATTTCTCGGCCGAATTCTTGCCTTGACTTGCAGGCAAAGTTGGAGCAAAGTTGCACTGACAAAACGCACTGGAGCAGCGCCCCTTCGAAGCGGAAGTGCAGGCGAGCGGCAGACAGGGACTGGCGCGAGTTGGCGGAAAAGCTTTTAGCTGTTTGGGTGTTTAGCTGTTTAGCTGTTCAGGAGCTTGGGCGTTTCTGCGTTGTTTTTATTCCGATCGGAGTCTGTCTTTAGGCCCTACTCTTTGGGGTCCACAGACAGACAGTCTTCCGGCCGAGCCCAAACGAGTAGGAGAATGAAACGGGCGCCTCAAAGACAGCCGGCCGGAAGTTGGGCCGTGGCAAAAGAGCAAAAGAGCAAAAGAGAAAAAAGACACGCCCCCTAATGTTCGGTGAACTGCGATCATTTTTCATCGATCATTGCAGGCAAATGGGCGCCTGCAAAGATCCGGCTCCTTTGGCCTAATGTTGCATTGAAAAAGTAAAAAAGTAAACACAAACTGTGATGTGAGACTGTGTAGTCTCTACACTCTAGAGACTGTGTATAGAGACTGTGTATGCAGACTGTGCAGTGTAGAGACTGTGGATCTCAATCCAAGAGAGCCGCAAGCAGTGGATTCCAAATTGAGTTACACAAGAGCAGCTTTGTCGTCGCACTCTCACAGTTTAGTTCAGACCAACCTCAATGATGCAGTGGGCATGTGGCCAGCAGTGTCTTGTGGAAAAACTGGCCTCACTTTGCCCACTTTTTCGCCCTTAGCTCGGCCCCCATTTCGCAGCTCCAGCCAGCCAGCCAGCCAGCCAGCCAGCCAAATGGGCGACAAAGCAAACCTGACACGCCAACTCGCGCCCCTTCCGCCTTTTTCCTTCTGGACAAAAGACAAGCCAGTGGAAAGCGGCCAAATCGCGTGCCCACTTCCGCCCCACTGCAAGCCCAGTCCATTTGGCCCGGCGGCTAAGGGGCGTTCTCTGCTTCCAACGAGCTCTATCCATTCGCCATCCATTCGCCATTCGTTCGGCGGCCAGTCTGCAGCCGCACGCAATCCACTGGGGCGGCACACACGCACTTCCGCCGCCCGTCGCCCAGCCTGACCTTAGGGCGGGCTCCATTTGGCTCTTAGTGCACGTGCCCAACTCGCTGGGGAGCTTCTCTTTCCTTTTCCTTTGCTTCTGCTTCTGCTTCTGCCTCTAACTCTGCCTCTTTCTCTTTCTCTCTTTCTCTCTGCCTGGCAACCAGCAGAGAGTGGCTCTTTTTAATGTGGAAAAAATTCCTCCCAAGCAGCACTTGTGTGTCAAAAGGGGCCCCAAAGGAGCCGCTTTGGCGAGCAGAAGAGGGCGGAAAAAGTTATCAAATGGGAGCCAAAAGGAGGCCCAAAAGGAGGGGGAAAAAGGGGAGCCAAAAATGGGCGTTTGGGGCAAGATTTGAGGCGCGTCCAATGGCCAAGTGGAGGATCTTAGCTCGCGTTTGAGTTGTTGATCCTCGTTGAGTTGGCTTAGGTTCCAGTTTGGTCTGCTCGAGGCGAGACTTTGCGCCACTTCTCGCCCACAAACACAGACAGAGACAGTTGCTAGAAGTGAGGAGGAAGTCTGCTGGTTGCTTCTGTGTTTTGGTTTGTCTTCCGGTTTGTGTGCAGAATCGAGCGCAAATTCGAGTGCAGAATCGAGTGCAAAATGGTGTGCAGAAGTGGGCGAAAAATTGTGCGCGCAAAATGGGGGCGCACACAGTTGTGTGAGTCATTCGATTGCGGTTTGTTGCGCGCGTTGAGAAAGCAAAGTGGAAGATCGGCGCCCAAGTGCCACACACTTGCCACTCGGCCAGCGTGCAGTCTACGCAAAGAATGCTCCCACATTCTTCTTTGAACCCACAAAGCGGCGCACACAAACTGGACCACTCGCCAGCCACAATCTACAAAGCTGCAAAGCCCCAGAGGAGAGGGAAAACAAAGGAAAACAAACGGAGCGAGCCGATCGCGCTTGAGGAGCTCCGATTGGCCGCCGGGCAGAGAACGCGCCGGTCAGTTTGGTGCGACCACGAGCTGCCCAGTGGCGACCGATGACCAGCGAGCGAGAAGGCGGCCAAACAGAAGGACGAGCCGCAGAGCACAACTCGCCTTTCCGCCTCACTTGTTCGCCCGTCCAAAGCCAGCGGGCGGCCAAACAGAGCTAAGGGTCGGCGAGTGGCGCCTGGAGGCCAGTCGAGAGTAGAGGGCCCAGTTGGAAGGTCCGATTGGCGCTCTCTTGTGCTCTTTGGGCGTGCAGTTTGGGGGGCGAGCTTGGCCAAACTGGAGGACGCCCTTTCGCTTTCTGTTCGGGTCCAGCTGGATAATGATCGAGCGGCGCGTATGCAAAGCTGGCAGAGAGCTGGCCAGGCCAAAAGTGCGGCCGACTGTTAGGGGCGGCTCTTTGCGCGCATAGCTCGTGTGCAGTGCAGTGCTGCAGAGGAACTTTGCGCGTGTTTGAGGCCCGCAGACAGTGTGTTGCTTTGTGCGCATATTCCGCGCGCAATCGAGGCGACTTGTGCCAGCGAATGGCACAGAATGGCGCCGAATTGAGATTAATGGCACAGACAGTCTGCGGCTGCGAGCTGAGCGTGCTCTGTGCTCCCTCTTTGGGCTCTTTGGACTCTTTGCCACTCTTCTTGGGCGCCTCTTTTGCGCTTGGGACGCGTGCAGTTGACATGGAGACAATGAGATCATTAGGGCGCCCAAGTGGCTCGCGTCAGGTGGCCATTTGGGCGCCCCAAACAGTCTCCTGCACACAGTCTCAGGCAGTTGCAGACAGTCTCGGTTGCAGTTCGCCGAGCAGTGGGCCTTTGTTTTTCTGGCCTGGCTGGTGAGAGAGAGAGCTCACTAATGAGCGAGACTCTCGCGCACAATTGAATAAATTGGCCCCCCGCGAACCTGCGCCCCAAGCTTCAGCTCGACCGCTGCAGACAGTCCTCCGCCAGCACTCACAAACACAAGTCAGCTCCCTCAGACTGGCCCAAGCGACTCAGCTCAGCTCCAAAGGGCAGCTCCAAAGGGCAGCTCCAAAGGACAGCTCCAAGCGGCTGCCCAAAAGCCGCAACAGGAAAACATTGAGCTCGATCGCGTGCTCAACGCTCGCAACTTTATGCAGATTTGGGCCCGAAACCTTAGGGCCAAAATGGGCCCAAAAGTCTGGGCGTGGCCGCGAGCTTTGCAGTGGCGCCTTGCAGCATCGAGCTCGGTCATTAGCGAGCGGCCGGCGAGCTGCAAGTGGAGCTCGCCGCCCCTTAGGCTCGGCAGCTGGTCTCTTTGGGGAGCTGCTTCTGAGCTGCTCTTAGCCTGCTCTTGAGCGGCCTAAACAAACACGCTTTGGAGCACACTTTTCACTCTCTGCACTAAGCCCAGTCTCTGGCCTTTGCACTCGGCCGAGAGACTGCACCTGTGCTGCTCGCAACTGGCAACTGGCTAGCTTTACGGCGAACTTGCGGCGCGCCTCACTGGCCCAAATGGGAAGAGGCGAGCGCGAAGATCATTAGTCGCCGCGCACAGTCGCCCGCTCGAGGCCAGAAGGCAAGAAGGCAAGAAGGCAACTCAGCTGAGAAGGCTGCTCAATGAGAAGGCTGCTCAAGTTGCGACAAATTAGCGCAGCAAATTCTCGCAGGCAAAGAAGAAAAGAACAATTAATTTTTCGTCTGCGTGGAAAATTTGATCCAAATCGGGCCGAAAGACGACCTGTTGGAGTCTCTGCTTGCTGCTGGCTTGTTCTTCTCTTGTTTTGCGCCTCTTTTCTGCTCTTTGGCCACTGGCCGGCGCTCATTCAGCAGTAAAGCATTCAGAATTCAGCATTCAGTGTTCAGTGTTCAGTGTTCAGAATTATGCTTTGAGAAGGTGCAAGTTGGCGCCGATTTGGCCCCGAAGGTGAGCCCACTTTGTGCTCTTGTTCGCAGTCAATTAGCGAGTCTGCGAGCAGCTCAGTGTTTGCGCTCAGCTCAGCTCAGCACTGTTTGGTCTTGCTGCCGGTGGGCAGTCTGTGCCAGAGACTGTAGAATGCAGACTGTGTACTACAGACTGTATAGAACGCAGACTGCATTCTGTGCACTGTGCATTGAACAGACTGCAGCGAACTTTGCATTCTGCGCACAGTTTGCACACAAAAGATTATGTGCACTTCACATAATCTCTAAGCATTCCCAAAGCTAAGCTCTCTGGTTCAACCCCCAAGCCACGCCCACATTTTTCCCCAAACTCAAAAGCCAATTTGCCCAATTTAATTTTTTCTCCTTTTTTCCTTTGCCCGCCCAAAGACTGTCCTCCTGCAGGCAGACACTGCTCCATTTCGGCCAATTCAGCGGCCAAACAAGTGCCTTCTCCTCCTTCTTCTTCTCTTGCTTACTTCTAAACACTGGCCCCCACACACAGACTCACACAGAGAGAGCGCCCTGAGCAACGCCAAAGCTCCTCTTGGGCAACTCAAATCGATCGTTTTTCAATCATACCAAAATGGGCGTGGCCACTGTGCTCTGGAATGATCATCGCATTTCACTGGCCAGCTAAAAGAGCTGCAAACTTTGGTGGCGACCAGTTTAAAGTTGCAGAAGTGTTGTTTCTCTGCCAAAGCTTAGGTCTGGCTGGCTGGCTGAAGAAGAGGAAAGCTTTGCGAGCCAACCATTTGGAGGACCTTTTGGAAATTGGAGCCGCCCAAATGGTGCTGTCTGATGGAGATTCCTTAGCCTTTTTGGTTGCGCCTCTTAATTGGTCTTTGTGGGACCATTTTAGAGACACTCAGTTCTCGTTCTTCCGCAAAGTTGCAAGTTCTTCTGTAAAGTTTTCACTCCACTTTTGTCTCAGAGGAACTTTTCCTTAGAGCTCAGAGCAAAGAGCTTGGAAGTGGCCGCCTTTTGGGAGCTGGTGGGCGGCTGACCTAAGGGCACATTTGAGGGGACCTGTTGAGTTCAGTTCAGTGTGAGCATCAATTGGCCACTTTGCAGCCAAGCAATGCGGAATTTCGAGCTATTTTTCCATATTTTTTCCAATTTTTTCCAATTTTTTCCAATTTTTTCCGTTTTTTTCCCGTTTCTTCTCCTCAAACCATTGCCGAATCATTCTTTTCGACCTGTGGAACCATTTGGGCTGCTCGAAAGGCGCCTCGAATCATGAAATTGTGATTATGATTAGCTCCACTTGGCGGCTTCTGAGAGAATGAACTCAGTTCCTCCAATTTTGCCTCAATTCTGCGGCAATTTCTGCCCAAGCGGAAGCGGATTTGGCCCTCAAAGCACTGCCTGAACTCAGCCGGCCGATCGATCACACGGCAGATAAGCAGTGGCGTGCTGGCCGGCCGAGCTTAGGGCGCGCGTCGTGATTTTCAGGCAACTTTTCCTGAGGTTCTTTGAGTTCCTTGAGGCAATCTCGAGGGCAGTTTGAAGGTGATTCAAGTCGAACGGAGGCCTCAAAGCGGCGCCGATTGGGCCCCACTTTTGCGGCCAACTCGATTGCATTTGGGGGCCAAATTGGGTGCAATTGGCGGCCAAGTTGTGGCGGCCAAACTGCCGCTCACTGTCTTTCGAGCAAAAGATTGGGCCGAATTTTGAATTGGTTGCCGGCTGAATGAAGTTGCGGCGGCGTGTTAAGTGGTGCCAAGTGCGCATCAATTGGGGCCAAGTTGTGGCATTCACAGGCGCGCATCCTAAGGTCGTGCCAATCCCTCGTGCATTGGCCAACTTTTCCGCTTTTCTTCCCTCACTTTTCTCTGGCCTCGCTGGTCTGTGGCCGCGCCTAAGGTACAGCCTGTGGCCTGCAGCTTAGGTGCGCTCGCAAGTGAGGCGAGCGCGTGACTTTGAGCGCACTTCAGAGGCCCTGAGCTGTGGGCGCGCAGTGCAGAAGTGTGCAGTGTAGATGGCGCACCAGTTGCGCACGTTGCTCACTGGCCGCACTCTAACACAATTGGGCCGCACACAATTGCACCAAAGAAGCAAAGAATAGTGCGCCCAACTCTCGGCCGCATTTTATTCAATGAGGCCAACCCAAAACACAGTAGAGCACGACCTTGGCCAGTCTGCGCGACTTCTAGATCATTGCCGGCCAATAGTCTCCCGCAGACAGTCTCCCACTAGCTCGTCGTGCAGACGCCCCTCAGCTCCTCAGCTCAGACAATTAATTAGCTCGAAACTGGGCAGGAAACGAGCAGCCCGCGCCGCTCGGCTGCCCTCAGCTGCCCTTAGCTGCCCTTAACTGCAGTCCAGTGGCAGTGTCGCGCGCAGACCAGTGGGCCCAATTTCCGGCCACTCAATGGAGCGCGTCCAAGTGGAGCAGTTTCAGTGCAATGTAAGCTCAGTGCAAGTCCAGTGCAAGTGCAATGCAACAGTGCAATGGAAGTGCAGTGCAAGTGGACTTGATTTCGGCAGCAGAAAAGCCAAACTGCGGCCAGTCTGCAGCTTCCACAGCTTAGGATGGGCAGCTCGTCGCGCAGAAGAGCACCTTTTGCTCTTGTGTGCACGCCGCGCTGACTCTAAGCTGCAACAAGTCGCCGGCCAACAAGCTTCCACCAACTTGGACTGCTTTCCAAATTGCAATTCTGTGACCGGAAGATAAAGGGCAGCTCTCTGCTCTGTTTGCTGCTTTCCTCTTCTCTTCTTCCTCTTTTTCCTCTTCTGCCTTTTTCTCTGCCCAATTCGCAGCTTGCAGCTCGCAGCTCGCCAAAAGCCACACAGAGCGCGCTTGGCAACAGTCTGCCCGAAGACAGTCTTCCCGAAGACAGTCTGCCAGAAAAGCCAAGTGGAAAGCTGCAGACAAGGAAGCACACGACCTAAGTGCGCGCTTTACACGCGCCCAAAAGTGTTCAGAAGTGTGCGAGTGGAAAAAAAGGCAAAAGTCAATTAGAAATTGCGGCTCATTTCCATTCGAAGCGCCGAAAAAATGGCAGACCACAGTTTGCCCAATTGGGAAGCATTGGAAAGCATTGGAAAACTCAATTTTGGCTCAATTTTGGCTCAATTTCCACTCCACTTTGGTCGCCTTTTGCGCTTCACTTTGGGCTTATTTTTGGCAAAGTTTGCCGATTTGGCGGCGAAAACTCTTTCAATACTTAGGACGAGGAGAAATTGGGGGAAAAGTTGGAGGAAAAGGCTCGTTTGTGGCCAAAGTTCGGCAAAACTTCTTCTTCCTTCTTGCCAAATGAACTGAAATGGGCCACTCGCACTCATCAACAAGTGGGCGCAAGTGCAAGTTCTGCTAGTCTTTTTCACTGCAAGACTGCAGCAAATGCAGCAAATGCAGTGAAGACTAGCTCTCGCAATTGCCTTCCACTTGCAAGTCCAATGCAAGTCCAATGCAAAAGCTCAGTGGAAGTTCAGTGGAAGAGACGCGCCAAAGCTTAGGAGTGGCCAGAATGGAGCGCAATTTGCGCGTGTCACGACTTTTTTCTCGCCTCTTGGTGGCCCAAATTGTGGTCAAGCTGCACTCTCTGAGACTGTCTTTGGCTTAGACTATCAAACAAAAAAAAAAAGATCTTCGTTCGACCAACTTCGACAAACTTGAACCAAATTCAACCATTTTCAACCAACTCAACGCAGCTCAGCACAGGCGAACTGTCGGCGCCCAACCAAAGAGAAAGAGAAGGCGAAAAAGAGAAATGAGCTCCTCTCGGTTGGCATCAATCATTTGGCGCGACGAGCAGCCAACAGACGAGGAGACGAACAGACAAACAGACAGACAGACGAACAAGCAGACTGTGTACGAACGCAGACAAATCGTAGCTTAGGAGGAGTGGCCAGTGCTTAGCTGGAGAACATTTGGCGAACATTTCCATTTCCACTTGCACGAAAGCGAATTGGCCACTTGAGGGAGCTTTCTACTGGAGAATAATTATCAACAAGAACGAGCTTGTGTGTGGCTGCCCTTTGGCGCACGAGCAACACTGAGCGGCCAATTGTGTTTAGCTGGAAACTGGAGAAGTGGAGAAGTGGAGAACTAGGAGACTTCTGGCGGCCAATTGAGGCCGAGAGACAGTCTTCCGTCCACTGAACGGCAGTCTTTTTCTCACTAGAGACAGTCTTCCGTTCAAGAAAGACAGTCTTTGGCTGCGTTCAGCTCGCGTCGAACAGTGAAAACAGGCGAGCCACAAGGAGGCGAAAGCGAAAGGCGAAAAGAGCGCCACAATGAGCAGCGAACTGGCAGCAGAAAGAAGCCAAAGTGATGCCAGTGAGCTGCAGTGGCACCTGTTTGCGGCTGAGCTTAGGTGTTGCCGTTCGGAGTTCCATTGTGAAGGTGCTCATTGTGTGCACTTTGGGCCGGCCAAACACAGTGGCAAGTGGCCCAAGTGGCAACTCAAATTGGCCGCCCAATTCACACACACTCACAATTCTCCTTTTTCCATCCGACGGCCAATTGTCGACCAATTCTCCCAATGGCAGTCTTTTCCAATTTTCAACCTCAGCTCCTCGAATCTCAAGCAAAATTGGCGACCTTCTCCCACTTCAACGGCCTCTTTCTCGCCGACCAACTGCGGCCCATTAGCGCCGGCAGCTAAGGAGCAACACCGACTGGGCAGAGTTCTCCCATTTTGGAGTCCATTTTTCTCCAAATATTACCAGAAAAAGAAGAAGAAGAGAAATACTCGCGCTCTTCATTGCGCCTGTTTGAACAACATAATTTGGCCGCCCTTTTGCGCCCTCAACACACACAGAGAACAGAGAAGAGGCCACACGAGCAGGCCAGTCGGAAGCAGACAGTCTTGGGCAAACATTGCACAAGAGTTTTTGTTGTTTGCTCGCGAATTGAAGAAATGGCGAACTGGTCAAGTGAGGGAGTGGACAAAGCGGCGCTGGTTGCGTGTTCATGTTTGTCTGGGGCCAGTTTGCGCGACTCAGCTCAGTGTGTGAGAGTGAAAAAGGAGAAGCAAAGGAGGAAGAAAGTTCCCTCTTTTTCAAGAGAAGAGAAGAGGAAATGATAATAATAATAGAAAAAGATGGCGAGATTTGCTGGCCCGCATGAGCCGAATGCTGATTGTCTCTTTGCGGCTCATTTCAGTTCATTTCAGGCGAGCAGCGCTCAGTTGTCGCGCTTCGATTGTTCTGCGCGGCTTGTCTTTGGGCGCAAAGCAGAAATTCGCTCGCACACAAATTTCCAAACACAAACTGCCAGTCCCAGTCTCTAACTCTCAGTCCTAATCTTTCAAGCTCAGTCTGCCAATTCTAATCTGCAAATTCTGGCAAGTCTGCAGGTTACAGTCTGCAGGTCTTCAACTTGCAGTCTTCAGTCTGCCCAGATTCTTTGCTCGCCCCTCTCAAGGCGCAACAAATAATTCTTTGCCTCCCCCGCGCGCCGATCAATTTCCCTCCCTTTTTGGCCCGAAAACATAAAACAATGCGCCTGCTCGACTCGAGTGGGCAACTCGAGATTGCGCATCGCTCATTTCGACACTAATTGGCCCTTTCGGCGTGGAATTTGGCGCGCGAGAGAAGCACGAAAAGGTCGCCCCAATTGCGTCCAGCCAGCCTTTTGTTCGCCAACTTTTGGGCCGGAATTCGAACTTCCAACTTCGGACTTCGAACTTCGAACAGACTCGCAACTAGGCAACTTGGCAACTTGGATTCGAGCTCATTTCGGGCCGCCTCACTTGGACTCCACTTGGCCATTTGAGGCCAATTGAGACGTTTCGATTGGTTGGCTGCCATTGAGACGGCGCACAAACTGAGATTGGGCCCCACTCCTAAGGGCAACTCTTCTCGGCGGCCACAACTCGGCAGTGGGCACTGTGTGTGAGGAGCGAGCGGCAGTCAAAGACCAGCCGCGCCACTGTGCCAGAGTTGCCGCCGCAAGAGGCGCCTCTTGCTGCCTCTTGCTGCCTGTTTCTGGCGAGAAGTGGCCCCCCTGCCTCTTGGTTTGCTGGCCACTTTGGGCCCGTTCGAGCTGGACTCAGCTCGGCCAGAAACACTTGAAGGCGGCAGAGCTGCAGTCTGTGGCTAGCTGAGAGTGGCAAGAGTGGCCTTCAGTGAGTGGTCGGTGGAAATTGGGGGGAAATTGGCGAGTTGAGGGCCAAGTTGGGCGGAGTTTTTGCACTCAAATTATTGAGTGGCTGGAAACACGCGATTGCGCAATAGAGAGGACTTGTTGTTGTGTGCGCCAGCCGGACTGCAAAACGTGCGCACTTTCTTTCCCACTTCTCCAGGTTTGCTCCCCGCAGATTGTCGTGCGGGCGGCCCCAGTCCCAAGCGAACAAACTGCAGCAAAACTGAGGCCGAATTGCAGCAGAACTGCGCGCACAACAGTCTGCGGCGCGCACAGAACACAGTGCACAGAACACAGAACACAGTGCACAGTGCAGAAAACGGACTGCACAGTGCAGTCTGTCCAAAGCACAAAGCACAGAGCAAAAAGCACAGTCCTTAGTGCACCTGGCTATGTGTCGCCGGGCCGCCCGACTGCTTCTGCTTCTGCTTCTGCTCGTCGTCTCTTCGTCTTTTCGGGCGCGCGTAATGACTTTTGCGCCCAGCCGGCCGCCGCAAATGAGCAGCCGCCGCGTCCGGTGCCACTGGACAGGCGAGAGGCAGACCACTGGCTGTCCGTCCAGCGCCTCCCCTCAGCTCTCCAATTCTCCATCTTTCCAGCTCTTGAGCACCCTCCAAATGGCCCGATGGAGACACGCCCCTGGCTGCAATTTGCTACAACCGAAGACTCTTTGTTGCTGCCCGTTGTTCAGCTGGGCAGGCGTGCTCGTCTGTTTGGGCCGCTCACTGTTTGCTGTTTGGTGGCCACTCCAGCCGCTTTGTTGGCTAGAGACTAGCTCACTCTTTTGCAGCTCACTTTTGGCTCCCGTTTGGAGGAGGCCACAAGGCGCTCAGTGGGACAGTCAGCGGCTGGCCAGTGACGCTGGTCTATTATTATCGCGCCAGATTGACGCCCGAACGGTGGCAACAAGGAGCACTTGTCGTGCTTCTGGCCACTGTTTTCCTGCCCCAGTCTGTCCGCTGCCACAGTCTGTCTGCGAGAATCTTCACGCAGACGAGCCGCTGCAGAAGAGCGGCAACAAACTGCTAAGGGCAGGCTTTGAGGGCCTTTTTGTTCTGCGCGCCGAGCAAGTGCGCGCAACAAGTCCGCCTCCCAAAGCTCGACACTGCCACTTGGGAGCCGCCGTCTTTTGGCCCATCCTTAGCTGCAGTTTCGGCCGCCCCTTAGCTCCAGTTGCAACTGTTGCCTGCCTGCTCGCTCGCCCGCCGAACTGTCGAAGCTGCGAATTTCAGATGCAGACAAGCGCACCTTAGGACTGCGCTTACTCTTGCGTGGTTGCGGGCCACCTCGCGCGTTCCTCCAAGCTCCAAAGTGCTGCCCGAAGAGGCGCCAGATGCTCTCTCTGGGGCCGCTCACCACTGGCCGCCGACCAGCCAGAGACAGTCGCCCCACTTCAACATGGCCGCCAATTTGGGCCCCACGCACAAAAGAGCGGCCCTGCATCTGAATTTGAATCCAGAATTCAGAATTCAAATTTGAATTTCAATTCCACTTCTGGCAGTGAAAAGTTCGCCTCCAGCAAGCAATTGGCAGTTTGCTCGCGCACACAAGCCGCCAACTTCCTCTGGGGCGAAATGGTCTTTTCGGAAAGAAGCATTCTTGTTTAGCCAAATTTGGCCAACTTTTGCGCAAACAAAAGGTGAGCGCCGCCCACTGTCTGCGGCCCCCAAACAATTGGAGCTAGTCTGCCAAGTTGGAGCACGCGCACTTTTTCTCATCCAGCGAACCTTTTCTCTGTTCTCTGTTCTCTTTCTTCTTCTTTCGCCCGCGGCTCAAGCAACGCAGAAGCAGTGGCCCTAAGCAGTGGCAAATGTGCGCCGCAAACAAACAAAACCGGCGAATCATTTGCCGCGCGCCATCAAGGCAAAAACCAGCGAACCTTATGGCTCTTTTTTCGCCCTTTGCTTTGGGTCTTTGCTTTAGGTTTTTGAGTAAAGGTCCAAACTAGACAAGAACCAACTCGAATAACCAGCACAACTCCTTAGACCTTAGCTAAGGAAATCCAATTGCCGCAAATGGGCAAAATTGGCCCGCATTTCCAATTGATCGATCAGCTGGGCCGAAAAGTGGAATTGGCCAGTGGGGAAAATGCGACAAATCAATTGCAAACACGCTCACCTGGCCCCAACTGCTCTCTTTTCCCTTCCTTCTGCCAGCCTCCAACTGGCGGCAACTCTAACCTCAACTCGCAAACTCTAAGCTTAAACTGAGCAACCTCCAAGCGCCGGCCCCAAACACAAAGGGCGGCCCCAAGCTGCTGGTCCAGTGCGGCAAACTGAAAACTGGAAACTACAGTCTCTCCAATGAAGAAAGCACACAATCCAGAAAGCAGAAACTCGAGCGCCAACAGAGGACAACAAAGCGGCCCAGTTTGCGTGCCAATGTTTTGATTTCGCCCCTCCTCATCCTCATCCTCATCTTCCGCCCTCTTCTTGCTCGTCTGTTTTCCTTCTTGCTCTTCTCCTAAGCTCACACTCTTTGGCTGCTCCTTTTCCTCCGCTGCTCTGGCCACTTGCGGCGGCCAAATGATTGATTTAGTCGACTGGAATTGATTGCTTTCCGCGCCAGTTGAGCGCCAAGAAACTGGAAACACTTCCCAGTTGTTGGCCTCACTTTCATTTCAATTGGCCCAACTGGCCAGTGCAGAGTGGCGCGCGTGATCAAAGGGACAAAAAGGGGAACCAAATGAAGAGGAGGAGCAAGCGCACAGAGAGAAAGAAATGGGCCCCCAATTAGCACGTAAAATGGCCATTGGAATTCCTGCACTCTTTTCCAGTTCCTTACTTCAAACTGTAGTTCTTTTAGACGGTTTTCTGCACCAGTTCAGACTGTATGAAGTTGGGGGGCAGTGTGAACTTCAGACTGTCTCAACTTCAGACTCTCTGCAATGTTCTCTGTGCATTGTGTGCAATCGGCAACAAAAATAAGGTAACATTTCTGGGCAGAACTGCACGGAAATTTATCACCTTATTTTTGGTTGTGGATAGTGTGCTTCAGAGTGAGAAGATTGCTTCACTTTTCTCTGTGCACTTTTCTGTGCGCACTTTTCAGCGAACTGTGAGCAGTGGATTTGCCTGTCCCGCAGACTGTCTGCGGCCACTCACCAAAAGGCTCGCACACTTTTGGCTCGTTCAAAAGGCGCAAAATGCGCAAAAGAACCAGAAGAACCAGAGGGCGGCCGCGAAAAGGCGCCATAAAGGTCGCTTTATTGCTCGGCCGCAGCTTAGAACTCTTTCTGGCCGTTTATTTTCCCCTTTAGCCTCCAAGTGCCCAACACTGCACACTGCTCGAGGCGCGCTTCCCAAGCCACACGCGCACACAAACAAAAAGGGTTATAAACAAGTGGCCGCCGAGCAGAAAGGCGCCACTTTGGTCTTTCTCTCTCTTTTGCGGCCGCCCCAAAGTGTCACACTCTCAGACTCTCGCACTCACAACTGTCAGCACTAAGCTTCGGCGGCTCCTCAAAAATGCCTGCCGGCCGCCCAAGAGGCTCTTCTGTTGGTCTTCTGTTCGTCTTGTGCTCGACTGGGCCGAGCTTTTAGAGAAAAGGGCCAGAAATTTGACACTCTCTCAGTGCAAGAGAGCCACTCTGCGAGCTCAGCTTCGAGCCAGCGAGCAAGTGAGGAGCTTCCATTGGGCCGAATTGAGCTTGGAAGTGAGCGCCCAATTAAGCGCAGCTCGAAACTGCTTCGAGAAAGAGCCCAACTTTGCGGCCGGCTTTGTTTCGGGCTGCCCGTTTGGCTCTCTGCCGCTCGGGAGACAGTCTCTGGGGCGCTGAGTCTAAGGGCTGCACTTGCGGGTGTTAATTTAACGCTCGCCCCTTGTGGCACGGCCGATTTGAGCTCGCCCGAAAGTTTGGGCCGCTTTGGGGGGCGCATTTTGCAGCCAGAGGAGTGCAGCATTTCGCGCCCCCAAAGCTCCTCTTCTCCAGCCCCCAAGCTCCGGCAGACTCCCCTCCGGCTGCTCGCTGGCTGGCTGGCTGGCTGGCTGGCTGGCTGGTGCTAAGGGCGCCCACAACAGACCCAACAGACGCTCCTTGGCCGCGAGCAAACAATTTCATTTGCGCGCTTTTGGGGCCGCTCGTGTTTAGCTAACCTAATTTAAATTGGCCCGCAAGAAGTGCAACATTGTGCGCTGGGCGTGCGCACAATCAATTCTGGCTCAGTTCGCGCACAACTGTCTTCCGTGTGTGTGTTGTGTGCCGATTTGCGCACAATTCGCGCTCCATTCGCGCGCTCGATTCGCCCGCACAGCTCAGCTCAGCTCAGCTTCGGGCCGAACTGCTGCACTGCGCCAGTCACAGTCTCCACACACAGTCTGCAACTCACAGTCTTCCAGCGCGCAGTGAAGAGTGTGGCTTTCCTCTGCTCGTGCTTATTCAATTTGGCGCGCAATTCGCTCAGCGCCCAAAGCTCAAAAGCGTTGCGCGACTCAAAAGCGGAGTGAGTTTCACGCCCAAGCCCGACTTTTGCCTCTCCTTTGGGCTCCCCTAGGCGCGTCTGGCTCTGCTTCTCTGTCTGTGCCCCCACTGAACTGGCGCTCGAAACAGACTGACAGACAGACAGACAGACGGACACAAACAGCGGCCGGAGAGAAGGGGAATTAAATTAAATCTCTCGCTGGTGGCGCATTTTTCCAGCTCGGCCAACTCTCTCCAGTGGCCGATCCTCAGCTTCCGTCGTGGCAGAGGCGACACAAAGTCTGCAGTGTGTAAGTTGCGGCGCCCACCAGCCAAATGGGGGCCCAAGAGCGCGACGACACCCATCTTTCGCGCCCCTCAATTAGCGGCCGCCAGTGGCAGTGAGTTGGCCTCTTTGGCGCCTCCGCTGGCCTTTTCGTCGGGCCGCAGACTGAGAGCGGCAGAACAGTGACTGAAGAGCAGCCGAACAGCGGCCGGAAGAAGCCTCCTCGCCGGCGAGCCAGTTAATTTGAATGAAATTGGATTATTCGCGCGGCCGGGCGGCGATTTTTTGCCCCATCCAAATGGGCCGATTTCGGATCGGTGTCCAATTGGAGCCAATTGGCTGCCTTCTAGCTGGCTGCTGGTGGACAATTTGGCCCATTTGGCCCCTTTCCATGCAGTCTTTGGCAGCCCCAAGCTGAAACAGAGGCGCCTTTTGGAATTGGCGCAATGAGAAATGCGAAAATCGCTCAGCTCCACTCGACTGGAGCTGATGAAATTCAAATCTGGCGCCCAAATAAGCCAGCCCGATTTTGTGCAATTCTCTGCAATTCGGCGCAATCCAACGGCCACCAGTTTTGCCACACTCACAACAGACCAGCGCTTGTGTGCGGCTCGCGCCTAGTGACTGGGCCCAAGTCTGCGCTTTGGGCCCGCTTTTGGGTTTTCGGTTATGCGGGCGATGCGCAGTGAGAGTTGCACTGCGAACGATGCAGTGTGAACGATGCAGTGTGTGAGCCTTGCAGTGTGAGCGCTGCACAGTAAGCGTGGCACTTTGAGCCTTTTGCGCGGCGAATTTGCGAGTTGCAGTCGCACGAGTTTCGCTCGCAGACTGCAACTCGCAGCGCTTTCCAGTTGCGCCGAATTGAGCAATCGAACTTGAGCGCGCAGAGCTTAGCTTCGGCTCACAAGAAAGCCTGCAGGCCAGCGAATGTGCACTGTTCGTCGGCTCAGCGCCCGCAGCTTACAGTTAGCCCAGGAGACTGCGCGCGCGTGCTAGTCTGCGGCCAGTCTGCGCCAACTTTTGCGCCTACTTGTGCCCATTCTGCGCCCAGTTGCACCTACTTGCAAATTCGCCCACCAACCGGCGACACTTTTGCCCAATTGATTCGGCCCTTCCGGCGGCGCGCAAACAAGTGTCCATTGATCAGCGTCCGCCGCCGCTGACAGGTGAGCGCGCTCCAATTGGGCGGGTGATTAATAGTGGCCAGTGGGGGCCTGTGAGTCATCGGGCGGCGGTGCAAGAAGCTTCTTCTTCTCGCCGATGCAAATTCGCCCACTTCCGCCGCCCACTGAGCTGGTGCGCTGGAACCTGCGGGCGCACCTTAGGCGCGGCTGCTGCGGCCACTCGGCCACCACAGCTCGCCCGCCGCAGACAGTCCCCAAGCAGCAACTGACGCCCGCAACTGACGCCCGCCAGACCTCAGGAGGACAAACTAATTGGGCCGGCCGGACAGAGGAATCAATCAAGAGGCGAGTGTGGTGGGCGCCTCTTCCAACTTCCCACTTCCAACTTCCAACTGGCCCAACTCCATAACTCAGCCACCTGCCAAAAGCGGCCCATTTCTCTCCAATTTGAATGACTTACGAGCCGGCTTTTGTTTGGCTTTCGTGTGGCTTTCCTTTGGCTCTTGTTTGGCCAAATTGGTGGCCAGAGAGCAGCAGAGGCGCAGTATGATTCTTGGCGTCCGTGTTTGCGCCTGCGTGTCGGCCTGAGTGAGAGTCTGAGTGCGCGTCTGAGTGCGAGACTCGCCTGCTGGGCCGACGCTTAGCTCTAGGTCCACGCTTAGCTCTGGCCGATGCTTAGCTCTGCTGGCGCGTACTGAAAGAAAGTGCGGCCGCCCAGAGGAAGTGGAAATGAAAGTGGAGGAGGAGGAGCCGAAAGTGGAAATCCCCCGAGCCTAATGGATCAGTTTTAATGTTTGCGTTCGCAGCAAAAAGCGGAGGGGGCGCCTTTGGGGATCCTGCTGGAGTTTTGGTTTGGCTTTGGGGGCCATTTGGGCCTCTAATTTGGAGTGTCCAAATTTTGATCAAAGCGGCTGGCAAATCCGGCGCGCAAAGCGAGCTGCTTGTGAGAAGGCGAGTTCATTTTTCAGCCTCTCGCAGACTGTGTGCCGCAGACTGTGTGCCGCTCACAGTCTCTGGGCAGGCCAAAGTGTGTGGGCCAAAGAGCGCGTCTGGCGCTAATCCATTTGAGAGCGGCAAATATGAGTGATTGGCGCGCGCGCGTGGCTGCCACTTTTGGGCCGGCGAACTTTCCTCTCTGCGCGCACTTTGTGTGTGCAATCAGCGGCTGCTTGTGGCCCACTGCTGCTGCTGATAGGGATGTGAACTGCCGACTGGGAGGGGGAAAATGCCTTCCCCCACCGACTGCGCGCGCTGCCAAAATCGACAATTTCGCCCAGTCGGCCGGTCCAGTCGGGCCAGTCGGACTGGGGGAA